>ERZ1463038.1001-NODE-1001-length-10072-cov-14.523310_pt1 | contig 10072 bp, 18 predicted proteins | sample MGYA00564479_ERZ1463038 | MGnify/ENA primary metagenome ERZ1463038 (study PRJEB39244, sample SAMEA3635134) | Helicobacter pylori | study: EMG produced TPA metagenomics assembly of PRJEB11511 data set (Assembly of a 5300-year-old Helicobacter pylori... | reverse complement strand
ATAACTTGAATAGCAGCCGCCGCTACGGCAGGCTTGCACGATTAACGACCCTCGAATGTGTATACACAATTATCTGCTGAAGAGTCAGCACTGGACGCAGGAGACAAGGACGGAAAGGATTCACCTCGAGTGTACTTCTTGGTGGACCCCAGAAGTACTTGATAATGTTGAGCTCGCAATGGTACTTGGGCAGGAAGAGGCAGATCTGCCCGTGGGCCTCGAGGATCTCAGTGATGCGACATTTCTGCTCCATGAAGTCGGGCTGGGCGCGAAGAGTGGCCCCTGTGAGGGTGAGTGATGAGTAGGTTGAAGAGAAAGAATCACAATGAGCTCTCACGGGTGCAGCAGTCCGTCTTGCCCTCGCAGCGGTTGCCCTTCGGACAGTCCAGCCGCAATGACTTCTTCCACAGGCCCCAGCCTTAAAGTATCAACTTGATTCCTGTCCAAAGTAGTCAGAAGTGCAAAACGAGGAGTAAGGTGGGACTTTAACGCACCTCGAGCCTCCCCGACATCGAACACCATTGGGTCCGCAATCTTCTCCCAATCGAGGTCACCCGCGGTCGGAATCCGCAGCCCATCTTCGTCGAGCTCGTAGTACCAGCCATCTTTCATGACGGGCTGCTTGCCTCCTGCAACAAAGGTCAGTGAGCGCGGAGCAGGACCGGCGAGGGAAGCGTACCCGGGTTAAGGTTCATGTCCTTCACACGCAGAGCACCGTCCGAGTAGACGCCATGGCCCGACGAGTTGTCGAAGATCCAGAGGCCCTGGGCGCCTGGATGGGCGCGAATAAAGGCCGGGATCGCGACATCCTCGAGCTGATGAGGTCAGCGGCGAAGGTGGGGGGCCAGCGGCAGGAAGCAGCTCACCTGAGTGCACACATCATCCCCAGTCCAATACCCATCGTGGTTCTTCCCGTAATTCATGCCTACGCCGCCCTCCTCGAGGCAGCCATGCGACGGCCCGATGAAGTCGGAACGGTGCACGCCACGCCCAACGCCCTTCTTGCGAAGTTGGTGCTGGTTCTCGAGGACCCACGCCTTCGCCTGCGCGTCGTGCGCCTGGAAGGTCGACTTGTCGTGGAAGATGACCTCGAGAGGGCCGTCAGGGCCGTAATCCTTGACGACCTTGACCCCAACGTTCCCGACCTCGTACTCAACAATGCGGGGGCGGAGCTTGTTGAGCGTGGGAATGAAGACCTCCTGGCGATGTTGCACAACATCTACTCGCTCGTGACCACTGGAGAGGTACGAAGTCAGCATAGAGACCAAGAAGTGCGCTCCGGGATGTACTTGACGTAAACGTTCTTTGCGTACCGCTTGTATGTGAAGCCCTCCCTCCGCATCCACCTCCGGGCCGTGCTGAGCGATACCCCGTTCCGCACCTTCACCCCAAACCGCGGGAACAGCTCCTCCTCTAGGTACTTCTTCAGCCCCTTTGGCATCTCCGTTCCGACCACCCGTCGAGCGTGTTGCTCGGCCGCTGTCGCCGACATGGTGACCTTCGAGTACTTCGCAAGACGCTTTGGGTCCATGCTCCACTTCTCTTGGCGAAGGTGCTCTCGCATCGCGTGGCACGCGGCTGGATCGTTGAGGAGCGAGAAGGCCTTGCATCAGCCCGCCTGCCAAATCGCAGGCGCGCAATCACGTCTGGCGGGAGCTGGCAGGCCAGCTGGCCAGCTCAAAACGGTCTGAAACGGTCTGGACAGTGAACTTTTAGGGAGTTGATGAAAACAAAGCAAAGAACTATTGTTAATCAGTTTCACTTGAGCATTAGGCGTTTGCAGCCGAGGGCAATTGAAGTACGTGGAGCGGAAGCGGCATCGAGAATGGGATGCAGCGGCAGCCAACGTGATGGAGGAGCGGTGGGTCAAGGGCCAACGATGAGTTCAGGAGGGTTCTGAAATGTCCTGCTGGCGTTTCCGCTCACCTGCCTGTGAGCCGCCCAACCTCCCCCTTCAATCGCCACACAACTCGAGTCCTCCTCGCCGGTTCCCAGCGGACGTGTGCATCCATCAACTTAATTCTTGGCTCCGGGGGTCAATTATGTCACTTCAAACTGTTACACAAGAGGTGGGAGCTCTATGATGGGTGTGGGACCACAGGAATCAAGAACAGCAGCGCGAGCGCCTTGCACGACACTTCCTCATACGATATTTCAAGGAGTGCTGTATAGCAAGCGGAAGATGTGTCTATCTGTGAATAGGCAAGCTACAAAAGGACCATCCCATGTTTGCAGGATGTTGTGGAACATGGCACCCGCAGGAGGGTCGCGCTCTTCGAAAAGCGGCTGGAGGTGGATCGTGCGAACAACGCTGCCGACCTCGAGGACCTCCAATTTGGAAAGACCGTTTGCCCGGCAGGCTCGTCAAGCGATAGGTTGATGGAGGACTTTGTGAGGAAGTCCATGGTCAATCTGGCTGGGAAGGTAATCAGCAGGCTGTTCAGGTGGTGTGCTGTGCTTGATGAACCAAGCGCACCTTGTTATACGAGTCTGCAAATATGAACTGCATCTCGACGCCTTTAAAAGCAAAGCGAAAGAAGAGATGAGGAACGTCGATGTTGTATGGCTCGAGTTTGTTGCCCGCGCACGAGTCCTTCCCGTTGGTGACCAGGAGTGGATCGTGGCGAGAGGTGTAGAGGTCGAGCTCGCCGCGATGGCAGTACCGCTGCGTTGCGTACGCTCTCTGGCGAATCTGGCCTGGGGAGGAAGAGCCGGTCAAAATGTGGGGCGAGAGAGCCAAAATGAGCGGAGGCGCACGGTAGTTGTCCATGCACGGTCGCGGAGCGATCTCGTACATTGGAAAGTCGATGTCGAGGTGGTTGGCGATCGATGCTACGGGATCAAAGGTCAAGGGGTCGATGGAGATGCCGAGGCAGTCCTCGAGGAACTTGCGCGTCTGTGATTTGTTCGGTGTCAGGATCAAGTTTGATGTGGATAAATATGATGTGGGCACCAAGTCACGGAGACCGACAAGGGATCGGTCCGCTTCCAGTTGCGAGAGCGGGGCAGACTTGGAAGAGCGGCCTGTAGGTGAAGCTGGTTAGTCAAGGCCGGCAGAGCCAGACACATAGGAGTACTCACTTCGGCTCGGAAAGGTGATCGAGCAAGGATCATCCCGAACGATGATGGGATCGCGGACCGGAACCTTACCCCAGTGCTCGAGCCGCGACTGCATACAGTCCATGAGGTCCATGCGAGTGTTCGCGGTGAGGATCTGTTTTATAGCATTGCATTTATTCGAGCGTCTGTACGCCATCTTGACCTTCTTGATGTGAGCGTTCTGCGGGTGCGCGCATCGAGTCAGTGGGGTTCGGCAAAGCGAAGAAAAGACTCCACACACCTCGCTCTGGCCCGTATCATACAGCGTACAGACCCCATCGGACTCAATCCAGGGAGTGTAGTGATATAAGGCGTGAAGAACGCGCCCAGTTGAAGTCATCGGCGCGAAAGAAGGAGTACGCGCCACGAATGTTCTGTGACACGATGGTCAGCTCGCCGACCTCCCGAATGGCTGGCGCGAGGCTTGCCTCCCAATACTTTGCCAGTGAGGAATCCATGCTGAGCCGGTCGTCACCTGTAGATATTGACAAGGATGCGAGCTGGTAGAACGCATTTAGGTGCACGAACGCCTCCACAGCGTCGTCAATGACACCACGATCCTCCCCGTCAACCGAGTAGCGAAGATCTGCAATCAAATGTTAGCTCAATGAGGTTTGGTCAGAGAATAGGCACCGTACTGTAGAGAACGGTGGGCAGGATCTGTGTCGTAGGCAGGAGTCAGTGGTCCACCTCGGGCAACAAGGTGGCGAGAGCGACACACAGTCATGAGGCTCTTTGTAACCCAATACCTTTCTTGAAGCGGCAAACTTTAGAGTATAGCGGCATACAACACAGGCTGCAGCCGAGCTTTTTAGCGGAAGGGCACACTGTGAGGTGTTGAAAGAACGTGCCGGTCCCCAATCTTGGTAAAAAAGTCTGCCGAGACCTTCTTCTTTCCATCCAAGAGGAGGTACAGGTAGACCTTGAGAAGCTTGTCGAGCGTGATGTCCTTCCACGCCCCTGGTGAAGTCCCTGTGAGCGTCAAACAGCGAACGTCGGACAAGATGGAAAGACGCACCCTTCACAGCTTGATGTAATAGATCTGCAAGACAGCACACATGGACATCCGCTCCAAACGCTTCAGGAATACCGGACCGGAGTGCAGAGGTGGATCGGGTCGGTCCTCGGCGATCCAGCACAGATCCGCCGAGCTCCGGCCAGATCCGCCAACGAGCTCCTGTCTCCGCGCGCCTGCCTCATTGGTCCACCTCGATCCACACCCCTGTCGCGATCCACCGCCACCTCCGCGCGTGGGGTCCAATGCCTCTGTGCCATAAGATTTAAGCATGCTGAGAGCGTGCGTTTGTACTCTTGGAATTTGTAGACATTCAAGTGCCTCGGAGGGACGAGGGTTCAATGACGCCACTTGAGCGACTCCGATGTCGCACGAACACTCGGAGTGAGTTACCTTACGAGAGCAATAGAACACAAAACCACAGCCGTAGAATGAAAGGAGATGAATTTAGCATCAATTCGAAGTGGCTTTCCTGGGCAGGTTCGGACAATTGCGCTTTAAGAAGTCCCCATCCTGTGACGGCAAGCGACATGAGTCGTCTCTCCTCCACTAGCATTCTACAGTCAGCCTCAAATGCCTGACAGATGGATGTAAGCTTTCTATGAAGCAGTCTGCCTTCTTGTCCTGCAGCGCTCTATCTAGGGCGGGAACTTCGAGCATTGCGCTGGATCTGGTGGAACGGTGTGGACCGGAGCGTCTCTGAGATCCGCCAACACCTGGCGCGCTGGTCTCTTAGTGAGGAAACTGACTTTCTCGTTCTCTGCAAAGTAATAAGATCCTGAAACATCTAGAAATTTCTGCTCATTTGGTGACTTTGAGTCGCGCGCGCCCCCGCGACATCGTTTCCTGGGTCCGCGCCGCGACTGGAGCATGCCTGGGCAGGACTCGCGCTGGACCGGTGGTGGATCAGGGTGGATCAGGGTGTCAGAAAATGTTGCTGGATCGGTCAACACGTGGACCTGTCCCAGCCAGATCCACCCCTTCGGTCCCTGCCAGATCCACAATTGCACCACGGTCCGGTAGCACTCGAACGCTTCCATCCAAGGCTGCACGGAAAGTGTCAGCTGCAATCCACAACCAGCGGCGGAAAGACACACCTCCTCCGTCCAGAGACCGAATTCGTTGGCGACACCGATACCCGCCGCTTTCCAGCCCTTGGACTGCTCGGAGGAGCGAGGCAGACCAGGCCCATGACCGAGCTGGGTCGGGTGAGCGCAGCACCTGGACAGCGCAATGATCAGCGAGGACGCAGGGTCAGATTGCATCGTGCTCACGCAGGGCAGTTCCCTTGTACGATGCAGGAGTACCAGCACGCTTCGGGGTAGTCAAGAGATGCCCCGCCGATGCTGAGGTGGATTTGGCGAAAGTGACCGTCGGCGGTGCGGCAGAGCTTGCCGTCATTTGCCTCGACCCACTCGATCAACGGACCCAGGATTCGACTAGATTATGAAGATCAGTACAGGAATAGGAAAGTGAGGCGGAAGCGGGCTGCTTACCGCATGCATTCGTGCTTGAGCTGCATCGAGAACCTCCGGAATAGCTCCGGCTCGACATCGTCGTCGTCTGGCGATCCGGGCGTCAGATGCGGACTGGAAGAGATATAAACCATAATCACGTACTCTTGATCTTTGGCAGAAAGCTGACAACGATGAGCCCGCCACGGTGCTCGCGAGCCAAGAACGGGGTGTTTGACGACGTCCAGATGTAGACCGAATGGTACCGGTTCCCATGGACACGGCTGTGGCGTCGGATGCAATGTTGATGCGCACACCGGCGTGGCCCTCAGGTAGCTCCATCTGGATCAGGGACGAGAGTCAGTGGCGCTCAGCAGACCTCCAACGAAGCACACACCTGCAGCTTCCAAGCGTTGGCGCTCGTCGAGAAGTCGGTAACAAAGGGTGTGCCATCGGGCATGGTGCACCGGGACGGCTGGTAGGTCTGATGGCCGGCGAAGGACGGGTTCGAGAGCAGCTCCTCGACGCCGGCGACGACGTCGCGGCGATGGTACGCGTAGCTGGCGTGCGCCCAGGCGGACTTAGAGGTCGGGGCGTTGACCGTGACGTTCCCGGTGAACCACCACGTCCATTTTTTACCTAGCGCAGGAGATCAGCAGGGCACCGAATCCAAAGTCGGGATGTTGCGCGCACCGTACGGGATCTTGGCAATGAGCTTGTACAGTGCTTTGCCATCCGCAAACATTCGTAGCCCTGTCTGTAGTAGTGAAAGGTCAGCTGAGAGCTCGCTCCAGCCGAGAAGCTATTCACGTTGAGCCGCAGGTTGTCCAACGTCTCCTTGACCTCGTCCTTGCTCGAACGGTGGCGAATGAAGAAGCGCGCCCACCGGAACTCGCGGTCGTCTGCGAACGGATAGAACGGGTTTTTCTCGAACCCCGGAGGCGGTGGGTGCCCGATTGGCGGCGCGTCAAAGTCGTCGAGCGGCTCGCCGTGCTTGTCGACGTCAGTCTTTTACGTCAACCGCTCAAGGCGCGTGCGTACCTTGAGTGGCCCTTTTCACCTTGACAGACCTTTTTTGGTAGAGTAGAGACCTTGAGTGGCCCATTTGACCTTTAGTGACCTTGGTAACCCGGGTAGAGTCCAATGACTCGAGTCTCTAGAGTATCTACTATATATTTGGTCTCAATCCAGTGGGACACAGTATTACAGCACCGTGCACTACTTAAACAAGGCCTGGTGTTTGCTGGGGATTGTGAGAATTCAGAGAGTCAGACTTTAATACTTAACTAGATTAGAGGAAAGCTCACTAGAAGAAGTCGTACAACTTATCCGTCACCGCACCGATGAGGAAGAACTTGCTGTGCTTCGCGTAGACCTCCTTCCGCTCCATCAACAACGACTTCCCAAACACCGCCATCATTCCCACCCCAGTGACAATGTTCTCAGCCGGGATCACCTCCGCCTCGCTCGACTTCTGATACTTGAGCCATCCACTCTCCTTGTCCGGCTCCGGCGAGATGAGCTCCAGCCATTCCACATAGGCGAGGGGTCCAGAATTTTGCGGTTTGCGGATCTCGAAGATGATGCGAAGGCGAGCGACCCAATATGACGTCCCCGAGAATGTAGTGCGGCGGACGCACACAAAGTCATACCGCCGGGCGACCGTAGGGGGGCCGGTCCCATCTTTGTCCCCAAAGTTCCACCGCGGTGTCGCTTGGACCGCCGAAGTGAGGAGATTGGGTGAAAGGCGGGATCGAAAGTGGGATCTGGTCGTTCGAACTGCGTGTAGAGGATGCCGGAGGTGCGAAGGTCGAGAGTGTTGCGGAAGTGTTTCGAAGTGAGATGTCAGAGCGGAAGGAAGGTAGGCGAGATGTAGAGGAAGTATATGAGTGCTCTGATAAAGCCAGAGATAGAGCACAACTCCTGGATTTGCCGAGGGGTGCCAACAAAATGGGCGACCGAGCGACCTGTCAACTCAGGCAAGTCAGCACAGCAAGGATGTGCAGCGACACCGACACCGAACAGCTCACTGTCAAAGTGTCCCATCCTAACTCCTTCGCCTGCCAAAAGAGTAACGGCACCGCGCCGACGTCGCCGTTTCGGACACCCGAGTTGGTGCATCTCATCGAGCAAAGGGACACCGAAGTGCTTGGCACGTTGGCGGAGCTGGTGAAGAAGTGTATGATTCTTGTTCCAAACCAGCTTCTGCCTCAGAGCGCGGAACTTGCTCGTAAGGGCGTACTTGCTCGTCTCGTCCGCTTGGTGGCGATGCTCGCTGATCTGTGTCGAGCAGCCCGGGAGTGGACAGTGGCGCTGGATCCCGCGCTTGGTGTGATACCACGAGTGGCAAAGACGCAGATTCCCTATTCCCTGGGGACGGGAAATGCTGAAACCCGCTGGCACTGAACGTACAAAGTCCTTGTGGGCGGTGACGAGGCGATCGAGAGTCGGCGGAGGGGCGAGTGGGTCAGGAGAGTCGCCCGGTCGGTGAGCCGTGTGGCGGCGGAATTGTGAGATGAGGATAAAGTGAGAGTAGGCATTGACGGCGTTCAATGTTGCGAGGCGGAGGCCGAGACCGGCAAGGATTCCGGGCAGAATCTGATCGGGTGTGGCGGGAGGTGAGCAACGAAAGCTGCAAGCCCGGAAGAATCTCACTCGATAGCACTGAATGACATGTTTTTCGTTCCACTGAGAGAAATCTGGACCCTGCACCCAATACAGCAGCCCAGGAAAGTGCATCTGCAGACGGAACCTGGCGAGGTCACAGGTGGATGGTGAGCAGCACCCAGCGGACAAAGCTGCTGAACGCACCTGCGATTGACCTCTTCCCAAAGAACCTTGCCGTGCTGTAGCCCCTTGACCTCGAGTTTGATGAACGAGAAGATGCTCTTCTTTCCGGGCAGCGTGATCTGGTGAAGCTCGTCCGGCGCGTACACACCAGGGTGATCGTGAAGAGGGAGGCCGCCGAGGACAGCCTGCACAAAATCAGTTACGTAATTCAAGAATGTGAAGAAACTGCTAACCTTGCTCATGCGATAGCTAGCAGCCTTTGCGGTGATGCGGCCGGCAGTGGAGTGGTCCGAGCGGAGTCGGAGAGATTTTGTGGGCTGGCGGAGGGGATGCGGAAAGGTGTCGAGCTGCCGCTGAGGCGCCTCACAAGTGACACAACGGCCCAGCAGAACAGCGGCGAGGAGGATCTGCTCCATATAGTCGGCGATGATTGCCGCGATGATCAGGCATAGCCATCGATGACGTCCGTCATCACAATCAACTTGGAGTCCTCGAGGGTCGATTGTACAAAGAGAAGAAAAGAGTATCTGTCATGACATTGTGAGATAGATTGATGGGACTGGAGAAGAAGCAGGGGACGCACCCGAAAGCACTGGAAGAGGATCTTCTCGCGGAAGACAGAGTAGAGTGCATGCCCTTTGATAGAGTCGTTCACTGTAGAGAGAGTTTAATTTGCTGCCCACCAGGGTGAAGTAATCATAGCATCTCACAGTCCTCGAAAACCGGGAGGTCTGCGACAATGATCATCGCTTCGCGCGAGAGCTTCATCCTAGCGACAGACCGAGTATTGCCAAGTCCGAAGTAGACCGGGTAGCCCTCCTTCCAACCTCCTATACCGGTGAGCTTGACCTTGTCGCACGCGAGGGTTTGGCCAGCGGGGATCTGGCTCTGTAAGTCGATGTTTCAATAGCTGTGACACCACTTTCAAGAACATTCAGTACCTCAAGGTTCTCCCAGTTCTCTCCGTCTCAAAACTCCTCGTAAACGCGGTGCCCGTATCGGTTTGTGATGCAGCGCGAGGTCCAGTCGGTCTCTTCGGCGAGCGATGTATCGGCAGCCAGATGTGCGGTGACAGCAGAGAGATCCCGGAATGGGAATACAACTTCAATACCGTCCAATGCATCAGGGTCCGCGAGATGGGTTTGGGTTTTGGCTGGCGCCGCCTCATCTTCCGAGACCTCAGAATCTGATGCCGCCTCCGCGGCCGCGCGAGCAGTCGCGAGCGCTTTGCTCTTCTCCCCCCGAGTCCACGCGATCTTGATTGTGACTTCTTGGAAGAAGATCACATATTTCATCGGGATGGAGGCTATCAGCTTATTCAGATCCTCGGGGCTTTTGAATACACGGCCGCCACCGTCGAGGTCTTGAAGCTTGTACATGGTGTTTTGATGCTCAGCTGATATGCCAATGGCAGATATCAGCTGTGCCCACTCATGCTTAATGGGATTCGGGAAGGGGTGGACGGGGTTATCGGGCACGGGCTCCTGAGGGGACGGGACGGAGTCCGCTGAGGCCACAAACGCACACCAGCAGAAATCTCAGCTCCCAAACCCATTTGCTCGCGCCTATTCATCCTAAAGCATAGATTTTGCTTACGAGTAGGACCGTAGGTCACCCCATCGTACCACACGGGCTCGGCCTCCGTGTGATGATGGTGGCTCTAAAGCGGAAGAACACCATCACACATTATATAGTCAATCCCCAATGGCCTAGG
>ERZ1463038.1000-NODE-1000-length-10074-cov-19.546661_pt1 | contig 10074 bp, 16 predicted proteins | sample MGYA00564479_ERZ1463038 | MGnify/ENA primary metagenome ERZ1463038 (study PRJEB39244, sample SAMEA3635134) | Helicobacter pylori | study: EMG produced TPA metagenomics assembly of PRJEB11511 data set (Assembly of a 5300-year-old Helicobacter pylori... | reverse complement strand
CAACACTTGGTCCGACCATACGTCGCACCCAGCGGTCGGCATTATGAGGCCGGTCCCTGCCGTTCTGACTGATGATCTGTGAGTGCCCCAGATACTCGATGTGCGCTGCCACCTGACCAGTTCACGTCAGATGCGCGATCTACTACACTTCAGGTACGACCGGCATGCCCAAGGGAGTGCCCGCCACGAACCGCATGTTCCTCACTGGAATTTACAATGGCATATATGGTGAGTGGTACCCGTTTCGGCTTTTTGTGAGTCCCCGCTAATGAACGGGTCAGGTGGTGCGCGAGCGTTGCTTCGTCGAGGCGACTCCCTCCCCGTTCCCGATCCCAACGAGCCGCAGAAGGCGGTCCTCATCATCGCGCCTCTGTAAGTATGGAACGACAGGGTCCGTAGTACTCTACATATTCTACTCGCTTTGCAGATTTCATGTCACTGGGTCGCAAAACCAGCTGCCGGTCGCGACGTACCTTGGGGGCAAGATCGTGCTCATGTTCAAGGTGCGCACTCCCACACAGTGAAAAGTTCAAGTCTTGACTTAGTGACTAGTTTGAGATCCAAAAAGCTATCGAAATCTTGAAGCGCGAGAAGATCTCGAGCTACGGAGGGTGAGCTTGCCCTCGAGCGCCACCAGCGGAGATGCTGACTCGAACGCCACCAGAGTCCCGTTCCTCACTCGCGCCTTGGTCGATGCTGGAGTGACAGAGAAGGATACTATGATTGAAGGATTCTCATTCGGTGGTGCCCCACTGGGTAAAGCACGACGTCCCAGGCGCCCGATTCTTGCTGACTTTGCGCCCAGCCCCGTCCCTCGTTCTCGACACGGCCAAGGCGTTCCCGTCGAGCATGGGCAGCCAAGCGTGGGGCATGACCGAGTGTGAGTAATACCACCACGAATATTTTCCTTGACTGATGCAATCCCACTCAGACTTTACCATCGCGAGTGAGCCTCCGCTCCCAGTCGCAGCTGCGCCGAGCTCACGATGTCTCCCCGCCAGCTACAAACGTCGGTGACGACTTCCTCGCTCGCTCAAGGAGCTGTGGAGTCGTGAACCCAGTGACGGAGATGCTGATCATGGACCACATGACCGGGATGGAGATGCCGGTAGGCGAGGTTGGCGAGGTCTGGCTTCGCGGCGTGAGCGGGGCCAAGGAGTACTGGCGGCTGCCCGAGGTGAGCTTCCTGCTGCACCCGTTTCGATCCACAAAAACTGATGGCTCTCACTCAGGCTACTGCTTCTTCATTCACACCTGACGGGTGGTTTAAGACGCAAGCACCAAAGCGCGGGCGACATTGGCAGTGCTGACCTTGGCAAACAGTGGTGATTTGGGCTACGTCGACCACGAAGGGTTCCTGTACATTGTAGACCGCCGTAAGTCCACTAAGATCCCTTCAGCAACGCTTCTGGACTGAAGGCTCTTCGCACCCAGTCAAGGACCTCATCATCCGGTGCGTGACGCTCCTTGGCACGACTAGCGCTCCCTCCTCTGACCTTGTCTGTTGCAGAGGGGGTGAGAACATCGCAAGCATTGATGTTGAGAATGCGCTATCTAAGGCGGGTCCCCCCTACAGCACTTTCAGGAGCGCTTCACTGACACACCCTGGCAGGACGACCGAGTCAGCGAGTGCGCGGCGGTCGCGATTCCGCACACCAGCCTGGGCGAGGAAGTTGCAGTGCTAGTGGTAACTCAGACTCTAAGGTATATAGTCGCTGGCTCACATGGTCTGATAACAGGCCTGTAAGGCTGGGCGCAATGTGACCGCGGACGAGCTTCACGCCGTCGCAGCAGCCAACCTCAAGTCCATGTGGCGCCCACGGTACATCCTCGTGCAGAAGGATGAGATCACGAAGGTGCGTGTACTTTGCACATACTCGACATACGAGTCTGACTCGGAAGAAGCAGAACGCGAACGGCAAGATCGACAAGAAGGCCGTCCGGACTCAGGTTCATGCAGCGTGGAGCCGGGAGAAGCCCAAGCTCTGACCGTCCGTCGAGCGTTTCGGTGTTGATTCTCGCAACTCTCTGCTTACTTCTTTGGAAGATATCAAGATGTCAACCAGCTGTTGGTCCCGAGTCCGCGGTATCGAGGGTCGCGCGCTTGCGCTGAAGCACTCGTCGCCTTGAGCAACCTTCACGATGGCATGTGAACCGTAAGAAGGCGATCAAGTTTCAGAAATAGGCGAACTCTCAGGGGTCGCTGCTGGCGAAGAAGCGGACCGCCGGCGAGTTCCTCTCGAGGCCGTACACTCCATCGATCACCCACGCCAAGTGGAGGCGACCCGTCGTGAAACGGTCCGCAGCTTTCTTGATCTCAGCCACCCTCGCTGTGACGTCCAGCGCATTGTTAGAAGGAGGGACCTCGGGGAGGAAATGGGGTCGCGGGCGTACGAGTCTTGACAGTGACCATCCTGCTCGTCGCGTTGAAGTCCCAGCCGAGGGCTCGAAAGTCGACGAGGACAGGAGCATCGTTCGCCTCTCCGACGAGAGCCTTGATCATGTTGAGCGGGATGGTGCCGTAGCTTTTCTCGATGGTCGCGAGGGCAGCGCGTTTCGTTTGGTCTGCGAGTGCGCCGAAGCACGTCAGACCTCGCCCGCTGCCCGAAAGACTAGAGGAAGAGTTTCGCACACTTCAGAATGTTGAGGATAGAACCGACGGTCTGGTACCAATGGTTGATGGCCCAGGTCTTCTCGCCGGTGTAGGTGAGGATGTGGTCCATCGTGGCGAAGTGCGCGAACGCCTCGCCGTACTCGCGGTTCTCGATGGCGTAGCAGAGTGCGATAGTTTTGGCGAGGACGGGTACTTGCAGGAGCGCTGGGCTTTGGCGAAGGAGATTCACTGCGAGCTGGTTGGCATAGTTGCTGTCGCCGGAGGAGGTCAGCTACGCTCGCGCAACCCGGGACAGACTGGGCAGTTATGCACTTCTTCTGCCCCAGATCGAGGAGAGTACCAATCAGAGCCATGGGAACGAGAATCGCGACGCGGTCCGGGTTGATTCCCTCGGTGGCTGATAGCTGCTGCTTGACGGGGAGAGTCAGCGGGTTGCGCGCATCGTTCGGTACCGCTCACGCGAGACGTACGCTGTTGTAGCACTCGAGTGTGTAGAGCATCTTGTTCCAGGGTGTCCCGTTGACGGCACACTCGACGACGACTGCGACAAAGCCTGTTGCTCGCACGACCGGGCCCGGGGAGAGTTGAGACGGCTCGGTCGGCGGCCTGTTCGGGGTCTGGTTGACTGCAACCATCCTTGTTCGACGGTGAGAGCTGGGATCAAGCAGAAGAGCTTGTCGGAATTTATTGACCGCAACAGCCCTCGGTGCTGGTGCTTGGTCTCGAATTGCAAATTGTACGCACGGTCCACCGCAGCCCTCGCCCGCTGGCGAGGCGAAGCAGGATGAAGACACAGCGGGAGCGACGCCTTTGGTGAACAGGTTGGTCTTGAGCACACCCATCCTGTCACTCAGCCGTCGCCTCCATCCTTCCCGCGCCTTCCGAGCAGCTCGCTGCCCCGCTCAGCGGTCTCGCTCCTTGTCCCCCGCCACACACCCAGCTCGAAATGGCCCAACTCAACCCCAAGACCCTTCAGGCCCCAGTCGTCGCCTTCTCCTGCGCGATCCTCGTGTTCCTCTGTGCGGTTCTGCCTCCCCTCCAGCAGGACGAGCGCGGACTGACCTCCGCACCGCTCGCGACGCCACTCCGCGGCTTAGATGTCCGAGCGTCGATCCACGAGGCGAGAGGCCTACGAGACTCCAGACGAGTAGAGCACTTCGCCGCGATGGCAAAGGAGCGGGAAATGGCGGAGGACAAGAGGAAGGGAGGGCCTTGATTGGCCAAGGTGCGAACCCCTTTGCGCTGCCTGGAAGGCGGGGGGAGGCGGAAGCAGCTGGAGCTGGCACTCCATCTCCATCTGTGGGAGTCGGAAACCTGTGAGTCTCACAAGTCCTGGCCGCATGTTCGCAGGTACTCACGCCGCGTGCGTTACAACAGCATCTTCAGCGTGAGGGAAACAGCCCGGTCCGCCCCCCCAACGACGTCTTCAGGCCAGATGCAACAGCTTATGTATCATAAAGCACTCGTGAAGGAGTTGCGATCAGGAGCCGCGCGTCCCATGGCGATTCGAACCGTCGACGAGGTCGACGAGGGTTCAGCTTGCAGAATGCCAGCTGAGGTGTGTCTTTCACCGGTATGAGACGACGGACGCCAAGTAACGAGACTGTCCGGAAATCTCAAAACGTGATGGCGTAAGACACCAATGGCATTCAAGACAGGAAGCGGACGACGGTCTGCATCGCCCTCCCCGCCGCCGGACTCAGCCATCGCGGCATTATGAAAAAGACATGCAGCTCGTCAGCCTCTTCCACCCATTCCACCTGGATTCCTCCGCTCGTCTCTCGGTCCTCGGACCCTGCAGCCTCCTCGAGGTTCTTCACGAGCGCGCCAATCTCGGGCGCGAAGACCTCCGCCGACCCGGAGATGACGAGGACCTTCAGCAAGTCCCCTCGATCTCGGTACAGGGCGTTGATGGATGCCAAAGTTGGTTTGGCGGAGGGGAGCGAAGTCGAGAAGAAAGGGTGGTGAGCGCCGAGGGTGAACGGGTGCGTCTCGTGCTGGGCGGGGGCGAGTCCAAGGAAGGGGATGTCGGTCGAGCGTGAAAACGTCTTGGCGAGGTACGCTTCCGATGCGTAATTGAGCATCGTAAGATTAAGGCTGCAGGCTCGAAAGTCAGCTGATTGTGGGTCGCTGGAAGAAGCTGTGAGCTCACAAGTCGTCTTGATAGGACGGTGGGAAGCCCGATCGGTAGCTGGAGAGCGTGAGGTCCACCCATGGCGAGTAGAGAACAATACGGGCCGGAAGGACGAGGGATTGTGGTGAATTGTCGGCTCGGGCGAGCGTGGTGGAGAGGTAGAGCTGGAGTGTCATAGCGAGGCCGCCTGCGAGACCGAGTCAGCGGGAGGGGATGTGCACTTGTCGGTGCGCAACTCACCACCGGCCGAGTCGCCAGCGAGAACGATGTCTCGGTATCCCAAATCAACCACCAGGTGTGCGTACGCGAGCACGGCATCCTGCAGCGCCGCGGGGAAAGCATGGCCGTCGTGCGTCGCTTTCCGATAGTTTGCGCCTGCGAGGAGTCAGCGTTCGGGTCCATTGCTAGCAGTTGCGGCAACTCACCCATGATTCGAAGTCCAGTCTCTCTTGCGAGCTCGAAGCAACGGTTCCCTTCCGTCGGACTGCCAGACGTGTAGCCTCCGCCGACGAAATAGAGCACCACGCGCTCCCCGACGCGTGCCTTCCGCCGAGACCCAGTCCCACCGTCTTCCAGCTCGAGCCAGAAGCACGGCACGGTCACTGGATGGATCTCTCCGCGAGGATCGAGTGCTCCCTCCTTCAGCCAAGCGTCCGCCAGCCGGGATCGCAACGGCGGCACATCGTCGACCCAGATCCTGACCCTCCGCGCGCCGAATAGGGCGCCCACCGACTCGACAGCGCGGGAGCTGAGAGCTACTGCTCTTTCCGTCTCGGGAGTGAAGTCGGGAGGGCCACCCCCGGTCCCCGCGATGGCCCACACGAGCCTCCCGATGACCGGGTAAACGAGGCGCTGCGCAAGCGTCCAGCGTCGATGCCGGCCGGGGACGTGGATCGGGAGCGCGGCCGACGGAAGTACGACGAGGGCGAGGATCAGAAAGATGTGGAGCGGAAGGGTGGCCGCGATCCAGGCGAGGCGGGCGAGGCGAAGTGTCCACAACAGTGGGTCGAGCGGCGCGACGGAGACATGGCGCTCGAGGATCGGCAGCGACGGCGTCCAGAAGGTCGAGGGGGTGGCGAGGTACGACCTTGCTGGAGCCATCGTGACCACCGACGCGGTGAGGAAAGAGCGTGAAAAAGGACGCACATCGGTTGCGTTTTTCAGGTGACGATCCTTTGAAGGTCGGCTCACTCGGCTCGGGCATCCGGGCCTTGGCCATCGCGGCGCCTCGATTTGTATGGACGGGTGATGTGTTTACAGCAGAACGCTCTTTGATTCATACGAGGAGATCATAACTACAGGCAACGCTTGCTGGCCTGGAAGCGAGGCGGCATTCAGCCTTCCGAACACTCCGCGGACTGCCATTGAGCATCGAGGAAGTCCGCTGTTGAAAAAGCATCCGAGGAAGCCGCAAGCTACCAATGAAATGGTATCAGGATATTCGTAATCACTTCTCGCAGCACGCCGTCGTCCTCATGCTACCCTTCCCTCGCTCAACCCGACACCAGCTTCGAACGTAGATCCTCCAACTTTGCCCTCAAAACCCTCTTCTGCAGGATCGCTAGACCAACCAAGCCCGTCACAAACTCCTCCTGGGCCTCGATCGACGAGAACGTGAGCGCGACGAGTCGTTTCACGCTGTTGACGCCGGCCGAGTGCAGGGCCGTCGCGGTGGTGGGCGAGGCGAGGAGGGGCAAGAGGGCCTCGAGCAGTTTGTAGAGATCGGATACGCTCAGCTGCTTGTCCTTGGCGGGAGAAGTTGGGATGGCGGGTGAAAGGGCGGGGGGAGCTGCTCGTGCGGCGGCGGCGTGCGGGAGAGGTGCGGATGGTGTCGCCGAAGCGCGACTCTGGGAAGTTGTGTGCGAGACAGCAGCAGCTTCGATGTTATCTCGAGGGATGGGTGCTGTGGGCTGGCGCGAGTGGGTGGCATTGTCTCGCCCCGCCGTGTGAGGCGGAGCGTCGACGTCGACGAGGTCCTCCGCCAGCTTGGCCTTTTTGGGCAACTGGAGGACTTCGACGCTCGAGTCGAACTCTTCCAGATCTTGCGGCGTTGGGGAAGGCTTGGGGGTCTTTCGCCCGATCTTGGGCCGGTGTTGTGAAGGTCGTACGCTGGTGGAAGCTGCTACGGCTGGCTGAAGACTCGCAAGCGGAGGGGCGGAAGTGGCCCAGGGTTCCTAGGATAGCTCGTGAGTCATTATTTCTCCAAGTGCTCCGTTGAGTAACATACTGAGAGATCTTCGTCGACACTGGGGAGCCAGTTCCGGTCCTACGGCGCAATCTGGTCAGCTCAAAGTAGCTTCAAGTAGGAAGGAAGGGATTTTTTACTGATGAGAAGATGGAGAACGGCTTCGTTTCGGGCTCATTGCCTGTGTGACGCCGTGAGTGAACGATGAGTGAGGAAGGCACCAATGACGAGGGAAGAGCACGCACCTGTGACTCGGCGACTCCGCCGCTCAGGAGATACACCTTTTGAAACAGAAAAATGATTTAGCTGATTTGAAACCTCTGAAGGACGGGACTATTCACCGATCGGCACCTCTTCCTTCGCCTCAGCTTGCTGCTTCGCCGCACCCCACACGCTCCTCAGGCTCGCGACGAGCGGGGCTTTCCTGAGAACCTCGCACCTGAGAGCTACTAGTGGGGAATCTTCCCAAAGATCGAGGGTAGCTAGGCGGACTCGCTCGCACATGGCGATGAAGTCGTTCCTCACGCCGACGCACTCGGCGAGGAAGAGGGTGACAAATGAGGCGGTGATCGGGAAGGGAGGAGCTTCGACGGCTCTGCAGTACGCAATGTATGCTTCGAGCTGTTGCGTGTATCGGTTGCCCTTGGGCTGACATGCCCGAGCGCGCTTGAGCGAAAGCAGCTGTGAGGCGCCTGGTGGGCAGCATCGTCAGCTGAAGAGGTGTCAAGGAAAAGGAGATCTCGGACTCTTACGCTCTCCCAGTGATCTCTGGCTTCTCAAAATGCTCGCACGGTCCTGCAGGTGAGTCCGCACCGCGTCCAACGCTGCGGACTGGGCATCCGTGGTACTCTTGCTGCAAGGAGGTCTCGGGTACTGCTCGAGATCTAGAAGGTAATACACTTGAGTCCGGTTCCGAACGATGGTCGTCCCGCAGAGAACAGCCTGGGCCGGCCGACGCACTCGGCATTTGGCTGGGGATGCTCTGCCGCACAGAGACACCGCTCGCGACGACGTATGGGATCTAACCTTGCTAAAGTCAGCTCTAATCCCCAACATCGGGCCTCTTTGGGAGCACCTTGTCCGAGTTGCACGGCGGCGACGGTGACTTGAGGAAATCAACAGGCACTTTGAGATCGCTCGAGCTCGGTCCAGCCTGGTGCAATACCAACCAGTGTTTACGGCCGTGTGATCCTTTCAGTAAGAAAGTGCGCACCTCCGGAGTTGGGCTCCAGCTCCCGAGACCGACGATGTCCCCGGTGTTGATGCCGGCCTCCTCGAGTCGCCCGTCCCGCTCGTCGCCATGCATGTCCATCTGCCAGTTGAGCCGCAGGGGTTCATCGTTCTTTGCGGCCAGTGCTTTGGCGAGGCTCATTAGAGATCGGAGTTCGGCGGCGAAGGTTGCGAGACGCGTGTGGGGTGCAAGGGAGGCGCGTCGCCGGCCAGGGGGAGATTGGAAATGGCCTCTTAAGCAAATGAGTACTGGTCCGCACGGTGAGGCACCTGCGCTGAAAGTGGCGGAAGGGTGCGCGGGAAAGGAAAAGTGCGCTAGAACGGTTGCTGGAGCTCTTCGCCGCGGGGGTGGTGCGCAGTCGACTGCTCGATCGTATCACATCGGACGGCTCTAATTCATTCGCGCATGTGGAGCTTGCCTTTGTGCTGAGTGATATGGTTTTTAAGCCCGAGCACGACGACGTTTGTACTACAGAAACACGACTCAGGTTTTATTTCGAGAGACGAGCCGGCGGCATCGCCAGCCCCTCGTGGGCGGGCGATTCGGTGTGGGAAGGTGCTCAGAACGGCTGGGCGACTTTCCGTCTATGTGTGTGGAAGTGCGTGTAAATATACACTAGGTCAAGATGATGTACTCGTCTAGATCTCCTCGAGCCACTGCCTGATGGCAGGGCGCCCTGCGTGCTCAAGTACTCCCCGATTCTCGTTGTCGGCCGCAACGCGCGATGCGAGCTCCGACGCTCGGGCACTTTGCCCCCTCCTCTGCGTGTCCCTCTGCCCGGCCCAACCCTGATCTTTCTCACCACCGCCCGCACCTCGACAGCCACGACCGGCTCCGCGTCGGGCTCCGCAACTGCCGTTGCTTCTTGACGTCCGGTTGAGTTCAGCAAGGTCGCCGCCACCAGGCACATCGTCATCGTTTCTCGAGTCGTCGGGCGCGTCTCCGTCTGGCGTGTCGTCGGGGCCCTTGCCCGAGCTGGCGGCCTCTCCAGCGCTCCTGGTCGCGCTCCCTGCCACCGAGGGAGCCTGGCTCCCCTCGTCGTCGTACGAGGCGCTCTCGGCCGTCTGTCGGCTCTTGACCAGGGCCCAGAAGGATGGGACCCCAAAGGCCACGACAGTCGCGGAGACGGCCGCGTATTCCAGGATCCAGTACGGCGGCAGCTGGACGTCGGCGTCCTGGTCGGGCCTGTAGACAAAGTACGGGTTTGGCGGGGCCAACTGCAGGTCTCGGATTGTCGGGAGCATTGTCGCTTCCGCGTCGTTCAGAAGGGTGATCGACCTGACGATGCGGAGGACAGTGGGCGCGAGGTTGGAAAGCGGAGTGCGTGCGGTGGGCTCGTCGTCCACGCTGAAGTACCTTGAAGGGCGCTACGAATGATCGCACTCAGCAAGCATATGTGTTCCAGATATGATCGATGCATACCGGATAGAGAAAGAGGCGGGAGGCCTGGAGGTACTTGTGCAGGCTACCAGTCAAGCGCAGTCCGTTCCGCGCCGAGCCAACTCCTTCCACGTTTGCGCCATCGGGGACGATGTACTCCATAAAGACCTGAGCAGTCAACTTGTCAGCCCTGCGCTGCTGTGCCTCATCTGGTAGCCCTTGCCCGATGTAACGTCAGCGATACGTGCGAGGCGAGAAGCCTGGCCGGGTTAGTACAAGAGCGAGGCGAGGGGAACGAGACGAGGCAAAGGTATCGTTGGGGAAGCACGAGGTTGAATTGACAAGGAGGGAGAGAGCGCCAAATGCGCTCGTACTTATGAAAGTGGCCATGGAAAGACCTCGAAAGGTCTAAGCATGCAATGGAACAAATGGAGGTCAGCTGAGGAAGCGGAGCGAAGCGTGAGGTGATCAAGCTCGTAACAGAATCCTCCCCCTTAAGCGTGACGTCCTCGGCGCGCCTACTGAGCGTA
>ERZ1463038.998-NODE-998-length-10084-cov-27.179280_pt1 | contig 10084 bp, 9 predicted proteins | sample MGYA00564479_ERZ1463038 | MGnify/ENA primary metagenome ERZ1463038 (study PRJEB39244, sample SAMEA3635134) | Helicobacter pylori | study: EMG produced TPA metagenomics assembly of PRJEB11511 data set (Assembly of a 5300-year-old Helicobacter pylori... | reverse complement strand
GACGCTCTTCCGATCTCACGCGCGCGCCATCGAACCACCCCTGCTTGTCGACCTTCTCCAAGTCGTTGAGACTCCTGCTCGCCGCTCCAAGCCCAGCCCAAAGCCTGTCCTTCTCCTTCTCCTCAAAGTAGATCGAGTGCCCGACCCAGCACCAAAGAGAGGCGTCCCGTTCCCAGGTGAGCTTCTCGAGGGGCGAGGCGGTGGCGGAGAGAGGAGGGTAGGGGTAGATGGGGCCAAAGGACGAGTGGTGAGGCGCGGCGTCGACGAGGTTGCGGAGGTAGGGGAAGGGACCGGAGGGGGTCGTGGGGGTAAAGGTCGACGAGCGAGCGATGTCGGCCTTGGCGACGTCCGTAGCGGCGGGGATGAAAGAGTCCTCGACGGAGGGGCGGCCAGAGGGGTACTTGACGCGGTCGCACAGGCCGAAGAAGGCGATGCAGCGCTCCGATGTAGTCGACGAGGTCGAGGCGGTCGAGTCGGTCGAGGAAATTGGCCAAGCCGTCAGCCGCCTCGCGGAATCGATCGAATCAATCAGCGGCGTCGCGCATGTGATTCGCAGTATCGCCGAACAGACCAATTTGCTGGCGCTGAACGCGGCCATCGAAGCGGCACGCGCCGGCGAGACCGGACGCGGTTTCGCAGTGGTCGCCGATGAGGTACGCAGCCTCGCGACCCGCACCCGCGAATCCACTGAACAAATCCAGCGCTCCATCGAGCAGTTGCGTGAAGGCAGCGCCCTGGCCCTCGCCACAGCGCAACGCGGCGAATCGGCCGCGCGGGAATCAAGCGAAGACGTATCGCAGGTCCAAACCGCGTTGCGGCGCATCTGCGAGGAAGTCGGACAGATCTCCGGCATGAGTTTGCAAATGGCCTCGGCCATCGAACAGCAAGGTCAAGTCGCGCAAGAGATCAACGGCCAGATTTCCCAGATCGTGAATTTGGCGCAAACCAGCAGCGATCAGTCCCGACGCAGTACCCAGATCGGCGAGGAGCTGCATCAACTGGCCAACTCCCAACTCGACCTGGCCCATCGGTTTCTACAGGGCTGAACGATTCATCCTCATGCATCAGGCCTGACGTCGCAGGGTCTCGGAAGGCAGGCAGCCGTACTGTTTGCGGTACTGCATGGCGAAATGACCGAAGCTGGCGACAGCGTGACGCAACAGGATATCCGTCACGCTGTCGGTCGGGCCAGCCTGCTGCAGGGCTACGTGAACCAAAGCCAGCCGACGAGTGCGGACATAGTCGCTGGGGGTTTGCTGAAGAAACCGCGTGAAGCCATTTTGCAAGGTGCGGATCGACACGTCGCAGAACTGCGCCAGGCCCGCCAGCGCAATCGGTTCGGCCAGGTGCTGTTCGATGAAGTCGCGGGCCTTCTTGACCTGGTGAGGCATTGGTTGGCGCTGGTCTTGCAGCAGATCGACCGAATAATTGTGCGGCAACTGCGTCAGCAGCACCGACAGCAGATAGTCCGACAGGCTCCCGCCCATGGTCGAGGTCAGCAGCGTCTGGCTGGCGTCGCCATAGAGCTTGCAAATGTAATCCAGGGTGGTCCTTACCGTCGCCATGCCCTGATGCTCGGCGTCGACCTGAATGTCGAACAGCAACGGCTGACGCAAACGCCGGTTGAGCAACACTTGCAGCTGACGCTCGAGGGCTTGGCGATCGACGCGCAAAATCAGGTTGCGGCAGTCCTTGTCGATACGAATAAAACTGCGTTCAGAAGGCGAAGAAATGGTCAGCCCACCCTTGCGCAAAATCGCGCTCTGCTTGCCCAGGCTGACCATGCCGCTGCCTTCCAGGGTGACCCGAATCAGGTAGTAGCCACTGATATCGCCGGCGTCGATTTCCACCGGTGCACCGTAGTGCAGATCGAACAACGCCGAGCTGCCGAAAAACACGCCATACAGCTGCGATTGCAGGGCGCCGCCCTGCTGCATTTTCATCTGGTGGGGCTACAGGTAATGACTGACCCGATCCTTGACCTCGCCAAACCCGCCGGAACTCAGAAGGCAATGATGACGGAGCGAAGAGTGTTGATCGAACATGCTGAAGCACCTCCAGAAAATGACACCGTTACCCGCAGGCACGTCGATAATTTAGTGGAAATGGAAAGCAATTTTCACGCCACGCAAACGCTTTCTGCGCGCCCGGAACAGCCTCTGCGCCTGATGCATAGAGTCAAGGCAAACAAGGGCTTGAAGCTGGATGCGGCGGGTAATGTCCACGCGCCCAGCATGAAACAGGCATTCAAGTTCCTGACAGTGCACCGCAAGACCTTTTTCTGCCACTACCTGGGGTTTTCGTTCTACGCGATGACACTGTTCTGCATGCTCAGCTGGACCCCGGCCTTCTATATGCGCAAATTCGGCCTTGCCCCTAGCGATACCGGCTACATGCTCGGGATCGTGGTGCTGCTGGCCAACACCAGTGGCGTGTTTTGTGGCGGTTGGCTGATCGACTGGCTGGCGAAAAAAGGCTACAGCGATGCGCCGATCCGTGCGGGAGTCATCGGAGCGATCGGCATGGCCGTGCCCGCCATCGCGTTCACCAAGGTCAGCGAACTGTGGATGTCCGTGGCGTTGCTGGCACCGGCGATGTTCTTCGCTTCGTTCCCAATGCCGGCCTCGACCGCGGCCATGCAAATCCTGCCGCCGAATCAGATGCGAGCGCAGATCAGCGCGCTGTTCCTGCTGATTTCCAATCTGATCGGCCTGGGTCTTGGTACCACGCTGGTCGCGCTGCTCACCGACCGGCTATTCAAAAATCCGGCCATGGTCGGCTCATCGATTTCCCTGCTAAATGCCTTCGCCGTCGCACTCACCCTGCTCTTGCTGATCAAGGGGTGCCGCCACTTCCGTGAGAGCCTCAAACACGAAGGCCTGGCCTGACGTCCTCACCTGAGGCACGCTACGGCGTGTCTGCTGGTTTTTTGCCGCGGGCGGCGCGACAATGACGCCCGCTATCAAACCCGCTCACCTGAAAGACTACGCCAACCTTTATGACCACCCCGAAAAAGCGCCTGAGCCGATACAACCCCGCCAGCGAAGACTTCAAGAAGGAAGAGTTTCCCTTCTACTGGCTGGCTCGCCTGCACGGTCGCTACTCCATGGCCATGGAGAAAGCGCTGAAAAAAATCGATATGGACATACCGCGCTGGCGGATTCTGTTCATCCTCAAGGAAAATGGCGAGTCGAGCATTTCGGAAATCTCCATCCACGCCATCGCGAAGCTCTCGACCATCACCAAAATTGTCTATCGCATGAAAGCCGACGGCCTGGTAGAAACCAACACCAGCGCCAGCGACGGACGCGTGACTCAGGTCTCACTCACCGATGTCGGCCGCCATACCATTGAAGAAATCCAGCACGGCACCAGCGATATCTTCCGCACCAGTTTCAAAGGCCTGACCGAAGCCCAGATCACCAAACTGAACGGAACGCTGGAAAAAATATTCAATAACCTGCCGGAAGACTGACCCGCGATGGGCATTGGCGATAGTTTGCACGCCTTGAATAGCGGCCGTGTACAGCAGAAATCCGATGATTTAGATTTCTGCTTTTTATAGGCACAGCATTCACCATCGATAGCTGATCCCTTTACAGGCAATCGCGCAGTGCGTGAATTACAGAGCGACCAAAGACATGACCTTGCAGTACTACTACGGCGACGGCGTCACCAAAGGCAAGGTCGACAGTCGCCTGAGCAGCGCGCAATTCACCTACCTAGTGAACGGCCCCACCTTCGCCGCCGGCCTGCAACAAGTCAGCGGCGACAGCGATGCAGTCTGATTGAGCCAGGGCGACGGCTCGACCGCCTGCTTCAGATCGGCAAGTTCCAGCGCGCCGGGGAAACCACTTGGCTGGCTCGCCATAACTATGACTTTGCGAAAGTCGGGATTCCCGGCCTGAGTTTCCTGGGCATGTACGAGAGCGACTCAAACATACGTACTCCCACTGGCGACAAAAGTGAGTGGGAACGTAACCTGACCGTGAGCTACGTGGTCCAGTAGGGCCCGCTGAAGGACCTGAGATTGCCCTGCGCCACGCCTCACTGCGCACCGGAGTGTCCACGCAACGGGACAGCGATGAGCATCGCTTCTGAGGAGGCTCTTACCGCTGGATCGCGCTGCATTAGCGTGGTCGAAATCGTCGATCCAGCTCACTTATCAAGCTGGACCAAAGCCCTGCCCGGAACAAACACCGACCTTGGAATCAGCTGAGGATTCCACCCAGAGCCAGTCGTTTTGTAGGGGTAAAAACGACCAAAAATAAAAAAGGGTCGCGAGATAAAATCTCGCAACCCTTTGAATTATATGGTCGGGACGGAGTGATTCGAACACTCGACCCCTAGCACCCCATCTCCTTTTTCATACTTCTCGAAAGCTTCCAAAATTTTACTCTGGATTTTTCTAAGCTGGTATTTACTTGAGCTCCAGCGGTGTTCTGCTCCACAAGAGTCCAGTAACGTCCATCAAGAGCCGACGTTTTTGTGGGGGGAAAAGTTAGGGGGAACCGATTTTATGGCCAAAATCACCATAAAAGAACTCGAGTCGCTGACCGCCAACGACCCCGGGGGGTTTAGCCCATCCTAATGAGCGAAACGAGCGACTTGAACCCATTATTAAAAGGTGCGATACACGTCCTCTGCTTCCGAATACATAGCCTGCCCTTTGTCAACAAGCCTTTGCCAAACTTTGGTGGCCTGAGGCGTGCGAAATACACCGTTCATACAAAGGTTGGGACTTGAACATACAGTTTTTTGTAATTCAGAGGCAATCAATGGAATACCGAAATCTGGTATGCCTTTAGCTTCGTATTCACTTTCACCATTATTGTACATAGCTATAACTTGAACCTCTGAGCCAGAAATAAGGCTCACGGTTATTTCAAACGCCTCACCAGATTCAGGAGGAGGGATTGACCTGAATCGATAAGACCACTCGCTCTCTTGGAAGTTTTTGGTGACGGTGTATGTATAAATTCGAGACTGCCCATCTCGGTCTATACAGGAAATTTCAGCCATAAATCCTCCTAACGTTTAGCTAAAGGACGTTCGCAAGCTCTGCTTGCGCGACGTCCAAAGTTAGCGGAGCGAACAGCTTGAACCAACTGTTATATGTTACTCCTTATTTTGAGAGATCCACGGTTGAGATTTTCCAACGAATGACCCTAGAGCTTTTTGTGTTTGACCATCAATCTCTGAAACGGCGGCAAGAGATTTTGCATCTATTTTCTTCAGAATAACGGTCACCGTATTCTCTTGCTCTTGGACGATACAACCCTCAGTCACGACGGTTTTTGTATTGTTTTCAAGATTATGGTTGAAGTAGTTTCCGTTGTGAAGGGTGGCTTCTTTAATTCCCATTCTCTCAAACAGTTTTCCGACTTCTTGAGCTTCGGCAACAGCTTTGTTGAGGTCTATGCCCGTCAGGCTAGCTGCGGACTCAATTGTGGAAACTTCTTTCGTCATCGTGAACTCCTTACGTTGATTTGTGGGGCAATTCAGTATCTGGTTTCGATCCGCCCCCTCTAGCGGCGCAGAATAAGCTCGGCACGGAATAGCTTGCCGATGTCCAGCGAGGCTGAGAAACCGTCTGATGTAGTTCTGTTTCGGCCAATCAGTTCTGGCCAATCGAATTCAGAATTCTTAATGAGCTCAACGATTGTTGGCTGCTCGGCAAGCTCACTCACAGCATCGCGGTTGATGCCTTGTCGCACGATGACGTGGGATACAAAGTCGCCCCCCACTCGAATTGCCCGAGGGAGCTCAATACGCGTTTCACGACCAATGAACTTTTCATCAAACAGCCGCTTGTGACTATCAGCATCACTCAACTCGGCTCGTGCTATCACATCACGTTCTTTTATCAACTGGTGACGCTTATCTTCTGCTGCTCGTGTCTCTTTTCCTCCCCAAGCTAGCACCTTCCCAGACGGCGAAGCGACAGCTTCTGCCGAGATCTCGAACCCTGCCATTCGCAATAGTTTGGACATGACACCCCTTGTAGCCGCGTCAGTTGCATTTGGTAGGTCCTGGGACAAAATTTCGACTGGCTCATCGGGGACGGGGTCAATCACTTTCAAACGGCTTCCTTCTGCTCCTTCGATGCCGATAGTAAGCCCACATACAAGGCGCTGTCCGACGTGTCCTTTGGGGAAAAGCAGAGATTGCTTCTGAGCTATTCCTCCTGAGAGTTGCCGCTCGCTGTAGTCAACACCCGACTGTGTTCCCTTACATTCAATGACATGCCATCGACCCCTTGTATCCCTGGCTACAAAATCGGGAGTCTTATTAGGTCCTCGTTTCGCAATTCGACGCTGCGTTACAAGCAAGGACGCCGCGTACTGTTGCATGAAATAACGGCCGTCGACGATCAGATCTAGATCTAGTTTATCTGTGAGCCAAAGCATAGATACTCCCATGCCGAAGTCATCGCTCAAAATAGTCTTCTGGTGAGCGTCAAGCTCTGCAAAGCTATGTGTTAGCTTCATCTCCGCATCACCAGGGGTGATTGCTGCTAGATATCTAACCCATGCCCAGAACTCACTCAGCGTGACTCCCGTCGTCGCCGCTGGCGTCGTCAGATAGCCGATCATCAGGAGCATTGACGGTATATTTAAATCGTAATGACTGCGCCCCTTTTTGAAAGACCGAGGGAAAAGAGGAGGCACCCCAGGGCCTGGCCACGTAGATTCGTCAATGGTGATAGGGAGAGTTCTGTCCATGGTGCTCCAATGCTGTGCGTTCCTTGCAGGAATCAATTGTTTTGTAACTAAACCGCATACGTCAAATCCTACTCAACGTGGTGGAGGATCCTGGAATCGCTTCTTGCAGAGACCTAACGCAGTCGACGTTTATCAACGTATCGACTGTACTGACCGTGCTACCAAGCAAGGTCGAGCGCTTCCAAAGCCCTTACCAGAAACGCCTTCCTAACCCCCCAGCCTGAAGAATTATCGCCGACAATAGAGATCGGATATGCGGTCATCGCATCAATGAGATTTGGATTGAACCTTGCCACCCACCAAGGTCACCACCATATATACGTACACCTCCGTACCCCACGTATAGATCTGCACGTTGCCGCCGCTGGCGGCCTCCTTACCGGGAATCTTGACGATGTCCAGCACCTGTTCATATGTCATGCCAGGCTCAATTGCAGCGTATTGTTGGTCACTGATGTTGGGACGCTGGGCTCTTATCGTTTCAAGATCGGGAAAACCGGATTGATAGCTGACGTTGTTGCCGTTGCCAGAAATTACCGGACTGTTGTTACCGCTGGAGCTGTGCGAAACCGCCTGGGTCGGTAGGACGAGCGCCGCCACTGATGCCAAGGCTCCCAATATGCCTGTGTACAAGCCAATTCGTTTCATGTTTGCCATGTCATTCTCTGGATTCTCAGATGATTCAGTTATGCGGTTACGGCGAAGCGCTGAGCATCAAGGGCGGCAACGGTCGAGAATCCGGCGCCCTTCTTGAAGCTCATGTTATGGAAAAAATTCTTCATCGCATCAGACGGATCGATGGTTTCGAGGTTAAGCCCGTCAATGGTTGGCCTAGAGAACGCAACACTCAGAATTGGCTGCTCCTCCATATGACCTGTCGAGCTGTTGAGCACATTGTCCAGAGCGGTGACGATGACTAGGTCATCCGGCAGGATTGCCAACAACTCTCGACCTACTCGCAGGGCGCAACTGCACACGTAGTCCTGGTGAAGCTCGTTGAACCGCCCAGCAGGCATAGCTTTGGTCGACAGCTTGCCGCTTTTGAGGAGAGATTTGATTTCGGTCGGAATCACGCCGGAGCCATGGATAGCGACCCTGGCTTCTAGGACACCACCTTCATGAACAATCATCTGAATGGCTGAGCCGAGGTGTGAGATTTCTTCAAACGACTCAAAAGCTTCGATGGCATCTAACTTTGCCTGACGGTCACCATCAAGGATACGGATCGCAATATCCCTCTCCTCTGCCCACTCGGAATAGGCAGTTTTCCATTCGTCAAACTGAGCCTGATATTGCCTTTCATCTTCCGCCTGTGCAGCGCCAATCTTGCCTATCAGGACTACGCGCTGACGAGCTTCTAGCTTGAAGAGGCGAGCCCAGAAATTGGGGCGATATGTAGCGGCAGCATGTGTAGCTTCTTGCTCAAGAGTACCGCTCTTGAGTGGCTGTCTAGGCTCTGGATTGGAGAGGAGCCGCTTCCATTTCACAGGCTCGGCACAATCCTTGTGCATCGAAAGGAGGATATCTATGTGATTTTCGTACACATCGACTTCATACGCTGCTTGCTCCAGCGCTTCCATTTTTGCGTACTCTTTCTGTCCCTTATCGAGCTCATGCTGCCGACGATGAGCGCTACGTTCTGATCGCCGCGCAGACGCTTGCAGCGAACGTACAGTCCCTTTCCAACCCATCACGACTCTCCATACCGTTCATGTGGTGGCACATTAACATAGCTCCTAGCTCTGTCTGAATCACCTGAGAACCTGGAAACTGAAAATACAAAGGGGCCCAGAAGGAGTGCATTTGTACTCCACGCATCACAGCGCGAGGGCATGGCCAATCATCCACAAATAAGGGATACCTTTATCCCCTCCTTCTCGCTACTCCGCCGTTTGACGTATGGCCTTCTCAATTCGCTGACGTCCCGCATGAGCAAGCTTGCTTACACCAGCTTCCTTCGCAACCGCGTATATCAAAGACTCCCCTTCGTGGCCCCGCTGCACCATCTCATCAACCAAAGCACGCAGTTCTTGCAGGCAGATTTCAGATAGCCCTCTCGTGGAATCTTCGTCGCCGGGCTTACGGAAGACGACACTGGTGTCCGACTCGATATGAGCAGGCCAGAAGAAGACTCCTGTCTGCTCCTCTTCATGTGAACGGAATCGTGCCCGGGCAATTTGGTCAACGCGATCACGTATCCGTGAGCCGGTTCGCACCCAGCCATGAGCCCGGGCAATGCGCCTTGCGAGCTCTGTGTCCAGAACCGGTCCCTCTTCCGCTACCACATGAGCAATCATCTGCTCCAACGTTTCTGTGTAACTCGGCTCAAAAAACTGATCTGGATCGACCAACCCCACCGCCTGACGAGGATCGGCTTCCTTATAAACCAAATGTTCAACGGGACGAGCAAAAGCCAGGACATCTTCAACTGGCCTGATAAATGCCGCCTTGGCATACTTCAACTCAGGCAATGCGCCTGAGGGATCATTGGCTGCGGCGACCACAGCCACCTGATCCACTACCTCAATGACCTCAGCCATAGCCGCGTCGATTTTCAGCCGCTCTGCCTCTTGAGCGGCATTGATGACAGCCTGCTTGGCTCGGGACTCAGCAAGGAGCTCGTTCAGACGTTGATGTACCTTTTCGGCAGTTCCAACTGCATCAACCCACCAGTCCGTTGACCATATCCTAGCGATCTCCCAGCCAAGTCCACGCAGTACAAATTCACGGAGCTTGTCACGATCGCGAGCGGTGGCGCTGCGGTGATAGGTAGCACCGTCGCATTCCACACCGGCAAGGTACCGTCCAGGAGCATCAGGGTGAACAACCCCAAGGTCTACTCGAAAGGAGGAAACGCCAATCTGGGTATGTATCTGCCACCCCTTTTTAGCCAAGGCCGCTGCAACCGCTTCTTCGAATGGGCTGTCGAAACCTCCCACGCTACCAAAGTCAGCTTCTGCGAGTGCCTGCGGGCCACGCTCTGCAAACTCCAGGAAGTGCTTGAGATCTCGCACCCCAATCGCTTGCGTACGAGCCAAATCAATGTGCTCTGGTCGCAAAGTCGAGAACACCACAAGCTCCCGGCGAGCACGGGTTATAGCCACGTTCAGTCGACGCTCACCACCAGGGCGGTTCATCGGGCCGAAGTTCATGGACAGCACACCGGCGGCGTCTTTCCCGTAGGTGGTCGAGAAATAGATGATGTCTCGCTCATCGCCTTGAACGCTCTCAAGGTTCTTGACGAACACAGGCTCCAGCTCGGACTCAGCGAAATATGAGTCGAGTGATGGGTCTTTCCGGCAAGCCTCATCCAGCATGTCCATGATGAGCTTCTGCTGCTCGCCGTTAAAGGTTACGAC
>ERZ1463038.997-NODE-997-length-10085-cov-13.437687_pt1 | contig 10085 bp, 13 predicted proteins | sample MGYA00564479_ERZ1463038 | MGnify/ENA primary metagenome ERZ1463038 (study PRJEB39244, sample SAMEA3635134) | Helicobacter pylori | study: EMG produced TPA metagenomics assembly of PRJEB11511 data set (Assembly of a 5300-year-old Helicobacter pylori... | reverse complement strand
TTGGTTGAAACGGAAGTTTAGTACGGGCGTGCACACTTGCCTGCTCGACGCGATGGCGCGAGGGCACCCTGTGTCGGGCAACTTCAGCGCCTTCACTAGGAAGCATGCGATGTTGACGGACGACCCTTTGAAGAGGTGTAAGATGCATGTTGCCTGCAAGGTATCAGTGCGCCCTAGCTTTGAGAGTTGAAAAAACAGAGGCGTTCCCCTTGCCAAGGATTCAGGTCATTTCTTGGCACGTCTGGAAGCTCTGTTACCAATATACATCAAGACACCAAGTCTTGACTTTATCCAAACCGTGCGCCCAGCATGCGCGGACTTGTCATACTAAATATTTCGGGTCATAGGGGGGTTTTTTTCCTCGGATGCCCCGCCTGAGCGCCCAATTTCCTCCCATGCCCCTCCGAAATTTTCATTCCTCCCATGCCCCGTCGGCCGCAACGCCGGTGCAAGAAGTGGGAGCCAAGCCTTGGCCAGCGTCGGGTGGCTCACGGCATTTTTTCCTCTGGACAAGTCACCACGTACTCGTCGCTCAGTCGACGGCTGTCACCCTCTGATAGTGATAGTAATCTCTCAAGGTCAGCACGCTGTTTGTTGACCTCCATCAATTGCAGATGCATATATAACACCCTGGGCCAAAGCCGCAGTAACCTTCTCCGGTTTCCGACGGAATGAGGATCTGCCTTCGTAGAAGCCAATGGCGAGCCTCTACTCGACAACCGTGTGCCATTACACACACCCTGCGCCACTATAAACGCCTTTGGGTAACAGAGACGCGACGCAGTTCGCTCGATCACGCGGATTTCCGATCGGACGTCACCAACCAAGGCACTCGGATGTGCTGGGCTAGATACACTTTAACTAACTACAACCATACCGCCACATGAGCCTCGTGGAAGTAAGCCTGATGACACTTCGTGGCTCGCACTAAGATAGCGCGAAGCTCCGCAAGCGCGGGACAGCGTGGACGCTAGAGGGGTGGGCTTTGGGAGGAAGGGCCTGGGGACGGCGCTGGTGAAACGGTAGACGCAGCGCTGGTGAAACAGGAGATCGCAGGATCCACGTCTGGGTCATGAAGACGACAAGAGGCGGAAGCCAAAGTAGCACCGGCCGCAAAGCCGAAGTACAGCGGCCGATGGAAACACCCAGCGTGGCTCGAGTGTTCTACGGCAGCGGGGTCTTTTGCAAGGTGCGCTCCCTGCTGTTCTCAGCCGAGCGGCAGGTCAGCATGAGGGTGGACCAGATCCCGGCGACTTTGGCCACTCGCCATAGAGCATCGTATACCTTGCGATGGGCGGGATCGGACTCGGCAAGGCGGTTCTTTCCTCGGGCTTGCTCGATGACATGTGTGGACGGCCTCTCACTCGTGGACAACGGTAGCTGATATTGCGGCACAGGGACCACTCCGTCGAAGCTGCCGTCGTCGGCCTCGGCAACAGCGTCTTTGGATTGAGTGTGATGACGCCGCATTTCGCTTTATCCATATCAACTTTACACCCACGATAAGCGAAATAGCTATTGGAAAGGGTAGTACCAAGTTGTTCCGCGAGGTCCTTCACCTTGCGTATCACCCTCGCGACGCCTTTGGCGCCGTCATTGCTTACAGGGAGTGCCATGCCCTTTGCCCTGACAAAACCTCCAAGCTCGACGTCGACGAGTTTATTGCGAAGTACCGTCACCTTCGCAGTGAGCTCACAGCGATGAGCCTGCACCAAGCGCCGGAGCTCGAGGCACTGTATGTGCTCGCTGCCCTCCCTCCTTCGCTCAAGGAGATTGCGACCGTTTCAGTGGCAGCAGTGGAGGCGACTTGTCTCTTTATCCTGATACCGAGACTATACTGGCCATGGTCCATGTTGAGGCTCGCCGCGCTGACGGCGCTGCACAGCCCAAGGAAGCGAACCTTGCGACGACTACCACGAGCACTACCAAGACGGCTACAGGAAGCTTTGACCTCGCCAAACATGGGAGTGTACCCTGCCTTACTCCTGGCTGCACTGGCGTTCATTGGCTCAAGGACTGCTACCATATTGGGGCTCCTGCTGAGCGCCAGCGTCGTCAAGCGCTGAAAGTCGCAAACAAGACAGTCAAGCCCATTGGCAACCTTGCAGCAGCTCAGCCTGTCCCTGCGCCAGATGTTGCGCGCCCTCTTGGAATCTGGCGGCTCTTATAGGTGATGATTGGCCCGAGGTTGGCGTGCTTGGATACATCGGAAAGCTGATCCACAACCTCCCGCCTTATCACCTCAAGTGTGTCTTTGTATACGACTCAGGCGTTTCATATGGCTGATGACTTGGCTCTCTTCTTCAAGTTCACTGAGTGTGATCCGGAGCCCGTTGGTGGCATTCATGATGGCAACAGGGGCCTCTTTGCTACTGGTTCTGGCGAGGTCCGTCTTAAGCACGAAAGACGACAATGGCAACAACATGCCTGTCCTCCTCAAGAATGTCCTTTACGTTCCTGGGATTCGCGTGAATCTTATCTCAATCTCAAACTTTCAGGCTGGTGGCCTCGCTACACTCTTTGCTGGCGAGGGTGCTCACATTACGCTACCGGATGGCCAACTACACTCGTGCGGCTCCCTCCCAAAGAACGAATTATTCGACTTTGAAGGCACCAGCTTCATGGCGGCTCATATTGGTACGACATTTGCCGCCACTTTAGACACTTGGCACTCTAGATTCTCACACCACAGCACCCATGCCATCCAGAAAGCTGCAAGTGACGGCCTTCTTGCTTCCGGCCACTTCCTACCACTCGCCTGTGGTCCTTGATCGAGCGTACGCCGACTTACTACAAATTGGACAACCCTCTCGTGGCGGTGCACTTAATCCTCTTACTATTTTGGACGATCATACTCGCAAACTATGGGCCTTTCCTCTTGGACGCAAGCGTGAGGTAATTGACAAGTTTGGAGAATGGCTTGCTCAAGTGCAGAACTTCACTGGACACAAACTCAAGCAGTTTGGCTCTGATGGTGGCGGCGAATTCACAAGCCGCGCCATGCAGAAATTGCTGACCGACAATGGTACATAAATTCTGAAGAACACTTCTCACTCCTCACAGAGAAACGCTTGCACTGAGTGTCCAAACCGCATACTGCAAACGCGCGAGAAGCAGGGCTTTGTTACTATCGTGAAATACCGCCAATGACGGGCCTGCGCAGGGTTGAGCGGCTTACAGACGTGTGGACACCGGGCCTTCGAAATTCGTGTGTATTGCTGAAATGGCGTATGCAATTCCTCGCAGGAAGAGCAGATGGGCACGCGGCCGTCACATTTTCCCCTCTTTTTCCTGTGCACGAGGAGCGGGTCAGGAAGATGACCATCAAGGCGCGTGCCGGCGTTGCGCACCTGCAGACATTGCACGCTGTGGACGCCTCTCTGCTCGTTGACTCTGATGACTTGCTAAAGGCCAGGTATGTTGGAAGACGGTGTCTTCTGGATCTCGGTCATTCTTGCGAGATATCCACCAGTGAAACTCGGCTAATTACCTCCCATACAGTTTGCTATGATCGTTTCCCCTTGGTCTACCATTGCTGCTGACTGTACGTGCCAAACTCTGCTTCAATACATATATTGTGAGACGGGGCTGAACCCAGCTGTATGCATTGGCTTCAGACGAGAATCCGGCTGAGCTTGGTCGCGGTAATGTCAGTTGACCGAGAGTTGGCACTTAGCTGACACTTTGATTACCAGCCGTTGGATTATTCCTGCTGGTTTGGCTCATGTTCAGTGTTCAGGGCAATTGTCTTCGTCGCCTGCATGCGCTCGTCAATCTCCCTCGCCGCCACCGCCTTCTGGCTCGTACGAAAGTAGGAAACCACACCGACACAGAGGTTTCACACTCGGTCTAGTCTTACCAAACCACATAGGGACGCTTAGCATCTTGATTACCGCCGAGCTTGTGCCTTCTAAGCCAATTTTGCAACACCCGGTGGAGTGAGAGTCCATCTGCTGAGCTTCTATTTGTAACTGGGAGCTGACGCAAATGTCTCAGCTGCAGAGCTGTCACCGCGTGCTGTGGCTACTGGACTATGGCGGCCGGACTCTGAACCCCGGTGACGTCCAACGTGAAGATCCCCGCCGGCTCCCTCGCGTGGAAGGACTGAGCCCGAAGCCGCTTCTCCACGCTCCCATTGTCGTCTAGGAGACCTGAGCCTACTTATCTCCCTCGGCTTCGCTTTCTCTCGTGTAATCGAGCTCTTAGCCTTTTGGCTTACGGGTTTTTTCACTGTGCACCCAATTCGTGTCGGAGTCCGGGAGTGCGCCGACCTTTGCCGCCGGGAAGCGGCTCCATCCTTCTGCTGTGTCGTCGAATCGAGACGTGCGTGCTCATTCAGCTCCTATAAATCCACCGACTACACCCGGTGCTCCGCCTGTGGATCCGCAGGAGTATACGTCACACCAGTATTAACGTTTGCCGATGTGACACGCGAAAGCGCAGGCGATCTCGTTTCCAACGTTAGACAAGAAGCGTCGCCAGACAGATCTGGGTCCCACGTGTGCAGTGCGGATACCAATGTCCGCCGCGGCTTTTCGGCTTCCTGCCTCCTTGGCAGTCGGGCACATCATGCCATGTGACACCAGGGATACACCGTATATGAGCACAACGGATGCGTTTTTGTCCCACGTTAGCCTTGCGGATGCCGATGTCCGCTGCAGCTCTCCGGCTTCCCGCCTCCTTGACAGTCCGGCACTTACCTCGTCGTGACATGTGATACCCGAGACACACCCTACGTGAGCCCAGCAGCTGCTTTTGTTATGAGACGTATTGCGCGAAGCGAGATAGTGGGGTTTTGCCCAGCTTGGACCGCAATCTCCGACGTACGATAACAGCGATCACGAGCCGCATATCTACACCCCAACTTCTTCCATCTACGGCCTTCCTGTCCCCCACCCGGTCTTTACAACGCTACACAAATCAAGCGATACCAGCTGTCGCCTCCGACATGCCCAATACGAACATATCATCCACGGCAGGGAAGAAGATCAAACACCCCGAGTATGTTCTCCGCAAGGGAGCGGCTTGCTTGCCGTGTCGAGCACGGAAGGTGCGGTGTACTGGAGAGAATCCACAGCGCGCGTCGTGAGTCCCGCCCGGTCGTAGCCTCCGCCGAGGAAGACGGCAGCTCTGGGCTGACAAACAACGAGCAATGGTCAAGATAAAGAAAACACCTGAGGTACGAGAAGTCAGATCCCAGTACTTATACTTGCGAGTGGAGTCTCAAAGCGGGGAAACGCAGTGCGGTCAAAGCGACGACGCGCGGCCCACCGGTCGATTCACCAAACGGATCTTCAGGTTCGTAACCGTTAATCCGCATTCTTATCCGGCGAATAACAAAGATTTTATCTTCAGCAATCGCTTTCACCGAGCAGAGGTTGTCATTAGTGGCTACGCCAGCCGCAATGGTTGTGTCACTGGCTTACGCGCTGGACGACACTCTGGTGTACTCTGCCCCTTCAAAAGTCGGTTGACTCAGTCAGTTACTTCAGCGAGATGTACGCTAGCTCGGATGGCCCTCCGTGGCTCCCACTCCCATTCAAGTCCTCCGACTTTGCATGTGTTCCCAGATCCGACTCCTCGGAGTCCACCCCTTCCACCGATTTCGATTTTTCCGAGTTCATTATATATCCCTGTAACTTCGAACCTGTACACAAACAACCCTCTCTGCGTAACATCTCTAGCTACACCGCATGTCCGCCCAGCGATTCGAGCGCTACAATGTCACCACGGGTCTTTCACGTCATGACCCACTCTCCGCATATTTGAGATAGGTAAGGCAGGGTAGCCTTATATCGGCGCAGCACGGCAGCACATGTGAAACTAGTGATTATCTACTAGATGTACACCTGTTGATATGAAGCTGATCTGACGCCGCATCACTTGTCCTATCACGCGCTCACCTCGATACTTGCGTACAAGTACAAGTAATTCAAGCCTCTGACTGTCTCCGGCCGGCCCGCTTTGTGTCGAATGCCCAGGTCCGTCCGACAAATACGGAGCTTCTCTAAGCTTGTTTATGTGAGATTGACAAACAAGCGTTTTCTCGAGCGACTTCCGCGCACGTTTGCTTTTGGGGGTTGCGGCGTGTAAGCATCATGCGACTGGCGCAACTCTGCGACAAGCAGAAAGTCAAGCGTGCCAGATCTTTCAGTATCAGTGGCATGGGTTATCTTCGCAGAGTTACCTCTTGTATACATCTCCGTAAGCTCATTACTTCACGTCGTCATAGAGCTAAATGCCGGACTGCGTGCGTCCGCGATAAACACTGACGTACAAGGTGCACTAGTCAGTTTTCGGGAGTACACTACGACCTCGATCGAGCTTCAGCCTCTAGGCAAAAAGCTAGGATACCGATTGATTTGTTGATTGAGTATGCGGAGAATGAATGACCTCACATCCAGCTTCCAGGCAAGAGCAACAAATGCACACGCGGGCTTGCTCATCCTTGTAGGACCCTTGGCGTCCTGTCAGAGCACTCTCCTAGAAAGTATGCCGACAAGCTGAGCGCCAGCAGTCTCCTTGCATGAGGTCACTTACCTCGAAGAGTCTAATATAAGCATTGCCCAGCCTCCAGTACTCCCGGTTGAGTGTGACTGATTGACGTGCGGAAATGCACAGAGTCGAGCTTTCCGAGTCTTCTGGGTCACTCCCTAAGAGTTTGGAGGATGGAGCTTCCCTGGTGCCGCCGATCGCTCCTAATCAGGACGACCAGTCCATGTTGACCTCGATGGTTGATTCGCTCGCCGCGACGCCCGGCTCTCTTGCGTCCATTTCGGCCAGATCGAGGCCTGCCAGCGCTCGGAGCAAGCTCGGTTGCTGAGCTTTTCTCGTCGTTGTCGTCGTCGACTCGTGGCAGTGGAACCTGCACACGGGGGCGCTCGGCTGGACGCTGTACGGCGAGTCTCAATGCGTCTTTTTCGTTACAGCCCTCGCTCTGTCCGTTCTTCATTGAGTCCTCGCCGCCACGGCACAGCATACCGAACAAACGCTTCCTGAGTCTCGCGGAGGTTGTCCTCCCTTTTCTTCTTCACCCAGCGGCTTTTCCCACTCGCTCCTCACGAGCCACCTATTGTCATACAGCGCCAAAGAGTATTCCAGCTGCTACTCTCCTTTCCGCAGCGCACACACCATGTACAGGTCGTGAAGTGTTTTGTCAAGCGTTCGGCGACGATTGTGTTCGCCGTCATAGCCGGTCCACCTCCGAGGGAACGTTCAAGTGTTTGTGGATGTACGAGCGTAGAGTACCTGATCCTAATACTAAAACCATCCCGCCACAGCTTTTCCCTCAGACGCTGGCATACCGACCAAACCAGTTCAGAAGCGTCAACCGTTTGGAATCAGGGCTCATTCCAGGCATTAGGCGGGAGCGTGCAGCACGTGTTTCACATCAAGGATCTGGTTGGCATCGCTGATTCAGATAGAGGTCAGAAGTCGTAGCCTTGATGGGCGGCACCCTCCGGGTAGGACAGTCGCTCCGAATAACCGGTGTTGCCATTGCAGCCCATCAACTTTCTACCTTTCAAAGTCGCGGTCAGGTACTACAGCCGAAGGCTGACTCGAATACATCAAGGCTTTGGCAAGCTGTGGACTTAGACGATCCGCGACCTCGAGAAGCTAGGAAAAGACAAGCGAGTGGACGATGACTACTACTGCTCTTTTCACCTCTTTCTCTCTGTCTCTTTCGTCACACAAAAAGGCTAGCCACTATCTCCTGTCTCTCCAAGCTTGAAAATCAATAAAAGATGGTTGACATCCTCGCCCGTCCTGTGCTGGCGCGACTCGATCTCGGCGCCGTTATCGGCATCCTCGACGGTGTGGCGGGTGCCGTTGTCACGCCTGGCACCAACGCCCTTCAGAATCCAGATTTCACGCCCTCACGGACGTGAGCCCCTCCGATCCAGACGTCTGCCGCCGCTGACTATTTGTCGGGGTAGACGCTCGACACGGTGGCCGAGTCGAAGGCGTACGTGCCCCACGGCCCGGGCCGACTACTGGTGTGGGTACGGTACGGGTGCGGCAGTAGAAATGCGCGCAGGAGACGCAGCGAGCGACGTCAAGCGGCCGAGGGACGATGTTTCGGTGGCGAACGGCGATTGGGTGACGTCTAGGACTTGGCGGAGCCGCAACGAGGGCGGCTGGCGTGGAGAGACATAGTCCTGCCTGTGAAAGGCTAGAGCGGGCTAGGCTGTGAGAAGTGGGAACGGCTGAAGCGCACCTGGTCCGGGGTTGTAGGGGTGCTGCCTGGGCAGGTGACTCAGCGTCCTGTACGGCGAGTTCGAGCTCCGTGGCTCGATCTTGAGGCGAGAAGATGTCCAATACGGTCGAGTAGAGTAGGCTAGAGGAGGTGAGGAAGTCAAGGGCCTCGGTGGTGTGGAATGGAGTGGAGCAAAGGAGGGAAGAGAGGCTCGCGAGCTGACAGTGTATATCAGCTGTCTCAGATACATTACAGCTCTAGTAACGCCACGGTTGAAACACCACACTCAGCGGTCTCCTGATGCAATTTTGATCGCTCCTCAAGCACTTAATATCAAATGCTCAAACTGGCTTCCAAAACTCGAGACAGCGGGCGGATTAGATGTTATGGAATGCTCAGAATCACCGTTACAAGTATCCACATGAAGGTTGAACTGCGGGGAGGGCGCGCGCAGAATGATTTAGCGTGCGGGGTTTGGCTAAGCTGAAATATGGAGTGCGATAATTTAACTTCAAATGGCCGCAGATTTTCGATTAGACCCCGAACTATGGACCTAGTATACTCTCTTATTCTTCATCGCGCGAGGTTGCAAAGCCTCCTTGATGCCGCCTGAAGATGGTGCAAGATAACGATAATGTTGACCGCCCCATAATCTAGTGAGAATGATTAGGTTAGCTGCTATGGCCTTGGCGCCGCGGTCGAGAAGCCCGGGCTCGCTTGCGAAGCTGCGGAGGTCGATCATCGAGAACTCGACGCCAGCGAGGATCGACTACTGCTTTTGGAGCCGAGTAAGCTCCCCCTTGACGTTGTTGAAGACACTGTCTGAAGTGGAAAACGGTCGGAGCGCACGTGTGAGGCCCTTGAGCTTGTGGACCTGTCGTCAGAGTCAGTGCTGCCAGCACAACAGAAAATGCGGGAGGAAACACACCTAGATGATGTAGACATTTCCAAGAAGAGCGTGAGATGAGACGCAAGCTGGGTGATTGAGCAGCCCACGGAGCGATTGATGTTCCACTCGGCGTCGAAGCTGACCTGACGACGACAGCCCGATTCTCCGATCGAGCGAGAGGTTCGAGGAGCGCTGAGAGCGCGTCCTCGAAGAGCTTGGGAGTATCGAGGATGACGATCCTAAGGCTGGGCGGGAGAACGAACGGCTTGAGGCCGTGTGCGACGGCCATGGGCGTCAGGTTCTCGCCGAGTGACGGGAAGGCATTGAGTATCAGGCGCTTATCCTGTAGTCGCAAAGTAAGCTTGAATACTCATTTGATCAAGTACTAACATGCCTTGGAGGGGTTGTCGGAGAAGAAAACTTCTGGCGGCGCGAACCCGTACTTACGGAGCGACGTCGCGACGCCCTGCAGGATGACCGCGCGCTCTTCGTGAGTCCCGGTGAGTGCAAGGAGCTGTCCTCGGATGTAGTGCTTTCCGTTCCCATGAGCAGAAACATCGAGTCAAAGATCGAGATGCCGTTGACCTTGGCGAAGTGCTTGATGATCTGCATTCGCGAGTCGAAGTCAGTGGCGAGCAGAAAGGAACCCTTGGGTATCACACCTCGTATGCTTCAACGATTGCGCCCTGGTCGAGGGGGAGAAGCGCAGTGTGCTGATCTGCGTCGGGTTCGTCGCGCTCGACGGCCTTCTCGAGCATCGCGGTGAGGTATCTCGCGCTCGGCGCCACCCGTCGCTGTCGCCGAACGAGCCGAAAGGCGCGAAATGCTCGTGCTGGTAATGGCGAAAGAGCGTCGGCTACGCGGCGACTTAACCAGACATCTGTAATGGTACAACGTGAGGGTGTATTTTACGGGCAATGTAGTGAAATTTGTGGAGTATACCACATACGAAGTAAGGGTGGAATGGCAGACGATCTGTGTTACCACTTACTCCTAGTG
>ERZ1463038.996-NODE-996-length-10091-cov-13.643185_pt1 | contig 10091 bp, 14 predicted proteins | sample MGYA00564479_ERZ1463038 | MGnify/ENA primary metagenome ERZ1463038 (study PRJEB39244, sample SAMEA3635134) | Helicobacter pylori | study: EMG produced TPA metagenomics assembly of PRJEB11511 data set (Assembly of a 5300-year-old Helicobacter pylori... | reverse complement strand
CCTAGGACACTCTTTCCCTACACGACGCTCTTCCGATCTGGTTCGTCTGGCACTCCCGCCCCTAACGGTAGCTGACCGCGACCTTGTTCCCCCCAGAAACTCGGTGGTCTTCTCGAGCACCTCCTCGAGTCCGAGATTATCTCGGACGGTGTGCTCGCACAGGATGAGACACAAGTCGCGTCCCTGTGGTCCCTCCGCGAGTCGCTGCCCGAGGCGGCGGGCAAGCTCGGCAAGGTGTACAAGTACGACCTGAGCATGCCGGTCAAGGACATGTACAGCCTCGTCGAGGAGGCCCGTGAGCGCTTTGAGAGCAAGGGGCTCTTCAAGGACGGTAGCATCAAGACGACCGTCGGGTACGGGCACATCGGAGACGGTGCGCCCCCTTACCTCATTCTTCTGGACGCCCAAACTCATCTTGGACGCGCAGGAAACCTCCACATCAACATCGTGGCAGACAAGTGGGACCCGAAGGTCGAGGCGGCCATCGAGCCGTGGATCTACGGCGCCACCGGTCCGTCGCCCTCCCGTCCGCCACAGCTTCGCGCGCTGACCGGTCGCTGCCTTTCCAGCCGCACGCAACGGCTCCATCTCGGCCGAGCACGGACTCGGGTTGATGAAGGCGCCCTACCTTGCGTACAGCAAGAGCGACGAGAGCATCGACGTCATGCAGGCCGTGCGCAAGTTGTTCGACCCGCGAGGCATCCTTTCGCCGTACGCTCCGAGGTTCCCTTGGCCCGATCACCAGCTGACTCGATCTCTCCTCACAGGTACAAGTTCTTGCCAGCACCAAAGGCATGATGACAACCGGGAGCAGTTACAGGAAGATGATGCAATGTTGTCGACTAGAACGGCGCGGCGCGCTACCTACAGCTTCGCGCGGACCTTCTCCTCGTACTGAAAAGGGTCGAGCTAGCTTAGCTGTGGTTCGCTCAGATCGAAGAACTGAGCCTTACGACGTGGACGAGGTGGCCCTTGGTGTCCTTGAGCATCCGGCGAAGGATCTTGCCGGCGGGTGATTTGGGCACCGCGTCGATGATCACAAACCCACCGCGGATCCTGCTCACCGAAGACAGAATCAGATCTGTGAAGCAGCCAGGTCTCGATGACTGAACGAACCACTTGTACGGCGTGTACTTGGCCTCGATGTGCTTCCTCAACTCGTGCGCGAACGCCTCGGCCTTCGGCCCGCCCTCGAGCACCGCTTTGTCGAACGGTACAACGTACGCTCGCGGGTACTCGGTCGCGTGCTCGTCGTGGTAGATCGACGATACGCCCGCGTCCTGCACGAGCGGCGAGCTGCACAGGCCGTCTTCGAGCTCCGCGGGCGCGACTTGGAACCTGGTGGCGAGATCGTCAGCGTGGGCTGGTGGCGTAGAGGGTGGGAAGCGTACCCCTTGACTTTGATAACCTCCTTCAGGCGGTCCACGATCGAAAGGTTCCCCTGCGGGTCGAGCTTGCCGACGTCTCCCGTGCGGAACCAGCCCTCCGAGTCGAGCGCTTCGTCGGTGGCTTCCGGGTTGTTGAAGTAGCTCCGGAAAAGGAATTTCGAGCTGAAGTGTCGAGAAGGATTTCGGTATGTCGGTTTAGCGGAGAGCATGAGGAAAGTGGAGAGGGACGCACCGAATGCACACCTCGCCCTGCTCGTCAACGTTGACAGCTGGCACAAGGGAAAGGGACGTCAGCATTCGGAAAGAGGGTCACGTAAGATTGACTCACTCTTCCCGTCCGCGACACTCGCGATCTTGACCTCGGTGCCCTCAAAGATGGTGCCCGTCGTGCCCAAGATCTTCTCGAGCACGGCCCAACTCTCGCTCTTTTGCCCAGACACGCCGCCAGTCTCGCTCAAGCCGTATCCCATCTTGACCATAAACCCGAGCCGATCGTACACGCCACGAATAATGGATGCGCCGAGCGGCGCACCGCCGGAGGTGCACGCCTGTACGGACGAGAGGTCGTAGCCGCTCACTGGATGGACGGAAGGGCGTCAGCAGCGATGCGAGCGTCTTCAGTGTCAGGATGTACCCAGTGGACTCTTGGCGAACAGGACGGCGACCGGTGGCGCAATGTGAAGGTGGGTGGCGCGGGTCTCCTCGGCGAGGCGCAGATATTGATGAGGCTCGAACTGACGCAAAAAGTCAGAGACGCCCCCAGAACCTGAAGGATATGCGGCTTACCTTGGAAATGACAGTGACCGTTGCTCCAAACGCGGGACCAAGCATGAGGCAGTTTGCCCACCCAAAAATATGATAGCTGCGAAGCTCGATAGTCAGATCCAGGGGATCGAGTAAACGGCTTGCTAGACTCACAATGGAGGGAGTCCAATCAGACGCTCCTCGGCCCCTAGTCCAGCGCCGTACCAGACAGAGATGATGGCGGAAGCGAGCGCCTTGTGCGAGAGGACGACGCCCTTGGACTTGCCGCTCGTGCCGGACGACCAGAAGATGACGGCCGCTCGGAGGTCATCTATGAGAATTAGGTTAGTCAACAGAATAAACGCTTCGATAGCTGAACGTACCCTCGTTCGGACCCTCGTATTTGGGTGTCTCGAACGCAATCGGCGTCGCAGGCAGGAGCGCCTTCCAGTCCTGGACGGCCCACCCTCCCTCGATCCACTCCCTACGCCTCTCCAAGCTATCCGAGTTTGCGCCGTACTCGTCGACATCCGAATCGGCGATGAAGACGTTCCTGCGCGTCGGGTACGCGAGCGTCGACTGCTCGGCCGGCTCGAGGAGCGCGTACGCCGCCTGGATGGTCGCGAGGCCCGCCGGGGTGGTGACGATGACGGCCGGAAGGGATTTCGACAGAATGTGGGAGATTTCGGTCGGGGTGAGGATCGGGTTGACGCCCGTGAGCTGCAGCGGAGTCGGTGGTCAGCGCGCATCGCACCGACGTCGGCTTGCCGAGGACTCACAGTCAGGCCTGACGCCAGCACTCCATAGCCAAGCACTGCCCACTGGATCGAGTTGGGCAGGTGCAGAAGGACGACGGGGGACACGATCGCGCCGCGGTTGACCTTGGAGTCGGATGCCGAGAGCGGGAGCGGCTGGAGGTTGAGCGGACCGTGGACGAGCGACCCGGCGACAGTCAGAGCGTCCTGCTTGAGTTTCTTCCACGTGATCGCACTACCTGTTCAGCAGCCGCAGGTCAGCTCCGGGTCCCCTACCGCGACGCTCCCCCACCAACGCACCCGTCTTGCCGTCGACAAAGATCGGCCTGTTCACCGGAATTGGGCCAGGCCTGCAGGCTGAGGTCAGTGTTTCTCGAACAGTCAGGGCTCCAAGGTAGGGGCGTACAGGACATGATCCGCCTGCTGCTTCGGCCCATGCTTGACGACCTCCGAGCCCTTGGCGAACGGGTTCGAGAAGACAAAGTCGAACAGCGAGCCGGACGAGGTGGGGAGCGGCCCCGGCTTGATGTGGGCTGGAAACGACACGGAGAGGTCCATTGTGGGGAGAGTGAGGAGAGGCGTGGAGCACGAGTCGGCCGACGTCAAGCCCAGCCGCGAGTTAGCCGTCGGTGTAAGCGCCGCCGACGCCCGACGGCTGCCTGTTGAAAGTTTAGCCAACGCCGCGAGTTTGGAGCACGTTGCCAGAGTAAGTTCCGTACATCAGTGCTTGATTGTCAAGGTCAAAGGGAAAACGGGAAGGCGACAGAAGAGGTACAGTAGCGAGCCCCTTTGCGGGCCCGGCAGCGGGCCAATCAGACGCGTCGGCCACACGGGACGCGTCGAGCTTCTACATAGCTACATCCCGCAAGCGGTCCCTCTACTTCGTTCCCACGCGTCTGTCGACCTCTCCACTTAGGTGAGCACGAGTCAAACAGCTTTAAGCGGCGGCTGACGCACCTTCCGCAGCCATGGCCGCCACCCTCTCGTTGCAAATCCAAGACCTCATCCTCGACCAGCTGCAGCTCCTTCCGGGCAGGCCTGCCACCCAGTCCATTTACGCCTACTCGCTCGTCTGCAAAGGCTGGGCCACCGCAGCGCAGCGGTCGCTCCTGCGCGCGCCGCTCGCCGTCCTGGCTAGACGGCCGGACGCTCACCTCAACGGCTGGCACCGGGCGGAGACGCTCGTTCGCCTCCTGGAGCAGAGTAAGCCCCTCGCGAGCTACGTGATCGACCTCACGGAGCTGGCAGCAAAGACGGGTCACCTGTTCGCGTTCCGGCCCGGCAAGGACGCCTACGACTGGGCCCTGCGCGTCCTAGTCGCGTCGGTGAACGCGCAGGTCGTCGAGACCAGGTTCGGGCTACCGGGGCAGGAGAAAGTGCTTGCGGCGTGCTTCCTCAGGCCAGCACTCCGCCGCCTCGTCGTCATCTCCGATCCCGGCGCCCCCGTGACGCGGAAGCGCTGGAGCGCGATTTCGGCGGCGCCAGCTCGCGCCCGGGCGACCTCCAAGCTCGAGTCTCTCAAGCTCATCAACTTTGACTGGTCGCTCGAGCAAATGCCGGTCCAGCCGCTGAAGGACGCCAAGCCGCCCGCGCTGCGCCCTACGACGCTCGCGGTCGAAGGCACGACGCTCCTCTCCCATTTCGACTTCCTGCACCTCATCCCCGCCGCTCTACCGAATTCGAAAACACCGCTACTTCGGCTCTACATTTCCTTGAAGCGGGGGTTCCTCAAGCGCGGCGAGCTCGACCACCTCCTGCAGCGGATCGGCCCGTCCCTTCAAGCCTTCACGTTCGAGTGTGTCGACACCTCATTCCACGGCCCCTACATCCTGGACGCCTATCCCCAGTACGGTGCTTATCGCATTGTCCACACCGGTGCTCCGCCCGCGCTCTTTACCTCTTTTCCAAACCTCGTCGAGCTCCGCCTCGTCGGTGTGTGGGCGCTCACCGTCGAGTCGCTCGCGTCACTCGCCTCCTCGTCACCCCTCCTCACCACCCTCGATCTCGACCGCAGTCTCTGGATTTTCCCGGGAGACGAGGAATTCGAAGACGAGGACGAGGGCGCGCCCGCCTTGGTGCCCGTCTTCGCAGCCTGGCCCAAGCTCCGCAAGGTCAACCTCGGCACGATCCCGGTCTCGGAGCACAATAAGCTCCCCTCAGATCTTGTGAGAACGATTCGCCAGCGCGATCCAAAGTTCACCTACCGGTCGTGCGTGGACGACGGCCACGAGCAGTGCGACGGCGGTGGGTGCTCGGGGTGCGTCTCGGACTTTGGGGTGAAGGAGTGGGGTGGGTATGGCGGGGCTGAATCGGACGAAGAGCGCGGTCTCGGGGATTACTGAACACCCGAAATCGTCGTGCACTACTCGCGAGACGCTGCTCGAAGCGGCGGCGCAGCCTGGCGCGACCCTGAAATTAGAATCCGGGGCGCAGCAACCACTTTCTCTCTGCGTCCAGCTCGACCTCGCTCCGCTCCAATGGCGCCGCCACCTCTGGCTCTCGACCGCATCTGGACCTCGCCCACGGACCCGCTGCCTCTCTCACCCGCGCAGGCTCATAACCACGCCGCGCACTTCCTTCACAAGTACCAGGGCTCCGGCGGACTGTACAGTCTCCCTCGAGTTCCTCGCTCGAAGCTGGGCTGGCACCACCCGCAGTGGTTCACGAAGTCGAGGTACCCGTCGCCGCTCGCGCCTGGCCGAGGAGGACTGTGGTACCGAGTCTTGCAACTCGCCAACGACGACCTCACCAGGATCGCGCTCCGAGATACTTGCAAGCATCTTCAGCAGTGCGTAAACCATATAAACCCCCAACGTTGGTAGATGCTCATCTCACCCGCAGGCTCGCGAGCGACTTTGACTACGCGCGCCTCAGCATCCAGCGTGTCGCGTTCGACGGCCGCAACCCGAAGCGCATCTTCGCTCTCGACTTCGTAGCAGCTAAATATACCCACGACACATCCGAGCTGGAGGCGTACCCCGTCCTGCGTGAAATCCCCAAGACCGGCCGCGAGCGCGCCAAGGTCATCCTCGCCGGGTCGATCCATTTTGAGCTGAGCATCATCGAGAGTGAGAGGAGCTCTATCTGAGGGCGAAATTAGAGCTGACCTCGAAGACAGGCTTCAAGCGACCTCGGTACATATCCGAGGAGGATTGGTTCGGCGAGTCGTCCTCGCGCTCAGTGGGGACCGGAGTTCGCACGCCCGGCCGCCACGTCCTTCTCGAGAATCACGTATGCAGAGACACTATAATCTGTGGTCGAAGCGGAAAAGAAAATCACGAGGGCGAACTCACCACCGAACGCTGGATCCGAGAACGCAATCTCCGCGCGCCCGTCGTGAAGCTGGCCGAAGACGAATCCCAAGCCTCCGCTTATCGGGAAAGAGCTCTCTTGGACGAGTGCGAGCATCGGCTACAGAAGTGGGAAGAAAAGGGCAAAGATCCAAGGCTTGCTCGTCAGCGGGGACCCCGTCCACCTGATGTCGACTTCGGCTCCGAGCAGCAGCACATGAAGTGGGAAGCCGAAGCGCTCGACGGAGAAGGTCTCGAGGACACCTTCACATTGGAAGAGGTCGCACACATCGTCACTGGTCGCTTCAAAGGCTCATCCTCCACCTTTTCGAACTGGAGCGACGGCTTCGCAGAGATCTCGCAGGCGTGGCGGAAAGGCGGCCCGCTTCTCCTTTCCCTTTATCCCCACATTCACGGTTGGCTCGCGATGGATGCAACGTTTCCATATATCGAAGACGCGGGGGCGGGGCGGCTGGGCTATCCATCTTGGACTGTCAGTGACTTCCTTCGACGTCGCCACGACTCACACTCATGTATCTCGTGTTCTCAGGATCCAGCGATTGTAGGCTTGGCGAATGCGTTTAGGTTTTTCAGAGGTTTCTGAAATGTGTGCCGCTTGCCCTATTTCGGTACGACAGGACTGACATGGGGTCTGCGGCATCATGCCATGATGGCACGCCGAGCGACACGGAGCGCCCTCACAGGCCTCACCGCATACTTTGGTGTCTACATCCTCACTAGCCAACATTGATCTCACGATCTGGCCACGGGTGATGTATGAACCATCGAGGCTGGCATCTAGACAGCGCCCAATCGCCGTCTCGCAAGGCGCTCAGCCAACCGGTAGTGCCGCGTACTTGCCGCATACATCGCCTCTTCGGCGTCACTCTTTAGCGCGCCGATCAGCGAAGATCCTGCTCCAAACGCGGCAGAATCATGGTCCGGGACTCGCGCCAAGCCTCGATTTGCGGGGCTTCGTGGGGGACCCACCAGCTCCCGCCCACCTCGAGATTGATTTGTCCGGGGTCAGATCTCAACCGCTTTCTTTCCCTACATCTCCTCAGCATCACGACCTCGCTTCCATTACCTCTGCCTTCTCCTCCAGCTCCACCCAAATTGACAGCATGGACGGCGCCTATGCAGACGAGAAGGCGACCACGCAGCACATCGACGAGATCCAGCGCATCGAGGCGAGCATTGATCCACGAGCGGAGAGTCGTTTAGTTACGAAGCTTGAGTGCGTACCGAAGCTCTTCAGAGGCATGCGAGGCAAGTGCTCATCGTCGCCACGATGCAGCATCTGGATCATGCCGCTCGTCACCTTGCTGTTTCTGCTCAACTTCATCGACAGGTCAGCTTCAGTATAAGTTGCGCCCATGTTTCTCTGCTGACTTGAAGAGCCTTTCTGAAAGGTCCGCGGTCGGCAACGCCAACGTGAGCTCTCCGCTTCATCCCCGTCCGCAACGGTCCGCTCATGTTGAGTTCCTTGCAATCATTCAGGTCGCAGGCTTGAGCAGAGACCTTCATCTCAGCACCGCCAAGTATGAGTACAATATTGGGTGAGTCACGAATTGCGGGGGTCGACGGAGCCCGCGACGGCTGCGGGCGAGGAAGTCTCATAGATCTCATAGCTGATCGTGCTCACCTAGACTCATGCTCTTCTATATCATCTACATCATCGTCGAGCCGGGGTCAAACCTCATGCTCAAGCGGTACGGCAGCCGCTGGATCAGCTTTCTTGTCGTTGCGTTCGGGGTCATCACCATCGCGTGAGATATTTTGCCGTCAGTGCCTTGGCATCAACTACTGACGCAAGACACAGGACCGCGTACATGAAAACCTTTGCCCACTTCATGATACTGCGTGCACTGCTTGGTGCTGCTGAAGGCGGAGTGCTTCCAGGAATCGCCTTCCTTCTCTCGCGCTTCTACCGCCGCCATGAGCTCGTCCTCCGTATCGGACTCTTCCTTGCCCTCGGTCCATCCTTGAGTGGTGCTTTGTGAGATAATTCTGGCGATGAGGTTCTGACGGCGTAGTCACTTTGCTCACCTCACATCTTCAGTGGTGGACTGCTCGCCGGCGCTCTCGTGGGAGGCTCCCCGATCGGAAGTGTGGTCGGATGGCGGAAGATTTGTGAGTGCTTGAATCCAGGGGGGATTTTTTGAACATGCTGAACATTTCAACTTTCAGTCCTGGTGGAAGGTGTCATGTGAGAACCAGCCCTGCGAGATTCATCGGGGCCAGCACTGACTCGGCTCGACAGCACCACTGGAGTTGGGTTTCTGTCGTGGTTTGTGATTCCCACGTCGCCTGAAACGGCTTCATTCCTCAATGCCGACGAGAAGGCTCTCGCGGTTCTGCGTCTCTCCTCCGAGCAGGTTGGAGTCTCGAGTGGCGACAAGAGCACTGGGAAGGGAGTGTCTCGTGGTTTCGCAAGTCTTATGGTACGTAACTTTAAGTTCCAGAATGCGGGAGTATACGCTGACAATCCGGTGCCGCAGACGTGGGGTTGTGCGCTTGGCTGTCCGTTTCCACCCAGCTGTGACTCTCGGGCCGCGCACTTATCCACTTTACAGACTCCTTCATCAACATACCCGTTCAAGGAACCTCTATCTTCCTCCCGACGGTCATTCGGACTTTGGGCAAGTACACAACTGTCCAGGTCCAGCTGCGAAGCGTGCCGCCATACGTACTCGCCACGTTCTGGAGCATTGGCATCAGTGTGAGCATCCATGCTGTCAATTTCAACCATCCCAGCTTGTCTGACACCAATTGCGGAACAGTATGCCTGCATGAAGACCAGGAGGCATGGACTCTTTATCATGTTTAGCGTCGCGTTCTCAACGATCGGGTCAGCATCCTTTTGGGTGCCCTTCCGGGATAAAGACTCACTTTGCATGACCTACAGCTATATCATCTTCGTCTCGTCGAAGAACTCTTCTGTGCTTTACTTTGCATGCTTCTTAACTTATAGTGGCGCCGTGCCCAAGTTCGTTGCACCTCATCCTGGTCAAAGGCATGTCGCTGAAGGTCTTTCCACAGTGGCCCCATCTTCCTCGCTTGGGCGACGGCCAACTCGTCTCCTGAAACCGCTCGCGCCATCACGTCCGCCATTGTGCCAGCCTTCGGTACGTGCTCTGTCGCCTCCCCCCCAATTGCTCGATGCCAATCCCTGAGTCCTGACGCGCATTATCTGTATTCTAGGAACATTTGGTAGCATCGCAGCCACCTGGGCCTACCTCCCAAGCACAGCTCCTCGCTTCCTTCCCGGAAACGGCTTGAACGTCGGTGCGACAATGTGAGCTTCGCGCGCCCCGCGCGCGCGCGCGCAAGCGCGGTCCGTACTCCCGAGCCTTCGCTGAGCCTACTCGTGTTCACCAGTGGCGCATTTGTCATTGCAGGGTTGTTGATTCTCTACACAAAGTGGGAGAACAAGCAGCGCGATGCCGGCAAGCGGGACCATCGCCTCGAAGGGCTGTCCGAGGACGAGATCGCGGTGCTGGGCTCGCGCCACCCGGCATTCCGCTACCTGTCGTAGGGCTCTTTGGGGAGGTTGGGGATGACGAACGGCTCGGATTCTGGGTGTAATTGGGTTGGGGTATTGAAACTGTGACCGTGTGCTCAGGCCTGGACGAGCACTTCAAATTCGTTCGCCCGGGCCCCCGAGACGTGGTGCGAAGGCAGATCCCGCCACGTCGCCGATTGAAGGGCCTCTAGTACTCGAGACAACTCGGCACAACCAAAAAGGATTGCCTCCAGGAAGGACAGTATCGCCATACAAGAGGCCCGCGACGTCGTTCCTGCAGACGACAAAAGAGTCTGGGAACTGCGCCCAGATCTGGTGGAGGACGAGGGAATCGAACCCGCGACCTCATGCATGCGAAGCAAGCGCTCTACCCCTGAGCTAGACCCCC
>ERZ1463038.995-NODE-995-length-10107-cov-14.748010_pt1 | contig 10107 bp, 13 predicted proteins | sample MGYA00564479_ERZ1463038 | MGnify/ENA primary metagenome ERZ1463038 (study PRJEB39244, sample SAMEA3635134) | Helicobacter pylori | study: EMG produced TPA metagenomics assembly of PRJEB11511 data set (Assembly of a 5300-year-old Helicobacter pylori... | reverse complement strand
CCCTACACGACGCTCTTCCGATCTCCACCAGCGCCAGTGGAGTCGGCCCGGTTGAAGACATCGCAGGTCTCCTGACCAGCTCGCACATCCGATCTTCTTCTCTCGTTGTCCAGAATCTACGAGGAATGGCGAGGGCGAGCGCCCGACTGCAGCTGAACTTTGAGACGCGAGCCCCTCGCACCGCTTCCATTTCCATCTCGCACGCCGGAGCTCGACCGACGGCGTTGCGGTCGTTCTGAAGACCCGAGAGCCGATACCAGCTGTTTTGAGCAGCTTCGAGTCTGACTTGCTCGACCTTTGGGTTCGTCAGGTGAGTTAAACCTCGGGGTCGATCCTCCGCGGGTGGGGAGCGGCGATCTTGGGCGCTGCTTGTTGTCTCCTTGCTTCTTTAACTCGCCGCCCTCACTCACTTGCGGCCTATTTCAAGGCCTCAACTCGTACTTCCCCCCCAGCAACTCTCGTGAGCAGCCGTGCTTAGCACCCCGCCACACGCGCCACACGCTGACGTCACTTGCACGTCTGTCTGGCCAGACGATGCCCTTCTCCGTGCAGCACCACTGGCACCGCTACACGCTCATCCCCAAAGTTCTCTACGTCCACCGCATCGGCAAGCGCCTCAAGGTCACCTTTGGGCCCGGCGAGCGCGTGCGTCAGATTCGCGAGGTCTTCAGGTGGGACGGCGCAGCTGACACGCCTTCCCGTGCTGGAACGCAGATCGCGTGGACGCCCAAGGCCTGAGGTGTGCTCCTGGGATGAGACTCGGCGAGGAAAGCCGGATGAGTGGTTGAGGCGTTCGTCGAGAGCGCTCAGCCGGGGAGGGACTCGTCGGCGACCGCACGTGCACGGTCCGGGGCTGCATGGACAATCCGTGGTTTTCTGGTGCTGGCACCGAATTCAGTTGTACCACTCTCAAGAGCTGTGTCGATACGGAGAGGCGTTCGAGCTCTTCCTTCACCACGAGCGCGTCACCTCGACTCGCATCGGCCGTAAGCACGCCAGCATCGCTGGACCACCGCCCATCCCACTGCACTCACAGCCTCACACTCTTCACAGTCTCGAATTTCTCACTCTCTACTCGCACTGCTCGCGTCGGGAAGTTCGGCTCCCGCTCACGATGCAGGCCTCGCGGACTTCCGGCCGGTGAGCGTGCGCAGCAGGCGTCCGACCTTCTCTTCCTCGCTTTCCCACCAACCGGCGTTCGTCGTCCAGGTCGCGGGTCACGATTTCGTAAACATGGCTTGCAATTGGATTTGTGCGTGGGATATGCTTAGGAGAGCAGCGAGGTGCCGGGTGCTCGGCGCACACCAGTCTGTCTGGGCCCGCGTTTCTCTCTACGCGCTGATCGATTCTTCAGCAGAACGCTTCCTGCCTGTTTCACTACCGCCCATCAACTCGAACTCGACGCAAACGCTCCCATACGCCACTCGGCATCCCCGCGTCTCTCTCCCGCTGTCCTGTCACCCGGACGGAGATCTACCTACTACTAGCAGCCCACGGTGTGACGCGCAAAATAAACGCTGGACATCTCCCCGCGATCCCTGGATCATTTCAACCGGCAAGCCAATCGCCGCGCGCCCCACACGCGTCGTTCCCACCCCACTTGCCGACCTTCGACGACGCCAACGGCTTGCTCGTGTGCGCTGCCAAGTGACCGCCGCCCACGAGGTTGACTCTCAGCTTCTCACATCCCACTCTCGCTCGCTACCCGGTTCCTTTCGTCGACGACGCCGCACTCCCAAGCTCGCCTCGGAGCCTCTCGAGCTTGCCAAGCGAGACACGCCACGACGCACCACTCGAAAATGCCGTCCCGTTCCCACGCGCACTCGCTTTCCCTGGTCGAGTTTGTTGAAACTCCTGTCCGATCCCCTCCGCCGACGAAGCCCAGCGCCACTCGAGCTGGCAAGCTCCTGGACTTCCTCAGCAAGCGCGACCCCGCGCCAACCTCCGAGCCGCACCCTTCCCGCATCTCCACCTCCACCTCCACCTCCTCAAGCTCGACCACAGCCTCGACCGCATCGCTCTCGGACGCGCTGAGCGACGACACGCGCGCGACGAGCGTACGCTCCAGCATCTCGCGCGCGTCGTCAGTACGGGCGCGCCAGGAGGAGCCCAAGCCGCACCCGCACTTTATGTTCCAGGCGCAACGAAAACCGGGAAAGGCTCCCGCCCCGTTCGCGCGCCAGCCCGACGCGAGGAAGGAAGGGCCACCCGCGCCGCCGGCGAAGGATGCGCGCTCGCCCTCGTCGTGCCCGTCGACAGCGGCGTCGTCGATTTCGAGTCGCTCTACCCTCTCGCATCAGTCTCCTATCCCCACCTCCGTGGAAACGGACTCGCGGAAGCCTCGCCAGCAGCGCACGAATTGGCGGATGGACTTTGTGTACCGCGTCGCGGACGCGCCGACCACCGTCTCGCCGGACCTCCACCCCCTCCTGCGCACTTCGATTCTCCTCTCACCTTCATCTCCACACTCTGCCCCGACCCCCCTGCCCAAATCTCCCCTCAAGGCGCTCCCAAACTCTCCGCCACCGCGCCCAGAGCGCTCACCCTTGCGCCCCGAGCCGCGATACATCATCAAGCCGGCCGACCTGATCGCCCAAATGAACATCCGGGAACTCGCGAAGCGCGCTTCGGAGGAGGAGCTTGGGCTGCGGCCTGCGACACGGTGCGCGAGTGCCGCGGGGCGGCTCACGAGCAGCCCTGGCGGCAGGAGCATGAACAAGTGGCCGCCGGCGGGAAGGATCGAGATCGAACCAATGAAGCAGGAGCCGAGGGTCGCTAGACGTCGCATGAGGAGCTTCGGGGGCGACGACGGCTGCGAGCCTGGAGTCGCATTTTGAGTCGGAGCAGTGCACGGCCTTGGTAGGCTACGTTGATAAAATATGACATTTTTCTATATTCACTACCTTTTGCGTCTCGACTCTATCGGTCATCAGTCCCGGTGTCTCTGAAGCTGTGATCGCGTCTTGCCGCGTACACATGGCTTCGACGCAACTGCCGCTTGCACTTGTTCCATTACCAGCTGCAGATTGCTTGCGAAAACCAGCAAGCGGTCTTTCAAACTGAGGTAAGTGCATGAGCCCCCGCGAGGCTCGAGCAGCACTGTCAGGAGTCCCGGTGCCCGACATCCGCAGCTCCGCCTCTCTCTTTCGAACCAACCACTCGCTCTCGGCTCACCACGATGGGAATCGACTCGGACCGCTTCACGTCCGTCCCTGAGTACTTGATCTGTCAGAGTGAGCTCGCCCGACGGTGGCGGGAAGGCCGAGGAGCGGAGGAGCTGATTTTTTTTCGGCCGAGTGCAGCCTGCTTCGATGTGTTCGACAATCCGTACTCCATCTGCGCTGAGGAGTACACCTACTGCAAAGCTGTGAGCCCTTCCGTTTCGTCGGCGCTGGGGCGTGGAGCTGACGCTGCGGCAGTGTTGTCCGGTGGGTGAAGACAAGAGCTGCCCAGTCTGTGGGATTCAGTTGGATCCATTGCACAAGCGACCTCAGAAGAGCTTAAACAGAATCATCAGTGACTTCGAGTACGTTTGTGACTCGGGGTCGCTGCGAGGAAACCGCTGACTCGCTGGTTGACAGGCTCAATTGTGTGAATGCCGGGATCGGTTGTGGTTGGAATGGGACCGTCAGTAATGAACAGGGTCATACTCTCGCCGTACGTTTGTTGTCGTGAAGAGATTGGTGAAGGGGGAAAATGCGAGCTGAGACGCACACGCCTCTGTGCAGTGCAGCCATCGCGAAACAGATTGCAAGAACAAGGCGCACGGCTGCGAGGAGAAGGTTCAGAATAAAAACCTCGACACGCATTTGATCGACTGCAAATTTGAGTCGACAGTCTGCCCTCGCGGCGGCGTGGATTGCGGAGGGCCCGGCACGGGACGATACAATCGCTCCTCGACAAAGGCTCACGATCGCTTCTGCCTCAATTGGAAGTGTGTGAGGTTCCCAATTCAATTTTTCAGTCATTCCTGACTGGTTCGCGCTTCCAGATGCCGCGTGGCCGACTCTTGCAACACGACCGGGTCCCTGGCCATGCTTGCGACGCACGAAACGGGATGCGGCGAGCTTCGCGCTCAGCTCCGCGCCGTCACCACTTCCATGCAAGCCGCAGTCGACGACGCACACGGTCGCGAACGCAAGATCGCCGAGCAGCTCCGCAAAGCCGAGGCAGAGAATGATGCGCTTCGAGCGGCGTCGCGGCCGTCGGAAAAGCGCGTCTTCGGCGAGGCGATGGATCGGACTCCACTCAACAAATCCATCGAGATCAATCCTGCAAGGGCTTGTACTCAATCTGCACCCCCGTCACGCAAGCGGCCCGCGGAGGACCGAGCAGAGCTCCTTCAGAAGCCCCCGCGGGGTGGTGGAATCCGACCGCGGCCAGACGAGGTGCACCAAGATGATGGACGCGATCGCATGAGGCGAGCTGGCTTCGGTAGGGATCCGCTATTCGCGGGTCCTGGCCCAACAGGAGGAGCAATCCCCCAAGGCGTTCCTCGCGGGTGCGTCGACAACTTCTCACCAATTGAGCGAAATTGGACATTGCTGACCCATCCGTCCAGTACGATAGGGATTATGACGACGGGGCCCTTCGCAGGTTACGCGGGATTCCGCATCGGCGCCGCGCCTCGACCGCCGTTCGGGGACCCTCCAGCTACGGCGGCGCAGGTCAACGTCGCGTCACAGAAGAGAATGTTAAGGCCTTCAGGTGGCCTGCGGAAGCCCAAGGACCCGCCGTCGCCGTGACCCGTCGTCCCTCTTGCAATTCGGCTTCGGGTTCACTGGGTATTGCAGCTTCAGGCTCGTTCTGGAGCTTCCAGTGTGGAGAGACTTGCTTTCGAACTCCTGGCTGGACTGGTTTGCATTGCGTTGGCCGAGAATAGCCTCGAGCTGTGCGTGTCCAGCGCCGCGACAACGCAGGTTCGCGATGCCCGTCGCCACCCACAGCGCAGCAAGACGAAGTCCCCATTTTTTTGGTCTGGGGGCCGAGGCTGAGAACTAATGATACAGCTGTTTGAGTGAGGCTGAAGCTTCTTATCCACTTTTCAAGTGACTTGAGCCCACAAAGAATGAGCCCCTTTCGAACTCGCCTGCTCGCACAAATCCGCAGTCTTGCTCTTCCTCCTCGCCGCGGTCACGATCGCGACTGGCGCCGATGGGTATCGACTCGGACCGGTTCACGTCTCCCGCGCACGAGTTCCTGATCTGCCAAAGTGAGCGCCCGCGCGCACCGCGTCGCCGAGCAGCGGAGCTGACCGTCCTCTCGCGCAGTCTGCTTCGACGTGTTTGACGACCCGCACTCGATTTGTGTCGAAGACCACACGTTCTGCAAAAGTGTGAGCCTCTTCCCGGCGCGAGACCGAGCAGCGGTGGTGACCAGCTTGTCCTTGGCCCCCACAAGTGCTGCCCCACCGGCGCCGACAAAACCTGTCCAACCTGTCGCTCGCCGCTGGACCCCAACCTCAGTCGGCCGTCGAAGAACCTGAGCCGGATTATCGGCGAGTTTGAGTGCGTTGGCGTGCAACTGGAGCTGAGGAAGAGGCGGGACGGCTGACCTTTGTTCGACAGGCTCAAGTGTCTGCTTGTCGAGAATGGGTGTGGATGGACGGGGCCCGTCAGCAATGATAAGGAACACGCTCTCAACGTAAGTCTTCACGAGGTTGATGAGGGAGTGCGGGATCGAGCTGACCCGGCGCGACCGCGCAGTGCGGCTTCCGCGAGCTCGACTGCTCCAACAAGGCGCACGGGTGCGAGGAGCGTGTCCAGTACCGGAACCTCGTCACGCACCTTGCGAGCTGCAAGTTCGAGGCGACCGTATGCCCGCGCGGTGGGGCAGATTGCGGAGGCGCCGGCGCCGGACGGTACAATCGCTCGGCTTCCAAGGGGCATGATAATGCTTGCCTCAAGTGGATGTGAGCCTGTCTCACTTGTAACAGCTGCCAGAAACTTATTCCTGGTGTGCAGATGTCGAGTGACCCTCGACTGCCCAACCACCGGATCGCTCGCGATGCTCGCGACGCACGAGCCCGCCTGTGGCGAGGTACACTCACGACTGAAGGCCGTCATCACCTCGATGCAAGCCGACTCCAGCGAAGCGCACATCCGCGAACAGCGGCTCCTCGCCCAGCTCGGAAAAGCGCAGGCGGAGGTCGAGGTCATCCGGGCTCAGCGGAACCGGCTCGCGGGCGGCGCTCCGGGGGCCAACCCGTCGAGCCTCCCGCGCCCCAGCCGGTCGAACTTGAAGGGCGAGCGCGAGAAGGCGCAACGCCGCTCAGCCTCCCCGCCGCTCCGCCGCTCGGCGTCCCGCAAGCGTGACGCGCCGGTAGACCTCACCGGCAGCGACGACGAGGACGAGCGCCGGGCACGAATGCGCCGCGTCGGGTTTGGGAGGGACCCGCTCCTGCCTGCGGGCGGCCCCGCGAATGGTCCGGACGCTCGTGCCCGCGCTCTCGCCCGAGACGCTCGAGACCGCGCCGACTTCTTGCTAGACCGTCTGCACCTCAACTTCCAGGCCCCACCACCACCGCGACTCGCCGGCGCTCCACCCCCTCAACCTCCTCCTCCCGCCGCTCGATTCGCACCGGACGCCGAACAAGAGCGCGCTGTCCGCGATGCCTTCCGGCGCGGGGGCGGAGCGTTCGCGCCGTTTGGAGCGCCGGGACTGCCCTTCGGTGGGGGACCTCCCCCGCCGCCACCAGGCTACGGACATCCACCAAGAAAGCCAGACACCCCTCCACCGAAGAAGCCGGATGGACCGCCGCCGAGGCGGAAGGATCCGTAGGCGCGGCGTGCTGGTCGAGTGGGCATGTTGTACTTCAAAAGTTGAAAGGTTTAAATCTCTGGCCCTTTTTCACTGTGTCTTCCGGACAGCGCGGGCGTGTGTGACTTTAATTCAGCTTTCCCAGGTGTGGCGAAAGCTGTGTTCTGCCTCCGTTCAGCAGCTTGGCATGGGCGCACTCTTTCATCCAGCCAGATAGGAGCTGCTCGAATCAGAAAGGTTCATATGCAATTCTGTACACCCGCCGTTACACATCTTCAGCCCCTCTATGTATCTCGAGTCCCCACCTGCCCTCGATACTCAGTAGATGTACTTGAAGTCATTAGGGCCCGACTTCTTGTTCAGCCGAACCTGGATCGTCCTCATGATCGCAACACCAACCACTACTGCAAGTGAGAAGGCGAGGTTCGTCGAGTTTCCGGGCCTGTAGCCAGACTTTGCCGTCGACGCCACTGGGATTCACTGTCAGTGCCGCGAAGTGGTGTTGAAGGAGCATTGCTAGACTCACAGTACGTCCAGGGGGAGATAACACTTCCGATGGCCCCAAATCCACTGACAGCAGCTCCAGTCAGAGCACGGATCTGGTCCGACTTGGCGTTCGACATCGCCCAAGCCAGAATGAGAGGTCTGGGTGGGGTGAAGTTAGGATGCTGATCGCCTGCAGCACCGTACAAGCGCACCCGTAGAATCCACTGCCGTTGTTTAGGAAAATGGCGGCATCTGGATGATGTTCATTGTCAGCGCTCAGCGCAAAACAGCGGCTCGGCCGCGAAGGACTCACAGCGAGTCTTCACGTAGGTTGAATCCGTCGCGACCCAAATTCCGTATCCCGAAGTAGACATGAGTCCTCCGATGATTGCACAAAGCGCATGCTGCTTGAATCGCATGGCGGTGTACGCCATAATCACTTCCTCGGGTCATTAGCGCAGGCTCAGAGGTGGAAGCTGAGTATGCTCACTTGCGAATCCAAACGCAAAGACGTTCGGTGGGACCGTGTAAAGCTGTACTCTTACACTCGAAGCACCCGGATAATTCAAGCGCACAACGGTCCTGCTCAAGAAAGGGTCAGCCGAGCTTCGTAGGTACTAGTGGGAGGACGACGACGCACGGGAGAAACGAGTTCAAGCCTTGCACGGTTACGTTATTGAAGATGAAAAATAAAGTGGCAGCGAGGATCTGGGGATGAGTGATGGTCTTGAGGACCTCCTTGAACGAGGGCGTCTTCGCGCGCGATGTGCTCGACCCGTCGAGCTGCCCCTCCGAGAGCCGCGAAAGTGCCAAGGCGCGCTCCTCCTCGTTGAGCATTTTGGTAGTGGCGGGATCCGAGGGGTAGAGGAAGCAAAGGAGGATACCAACTGCGACGGTGATGACGCCCTCGTACAAGACTGCGATGCTTTCGTGAGTTCGCGAGTTGTCGCAAAATCGCAGGAACTTACAGATGAAGCGCCAAGTGTGGAGTGGTCCAACTTTCTTCAGGGAAATGAAACCTGCGGCAAGTAGTCCTCCGAAGCCTCCGGACATATACGCGGCCGAGAACAGGAAGAAGCCGACTCGGACGGTGCTGTCGGCGACGACGGCGGTCAGCTCGAAAGCTGCACTGGAAAGCGGCGCACATACACCTCTTCACGTCGATAGTACTATCCACGGAGGTGTCAGAGTCCCGCAAGGAATCTGACAAGGCTTGAGAACGCACCCGAGCGAGGATAGCCGCATTTCCGGGTAGAACGGCAGCCTCGGCGGCACCCAAGGCGAATCGCAGACCCATGAAGCCCTGCACAGGATACAAGAAGCGTTAATAAATTACCTTTATTATGCTCTCGACTCCTGAGCGCTATGCTCAGACCCTAGCGGGATGGGCTCACCTCGCGATTCTTGAGGAAGGCCATGCCCTGCGTGCAAACCCGAGGTTGAGCTCGGAGTACTGGAGGAGCCGAGAGGATTATCTCACAATAGTGAGTATACCGAATATGATGATGGAATACGGCACCAGCCTGAAGCCGAACCGGCGAACGGCAAGGGAGGCTGGAATATCGAAAATGATCTGGAGCAGGAGGACCATCAGCGACCAGTACTGAATACGTTAGGGAGATATTTCAAACATATGCCAAGTACTAGAAATGCAAAAGTCAGCTGGAGGTCTTGCCACCGAAGGCTTGACGAACAAATAAACAGGTGGCGACGTTGAAATTATTCGCACCCAGTTTGAGATCCGTGGTGAGCCCGGCGACCTTTGCGTTACCTAGTTGAGGATCCAGGATCAGCAATGGGCCCGCTCGGGAGTAGTCACGTCTGGCTGACCTGCGTTCGCGCGCTTGGAACGAAGCTCTTATCAGCGTGGGCGCGGCAAGGGCATGACTGGCTCCACGTACATCGAGAGACGTGACCAGGTACGCGAGAGCAAGCCATGGCATAATCCTGAGGTCCAGCTTGCGGACCAAACGGCGCTCCTTGTCCTTGCGCTCCCGGTCCGACAGATCGTCGACCTCCTTGACGGCGGCAGTGGCGAACTCACCCTTCTCCTCCTCGGCAAAGCTGCTGGCGGATGCTGGAGTGGCGGCCATTGTGTGAGATGGTTCTACAGAAGCTGGAGAGGAAAGGAGGAGATAGGCGCGTGGATAAGCATGATTGGCCCCGCGTGCTTGGATCGTCGTCGCGACCGCGGCCGCGCACGCCCGTGTCCGGCCTCGCATTGCCTCGCTGTCTGGGGCTCCCACCGATTTGATTTGATCGCTTACGAGCTCGACCCTTGGCTTATCTGCTGGTGGAGGTGGCGTTGTGAGACAAGTTAAGATTCCTGGGCGGTGGAGAGCGTTATCGGTGCTCGGCCGAGTTTGTCTGCGAACCCGAAATGGAGGAACGAGGTCACACCCGGTCCACTAAGCCTCTTCAGGGAATAAGAGCAAAACAGATTAACGTCGAGGAGAATAAGCTTCAGTTTGAATTCGGGAGCACGGCTCCTTCAGTCTACACCAGGAATTGGTGGCAAGAAGGGGACGACAGACACCAACAGACACCGTCGGGCTAGCCTAAATTTTGAATGGTGAGAGTTCGCGAGTATTCACCAGGTCGACTCTCCCACTGGACGGTCAGACTCGCGTCCGATCCGGTTCATCTCGACATCGTCAAGCTTTCCGGCAGAGCTGCGTTCATCGGATCGCTCGTCGACGCTCTCGCTGAACGAAAGCAAGCTCAGATTTCCTTCAAAGCATTGAGACAACTTGATGTGCTCACTGAACCTTGACGTTGACGTGGATGACGGCTGGGTTGGGCGATGTCGAACTACCGTGGTAACTCGCACGGTGGCTGAGATCGGAAGAGCGTCGTGTAGGG
>ERZ1463038.994-NODE-994-length-10109-cov-13.057688_pt1 | contig 10109 bp, 18 predicted proteins | sample MGYA00564479_ERZ1463038 | MGnify/ENA primary metagenome ERZ1463038 (study PRJEB39244, sample SAMEA3635134) | Helicobacter pylori | study: EMG produced TPA metagenomics assembly of PRJEB11511 data set (Assembly of a 5300-year-old Helicobacter pylori... | reverse complement strand
CGAGATCTAACGGGTGACTGGAGTTCAGACGTGTGCTCTTCCGATCTGCAACAACCGCGTTCATCCCGTCCATCCTCATCAACTTTGCGAATAGGGACTGCGTCTTCACGGGCTCGTTCTGCCTCTTATTCACGTTCGGCGTCACGCTCAATCTCAGTGAGGTCTCCCGACGTCGCTGACGCCCAGCCGGGGGGTTAAAACGCGCACTGATTCCAGCCTCGCCATCCCAGTCAGTCTCAAGTTCATAAACGGGAGCTTCACACAGTTCCTGATGGCGGGCGTACGTGTCTCTTCGCCTGCGTGAAGCTACGGAGGTCAGTTGCTCAAAGGACTCACCGTGCAGGTTTACGCTGTTGCGGTGGTGTAGGCGTTCCTCCCTTGGTCCCCTTACCAAATCGAAATATCAACCAGGTCTGACTCCCACGACTCCCACAGTATCATCGCCTGTCAGGTCCGCCGCGCTCCTCGGACGCCATCAAACGCAGCTCCTTCGCTGACCCGTCCGTCTCCAGTTCTGTTATTTCAAGTTGTGGGAACAGCGTGGAGATAAGCCAGTCATTGCTGGCTGGGAGCTGGCTCGTCGGCAAGCCGGGCACGTCGAGCACGAGCAGAACGCGAAGCGCAACAACCAGGAGCCGCCCAGCCCGAACGATCTCGAGCTATCTCCGGATCACGCCGAGCTTGCGCGTATGACGGAACCCCCCACGAGGCAGAATTTGGCTCTTGAGAAGAGGTTTAAAATCGACCCGAGTGTCTCGAGCCAGGGCGAGTATCGATATCGGCGCCACAGCTCTGTGCGGGTTGGCGCTAACCCTTCCTCGTCTGACAGGAAACAGATCTCATCCCAGAGAGATGACCAAAGCAGGTAGATTCTGGATTGCAGCGAGCACTTGGTCGAGTGAGCCATCTTTGTACCTCAATGATGGCGACAGGCCGAGATGCGTTGGTCAGTGAGCTGACACGACGGCCTTCTCTCGCGGTCTTCGCAGCCAAGAAGAACTGGATCCTACTCGCAGTCGCTCAAGTGCGTGTATTAAGGGCTTTATTTAATGTACATGCTCACCTTCCCCACATCAGACTGTAGGCATAGCTGTCTTCCTCGTCTACGACGTGCGCCGGATGAAGACCGCGTCGATGGACATATCAGACGAGTCAGCGTGAACGGAGAGAAACCATGATGCAGTCTGTTCAACGATCTTCACTGTCTAGGGTGACAGTGCTGGGCGCTGCGCCCGCTGCGATCGCAACGTTTTCAATCGCTTGCAGCAGAGCGTACGAGGTGCGTCCGCAACCAACTCTCCTAGTACCGAGGGTGATATGTGATGTAAAATCTCTCGCTAGCTTTTCGTCCATCAGCGCAAGCACAAGCATCGCTTTGATGCCGATGCCAAACGCCCTTCCTTAGTCAGTGCTCTTCTTGACCACAGGTGCCACAGTTTGCTCACGCGAACACTCGCAGGAGTTCGTACTTTACATCTTAATCCAGTTTCTGCGAAAATGCTGACATCACCTCGGCATGTTCAGCCCTAAAAACAGTAGGTCCATCTGTACCTCGCCGTCACGGTCACGATCACGATCCCAATCCTGGATCCCCAAATGCTGACCTTGGTGATTGAAGTCGTCTTCTACTTTCTTTTGGGCGACAGTGTGGCACAGCTTATCTCCATCCTCACCCTTGGGGCATCCGCGGGCCTCACGACGGAGAAGGGACACCTCTGTGAGCCGCCATTCAGACCTGTAGTGCTCCAGTGCAGCTCATACCTCTCCCCACAGACCTTGTAAGCCGTATGAGCTACTCTATTCTCAACATAGTTTGAGATTGACCCTCGAACCTCAATGCAGATCGCCCAGTCACCCTTCATCTGCGCCGCCGGCATTCCGATCCTGTAGGTCGCGCATGACTCGGCTTCGACCCTCAGCTGATCACCCAAATCTCGAAAACATAGCTTCGACATTTACCTCATATATCTCGGCTTGAAGGTCAACAAGGCCTACGACGCCGAGGGCGCTGTCAAGAAGCGTCGGACCGCCCAGGACCGGCTCAACCACGCGAACGCCGACGTGAATGAGCGGCAGCGCCTCGCCGAGATCGAGGAGATGCGGCGAGAGAAGGAGAGCCGTAAAACGTCCCGGACTCAGTATCCCACCGCCATTCACTTCCCGGCAGCGACACATCGAACGGGACGTCGCGACCGCGAGGCATCCGCCACCGCATCTCACACGTCTCCCTCGGCGAGTCGATATGGGGGCCCAAGACGGCTGGACAAATGGGTCTTAGACCTCGCTCCTCGGCCTCAAACTCAAACTACAGCGACGGTGAGGCTGCGCCAGTGGACGTGGTTGGGCGAGCTCGACAGCCCGCGACATTGCGGGCCCAGTTCAGCAGACTCCCAAGCCCAAGCTCTGGCACTCAATCATCGCGACGCCATATTCCTCTCGTTCAGTCTGGAGGAAGACGTAGTATCGGGAGGAATGGAGTAGCAGGAAGAACGGGGACGGCGCGGGTCCAGCGAAAGTACGCATCAGACTCGGGAGCATCGGGTGCCGAGGCGGACCGGAGGCTGTTGGCGTTGCACGAGCAGATGCAGTAGTAGGATAGATGTCAAGAGACCTCAAAAAACAAAATGGCTCTGCCAATGCCGTGTCTCCGAATACTGTGTCTGGGATGGATACCGCGCAACTGGGATTGAGACAAACAGTGACAAACCAATGCAACATGCCCTAGCTACAAACCAATTATACTACTCCTCTCCCGCCTCGACGACCTTTGCCGATGCCACCGAGTCCTTGTTGTCTCCCGCCGCCGAGTCGGGAATGCGGTTCTCGTTGTCTGCGACCGCCGGCCCCCGGAATACCTTGCGTCCGTGAATCCCATAGTAAGAGAGTCCGATTGTTGCGAATCCTGATGCAATGACGATAGACCAGTCTGAGGAGGGAAGCAAGGTCAGATGTCTGTCTGGGAGAGCTTGAGGGAAGGAGCCTACTCATGGTGACGACCGTGACGGGCTTGGTGAGCGGGAAGGAGAAGAGAATACATCCAAGAATGCAAACAAGCACGCCGGAAATGTTCAAGAACCAGCCCCAGCGACCGAGAGACCACGCGGCCCCTTCCATCGACTTGCGGCCATCGAGGATGTTATATATGATCGGCTGAGCATAAGCTGTCAGAAGGATGATTGTGCTGTTGAGAAATATTCAGCTCGGTCTATTTTGTGTAGCGAGGAGACTGACCATCCACCTAAGAAGGCGTTGTAGGCGACCGAGGAGCCGAAGCTGATGCAGGCGAGCAAAATGTCGATGACGGCGATGAGGAGCATCGCGTTGAAAGGAATCTTGAGCCGAGGGTGAACCGTAGCCAGCCATCTGTTCCGATTTGAGAGTCAGAAGAAGGTCACAAACGCGCGGGCACCAAAGGCACTTACTTGGATCCGGGCAGGCCACCATCGCGCGCGAACGCCCAGATAAAACGAGATCCGGCGGAGAGGGTTCCGACCAGGAGAAACACTGCGGCGCATAGCGATACCAGCATGAGAGCGAGGGCGCCGCCAGGAGTATCCATAACCGCTTCCAAAATGACGTCTGCGAAGGACAAGGAAGCGGTCAGCTACGCGGCGACGGCTGGTGCAGGTAAACCCAACCTACAGGCAGCCTGGCCAGTCTGTGCGCTTGCGATTGAGAGACCATCTGGGACCGTGATCATGGTGCCGAAAACGAAGATGACTCCAGCGATCACGCCGACGAGCTGGGTCACTGCGAAAAGAGGTGAGCGACGAGCGAGCTGACGCAACAGGACGGACGCACCCAGCATGGCCTGCGGTACATTCACCGCCGGGTTCGCGACTTCCTCGCACTAGGTGAAAGCAAAGATCAGCTTTTGGTGACTTTCGAATATGCAAGAGGCGTACGAGGGACGACAAGAACCCGAAGCCAGTCAACGTGCCGCCCGGACCGAGCAGGCCGATCAAGAACGACGCCTCATTTTCCCAGCCCGAGAAGGACTCGAAGTTCGTCAGAACGAATCGGACGCTGTGGCGGTCCTTGCTCATCGCCTGCCCGCAGAAATTTAGTGCTGCGCTCCAAGAAAGTGGAAGAGGGCGTGCGTCTCACCAGAGGGACGACTGAGAGGCGGCGCTATTAGCTTCATTGTGAGAACGGGGTAGTATAAACTCACTGAAAAGGATCACGGTAACCACTGGCACGAATATGCCCCCCAAACGACCAAATCGCTCCAGGAAGACGGTGCCGAGGGAGCAGATCACCAAAGCGACCGCGAGGAACGCGATAAAAATCACGAAGGACAGCCACGTGGGGATTATGTAGTCCGGGTGGAACAGGACGACCATTGTTGAAGTGAACTGGCCCATTGGGAAGGCGGTGGCGAGAACCGCGAGGGTGAGACCTTCAAGAAGGCAACTGGTCAGGCGCTGGAGTTGCAACAGCAACATAAGGCTGTAGTGCTTACCGATACAAATAAGGAATCCGTTGATATAGGAGGCCAACCGCTTTTGACTCGGTGGCGCCAAGGCGTAGCACCAATCTTTGTAACCAAGAGTTAGTCTCGAAGAGAAGCTGGGGAAGGACGGGCCTACAGTAGGACCCGGATGCGATAAGAAAAACCGAGCAAATCTCGCCCATGCTGAGCACAATCGGAAATGTTAGGAGACCCCACAGGCCCCATCCGTATATCTAGAGGCGGCCTCCGGGTTAGCATTCTTCCGCGCGTGAACGTGTGGAAGATCGCACGAAGTCTACGCTCCCCCCTTCTGTGAAGACAATCGCCGAGACGGTGTACACCGTGTACGGCAGGCATACGATACCAATTCCGAGTCCGAGGACACCAGAGAAGGAGAGGCCTGAGTCGGTGGTCAGACCAATGCTAAATCGGCGCAGGAGCGGCTAGAAGTACCTCGCTCGAGCTCCTGCTCGTACCCAAGCTCATTCAGCCTGCAGAGATAGGGAGGGGGCGAGTCAGCGCTGTTGGGTGGAGTCCGCAAAGGCGAGCCGCAGCACTCGCGCACCTGTTGACCGCCTTCGTGAGGACGACGTCGGACCGGTCAAGTTCAGACATATGGATAGATGGTGGGTGGTGAAGAGCAGGATAGAGGAATCGCGAGCGCCCCAAGGGCGATAGCCTGCGGATAAGAGCCCTCGGCTGATTCGCGTCGAAGAAAACCGCGCCGCGAGATTAGCGAAGTCCGCTGGTCTGGGCCTGGGTGCGTGCTGGAGCTCCGGGAACCTGCTCGTCCGATAACAAGCACCAGGATGGAGGAGACCTTACTGCCCTGTACCCTGCATCAACGGCGCGACGGGCGTGGCGTGCTGGCGTTCACCGTGCTCGGCGCGAGCCGGGTCGACGTTGCGGCGCACCCGCGGGTGGTGCCTCTTGTCTTGGTACATGGGTGAGCATTTGCCGCCTTTGCGTTGACAGTTTCGAGTGTGCTCATCAGTTTTGGCAAGGCTCACATCTGTTGGCCTTGTGGACTGGCTTCCGCTTGCGCACAAGCTCGCAGAGACCCGACCAGGTGCGCGCACTCCTTGGCTGCCCTCGCACCAGATCCCTAAGTTTGAGTCATTGATGCAATACAGTTCTTCTCTTCGACAACCGCAACATGGGAAGATCTGTGCCATTCTCCCCCGCTGCGAAGGACGGATTCTCGATGGCGGATCTTGCGAGCGACGTCGTCGAGCTGGTCGTGGTGCGCCTGATAGACAGGGCAAGGGAGTGACCGAAGCTAACGAGAAAGTAAATTATGGCCTCAACAGGCGCAGGGGTGGGTGGAAATCGACCTGATGGGGTTTTCGATGGTGCGTCGTCGCGCGAAGCACACGCGCGGAAGTGGCCCTACGCTCACTGTCAGCCGTAATCAGGGAGGGTCCATCGTTCTACAGATTCTAGTGACTACTTTTACTCCTTTCGAGATCAGACACGCAATTGTGTCCTCCACTTCGGCGTGCGCACCCTCCCTCTTTCAGTTGCGGGCCGACCTCGCACATTGAGCGCGGCTTGCCCTCCTCTAGGAAGTTTCCCCAGACCAATCTACTTCTCCTTCCCAATGAATCAGATCCGAAACGGTGATACTCTTTTCCAGCAACGCACTCAACCGTGCTCACCACCATTTGGCGATGCGCAGGATGCCAGTTGTAGAACCGGCCGCGATGTCGTTGACGGCCAGCAGCACAGCGTCACTGGAAGAGCAAATCACCTCGATTTTGCCCTTCATACAGGTAAGAATGCCCTGCTCACGAGTGATGCGAGTCTCTGACTCGTCCTTTAGGGGGACTTCGATCCCGTCTTCGTCGCCGATGCCAAGGCAACTCGGAGCGTCTCCGCGTCTTGAACATTAGCTTACAAGATTCATGACAATCGAACAGAACCAGGACCTATTGCGGCGGCGAACTCTTGAGTACCTGACTATGAATCGGCCGGAGGCCACGATCAGTGAGCACGGCACGTTTTGTGGGGGAAGGTGGAGCTGACACTCTCGGGATTTAAGACCAACAAATTCGTGCGGCTCTTTCATACGATGTGCGGGAACTCCTCTGTCAGATTCCTGCGACGCTTCCCGTGCTGGTCACCCACGGCACAGCCGATCGTGCGTGTGCCCATCGTCGCTGGGACGAGTGAGGTCCTGACAGCTCCGTCTGACACCATCAGAGACTGTATCATACTCGGAGCATGAGCCTATCGTGAATGGTATAAAGCATGCCCGGCTACTTTCGTTCAGAGGCATCGGCCACTCGTGAGTCTCACGGTCGCCCTCCCGCTGACATCCGACGCTGACGACGTATCATCAAAGTTGGTACGACTATTACAGCCCCGAGTTTTGGTCGGAACTTATCTGCGGCTTTCTGGATGATGAGCCTGTGAAGGCGCCATCCGTGACTCTGGAGGCCGCGCTGTAAAGTCGTTCGCTGGTTTGGCTGGTCCAGGCTATGGCTACTGTAATAAGCAGGCTACTCCTGAGCTCGTAACCTGAATGCAAGTGTGGAGTGCATCACCAGGCCCTGTTGGTGTTCCTCGCCGAGGAGCGTTGTTGTTGCCACTGGTCGGACGAGGCGCGACGCAGAGGAGCCAACTTGTTGACAGTAGGCCGCATCATCTGGCTCACTCTATATCACTTTACTTTCATCACATATCATCAGAACAAACTCCGACCAATCCTTGGGTATGCTCAGGTGGAGGAGGCAACAGCAGCCCTGAAGAGGGAAGCAACGTTGGCAAGACTGAACTATTAGGTTACACCAAATGCACTGGGATCCCTAATAAAGCTCTTCCAGAGGCTTGATGTCGGGGTGCAGAATGCGGATTGGGTCGTCGAACGCCACCCACCCAAGCGAGGGCGTGCTGAGATCGTACCCGACCGTGCGCGCGGTCTCCACCGGCAGCGTCCGCATCTGGTCCAGGGTGTGAGTAAGGTACTGCGAAACGTGCAATGGTCAGCTTTGATGCGGCGCTTAATGGTAAGAGAGGGCGTACCTGGTTCTCCTCCTGGCGGTTGAGACCCTTGGTCATGAAACAGCTGAGCACCAAGCGCTCCTCGTCCGACGTCGTGTTGGCGGACCCGCCGTGGTGGGCACTCGCCAACATCATGAACGCGTCCCCAGCCTCCAACTCAGCACTGAGCAAGGTTGAATAGTCAGCGACTGATGCTTAGAATAATCGGCGGGGAGGCACTCACTAGACACAATTGTCCTCGTGCGGCCCACCGAGCTTCTCATGCGGCCAAAGGTGCGATCCAGGAATGAACCTGGTCGGCATCCAATTCGTCAGCCGTGCATTCCCGGTCATGTACACTTAGTCAGAGCTCACCTGGTTGCTCCGTTGGCCTTGGTCGTCTTCTTGCCGGCGAGGAAGAAACCGAGGGCGACGTCGCGGCCGTACTCGTACGTCTCCGCCGTTGCCTCCGGGTGCTTCATATGGTAGATGCTGTCATCACCTGTAGATTCAAATTATTAGATGCAGCTCCAAAACAAAAGAGCTTCGAAGGACTTGCGGTGCAGCGGCTGGTTGCGCGCGTCGCCCTTCCCAGGAGCGATAGCAAAGACAACTGGAACAATGCAGAGTTCAGCTTGCACGCTCTCAACGATCATGAGAAATGACGCACTGGTGTTCATGAGCTGGGGCTTCGAGACGCACTCGACGAACTCGCTTCCCAGGTGCGCCGTGTGATATGACGTGAGGAACTTGGCTGCGGTGGCCTGGTAAACCGGGTTCATGATGACCTTGTCCACGAAGGTGCGGGACTTCGAGACGAGGCCAGTAACACGACTGCCGATCGCAGGTAGGTCAGCTTTGCGACTACTCCGCGAACCCGAGCTGCGAACGCACCGAGTCTGGGCGGGGAAGAAGCTCCCGGTCCACGCCTTGTCCGCCTCAATGTGCGGACGAACGTCCAGCTCCAGCTGTGCGAGATCGTCCTTGGAAGCCACGTTCTTGAGGATGACGCCGCCTGTGCACTTGAGCGAGGTGAAGAGCGCCTCGAGGTCGACCTCCGTCGCGAAGTCGTACGAGTCGAGCTGGGGGGCGACCATGATACGAGATGAAATGAAGTGGTAGGAGTGGAGAGTGGTGTGAAAGAGGGAAAGGATCGGAGCGGCGCTGCAACCGCTGATAGCGACTGACGGCGCAAGCGAGACAGGCGAGCGAGTCGGAGCGTCGATTGCTGCGGAGGCGCGCTGCTTGCCGTGAAGCGGCGGCGGACTTGTTGTTGCACCGGCGGCCGGAGCAGCCACACTCAGTGAGGACTGGTGTTGAGACCAAGGTCGTACATGCTTATCAACAAGATGTATGGTCCTGCATACGTTCGTCCGCCTCGACTCGGACCGCCGGCAGCCGCCTGCACGACGCCAGACGCGCCGTGGCCTCCGCGAGAGAGACCTACCTCCGACCAACTCCATGCCTCAACCCTCCGGGCGCTCGCACAACGTCTGACCCGTCAGCCGCCCGTGTGTGCAGTGTCGGCGCCGCCTTGCCGGAGGATTTGGTCGCCTCGTCGAAGCTGCCGTCGATGCGGCCACCGAGAGCTGATGAAATGGAGGATAGCGAGACGAGTGGGTGGAGGTGGGCGCTGTTGACGAGCTCAGGCTGCTCGAGACGAGGGCGACGACGTTCGAGACGGTCGGCCCGGGGTCTCAGGGTCGGCGCACCGGACTCGACAGCGCGGGAGTTCTGCATCTCCTGAGCATTCAGCCGGCGTGGTAGCCGTCTGTTGAGATGTCGAGGTGGACGTTGAGCTTGAAAAAGCGCTGGCAAGGCTCAACGTTCAAGCCAGGCTGCTGCGCGTCAGGCGTCCGAGGTTTCAGCGGCCGAACCGCGATGCCTCTTCCCACCCCGCATCCTTCACTTTTCCAATCGGCGACTTCCTGCCGTTGCCGTCGTCATGGATGACATCGGCGTACCGACCAACCCTCGCGCCTCGTCCTCCGCCCCCACCCCGGGCCGTCCCACCTCCGTTTCCATCTCGCTCGGGCAGACGCGGCTCCCGCAGGACACCCTGATCGTGCAGCTTGCGGTTGAATCCGCATGCAGTAACTGTGCAGGACCGGGCGATGCTGGTGTCGACCTGTCCGCCCTGGCCGACATGATCGTCGAAAGGCTGCAGAGGTGCGCACTCAGACGCAACGCCCACTAGCGTGGCCCCCCCGCTCACGACCACATCACAAGCAGTGTCAAGCCTGTGGATGTCGATGCCGCTCTTCCTACCAAAGCTCCTCCAGAAGGACGCAAGAAAGTCCGGACGAAGACGGGCTGCATCACCGTGAGTGGCGGGTCGGCAACTTGTTGCTGCAGGGGCCCGGAGCTTATTATCTTGTGATGAACTGACAGTGTCGCACACGAAGAACGAAATGTGACGAAGGGAAGGTGCGCTTCCTTGCCTCGGAGCGTCAGGCCTCCAGGCCTCCAGGCCGCATCGCTTGAGGACTAACGCTGACCGCGTTCACTCCTCAGCCCGTCTGTTCTGCATGCTCCAAGGACCCAAATCGTGTATGCCGCTACGCAGTGGCGCTCTCTCTCCCTGCGCCGGCTGCTCGTGCACCGCCTGCGAAGCGCGCCCGTCGAGACTCGCCGGCCGGGTCGCCGGCCTTGAGCGATCGGGCGGCAGCTGGAG
>ERZ1463038.993-NODE-993-length-10113-cov-14.218035_pt1 | contig 10113 bp, 16 predicted proteins | sample MGYA00564479_ERZ1463038 | MGnify/ENA primary metagenome ERZ1463038 (study PRJEB39244, sample SAMEA3635134) | Helicobacter pylori | study: EMG produced TPA metagenomics assembly of PRJEB11511 data set (Assembly of a 5300-year-old Helicobacter pylori... | reverse complement strand
AGGTAAACGATGGACGAGGGGGACGTCGGCATCTCGCCCTGAGCGAGGATGGGGGCCAAGTCAGCGCCATGGCGTCGCACGGAGCCGATCACGGAAACGCACCGAGTCGTGCCAGACCGGGCACTCTTCAAACTCCAGGTCCCGCGGGAGCTCCCAAGCCGACATCTTGGACGCACTGTGCGACTCGACAAAGATCTGCTGGTCTTCGTCGACGCTGATACTCGAGACGGCGCGCTCCGCGACCGCGTTCGTCTCGGCGCGCTTTGCGAGGCTGGCGCTTTGAATGCCGGTGAAGGTGAGGAGCACATGCGATAGGTGGGAGACGGTCGAGCCCTCGAGGACCTGGTAGAAGTCGTGCACCTCGGGGAGGTCGCTGTTGTAGAGTCGGGCCTTGGCGACGTTCGCGACGTCGTTGCTGAGGAGGAACTCTGACTTCGCAACGAGCATGTCGTCCATCGCGAGCTCGTACGACCGCCCCAATTTCTCCGTCTGGCGATCGTCCTTGGCCTGCGACTTCTTCATTCTTGCCGCCTCGAGCGACTCGCAGGCGTCGAAGTACTTCTGCGAAGCGCTCCCGCAAGTCAGCCGCCAGCCCCCCGCCCTCGCCTATGGCGCAACGCACCTGCTTCGACTTGTCCCGCTCCGAGTAGGTGCGATCTCGCTCGGCCAAAAGCGCCTTGGCAAACTGGTGCGTCTTCTTGCGGATCCCCTCGAACTTGACATTGCCGGCGGCGAGCGCGTCGACGACCTTGAGCTGCAGCGAGTCCGCGAGGGCGAGGTGCTCCCGCGCATCCAGGTCGGCTGCCTCGAGGACTTTCATGAAGCCCGCCTCCAGCGTGCTGCCACAGACCAGCCTCGGTCAGCTGCCCGTTCCACCGCCGCCGCCAGCCGGACGCACTTGGTCTGCTTGTGGCTCGTCACCCGGTCCTCGGCCTCCTTGATCGCCTGCAGCCTCGCCTTCGCGGCTGCTTCGCTGAGCTTCTTTGAGTACTCGCGCTCAAGGCTGGCGGCGTGCACGGAAGCGTCAGCGCGCGGTCCCCGTCGAGCAGGTCGCGGGGGTCGGGGGCTCACTTTGCGCGAAAGTGGATGAAGGAGGCGACTGTCGGTAGCAGTGCGACCAGAGCCTCGCAGCGCCCGTTGACGAGGAACTCCGAGTCGGGCAAGCTGGGGGTGGGGCAGCCATGAGGTCATGACACCTCGCCAGCAGCGCCTTGAAGCCCTTACCTTGCTCCGTAGCTGACACTCATACCGAGACAGACGAAGTGCTGTCAACCCGGGGCGGATGGTTCAAGTGAGGTGTGAGCGTTGCCCGCAGCTCGCCCCCCCCCCCCCCCCCCCCCCCCCCCCCCCCCTCTCGACTGCCGGGCGTGCGTCGCCCCTGATCCGAGTAAAGCAACAGGGTCTTGAAAGTACAGGTACAAGGTCCTCCTACATCCTCAAGTGTCTATCTACGCCTGAGTGGGTCAACCAGCCCCAGCAGCAGCGTTGATCCAAGTCCCGTTGCTAAAGGCCGTCGCCGCCTTCGTAAAGTCGCCACTGGATCCATCGAGCTGGTATGCCAGCCTGTTGAGGGAAGAGTCAGCAAGATGCCCAGCGAGCAACTGCGAATGAAGAGCGAACCTGAAGTAGTGCGGAAGCGTGCGATCCAGCGCCGCGATGCTGAAGTTGGTCGCCGTCCCGGTCCACGCGAGCACGTCGTCGACGATGAGCGCGAACCCGTCCCACTGCCCGACGAGGTCGGCTGGAATCGCGCTCCACCAGATCGACGCCTGGTCGGCGGTGAAGTTCGTCGCGGAGGTGAGGAAGATGGGGAGCGCTGATCCCGTCGAGCCGTCGCCAACGAGCGACGCGGGGGTCTGGAGGATCGAGTCGAAGCCCCAGCGGCCGGCACCTGCGCGATAAGTGATTGTTAGTCAGCTGTGATGTACAATACTGAGCGAGGTACGGACCATCGAGGAACATGCCCAAGAGGAAACCTTGGAACAGGGCTGATGGGCGAGTCACAAACGCACAACCAGGCATGAGGACCATGCTGAAGTGGAAACGTCTTGGGTCAGTCTATGATCTCTGGGTGCATTGGGGTCAAAGTGCTCACGCCGCGATGTAGTGATGCAGCCGGAACGAAAGTCCAGGGAGAGCGCACAAGATTCCGAGGACCACACCTCCGACGGCGTACCTGCACAATAGTCAAAGGTTAACGGGTAATCTTGAAATTGAGCACTGCAGATCGTACCACTTCAAGTAGAACCAGAACCACCCGGTGCGTCTGATCACGCGAAGCTGGTTCGCGATAACGAGCGCGAGGAAGACGGCGAGGATGATGACGGCGACAAGTCCCCCTGGTTGCTGCTGAATGTCATGGGGAGTGAGGCGGTCGATTGGAATCCATGCGAGCGAAACCTGGAAGCCAGGTCGTCAGTGCTTGGTCCAGGCAGCGCGAGAACGCCACTCGCGTTGATGAGCAGTCCGACCCAGAAGCCACCGAGGTACCAGACGGTTCGCTCGATGATTGCGCCGTCGAACGCGGAGACGACCCAGCGCCAGCTGTAGCGCCAGAACGCGAGTCCGACGAAGAGCGCCGGGAGGAAGAACTTGAAGCCGTCCGCAATATTTGGAGGGTTTGCTGATGGATCCGAAACGAGTACGACGTGCCAGAACTGCGAAAGCGAGACGTGGCAATGAGCTTCCGCGACTCCGGGGTCACTGTGGCAAGGGAGTGTCGGGACGCACGCCCATGAGGAATAGGACCCAGTAGAACACCGAAGCTGCAGGTCTGTGCATCGAAGATCTAGTGAGTGCTTCCTACAGCTACGAGTAGTAGACGAAGCTCACCTGACAATGAAGCTGAAGACGGCTGTCATGGCGACGTTGAAGCCGAGGATGTCGTCCCGGAGGTCCTTGCAATTCGCCTGGCTAACGCCCTCGATGAAGCGGTAGCTACTCGGAAACACGCCGTCGAATCCAGTGGAGCTCACGCCGTTTTTTGTGCCGCCGATGTACCGCTCGAACTGGCCGACGCGCTCGAGCTTTCCGCACCCGCCGACCTTGTTCCCAAAGAGACCGCGCTGGATCGCGGCGGGGCAGATCCACGCATCCGCTCGGTATGTAAAGAGGTCATCAAAACCTCCGACGACGAGGGGTTCGTAGATGACCTCGAGCGGGCCAACTGCGCGTTGGTTGAGGAGCTTGACGTCGAGGACCTGGGCGGGGCAGCGGAAGAGAAGGGTCTGGTTGGCGAAAGGAGTGCAGTAGGTCCCGTTGAGCCCGCACGAGTCGTCTCGGTCCCAAAACGAGTCCGAGGCGCCAATCCACGACGGGGCGCCCTCGCTCGTCGACGAGTCGAAGTATGACGCTCGCACGAGGAAGATGAAGGCGAGCAGCCAGGCGAGGAGGAAGACGGGAACGACAATGTGTCGGGCGAGGTGGATCGGGTGCAGCACCCGCGCAAAGAATGTTTCGGTCGCCCGGAGGAACCTGAACGTTTTGAGCGACGTCTCCGTGACGGGTGGTGACGGGCCGGATGCGTAGGCGACGGCACGGGAGAGGCGGGGACGGGTGCTGAGGAAGTCGTCCCAGCTCGTCGCGATGCGCTCGCGCGTGCGGCGTTCGAAGGCGGTCACCTCATGGTCGCGATGCTGCGCCGCTGCAGCTCGGAACGGCGACGCCGCCCGGCTCGACCTGCTGCTCGTGTCCGGCGTCTTGAGCGGGTCCTCGAGTTCGAGTTCTGCGATGGACACGCTCCCCGTGTCCTTGAGCGTCGAGTCGTTCGACACTCCCCTCTCCCGCCGCAAATCGCCAAGGCCGAGCTCAAGGTCCGCGTCCTGGTCCGCGTGCGTCGATGGCCGGCCACTCGCGCTCGTGGGTCGCACGTCGTCCCAGCCGTTATCCATCTGTTCACCCGCCGAGGTCTGCGTCGAGGTGAGTGTGATGGCGGGTGGGAGAAAGGTTGTACGCTCGCCCTAAGGGCGGCTGCGGCGGGCCGTCATATGCGGAGCTTGCGGGCGCCCGCGGAGGATGTGTTTTCGAGCATGAGCCACTGTAACGGAAGCTAGGGAAGGCTCGTCAGGAAGCAAATCCGTCAAGCATATAGTAAGAAGGAGAGCGGCATAGGTAACTACTCGAGGTCCCGCCCTGTTTTACGACGAGATAGTCAAATGCTAATTATTCACGCGCACAGCTAGCTTTCGAGCGCACACACAATCATGAACTTGCATGAGCAAGTCGCACTGTACCGATTTTCAGCGTTGAAAGTTTGCCAGACGCATTGGCGCGCGCCCAGGTAGGTCAAGCTGTCGGGTGACTCCAGTGGAGTCCGAGCTCAAGAGTTGTTTCGCTCTTGAGTCCGACCAGCTGCCACCGACGTACTTCTAGTCTAGCTTGAAAGCCATAGCAGCCCAGGACCGCCTCGCCGCCGCTCCAGCCCTTTGGCCGCCGAGTACTCTCGGCCGACTTCTCGAGCTCGAGCTCCCCCCACCTCATCAAACGCGCACCGACATGTCCAACATCGGCCGCCAGCACTCGCCTCTCCGGTCCGCACTCCACAAGAACACCGTTCTCGCGGAAGCAGGGTCAGTTCCGCTTGGTTTGGGCCACTGGACGCACGAAGAAGCCCAGCGTTTGCGGGCGGGTCGGCGGTGGCTCGCTGGGAGGACATCGGCGGGATGCGGCACGTTTCGAAAGCTGGCGTTCATTACGTGGTCGTGCTCTCTTTCCAGCAACCGGGCGCTGCAGCGAGGGGCAGCCACGGACCCCCCGGTTTGACCGGACGCTGATTGCTCCGTACTCCTTGCGCAGGCGGTCGCCGTGGTACAAGAGTGACGGCACACCGCTCGAGGCATATGTGATCGGCATCGCGGGCGGGAGTGCAAGGTAAGGGCGCCTCGACCAACAGCAGGGACAGCAGCCTGCTGACCAGTTCTGCGCTTCCTTTCCCGGAAACAGTGGCAAGGTACGCCACAATCTCAGCTCTTGGCATTACTTGCACTAGAAATCTGATTCTACATCATGTAGACGAGAGTTGCGCAAGGTACGGGCTTCGAGATCTCACCGCGCCTCTGCGGCGAGTGCGTCTCCTGAACCGGTCCTCCGCCCACAGCGATCCTCAAGAGGCTCGGCGTACCATGGGTCCTTGTCGTCGCCCAAGACATGTTTTACAAGTCCCTCTCGCCCGAGCAGTCAAAGCGGGCCTTCAAGAACGAGTATGGTGTGTCCCACGCTTGCGCCGGTGGGTGAGCCGCGCTCACCCGTGCGTCCAGACTTCGACAGCCCCGACGCGTTCGACTACGACATCCTGAGGGAGTGCATCGAGGACCTCAAAGCGTCCCGTGCTGTCCAGGCGGGTTTTGGCCGGCCGTGTAGTCACGAGTTGGAGAGCTGAGCCCTTCGCAACAGATCCCGAACTACTCGTTCGTCCTGCACCAGCGGACGGAGGAGACCAACTACCTCTACGGAGCCGGTGTCGTTCTCGTCGAAGGCATTTTTGCCCTCCACGACCCACAGATTCGGGCCCTGCTCGACCTCAAGATCTTTGTTCAGTGCGACTCGGACCTGATGCTCGCGCGTCGACTGCGGCGAGACCTTGTCGAGCGAGGCCGAGACGCTGAGGGAGTCCTCGACCAATGTGTGCACCTTTGCATTCACCACATTGCTTTTCCTGACACTGATTTGACCCAGACCTCCGATTTGTCAAGCCCTCGTTCGACTCATTCGTGCAGCCGACGGCCAAGTTCGCCGACATAATCGTGCCGGGATCGAACAACGAGACCTCGATCGAACTCATCACGTCGCACATCCGGAGGCAGCTCGACGAGCGGAAGCAGGACTTGCGGGCCGAGCTGTTCTCGCTCGCAGAGCAACGCGAGGACCGCGCTCAAGAAGAGCTGAGGGGCCTCCCAGACTCGCTGCACGTCATGCACTCGACTTCGCAGCTCAAGGTCCGCCCTAGAATCCACCCCGAGGAAGAAAAGCTGACCCGCGCGCGAGCAGGGCATCCACACACTTCTCCGCGACCGCACCACCCTCTTCCCCGACTTCATCTTCCTCGCGAACCGGCTGTCGACCCTCGTTGTCGAAGAGGCGCTCTCCCTTCTTCCCTACACTCCACACGAAATCACGACGCGAACGCAGCTCCCGTACGTCGGCACGCGGCTCGACATCCCGCTGTGTGGCGTCAGCATCCTGCGCTCCGGCGCGTCGCTCGAGAAGGGCCTGCGCCGCGTCCTGCGCGACGTGCCGGTCGGCAGCATGCTGATTCAGTCCGAGGTCGAGAGTGGCGAGCCGATGCTGTACCACCTCGAGCTGCCCGGATGCCTGACGAAGAGCAAGGAGAGCGCCGCGGCGTCGTACGTGCTCCTGCTCGACTCTCAGATCGGCACTGGCGCGGCGGCGTTCATGGCTCTCCGCGTGCTCAAGGACCATGGCGTCCGCGAGGACCACATCATCTTCTGCACCATCCTCGTGTCGCGCGTAGGAGGCATCTGGGCGCTCAGGGATGCGTTCCCCGGCGTGCGAATCGTGGCTTCCGAAGTCGACGACGGACTCGAAGAGCGATGGTGCGTCGTACTTTCAATCTTCAGAGTATACCGCAGACGCTCATTTCCTCGATGACCAACAGGGTCTGGCCGGAGGGAACCGACGTCGTCGACGGCGTCCCCAAACCCGCCGCGGGCCAGAAGCCGAAACGCGCACGTTACCCGCTCAGCTAGCGCCCCAGCGTGTTTTGCTTACGCTCTCATCGTTTCCCAGGTCTTTGCTATCCTCCCGGGGGCCGGATCGTACGGTGACCGTTATTTTTTGGGACGCGAGTAGCCTCGCCCGTCCGTACCGCGCCGCGCTCTCTCGCGCCATCGCCTCGCATGCACCACTCCCGCAACTGCCGCATCTGGGTCTTCAACACAAGACAAATACATTCATAGCCGACCCCGCCCTCGGTTACTCGTTGTGGTGAGCACTCGCACCGCCCTCTGTCCCCACCTGAATCTGGCCCACGGCGTCGGTCCCGTGCTCCTTGATCCACGACTCGTCTGTCCAGACTGCAGAGAGGAGCGATAGACAGCGTCAGCGATCTGTTCACTTGAACCTGACCTGACTTGAAGCCCATGGTCCCTGTGAGTTGCTCCGACCCACTGCTCGCCAGCGCACACTCCGAGACGGAACCCCAGCCTCGGCCCCCCCCCCCCCCCCCCCCCCCCCCCACCCCTACCCACTGCATTCCGTTCGCCGCCAACAAGCAAGCCTTCCGCAGCCGCGCCCCGCTCGACGTCCTCGACTTACTGGCACGGTTGCTCCCGCCCACGGTGAGGCCCTTCGGCGGCTTCGCCATGTTGACCTTGAGCACCTTGGCCGCGTTCGAAAGCCCAGGAAGCACGTTGCGGTGCATGTTGTCGATCGCGTCGAGCGCGGCCGTGGCGGAGGAGTACGAGACGAAGGCAAAGCCTCGATGCGAGTGCTCTGCGTGCGGATTGGAGATCAGCGAGGCCGGCGTGGCCGGCGTGGACGGGTGAGGACGCACGGTGAGATGGGTCTGGTGGGAGCTGGATGTCGACGATGTCGCCAAACGGGTTGAACGCGGTGTGGATGTGGGCCGGGGTCGTGTCGTTCGAGAAGCCGCCGACGTAGACCGTCTTCTGCAGAGTGGGACGAGGTTAAAGGAGCTGCTGCGCTCGGCTGGTAAACTTCACTTGCTGTTGTTTCTGTCGACATGGTGGCGCGGAGGGAACTCACCCGCAGCTCGCGGCAGCCACTCAGCCAGTCGTTTAGGGGCTCATCACTTCTCCCCTTCTTTCGGACGGTAAACCTGAACTGGCGCTGGGGGTACTCTTGTATTGATTCAAGGATTTTTGGGAGGCTATTATATAACACGGCTTCACTAGAGGACCGAGATATCGACTCGTGGACCGACGTCGTGGCCCCGACCTCGACGTCTCGACCCGGGCCGCTCGGCACCGCTCGATGGGCTGGCTGGCAACCGTGGACTGACGGACCTGCAAAGTACAGCATACGGATTTGATTAAGTCTAACGCATTCAGCTTATAACGTGGTGCGTGGGTCGATAAATATAGCGATACAGCGTGCAAAGTGCGTGTGGAGATGGAGGGTCACGGTGTGCACATGAGAGCCCAAAAAGCGGGTGATGACAAGATTAAGCACTGATGAGCTTGGCCTTTTCGATGATGGCGGTCTCGTCCTCAGTCTTGGCGTAGAAGTCGTCGCGGTGCCAGGTAAAGGAGATGCAGTCGACGGCGATGAGGATGAGGATGAGGCAGTGGAGACCGACTACAGCAAGTTGGCGGAGAGTCAGTAAGTGTCTCAAGATACGAACCGCTGAGGAAGGCTGAGGACTCACACTCGGCCCAGGCGAAAGCCTCGATCGCGACAATTCGAGAGCACTGACTGTAGAACGGCTGCCAGATTGGCTCGAACGTCTCGACGTCGAACTTGCACGAGTAAACGTGGAAGGGCGACACTTGGAAGATGATACCAGCGGCGGTGCCCCAGAAGACGGCCATGATGAAGGTGCCGAACGCGACCACTGCGCGAGCGAGTTAGCAAGCGGCTTCGCAACGTCCTCACAGGTGCGCGCTCACTTTTAGCACCAAGACGGAAGTGCAGTCCCGAGAGGAGAAGGGTGACAATGATCGTGAACAGCAGGATTCTGTGATTGTGGGCCAACTTGTCAGCTAGCGTCCATCATCGCGATGGCGGGGCCGACGCCGACGCCACTCGTTCGGCAGCAGCCCACGCTCTCAATTGAGGACAGGGAAGAGCAACACTGACCCGAGGTTGTACTTGAACTCGCGTCCTGGATAGTTACCGCTGTTGTTGCCGCCGTTCTGCATCCTGAGGAGGCAGCGAAAGTGATCATGAGCAAGCGTGCGGACCGGCATCCTTCGCCGTCGAAGCAAGTGCGAAGCGAGTGTAAAGCTGCACCTCGACGGCGGGTATGGATTTAAACTCACTGTTGAGAGACGAGGCCGAGCTCGCAGATAGCTGCAGGACCGTCAGCGCCCTATCCGCTTCGCGCGTCGACACTGAGTGAGAACTCACCGAGAACGATCGCGAGGATGTACGAGACAGCGTAGAGCACGCGGGCCGGGCGGGCAAAAAAGCCAGTGTAGACGGGCTTCTCTTCTGTTGGCGGGGGCACACGACTTGTCAGCGACGGCGCGCAGTTGGAAGGCCGGGCAGGCAGTCACTAACCGACGGGAGCCATGGTGGAGCGGGTGCGGGTGGGGTGGGGTGGAGGGTTGGGGAGCGCGAAACGGTGTCGATGGGTGATAGAAAGAGAGAAGAACGAGGGAGTAAAAGTTGAGGGTCGGACCAAAAAAGATTTTGGGTGAAAGCGGCATCGACGAATTCCGTGAGCGGCTTGCGAGGGCCGGCCGGGTGTCGGACGATGATGACCAGGCCGGTTAGGCTCGGTGTCCACAAGCGTTTTGCCAGCTCATCAACCGTTGTAACTCTGTACACCACCTCTGCATTGCAGATCGGGCCGACTTCCCAATTGTCGTCGAGCGCTCAGCGCTCAGTGGACGACTTTCGCCAAAGCGTTCTGGACTCCGAAGGACAGTTGGACTCGGCAGAGAAGAGATCTCGGGTGCCAATTTCTGATTCATTAACTTTGCAAGCAATTTGTCAGGCAATGCAGCGTGTAAAGCACTATGGGGACACGAAGGGCGAAATGCGCGTGGGAAGGCAGGACAACGACAGTGTGGGTATAGATAATTAAGCGCCGTCGAAGTTCTCGTTCTTGAGCATCGAGGTCTCATCTTTCGTCTTGGCGTAGAAGTGGGGGCGGTACCAGGTGAGGGAAACACAGTCGGCCGCGATGAGGATGAGGATCAGGCAGTGAAGGCCAACTATGGGGAAGGCAGTCAGATATTTCAAACTGCCTATTGGTGACGGTAAGTACTTACACTCGGCCCAGGCGAACGCCTCGATCGCGACAATCCTAGAGCACTGACTGAAGAACGGCTGCCAGATCGGCTCGAACGTCTCGATGTCGAACTTGCACGAGTAAACGTGGAAGGGTGACACTTGAAAGACGATTCCGGCACCGGTACCCCAGAAGAAGGCCAGGGTGAAGGTGCAGAAAGCGACCGCTGCACGCACAAG
>ERZ1463038.992-NODE-992-length-10115-cov-14.503479_pt1 | contig 10115 bp, 15 predicted proteins | sample MGYA00564479_ERZ1463038 | MGnify/ENA primary metagenome ERZ1463038 (study PRJEB39244, sample SAMEA3635134) | Helicobacter pylori | study: EMG produced TPA metagenomics assembly of PRJEB11511 data set (Assembly of a 5300-year-old Helicobacter pylori... | reverse complement strand
TTAGAATTGATGGACCGTGCGAAACGACGAGGCGCACCTTAGTGGCTCTGCGAGCCTCCTTGCGACGAAGCTTCGCGGCCTCCTTCTCGGTTTTGACAGCCTCCACCCGAGTCTGCGAAGCGGGAAATTATAATCAGTGCTTCATTGAGATGAATTGTGACACCTCAACAGCAAGGCTGAGCGCTTTGGCGCACCTCGTCGACCTCCACAACGACCGGCGACGGTGCAACGCCACCCGCCTTCGCGAGCTTCCTCGCTTTCTTGGCCGCCTTGCGAGCCGCACGAGCTTCTAGAGTCATATCTGCGCTTACGTCGGGCAGAGCGCCAGGTAGAGCAACAGCATCCGAGCAAGCCTGCGACGAAGCCGCACCGAGTCAGCATCCGCTCCGGTCCACCCCATGCGAACCGAGCGAATGCTGACCTGCGCCTCGGTCGCCTTCACCTTTTTCGCGGTCGCCGCTTCTGAATCGTCTCTGCGAAAACCAGGCTCGGTCTTCTCCCTCCATTTGCGCTCCTTGCGCTCGCGCTTCGACTCGACGATGATGGACGCGGTGGGTGAAGGCTGCCGGGGCTCGCTAACGAGTGCGTTTTCCCATCGTTTGGACGCTCGTGGTTGTGATTGAAAAAGCTGGCAAGGTGCGAGCGGGTGCTAGCCGGGAAGAGGAGCCCCGTGCTGCGATGAGCAGCCTTCAACTCGGTTGCCTCTGATCCATCACTCGACCAACTTCATCTCGCACCTACTCCTACAGACTTACACAACTAGTCCTGGATGAGCACAGAAGTAAAACGCACGCCTTTCCCCGCCCCTACAACGGTCTCCAGTCCCGCTGACAACTGGCGCGTACGCAGCCCCATCGCTGTACGCGCTCGCACTGCCCCTCCACGCGCGCCTTTCAACCTCTCTACTCGCCAATCTCGACTCGCTCCACCTCGTCCTCGCCGCCCGCGCCCCCGCGCCGCCCACGACGCCGCAGTTCGTCAGCTCGCTCTTGAAGCTGCTCCGACACCCGTCGCCGCCGTGGGCGATCCTCAAGCTGCTGTTCGAGGCGAGCCTGGGGAAGATCGAGCGACTGAAACCGAAGCGGGTCGACGAGCACGACGCCGCGTTCTGGCAGGGCGTCAGAATTGGCCTCGCGCGGGTGTGGGGCGCGATGGGCGGTGGAACGAAGGCGGGAGACCTGACGAGCTTGATCGGGTGGATCGCCAAGCTCGATACGGCTGTTAGGTAAGCTTTCTGGGCATCGGGAGGCGAGAGCCAGCGCTGAGCCAGCCTTGTGCGGATCCCCAGCGAGTTCCTCAAGAAGGTGGAAGCCGGGTACTTGCTGTTCAAGAAATTCGAAGGTTCACTTGACTCATCGTAATCGCCTCGCTCCAGAAAGGCTGCCGAAGCAGTACCGCCCGTCAAAAAGAGCCCCTCGTTCGCCATCGTCGTCCCGTCGCCAGCCCCCGCCTCCTCCGCGCCCGCGACCGCACCAAAACCTCAAGCCGCTCAAAGTGCGCGCAAACGCAGCCCAGTCAGGGCCGCTCCCGTGCTGGCGGCGGAAGAGTCGTCGAGCGACAGCTCGAGCAGCAGCGGCGACAGCGACAGCGACAGCGACAGCGACGAGGACGAGGATGCGGTACCCGTCGCACCATCCGAGGCGCCGGACCCGAAGCCATACATCATCGCTGACGCACAGTCCTCGAGCGGGTCCTCGAGCTCGGAATCCAGCTCGGACTCGAGCGACGACGACAACGCCGCCCCGATGCCCTCTGCCAGCGCGCCCGACTCGGCCGGCGGCACCCAACTCTCTCCCGCCGACTCCGACTCTGAATCTTCCTCGGAAGAAGCAAACGTCACCGTGTCCCCGCCCAAGAAGCGCCGGCGCCAAGTCCCCATCTCGTCCGACGGCTCGGGCGACGAGCGCAACCGCCAGGCGATCGAGAAGGCCGAGCGTAAGGCCGAGCTCGACGACCGCGAGTTCTCGGTCCGGCCTGTTTCGGCGAAGAACAAGGTCGTTGGGGCGAGTGCGGAAGCCGGGGGGTCGGCCAAAAGGGGTCCCGGGAGGCCGAGGAAGGTCCCCAAGGTGGATTGAGGTCTGCGTGCCCAGTCGGAAGCTGAGGATTGTGATTCTCAATTCTTCATATCTCTGCGTTCAGGCCGTACATGGATCGGCTAATGAACAGAATCACCCAGCTTGGCTGACTCGCAAGTCACACCTCGACTCGGCCAACCCGAGGCCTCCTGTAGCGAGCGCGAGCTGCCTCGGAGCAGAAGCTACGAAATCTTGAATATTCGATCGTATTGAGAAGCTACCTGCTCCTCGCGCAGTGCCAGACTCCGAACCCGCCGTCGCACCTAGTCTCCGTGACGTCTCGCCACACGCTTATCAGGAAGAGGCTCGCCGGACGTGCGAGCTGCAGGTCCTCATCCTGTCCACGTTGCTCGTTATGGAACCTTTATCAGAGCTTGTGGGAATTGCCTTTGAGCGGTGGGGAAAGATCACGGGTTACTCGCATGGGGGGCTCGACTGCGCCGCGAAGCGATTCGACTGGTCGCGGAGACGCAAAAGCGCACATGGGACTTGTAAACATCTTCAATTACGATTTCTTTCTTCGCTATTTCCTTCCATTGCGCGGGCAGGTGGAGCACGGACTCCCCGCGGGCGGCGGAGGCCGAGCTGTCGGCGCGCCCGTCGCACCTGGTTCACCTCCCACCGCCATGAGTGACCTAAGCGACGTCTTGAAGCACATTCTCGCCCAAGATGAGCCTCCTACCACTGTCTTCGCCCTACTCCGATTCAAGGCCCATCGCCTCGTCGCCCGAGTTCAGCGAGCACTCGTCCCGCCGGCGGTGCACCGGTTGTGGCACATGGACGGCGGGTGGCGCATCCTTCCTCGCTGGTATGCGAGCTTCGTGCTCTGCTACGTCGCAGAGCTCCTCGCGCGCGGTTCCGTAACTGTGCATTCCGAGCTTCACCTCGATTTTTGGGAGGACTCTCCTTCGTTTGCGTTGAGTACGTCGGCGTTTCTAAACAGTCAGCGCTGGGGTTACCTCCTCGTGATTTACCCACACTGTGAGCTCTCCGAGATGAGTGATAAGTATGCCGAAAAAATATTGGATTAACTAACATCTCTCATCTTCGCACACCAGCGTCACCACCCACGTCGCCGATCAACCAGACGTTGAGCAACCCGACCGTCTTCGCGCCCCTACCTACCCAGATCTCGAGTCACTTGTCCTCCATCGACTCCGGAATACCTTCTCTCATCTTCTCGCACCTTGTCGCTCTCGACGACGAGGACCACTTCCGCCGGACCGAAGACGACGAGCGCCGCTTCGTTAAAACACCTTCGCCCGGACCAGATCCTTCCAGATACCCGTGGACGACCCACTCCACCTTCTTTACCCGCCAATCGAGGCACGAACGCCGCGATCGTAAGTATTGGAACGTCGACAAGGCCACATTTTCCGTCGATGGAGGCTCAGTGGCATATCCATTTACGACTCGGAGCCGTTCCTACTTCATAGAAGCGACCTATACCTACCTCACCTTTACCACATCCATCAGGACCAAAACATTGCATCATTCATTCGTCATCTCTGCGTTTACGGCGGACCTGTGACCGTTAGAAAGCTGTCACCGGCCCGCCTCCGGGCGTTGAGGTACGAAGGACACGACCCCATGCCGCCGGCGCATGCTTGTCGCGCTGGATCAAGAGCGGCGCGTAGGACACCGATGGCACTATCCGTCCTGCGGGACGTCGTGCCGCCACTGTCAAACCTCGAGTCCATCAGTCTCGCCATCACAACCGGAACATCACTCACCGAAAACAGAAGACTATATTCCGCCATCTCAAAGATGAGGGGAGTCCGCCACGTCGGCATCGACATCGAGGAGGCATCAGTCGAGCGCGCGGCGCCCACCGGCATCCTCGCCGCTCTGTGCTCGCTCACTCAATTCGAAAGCCTCGAGCTGGTTATCTCATTCGGCATTCCCGTCATTCCGACACACACTTTCACACACTTCCACCTCACCTCTCTTGCACTCAACTCCGACTATCTTCGCGATAGCGACCTCTATTGGCTCACCTCGTCGTCTGTCGATACCCTCGAAAACATTTCCATCATTGGTATGTGTCACTTTGTCACAGAGCAGGGACTTGAGGAGTTCTTCAGCATCCACGGCGCACGATTGCGGTCCGTCAACCTCGCGTTCCAAGATCGAGACCACATCCGCGCCTTCGACATCGTCCTTTGCCATCTCGGGCCTCGCCTCTCCGTCTTGTCCATTGGAGGACCCACCTTTACCGAAGACGCCATCACCAATATCTCGGAGTCCGCCCAACTCTCCCTGGCGTACGTCAACGTCACAAATCTCGATGTCCCATGCCCCTCGACAGCCCTCCTGGCCTTCGCCCAGTGCGCCCCAAGCCTGAAGGAACTCTGGACCCCCATCGTCAATGAGACTCAGCGTCGGCACGATCGGGTTCACCCGGACGACCCCGAGAGCGACAGGGAGCTGGAATGGCTGGCGCGGGAGCGAGGTTTCCGCCTGAACGGCACGCACCTCAGGACCAACACAGGGGAGAGTACGGTTGGTGATGACTGGCTCCTTCAGATCGAAATCTAGAGCTACAAGAGTAAAGCAAGCTTCCGTCGAGTTTTAGGCGCCGAGATTCTCGAAACATGGCCTTCGCACGGCACATGGCACTGAATGTGTCCGCCCTTGTCCGCCTGGGATCGGCAACACATATCACAGGGGCGCCCTCGAATTGAAGGCGCAACAGGTCGCGAATGATAAGCGAGGGTGTGCGGGAATGCGAGAGTCGTCATGCTTCACTTTAGTCGCGAAGACGGATCTCGCAGTGCTGTCGAGCAGCAGCCGCGACCCGCACCAAAGATCGTTGGCCTGCTAACTCCCCAGGCCAAAGTCTGGACAGCTGAAAGGGGAGAAAGGTGAACTCTATTTCTCCACCTTCCCAAGCTCTACGTGGACACCAAGCTCTATCGCTCGAACAGCCCCTGGCAGCACGCCTCAACGTCAACGACCTCCTTGGGCGCGTTGACGGAGAGGATGACGTAGTCGTCCTGGCGCACGAGCACCTCGTCCTCGACTCGTGCTACGAGGTTGTGGAACGCTTTGGGGAAATTGGGGTGTGGCGGGATGGACAGGCCGGGCTCGATCGTCTGTGTTCGGGCGGCGTCAGCTTTGGGTGGAGCAGCTCAAATAAAAGCAGCGCACGATGACCATGCCGGCCTGTATTCTGTGAACCAGATACGGTCGATAACGCGAGAGGGCAGAAAAAAGAAGAGGACGCACGGCTCGTTGCGGCCGAAGCTCGGCGTGTCGTGCAGGTCGATGCCGACCGGGTGCCCCACAAAGTGCGGGTACAAGATGCGCTCCATCTCCGATCCGCGGAGGTTGAATCCCAATTCCCTCAGCTCGGTCCTCATGAGCCTCGCGCTCATATCATGCAGCCCATCGAGGCTCATTCCGCGGTCGGCCGAGCACGCCTTGATGCACTCCTTCTCGACCCTCAGCACTGCCTCGTACAAGTCCCGTTGTGGGGTCGAGAACGAGTCCGAGACGGGGAAGGTGCGCGTGATGTCGGACGCGTAGCCGCCCCACTCGCAGCCGGCGTCGAGGAGGACGGTGTCGCCCGCGTGCAGCGGGAGCAGGTTCTTCGTGTAGTGGATCGTGAGACCCGAGGCGCCCGAGGCACAAACGGGGACGTAGGCGAGGCGAGGAGAGCCGGCGAGGGAGGTGTGGTAGGTGAAGTGCGCGACGAGCGACGACTCGAGCAGCGACGACGTCGCGGTCGGCTCGCAGAAGCGCATCACCTGGTGGGCGCGGGAGTGAGCTGGCTTCCCAGAAGGGTGATTGGGTAAAAGGCTACCTTGCCGTGGGCGTCCGAGCTGATGTCGGCAGCTCGTCGCATAACCTTGATCTCGCTCTCGCTCTTGATGAGCCGCAGCTTCTCCACCGCGATCGCGGCGCTGCGAACAGGCCGGTTCGACTTTTCGCCCGAGATGATGGCGGCGACATCGTCCGCATCCGCACGCCCGGGCACGAGGTAGTCGAAGAATGACTTTTTGGGCGCGGTCGTGCGGATGCGCGAGGTGGGCGCGACGCCGGGTACGTCGATGTAGATTGGGTGCGAGGCGGAGGACGAGGACGGGGCGGTGAGAATCGTTTTGAGCCGCGGTGCGAGGTGCGAGATATCGAATGCCTGCGAGTTGGGAAAGGCGTCAGCTTGCAAGCTTCGGGGGAGAGCAGCATACGCACCTCGTCGGCGCCAAAGACCTCGATCGCGCCCTCGCGCCCAGACCTCGGCCCGTGCCACATCTCATCGTTCGGGTCCTTGGATGGACAAAACAGGGTCATCTTGTACCCTCGCGAGTCGCTCGTCTTTTCTGCAGGTGGCGAGCCTCGGGTCAGCGAGGTGGCTGTTGAGGAGGTAAGCGTGCGACGCACCGAGCACCACAACCGAGTCTGGCTCCTCCCAGCCGGTAAGGTACCAAAAGTTGGACGCTTGGCGGAACTTGTAGCTGTGGCAGCGGTGCACACGGTCAGCTCCCGTCCCTTGGGCCCAACCTCGCGTGTGCACTGGTCCGCGACCCAGAGGCATGGCCGCGCGTCTAGACCAGTGAAGGCCATCGTTGACCAGCCGATACGAGCATACGATGCCCCAGAAGGGCGTCCTGCACGACGCGTTCCTAGCCCCGGGTCGCTCGTTCGGCCTTCAGCTCGCGCACCCGGGCCCAATCCCTTGACCTCTGCCAGCTTTTCCTCATCAACAACGCCAGTCCCCACCGTGCCGAGCGCTGCCGCGTCCACCACGCCGATGCCGAGCCCACGCCGGCATCTTCCACCAAGTCGTGCGCCGCGCTCTCTCGCAAACCAAAGCTCGCTGGACTCACAAGATCTTGCCACTGAGGTACTTTAGCCTGCCCCCAGCCACAACCACAACGCTGCCTTCCTCAAGGCCGTCCATGAGCGCCTTTCGTCGCTGCTCGTACTCTTCTCGGGGGATGCCGGCGGTAAGCTCGCCCGGCGCGAGCAGGTGCGGGTGCGACGCCGGCAAGGGCTGCCCGTACCCGGCCGAGAGCGCCGGTCGCGGCTGAAGCGTGTGCGCGAGCGGGTGCGCCATCGGCGCGGACGAGAACGGCCGCAGGAGGCGCGGGATCGAGCGCGACGTCGTGCGAGGGGCGAGACGCGGGAGAGCCGCCTGCATCGTTCTGAGCCGGTGTGCGGGCGAAAGAGTGGAGAGAAAGAAGATCTCTGAGCGGTAGCGGGTGTGCGATTTGGGTCGTAACCCGGCGGGAGTTCACCCCGCCGAACCAAGGTCAATTAGGGGCGCCAGTGGAAACACCTTCTTCTGGTACTTTGAATAGCCAAGACACAAATTCACGCTGGTGTTCCATGAAACTTGAGAGCACGCATGTGCTTCGCGCTTGTACCTAGACGGTAAGATCGCGCAACGCCCGGTGCACGATCTCAGCCGCATCCTCCCGTTTCTGCTTAGCCCCAGGCAGCGACGTGACCTGAAGGACATGATCAGCAGAAAAGTTCGGGAAAAGAATATCGTGCGGACATGGCGTACGGTGCTGCCGTCCTGGTCGGGTTCGACTTCCTCCACGGTCGCGACTGCTTTGGCCACATCATGTCCGGCCTTACGTGAAATAAGTCAACACGCATCGAGGAGAAGGAATAAGCTGAATCGTTCTTGATACCTGGTTGTATTGGTGGTGCTGCTCTCGAAGCTCCACCATCGTGCGCTCGAGGTCGTCTGCGGCATCCGAAACGACTCCGAAGCAGAACGCTCCGAGCTTCATCGTCTTCAGCTGTCTGAAGGCAACCAAGCCATCAGAACAACTCGCTGAAGATTTCTTTGGCTTGACTCACACTTCCAAACGCTCCATCGCCTCACCCAAGCACGACTCGGTCCGAAGGGGCTCCAACGAGAACGGGCCGTCCGTTCCACTGAAGCCTCGCCGAACCGCATCGAGGACGAGGTCGAGCGACCCGGTGTCTTTGAACTGTATCGCGAACTCTCCGACGAGCTGGACTCTCTCGGGTGGCGGCGACGGGTCCTTGTGCAGATTCGCGGCCCAGTCGCCACCCTTCGCCAGGCAACCAAACATCAGCGCCACCTCACTCAGAGTTTATTTAATGAAGGCTTACTTTTCTGTGACCCGCAAGCATCGGAACAAGGATAGACAACGCCAAGCGGTCGGCATTGTCCTGGACCCTCGCCCGCGTCGCCGGATCCAGTGCGAGGTCGCCGACGCTGGCGAGATAGCGACCTCCGTATCGGGTGCACCGGTTGCTTCCAGCCCAGAAGTAGTTGCCGTTGGCGTATTTGAAATTGTGAAGCCAGGGCTGACTGAGACGAATGAAGTGACAAATGTCACAAAGCGCCAGCACCTTCAGCACGCTGTTGCTCGTCGGGGTCGCTGTTGAACCCAAGACGTCAACAGACCCCCATCTCGCCCAATCACAATTCACTCTCTGTGAGAACCATAGCAAGGTCTCGAGCCATGACTGTTTCGAGGTCGACAGCAAAGACTTCAATGTCAGCCGGCAAGCTCGCTCCTGGGGCTGTGTACCGCGCAAAGTCGGCGAGGACCTGTTCTCTGGACCAGTGGTGATGCTGGACTAGATAATCATCGGAGCTGGCTCACGAAGACTTGAGCATGCCGCCTATCGTCCACGAAAAGTACGAACCATGTGAGGACGTCCCGCGAGATCACGGCTCCCCACGCGTCATTCACCTGTAGGGTTTTCAGTGCGCGAGTCACAACGAGAGTCTACCAGCTTCATTACTAACTCGAAGTTTTGATTTTTGGGTATTGAGCCATTCCAGTTGCTCCACTGCAATGTCGGGGACGCGAAGCATTGCGTCGTGGTATTGATCCATGATGGCGAGCAATTTGCGTTCCGTCTCACCTCGACCACCGTGCCCGTTTGTGACTAGTATGCAATATGTGAGTTGCTGACGAATAGGTGGATAAAACTGGCACCCACGGCAAAACATCCGGTACAGCGAGAACACCATGCCCAATGTCTCGCGCGTGGGCGACTCCTCATGAAGGAATCCCAGCTCCTCGCCGAGCACCAAAGCCCGATCCGCTAGGGTTCTACATAAAGTCTCACGAGCCCTTCCGGCTTCGGGTGAAAGGCCGAGTGTGCCAATGATGCCCTGAAAGCCAGAGTCAGTACTGTACATAAGTTTGCATCTCAACGCTGAGGGCAACGGACACTGTGGCCGCTCAACCTTGCCCCGAGACTTCGCAAAAGTAGGAAGGTAAACTCTCCATGCGATGGATTCTGCAGAGGGGTGACTCACGGCAGCGTGGCTGCGATGCGAAACTGCCGGGCACCGAGTCAGCCACACTGATTACTTAATCGCCATGCTTGTCCAATAACTCACCTCGAGAAGAGTGGACATTTTGCTTACGCCCGTTGCTGCCTGTATCAAGTTTCCTTGTGCAGGCTAGGAGGCTCAATGTGAGCACAATGTCTTCGGGACTCAGCTTCCTCGGCGCACTGTTTCAGGCGAACCCTCGGTCCCGATGGCAGCTTTACCAACGCGGCGTCATTACGGGACTCTTGGAATGCCTTAAAACCACTCACTGGCTAGCAGATGGTAGACGAGCGCATCCGAAAGTCGGACATAGACGAGCCCCGACGTCGCGGAACTCGGCGCGAGCTGCCGGTTCGGAGCCGCGCCGGTGAGCTGGTCGATTGATGAACTGGCCCGTTGCTGGATCAGCCCCGAGGGTTAATCGTGAGCTCGAGACTTCGCACCGTAGCTCCTTGATAACGGCGCCCTTTCCCCGGTGGCCGTGGATCAGCGCCCCCGACGAGGCAGGACCCGGGCATCTGCTCTCATGCCTATGATCAGGACAGCGAAGGAATGGGCGCAAGACAAGGTATCCGACCGTAATCCTGTCCGGGTGCACTCCGTGCACGGGAAGCGGTGCGCGCCGTCTGGGGCTCCTCTACACGCGACGTGCTTCTGGCGGCAGTGAAGGCAGCGGGCGCGCGGGGCGGCGAGGGTGGGTCATGAGCTTGACATGGTCGAGAGAACGGGATGTTTGAGCAGACAGAGACAGCGCAGAGGCGTCC
>ERZ1463038.991-NODE-991-length-10118-cov-47.386863_pt1 | contig 10118 bp, 11 predicted proteins | sample MGYA00564479_ERZ1463038 | MGnify/ENA primary metagenome ERZ1463038 (study PRJEB39244, sample SAMEA3635134) | Helicobacter pylori | study: EMG produced TPA metagenomics assembly of PRJEB11511 data set (Assembly of a 5300-year-old Helicobacter pylori... | reverse complement strand
CGTACCTCGCGGATTACGCAAACGCACTCGTTGCGGCGTATGGGCAGGATGAGGCTGATCGTCGCATCTACGCGCTTATGCGGCCCGGTCCTCTGCGGCAAAGCAACGATGTGGCGTACGCGGCTGGGAATTCCATTAAAGACGCTTCACTGGAACGGCTCTATCCCGGCGATTTGTCGGCGCAGATGAACCGCACTCCTAGCGAAAACGAACAGCTTTACCGCGAAGCGCAAAAGACATTGCGCATCGGACAGAACTACCAAGGAGAGGCTGCAATCGGTACGCCGGCTTTGTATGTGCTGGGCGGGGGCGTGGGTTTGGCGATACGGTTGGTGACGGCTGAAAGTGGCGTATTGCAGGCTACTTATGGTGGGGTGCAGACCTACAACGGTGATTCGGGCGACGGCGCCCAAAACATTTTCCTTGGGCTTTTGAACGCGTCAGCTGCTGGGTTGCCGAGCGTGTTTAAGGGGCAGTCGGTTGCAGGCAGCACGAAGGGGATGACACCCAAAAATGAGAGCGTGGTTGGGGCAATACCTGACGCGGAGCTCGGCGTTTTGGTTGATAGAAACGTTCTGCAAGCCGGTCCAGATTTCGCCAAAGGTCCAAAAGCGACAGTTCAAGCGCCTCTGGTTTCCAAGGGGGCGGATGTAACTCCTGAAATTATTCAAAAAGCTTTACAAGTCGATTCGACTATTAGTGCACAAAATTTTGTGTCGCTACCTGCGATTCAGAGATACGTTGATCGACTTCTTGCTGGAGATACAGCTCCGGCAATCAAGATGGACGGTAATGTAATTGTTGATGGAAATCATCGATATATTGCTGCCAAAATACTGGGGCTAGAGCCTGATGTGGTACCGTGGGTGCTACCACCTAACAAAGTGGGTATGACTAAGCCTATATCTGATGTCAAAGTTGATCCGGCTGATTGGGGTAATAAATGATTACTTTGTATTTTGAAACCGGTGAGGCTTTGCAGTATTCATGCGACAGTTTTGTTGGTTTGGATTTTAATGGAGCTAGCTTGCATCGTGCTATATTTCAAGGGCTGGATGTCAGTAATGCAAATTTTGCCAATGCAAATCTAAGAAATGCTATTTTTGACTTTGCTATTTTGAATGGCTCCTGCATGAGTAATGCAGCATTAATGAATGCCACATTGACCTGTGCAGAAATGGAAGGTGTCGATCTTTCGGGCGCTATTGCTGTTGGTGCAATTTTTGCTGGGGCAAATCTTTCGATGTCAAATCTAAAGAGTTTAGATGTGCGAGGGGCTTGCTTTAAAGGAGCTAATCTATGTGGTGCTAATTTTTTAGTCGAACAAATAGAAGAGTCTGAGTTGTCTGGTGCTCAGTATGACAGCGAGACTGTTTGGCCCAGTGGGTTCAACCCCGTTTTGTACGGTGCAATAAAGATTTGAAAAGTTGCTGAAACGGTAACGGTGCAAAAGGTTTTGGCAAAGTTGAAGGCACCTATTCGGCGGTGAAACCAGGGGGAAATAGGGGGCAGACCACGTTTTGCATTTAAGTGGTTTTCGCGGATATTGTTCATTTTTTTAAAAATATTTTGCAATTATTGTGTTGAGTTGCTCTCGTTAAGGGCGGCTAAGCTGAAATGCCTTAATCTTATAAGGAAAATAGGGGTCAGACCACGATTAGTGCACCAATGTATATTGGAGGGAATAGGGGTCAGACCACGTTTTGCATTTAAGGAGCTTTCGTGGCTATTGTTATGTTCTTTAAAAGAGAGAGTTATTCGAGGAGTGGTGTATCGTCCGAAGGCTGTTTTTCTAAGTCTTATAATGGTGGCCTGATCCCTATTTCTTCTATTTCTTACTTCCAAAGTTATTGGTGGAAAGGTCGGAACACTGGGGGGCAAGAAATGATTAATCCGAAATCGAGTTTGCAAGCATTTGCACTGTTGTTTGTATATTGTTTTGTAGTGTTTATGTCCGTAAGCATTATTGGAGTACTTTTAGGAGCAGTAATAAATTTTCTTAAAGGTGGTCTATGGAAGTTCGGATGGTCTGATATAACAGGTTTAATCGCTGGTGCTTTGATTTATACCGTTTTTGCTACAGTAGGGATTTGGTTTTTGTCTAGATTGAATGCGCATAAAGCTGCAAAGAGGAAATAGGGGTCAGACCACGTTTTGCATTTAAGGAGTTTTCGTGGCTATTGTTCTGTTCTTTAAAAAGAGAGTTATCCGAGGAGTGGTGTGTCGTCCGAAGGCTGTTTTTTCTTAGTCTTATAATGGTGGTCTGACCCCTATTTCTCCCATTGGCTGGCACTTCAGGTAAAGCACAGGTCTTTAACGTTGAAGGACACCCGACAATAAAAGAGGTAGAGTTCCATCCGGGCGGTGGAACCCACGGTGATAGTCCGTACTATAAGCTTGTTAGTACTGAGAAGATTGGTAATAAAAATATAGAAATACGGGTAATTGATCCGTCGCCTGATTTTAGTCCGGGCACTAATACGCGTTATCAACAATACTATGATACCCAAGGAAATCGTCTGAAATATGAGGGCGGTGAGTGGAAGGGCTGGAAGTGATCTATGAGAAATTTATTCCCTGATTTGTACTCTGACCTTGTTCCAGGTATGTCAGCAGCAGGATTCTCTTTAGGTGAATCGTTTTCCAATGTTAGCGAAAAAGTTGGGGTGGTTGAGTGGTACGGTCCGGAAGTACCTGTTCGTAACATTCTCCTTCAGAATAACTCTTGGGTCGGAATTAAGAGAAAGATCGGTTTTGGTAATGAGCTTTTATTTTCATATCGATTTATGAATGAGGCGGTCTCGCTATACTTCGAAAATAGCGGAAGGCTTTATAGAATTGCCGTAGGTGAAGGGTATCGTGGAAAATTTAATAGTGTCAGCGTGGGGGATGCTCTTCGGAGCTTAGAAAGGGAGTTTGATGTTTTGTTTAATGATGCGGATGATGACTTTCTTCTAAAAAAAAGTGGAAGCATATTAACGGGGATTAGTTTTGTTACCGACTACAGAGCTTCCTTAGAAGATGCGCCAGAACAAGTTATCAAGTTTATATCAATACATGACTGGTCCCTTCGATAAAAATAGAAAAATCGGTGAAAAAACGGGGTCAGACCACGTTTTGCATTTAAGGAGTTTTCGTGGCTATTGTTCTGTCCTTTAAAAAGAGAGTTATCTGAGGAGTGGTGTGTCGTCCGAAGGCTGTTTTTTCTTAGTCTTATAATGGTGGTCTGACCCCTATTTCTCTCGAAATCTAATACCCATGCAAACCAAAGCGGAAATGTCGGGTTCACAAATTAAACGTTTTGCAAAAGATATGGAAAAGAATGGGTTTGATCCAAACTATCCAGTTGATGCATGGCGAAACCCTAATACAGGTCGACTCGAACTTCAGGACGGCCACCATAGGGCTGAGGCAGCAAAAAAAGCCGGTTTGGATAAGATTCCAGTTAATATTTGGGAGTGACGTTATGAACGGTAGATATCAAGCGGCATTTATTATTCCTATTGGAGCGAGTAAGGTTTTGGGTAGGGATGGGTGGGAGTTTGAAGGTAGTGGCCGTCTTTCTAAAGATATAGAAGAGTATTTGATAAGGGCGCTAAATGTTAGTTTTGTAAAAGAGTATTCTGGAATTAAAGAGTATGTGGGCTCTCACTTGAAAATGTTGGTGGTTTTTGATGTTGAAAGCAAGATTGAAAATATATTTTTTCAAGTATTTTCTGATGATTTTGGCGTGCTGTCGCATGCATGTCTAGATGAAACTGTGTCTTCTAAAGCAGAGCTATTTATTCCGGGGGCGAGAAGCGCGGATGAATGTAAGCAAAAATAGTAAAAAATCGGGGTCAGACCACGTTTTGCATTTAAGGAGTTTTCGTGGCTATTGTTCTGTTCTTTAAAAAGAGAGTTGTCCGAGGAGTGGTGTGTCGTCCGAAGGCTGTTTTTTTTTAGTCTTATAATGGTGGTCAAACCCCTATTTCTTACGGAAACTTTTTTATTTAATCCAGCTCCACCTTGATAGGTTCGTCACTCAATAGTTTGTACCTACTACAAGGAAAAGCTGGAAAGTTGAACTGCACAGTTAAAATAATGGTTTAATCTCTTCGTAAGTTACTTCTATAACTCTACCCAGAGGTTTGTATTGCGCGTATGTCTCAACGATCCCTACGGTGTTGGTTAGAGCCATTTTACCTTCAGCTTTAACACTATTGCCGTCCTCTGAAAAGTGCATGCCGAAAATCTCCACTCCGTATTTTTCGCGAAGTACACGGGGTAAGTTAGAAAAAGTCACCGACTCCCCTTCAATCTCAGTCACCGTAATTTCTACCGTATTCGCCATGATAACTCCTTACGCTTAAGTAAAATTAATTGTTTGCATGTAAAGCATGAGCGTGCCTGTTGAGTAAGTAACCTGTGAAAGATGACAGTTTTTTAGACCAAAATTGAATAATCTCTATCGCGCGGCCATCTAATTTCCGAGGAAATAGGGGGGATAGGGGTCAGACCACGTTTTGCATTTAAGGAGTTTTCGTGGCTATTGTTCTGTTCTTTAAAAAGAGAGTTATCCGAGGAGTGGTGTGTCGTCCGAAGGCTGTTTTTTCTTAGTCTTATAATGGTGGTCTGACCCCTATTTCTCTCTGGACGGTCTTTTTGTGTTGTTAGGCCTGCGCCGTCGTTTGGGCGATATGTTGGCCAAGACGATTGTCATCAATACCTGAGCAGGGCGGCCTGGACGGGCCGCCCGGTATAACTCAGGACGGGTTGGCGTTCAGCCTGCGACTGATCACATCCAACAAATCACACCCATCGCGCAGCGGAATCGCCAGTAGATGGGCGAAGTCCTGCAGCACCACGGCATCGCTGCTGAGCTGATCGCGGAAGGCCAGGTTTTCCAGGAGTTGGGTGACGGCTTGGATCCGGTGCACGGCGGCGTCGTGGAGGACGTCGAGGGGGGCTTGGGTGTCGATGAGCAGCGCGGGGACGGTGCAGTCGTGGCCGGTCAGGGGCATGTAACGGTTCATAATTGGCACTCTGTTAAGTGGTTGAGGCCACCACTCAATCGTCGCCAAACGAATGGGTGGCAGCTGTACGCAGGTTGGCGAACCGGCAACAGAGTAAACCGGCAGACCCGGGGGTCTCCCGCGCACAGCCGCCATAAAAGGCACGACTTTGCGGGTGCAAAAACACCTGCATGAAAGCGGATTGCTTTTGCACTCTGTTGTCAGGTCGCCAAACCTGATCGCCATTTGGGCGACGGCCGGACTATAAGCCCCTCACCCAAAACCGCGCAAGGTATCAGAGTGATGGCACAATGCCTCATGCAATGCCATCCGCTGCCGACACACTGGTGATGCCCAGACGCATCAAAAATCTGAACCGGCCTTCGCCAGCGTTTTCGAAACCGCCCCACCGCTACCCACAAGGAAGAAATACATGATCAAGTTGTTCTGCAAAGCCGCTGTCGTTGTGTCCCTGGCCACGCTGTTTGGCTGTTCTTCGACCCCGTCGGTGGAGAAGATGCAGGCTGACGTGGCGAGCTATTCGCTGCCCAAGGCTGCCGTGGCCGATAAAGGCCTGGTGTATGTCGTGCGCCCTAGCAACGTCGGGATGCTAGTACGGTTCAACGTGTTCCTGGATGACAAGGAAGCCGACTCGGAGATGGGTTACAACCGCGGTAACCAGTACATCTATTTTTTCGTGACGCCAGGCAAGCACGTGATCAGCTCCAAGGCTGAAAACTGGGCGGACATGCCAATCGACGTCAAGGCCGGTGAGGTGGTTTACCTCAAGCAGGAAGTCGAAATGGGCTTTGCCGTGGCGCGCAACAGCCTCAAAGTGCTGAGCGATCTGGAAGGCCGTTATCTGGTCAAGGATGCGTCCTTGGGCACCGTGGCAAAAGAAAGCAAGTAAGTTAAAAGCGCTTAAGGCGGCCGAGCTCGGAGCCTGGCCGTTGTCGCTGTTCATCCGCCTTGCACACTTAGCTTGATAAGGGGCTGACACGCGACTCTTCAACCCTCGTTGACTGACACGCGACATAAGCCGGAGTGGCACCGTATGGACGCAAATCCCCCGCTAAACGCCCGACCCTTCCGGCCCGCAATTGTTTAGACCCAAGGAAGCTCTTCAATGAAACTGCATCGTCTGTTTATCTCGCTCACTGCTCTGGCGACCTGCACCAGCAGCTTCGCCGCGGCGCCTGCCCTGCAAAGTTTTCTCGCCTGCGACCAGAACTCCCTGGCGGTGGTAAGCCAGCCAGGGCTCAAGGAACGTGTCGCCCATAAGGTGGAGAACGGCAGGATCACGCTCAGCGGCGGCACAAAATCCGATATGGGCCAGCGTTGGATGTTCGATATGCCACTGACGCTTGACGGTATGACCTTGACCGGCTTTTTCGCCGAAGACCAGGACCTGATGGGCTCGCGCATCATCAACTGGGGTTTCTACACCGAGCAGGCGCCCGACGCGCTTTACGCACAACTGAGTAAAGTACCGGGTACGGGGTTGGAGAAAGCCAACGGTATCTACGCGCGTGCGCAGATCTGGTCGCAGAAGCAATCAGCCTGGGTACCGGAGGGCGGCGATGACAACGCGGGCAAGCTGGTCACCGATACGGCCGAACGCATCTTGATGGTCGAGCCCGCACCCAGTGACCTGGCCAAGACCAGCAAAGGCATGATCACCTGTTCGGTTCAGGGTGCGGTGAGCGCAGCGATGCTCAAGACCACTCGACCTGACCTGATCAAGTGAACTGAGGCCGGCAACGATACCGCGGGCATGCTGAATGCCTGCGGTGTTCTCTGGTTTTTCGCGAGCAAGCTCGCTCCTACAGAGGGCGGGGTTACAGCAACTTGCGCTGCACCGCTTCATCCAGCGTGCTGCGCGTCAACGCCTCGACCACTTCCCGCGTGTCCGCCTGGAACGGGATGCCCACGATCAGCACCAGGTGCATCCAGGTGCGTACCGACTCACTCTTTTTGACGCGCCCGAGTTCTTTGCCGTCCTTGTCCTTGAACACGGTTTCCAGGGTGAAGGTGTTCTTCGCCGTGGACGGGATGATGAAGAACGTCACGCCAGTGATGATCGCCGAGGCCATGCTGAACTGTTCGTTGTTGTACAGGGTGGCGTCGGCGTAGATGTCCGAGTCGACCTTGTCGGTGCTCACCCGCGAGAAGCGGTTGGACTGGCGAAACGAATCCGCCACGGCCTTTTCCCACAACGCCGCCGGAGCGCCGGCGGCGGTGTTGCCCGGGCCGCTGTTGACCTGGTTGAGCGCGGTGGTGCGTACGAACGCGCTGGGTTTTTGCGCCGGTGCGTTGGCGGTCGGCGGCCAGGTTTGTACGGGCGGCAGTTCGTGTTGCGAGTAAGACACGCAACCTGTCAGCAAGATGGCCGCGAGGACCAGGCTGTGTTTGATCAATCCTTTCATATGTCGCTCCTTGAAATTACGGTTTGGCCAGCTTGGCAGTGGCGCTGTCGAGCAGTTGCGCGACCAGTTCGTTCAGTTGCTTGGCGCCCATGGTTGGCGCCCAGTATTCGCGACCATAGAGGCCGACGTTGCGCTCGAACTTGACCTCGTGTTTGGCGCTCGCCAGTTGCTTGCCGTCGCGATCGACGATCACCAGGTCGCCGGCCACGTCAAAGGTGTCGACGTAGATCGGGCCGTTGACCCAGATCCAGACCGTCAGCGTCAGCAAGGCGCCGGGGACATAGCCCGGGTGGATGCCACGGTGGCCCTTGAGGGAGGTCATGTTGAACTTGAGCGACACGTCCTGCTCGCCCAGGCGCACGGGGTATTCGGTGACCTGCTTGAAGTAGCCCGCAGTACTCACGTACTGATTGAGCTGGGCGGTGAGCGAGCGGCTGATGGCAGTTTTGTTGGCGTCGTTGACGTCGGCGACGCTCACCGTCACATCGGCGACTTGTGCGCTGCGCGGGCTGGTGACGGCGGCGGGGTGGAGCGGGGCGCCAATGGGGCCGGTGACGGTGTAGGACACACAACCGGTCATCGACAGGGCGGCGATCAGGGTCGCTGCTCGGAAGAGGTTTTTCAACACGCAATATCCCTATTAATAAATGAGCCAGGCCACTGTCTCGACCGGCGGGCCGAAAACTTGAGGAATGTGCGTCACCGCACGCCATCCGACGAAACACCTTGAGAACCCCTCTCAACCCCGTAAAATGTCGCAGCCGTTGCGACACGACATGTTCAGGGATGAAGTCAGTTACGCGCGTGTTCTTGCCTTTGCGCAGGCCTGCCTGCCCCCCCTCCCTGAAACTGCCGCCCTTGGCCCGACGCCTTCGACCTTGAAGGAGTGGGTATCGCCTCGTGCCCGGTTTTGCGCTACACCGAGCTCTGCTGATTTCCTCACTTTAGGAGCAACATGTGAAAACACTGTCCCAAATCCTGCTCTCCGGCTTTGCCGCTGCAGCGCTGTTGGCCGTGGCCGGTTGCGCCACGGAGAGCAACCGCGCGATGCCGGTGGAACAAGTCGCCAGCGCCAACATCGCTTATTCCGGCGTGCGCGTGCCGATTGCCGTGGGCAAGTTCGATAACCGCTCCAGCTACATGCGCGGCATTTTCTCCGACGGCGTCGACCGTCTCGGCGGCCAGGCCAAGACCATCCTGATCACCCACTTGCAGCAGACCAACCGCTTCAGCGTGCTGGACCGCGACAACATGGGCGAAATCTCCCAGGAAGCCGCGATCAAAGGCACCGTGCAGAAGCTCAAAGGCGCTGATTACGTGGTGACCGGCGATGTGACCGAGTTCGGCCGCAAAGAAACCGGCGACCGCCAGTTGTTCGGCATTCTCGGCCGTGGCAAGACGCAAGTGGCTTACGCCAAAGTCGCGCTGAATATCGTCAACATCAGTACCTCCGAAGTGGTGTATTCCACCCAGGGCGCCGGCGAGTACGCGCTGTCCAACCGTGAAGTGGTCGGCTTCGGCGGCACCGCCAGCTACGACTCCACCCTCAATGGCAAGGTGCTCGACCTGGCCATGCGCGAAGCGATCAACCGCCTGGTCGACGGCATCAACGCCGGCGCCTGGAACCCGCGCAACTGATCAGCAACACCTCAAGGAGCAATACACGGATGAGCAAGGCAGTGAAGTTGGCGCTGATGCTGACAGCAATCGCGACGGTCGCCGGGTGCCAGACGGCGCCCCAACCCCTGTATCAATGGGAAAGCTACCAGCCGCAGGTTTACGAGTACTTCAAGGGCGAGCCCAAGGAAGCGCAGGTCGAGGCCCTGGAGCGCGATCTGCAAAAGATCAACGCCAGTGGCCGCAAAGCGCCGCCGGGTTACCACGCCCACCTGGGCATGCTGTACCTGAGCATGGGCAAGGATGACCAGATGGTGCAGGAGTTCCGCACCGAGAAGGTGCTGTTCCCCGAGTCCGCCGCGTACATGGACTTTTTGCTGAAAAACGCCAAGACCGGAGTCGCCACTAAATGAGCCTATTGAAACTCACCGGCGCCTTGCTCGCCCTGGCCTTGCTCGGCGGTTGCGCTGCCCCCAAGACCATTGATTACACGGCGTACAAACAGGCGCGGCCGAAGTCGATCCTGGTACTGCCGCCGATCAATGAATCGCCGGAAGTGCAGGCGTCCTACAGTATGGTCTCGCAGGTGACCTACCCGTTGGCCGAAGCCGGCTACTACGTGCTGCCGATTGCCCTGGTGGACGAAACCTTCCGCCAGAACGGCCTGACCACCGCCAACGATATCCAGGGCGTGGCGCCAGCCAAACTGCATGACATCTTCGGTGCGGATGCGGCGCTGTACATCACCGTCAGCGAATACGGCACCCAGTACATGCTGATCTCCAGCAACACCACGGTGACTGCCTCGGCCAAACTGGTGGACCTGCGCACCGGCATCACCCTGTGGACCGGCTCGGCGCGCGCGTCTAGCGAGGAAGGCAACAACAACAACGGTGGCGGCCTGGTGGGCATGCTGATCACGGCGGCGGTCAAGCAAGTGATCAACAGCTCCACCGACGCGGCGCATCCGATCGCGGGCATCACCAGTGCGCGTCTGCTCTCGGCAGGGCAGCGTACCGGGCTGCTGTACGGTCCGCGTAACAGATCGGAAGAGCGTCGTGTAGGGAAAGAGTGTCCTAGG
>ERZ1463038.990-NODE-990-length-10120-cov-17.528862_pt1 | contig 10120 bp, 14 predicted proteins | sample MGYA00564479_ERZ1463038 | MGnify/ENA primary metagenome ERZ1463038 (study PRJEB39244, sample SAMEA3635134) | Helicobacter pylori | study: EMG produced TPA metagenomics assembly of PRJEB11511 data set (Assembly of a 5300-year-old Helicobacter pylori... | reverse complement strand
TCAGAAATGCTGGAAGTTGTAAATGCAACGCTTATTCCACGACACAAAAAATCTGGAGCGTACTTGCGATGACAGGCAGATTGGACGGACTCAACTGCCTGTGTGCGGCGGAGCTGTGCAGGGGCCGCGCCGGAGGCTGAGAACGGCGTATTGCGACCCAGCGCGAGCAGATGAGAGTGTGTCTCCAACACGGGTTGGTTTGGGCTGCTGGATCTGCTTGTTGCCGGAAGTTCGAGGACGCCAAGTCGTGCGACACCGCGGGTGCGACTCAAGCCACAAAGCGGCACCTATGCCAGGAGAGATTTAGTGGAGCAAACAAAAGGCAGTCTCTCCGCTCACCAAAGGCGTACCTCTCACCAAAGGCTTGGTGAGCTGGCGATCGACGCGGGCGCCGTTCAAAGGAGGGTGGTGCGAATCTCGGCGAGGTTTCGCGCGTGTCGACGTGAGGCCGTCTCCGCTCGCGGCAAGGAAGCGGGTCGAGAGCAGTCGAGGTAGTATGGTAGTAGACCTGATCCATCCCGAACTGGAGTGCGCCAGAGTCCGCTGGTGTCGCGAAGCTCCAAGAGGTCATCGGGAAGACCTGAGATGACAAAACCGTTGCTGGGGCCAGGTTCACCACCGCCGTTACACCTCAACGGCGAGCACCGGTCTGGAAGAGCACCCGGCACAGCGAGGGAGCACACCAGCCCACACTTTCTTGGACTCGCCGCGCGATGGAGCCCAGCGCGCCGCCCGAGGGAGGCTCAGCGCCTACGACCCCTCGCCACTCGATCCCTTCCGTGCCAGCGCCGGCCGCCTACGCCCCGCTCGACGCAGCTGCTGCCGAGCCACCCGTGATCGAGTCACCGCACCGCACTCGCTCGCGGTCGACGTTCAAGGAACCCGGGGACGACCCGCGCGCGCAGCTGCCGCCCGCGCCCACGCACGAGCACGCTCAGCCCGAGCCGAAGCCGGCTGCGATGGACGTCGACGAGCAATTAGAAGCGCGTGAGTCACAGGCACCTTCTTTTTCTGTGAGCAGGTCGGACGGGCAGTGCAGAGGGACGGCGGGCCGGGAGGCCGGGACTGGCGGGGTGGAGCGCTGCACAGCTTAGCCCCGGCGCAGCGGCGTGCACGGGGCACTCTGTTCGTGATGAACCGTCGCCTCGCCAGCCCGCTGCTTGCCAGAGCCACCGGTGGGGCGCGGGCAGCCTGGCGCGTTCTCGCCACATCGTGCCGGCGGTAATCGCCCGGGCGCAAGGTGACGTGACGATATGCGCGGGGAGCTCGACAGTACATGCACGTTTCGGCGCGCTGTTCTGAGCTTCGGGTGTGCGTCTAGCGGGCGAGCTGGGCCAGGCCTAGTGACCTCGGGGATGCATCTCGAGGGCCCCGATCTGGGTTGTACTCGGCGATTCGGGCAGCTGGGGCACCACCTCAAGTCAATCTCGCTACTCGTGCTCACGGCTGACTCCTGCCTGTTCACAGCCTACGGTCCCCCAACGCCCACCGCGACCTCCCCTTCGCATTCTCACCTCCCTTCGTTCCTTTCCGACGACCCGCTCTCGGACGACCCCAACTCATCCTCGGACGACGACTCGGACGGGAACGCCAAGCCGCCCCGCGCGCCCCGGTTCGACTCGCACGGCCTGCGTCGACCAACGCCGAGCTACTACTACGACGCCGATTACGACCCGGCGAACGTCGGCGCGAAGAAGCGCAGGCGCCGCGGCGGCATGAAGGGCATCCCCGTCTTTGAGCCCACCATGAGCGAGTTCGAGGGCGAGGGCGGCTTCTACGGCTACGTCAAGCGCATCGAGAAGTACGGCATGCGCAGCGGCGTCGTCAAGGTCGTTCCGCCCAAGGAGTGGTGCGTCCGCCGTGCTGGGAGTGTGGGCGGGTCACGCGAGCTAACCCGCACCACTTGTCCAGGTCTGACGCACTCCCCTCGACCTCAGCTCCGCTGAAGGCGATCCGGATGCGCGAGCCGATCGAGCAGCACATGGTCGGCTCGCAGGGCCTCTACCGCGTAACGAACGTCGCCAAGTCGCGCATTTGGAACCCGGCGCAGTGGAAGGCGGCCTCCGAGACGTCCAAGTGGTCTCCGCCGGACTTCCTCGAGGACAAGCCGGACCGCACGGAGCGCAGCACCAAGGGCGTCTCGACCCGCAAGGTGCCCGTCGAGGGCGCGACGCCGCGTGTGCGCAAGCCGCCTGCCGAGCCGACTGGGGAGCGCAAGAAGAAGGGCAAGCGTGGGAGAAAGAAGGGGCCAGTCAAGGGCAAGGGCAAGGCCGTCGAGACCGTCGTCGAGGACGAGCACGCCGAGGACGAGCACGCGGACGGTGAGGCCGACGGCGACGTAGAGATGGAGCACGACGACGCCGAGACGAAGCCGATCGACGTCGACGAGCACCCGGTCGACGACAAGGAAGAGAACGCAGACGCCACGATGGCCAGCATGCTCCCATCGCCCGCCGCGACGGACGACCTCGCCTCGCACCTGCCCTCTCCCCCGCCCCAGCACCCCGACTCGCCGCCGGCCACCAACGCCACGCCCGCCACGACTCTTGCGCCTTCCACACTTCCCACGACAACACCGACGCCGAAAAAGAAGCGGCCGTCCAACATGGCCCGCGCGGAGCCGACCGAGGAGGAGTGGCAGACGTTCGTCGGCACGTTCGAGAAGCTCCCACACGGCATGAAGAAGGAAGACTACACGATCGAGATGCTCCGCGAGGTCGAGCGGCGGTACTGGCGCACGCTCACCTTTGGCGAGCCGCCCATGTACGGCGCCGACATGAAGGGTACGTTTCGCTTCCCCTTGACCCAGCATCAAGTTCACTGATCAAGCATGTTCTGTCAGGCTCGCTCTTCGACGACTCGACCAAGGCGTGGAACGTCGCGCACCTCGGCGACCTCCTCCCGCGCCTCGCGCCTGCGTCGTGCCGGATCCCGGGCGTCGTTTCACCGTACCTCTACTTTGGCATGTGGCGCGCAACGTTCGCGTGGCACGTCGAGGACGCGGACCTCTACTCGATCAACTACATTCACTTTGGCGCGCCCAAGTTCTGGTACTCGGTGCCCCAGGAGCAGAGCGATCGCTTCGAGCGCATCATGGAGGGTGCGTCGTGTGCTCTGCAGTTCACACATCCTCGAATCATCCTAACGATATCAAGCAGGCTTCTTCCCGACGGACCGGACCAAGTGCACGCAATTCCTCCGGCACAAGTCGTTCCTCGCCTCGCCGCGCGTGCTCGCCAACTCGGGCATCACCCTCAACCGCGTCGTGCAGCTCCCTGGCGAGTTCATCCTCACCTACCCTAAGGGCTACCACTCGGGCTTTAACCTCGGTTTCAACGCCGCCGAGAGCATCAACTTTGCCACCGAGCGCTGGCTCCCGCTCGGCAAGCTCGCCAAGGCGTGCTACTGCATCGGCGACAGGTGCGCTGCCTTAATCCCTCTGCTGGATCCCAATTCTGATCGCTTCCGCCCCACAGCGTCAACATTGACGTCGACGTCTGGATCCGCGAAGCCGCGCTCGCTGAGTCGGTCGTCAAGAACGAGGCACTTGTGCTCCTCGGCGGGATTCCTTCGCCCAGCGTGAGCCTCTCAGGTCGTAAGCGGCAGCCACCGCTCGCGCTCCGGCTCGAGGACGGGCCGACGCCCGCGAAGCGCGTCAAGGTCGAGCAGCCGCCACCGCCGCCGTTCAAGCCGAGGGAGCTCTCGAAGAAGGCCAGAATCGAGCTCGACAAGATCGCGAAGGACGAGAGCTGGGTCTGTGCGCTCTGCCCCGACATGTCAACCGAGGGCCTCGTTCGCGTTGGCGAGCCTGGCGTCAAGCAGCGCAAGAGCTTGGCCGCGCACCGCGTTTGTGTGAGCTTCCTTGCTCGTTGCTGTTCCATCTGCCGCCTTGCTGATGCGGGTTTCGGATCAGGTCATGTTTACCCGTGAGCACTGAGCTTTGATGAAGGTGTTGCTCTTGCTTTCGCAGGCTGACTCTCTCACCTCTCAGCCGCGACCTGGATCGAGGTCGATCCTGCTTCGGACGCGGAGATTGTTCGAGGATACGCGGGGATTGAGAAGGCTCGCTGGAAACTGGTCCGTTCGTTTCCTGCACGGTTCAGCGGTCTCGAAGTTGAAACCCTCTCGCCGCTCGCAGAAGTGCCAACTCTGCTCCGAGAAGCACGGCACCAAGGGTCCGCACTCTCCCTACTGCTAAAGCTCTCCTACTGACGGTCCGAAAATAGTTCAATGCACTCGAGGCAAGTGCCCGAAGGCGTACCACGTCACCTGCGCGCTCGCCGAGGACTCGGGCGTCTACCTGGACGCGACGACCGCCGAGGACGGCGCGGCAGTCAGCCTGCTCGACCAGGCGATCAAGGAGATTGACGCAGCCAAGGTCGGATCCCCAACGACGCAGTCCAAGGTCGCGATCCCGCACCGCAACGTCCCATCGCCCGTCCTCGCGCCCGCACCAGCGCCGACGCCCATCGCAGGCCCGTCGACGCTGCCCGTCCTCGCGCCAGCTCCTCCCGTCGGAGGCTCGACCGCTCCCGTAGAAGAGGTCGATGACGGTGGCATCAAGCTCACTGTGCTCTGTCGCTTGCACAACCCGGTTCGCTGCCCTTACTCGCTCGCGTCTCGAACCGCAGCTGACGGCTCCCTGCGCTTCAGGTCTACCAAAAGCTCGAGACGGAGCGCAAGGCGGCCGAGCTCAAGACGCGCGTCGACAACGAGCTCGTGCTGCAGTCCCGCATCCGGGTCCGCACGAGCGGCGGCGTCTTTGAGGTCACGTACTCGGCCTGCCTCAACCACAAGGAGGCCGTCACGGTCGTGTTCGACGACGGGTGGGCCCCTTACCTCTCGTCCGAGCAATCCAGACGCTGACCCTCCATCTCGCACCAGGAAACGCTCGGACGTCAAGTGGAAGAACATCATCTGGCCCGATAGCCCCGAGGTCGCGGCGCAGAAGGAGGCCGCCGCGAAGCGCGCGCAAGACAGCAACGCGTATGTCTGGGAGCACCGTCCCGTCGCGCCTACGAAGCGGACCTCGTTCCAGCCTCCGCCCGTGCCGAACGGGCCCTTCATGCGACACGCTCAGCCGTATTTCCCGCACCCGCACCCGGCCGCGAGCCACGCGCAGCCGCATCCCCAAGCTCGCCCTTCCTACAACCACTATCAATACCCACCACCGCCCCCTGGAGCCTACGGGTACGGCTACCTTCAGCCCAACTACAGCCATGCCGGACCGAGCCAGCAACGGCAACACTTTGCCCAGCAGTACGAAAAACAACAACACGCCGCGCAGCTCCAATTCCCGCCGCCTCCGCCGCAAAATTGGCCGTCGCAGCACTACAGCCAGCACCCTCCGCCGTACGGCTGGCCAGGACCGCACCCGCGCGCCTCCGCTCCAGGCTCGGCGCACGGGTATCAAGGGCGGCCGTTTCCCCCGATGGAGACGTCGCAGCAGCATTGGCAAGCGTCCAACAGCCGCGGAGACGTCGAAGCGACGACGAGTCCGCGCGTCGCGAGTGTCCCAGAGCCTCCACCCATCCCGGTCGTGCACGCGTAGAACTCCCCCACCCTCCCGCATTTCGCTTGGTCACTGTGCTTGATGGTCTTCACTTGCATGTCTTTGTAATCTAAATACTCAGCGCTACCCCGAATATCTCTCGCGTGCTGAACAAGTTGTACACACGGCTCTCACTGCCCGGTGTGCGCATCAAGGTCAGCGAGTCATCGAGACCTCGCAACTCATCGCGGCCACACAGCCCCCACTTCGTGGCGTTGCATGCACGTCCATGCCCTCGGTTTGCCAGCTCTCCCGGTTCCCAAGCTCTAATGGCGCGGATAATGCGGGGTAGGGGGGAAGCCCTAATAGCAAGCCTCAGGCGGATAGCGGATGGGTTTCACTGGGGATAACACCTCCAGGGAATTCCAATGGGCTTCGATAATGATCAATTAGGTTCATGAGACCTATTGAAAGTAGGGCGCGCCACCGCTCGTGCCGTCGCGTCGACCACCTCGAGGCCTCACTGCCGCGGTGGGCCACTGATCTGCTGTCCTGGAAATTGCAATAATGTTCGACTGCTCAGAAGGTTACGATTGTCGAGAGTAGGGCCGCTCCGACTATTGCGTCGCGGAGCGAAGCGAGAGCGTCGTCGACGTCCGCGGACTTGTGTGCCCCGCGCCCATTACTGTATTGACCGATGAAGTGGGCCACCTGTCGAACGATCGACATGCCGAAAGTTGAATCAGGTTTGTCGAACGATGGTGCACACGAGCGCGCAGGAATGCACTCCCCGCCTTGCGCCGCCCCGACTCACGTTCACGCTAGGTGCTGGCCCGCGTGAGATCCTCCCGGCTATCCCTCGCCGTGTCGCCGCATCAGTGTTTGTTGTTTCATCGTTAGGTGATAGCTAGGGCGGTATGTTGATCTTCTTTCAGGGTTGCGGCACGCTCGGGTTGGGGCAGCTGCCTCAGCCAACAGAGTGTATAAAGTGCTCGCGCCGCTCGCTCCTTCCCTTCTCTCTCATCACCTCACTCCTCCAGCCTTCTTCCACTCGATCACGCTCCTTCTTCCATCCCCTACTTGACCTAATCAAGATGCTTTTCGCTCCCATCATCCTCGCGGCATCGCTCGTCGTCTCTTCCAACGCCCGAGTCGTTGGCATCCGCCGCGCCGACATCCTCGACCTCCCCGCCACCATCGACGTCGGCCCTGGACCCACCCCGATTGTTCACATCCCGCTGAACATCGAGATCTCGGACCTCGGCCTCCGCCGCGAGCGCGGACTCGACGCTCTCTCGGTTCTCGCCACCGTCCCCCTCCTCGCCAGCCAGTCCTTGGTCAAGGTCAAGGCCCAGCCAGTGATTTTTTTCTTCTTTCCCTTCGCTTCTACTGCGGCCAAAGTCTCGAAGCTGACCCTTTCGTTCCCGCGCCAGACTATCGTCGTGCCGTCCAAGGCCGTCGGCAGCCTTCTCTCGCCAGTCGTTGGCCTCCTTACCTCGGTTCTTCCCGGAGTAACCGCGCTCCCGGCGGTCAACACGATCGCCAACTCGCTCGTCGGCAAGGTGACCTCGCTCGCACCCGCGCTCGAGCCCGTCGGCACGATCGTCTCGCACGTCCTCCCCACCGGTGGCTCGGCCGCGGCCGCCAAGTCTGTCTCCAAGGGCGACAGCCCAGCGAGTCCGGCCGCGTCCAGCGACAGCGGCTCGTCCTCGCCCAGCGCTGCCGAGAGCTCCCCGGCACCCGAGTCGAAGGCGACCCCGGCACCGCAGGCGACTCCCGCACCCGCCGGCGGAGCGCCCGCAAAGGGCCCCAACACGCTCCTCGACCTCAGCCTCCTGGTGCTCAACCCCCTGTAGACAGCGCCGGTCGCTGCCTTTGTCCCCAGGGCCCACTTTGCCCACCCCTTCGACCTCCCCTCGTCCATCTACTTTCACACCCCCAAACCACCCGCCTGCGCCTCGAGCGCCCCGCCTGAAATCATGGCCCGCAACCCCCAAACCACACCTTTTATGCTGCATTTGAGCCCTTTAGACTACCAAGCCCAGCCTGCGCCTCCATGCCATCGTCGTCTCCGTCTACCTCGCTTGCTTCGCGGACCAGCCGCCTCACCCCAAGCCTGAAGTTACTGCATCGACCCGTTCTCAATCGAGGCTGCCACATTCGGGACCACTCTTCTCGCCTTGATCGACGTCCACGCATCGTTGCCTTCCTGCATGGCCTGCTTGACTCCCTCCGCGGTGAACGCAGCGCCACATCTCAGCGCGAAGCCACGCGCACAGACGTAGGGCTTCGCAATTCATCAGATCAAGGCCCCAAAATCGTCTTTTTAACATTACGTACCTGGAGCTCGGGCTCCTCTGGTGTCTTTCCAGCCAGCAAAATTGAGCTGACATCGTTCAAAAGGGATCGCAGGGTGTTACCCAGCGCCGCTGGGTCGAGGTCGGCTTCAGAAGCGAATCAGGTCTCTCAGTTGATTGTAATCTGGTGGAGAATTTCTTCTCTCACGCAGCTTTAGACACGAGCCTTTACTGAACTGCGAGCCAGTGAGCGCTGCCTCCGCTAGCGAGAACGCGGCCTGATCCGCCAAGATCGAGAAATGATCCGCAAGATGAACGACTCTGGGGAGAGTAGCTTGAGATTATCATGTATCGCTGGTTGGGAAGAAAGGAAACAATCACCCGCAAACGTTATTGTCCTGGAGTGCCATGACGTTTGCACCGCGCAGGTTGGACGAGACGATGGGCCCAGACTCCGGCTGGACCACATCGTCAAAGCGCTGCAAGTGGCCTGGTGAGCAATGATCAATGAATTTTGATGTCGTAATCCTTGCCGTGAAGATGGAAGTCGTCTTGACGAGCGCTTGCCCCCCACTTCCACTCCCAATCGCATTCTGCGCCTTGATGTAGTTGGATCCAACCGTCTGCTGCCACAGCGAAGGGCTACACCTGGAGTTCGGAAAGCTCAGGGGCAATTGTCTGTGGCACAAGTTCTCACGGACGTTGGCAGCTTCAAAGGGTTGCACGCTGACTGTCGGTTTCAGCGGCAGTCGCGGCGGAGCACTCTCACTCCCTCCTCACCGATAATCGCCTGTAACAACGCCTGCTTTAGCTCAGATCCTTAATACCAAGCAGACTTCCAGCCCACTTCAATGGTCCCCGTAAAATCGGGGGCCAAAGCAACGTACTGCGAGACCATGGCTTGCGTGGACGGCCAGAAGACTATGAGGGGAATAAAACGAACTGGTCCAAATAAGATGGGCTGAAAAGATCACCTAGAGCCCACTGGGGGTTGAATCCGGCGCCTGTTCGTGCCAGGTTCAGTGACAGGGATAGGGCGACCCTCCGACTCTTGCCTTGGCTATGGCCCACGATACCGATCTGCTTCGTTGTCGAGGTTGCAGACAGGATCTGAATGCTTCTCCTGCTCAGGAAATGTCAATATGTCTCCAGGGCAACAAACATTGACTGCACCCACGCCACAAACTCGCCGCTGATTTGGGCGTCGACGATGCTGCGCCCGGGCAGGTCAACCTGGACACCTGATTGACTCAAAGGGCAGAGCTCCAGATGAATCTTGTACCTACCCAGCACACATCAAATTCTTGGCCAGACGAAGGTAAATCTCGAACGTATGGTCCGGTTGAGGAAGATTCAGATCCGGTCGACCCGGTCCCATGGACTTGGCAACGATCAGCTGTGGGGAGCTTCATCGTACATAGTAGACTCACCGAGAAGAATCGTTCCTCCTGCAGCCTTCCCAACGCCTTTGGGACAGGTGATCGCGGCTTGAACGTCCGCCGGATTTATCACGAACGGCGCGTCCGCGATCGAGGTTGGCTGGGAGGAATACGGGTGAGAGACGGCCAGAATTCGAGCCCAAAACTCTTACCGCAGCGTTGGAGGACACCACGAGCAGTAAAGCGAGGATGGAGGAAAATACCTTCATGAGCGAGCGTGCCGAGCGGACGTGTGCAGAGCAGACGAAGCGAGGAAAGGTGCGCGCGCAGATCATGAAAGGTGAGCTCAGCGTTTTCGCCACCCGGCATTCACCCTGGATACAGACAGAGAGACTCCCGACCGAAGTCGGCGCACGCCAGAGGGTTGGGCCCGGTTGGGGGCCGGGGGCGCGGAGACACTGGCGCCGGGAGGGACCTCGATGACTAGGTGCTCACGGACAGCTGCTGGTGATCCGGACGTATGACTCGAGTTCATCTTCCTTCCAAGACTCGTGACATCAAGCGTGGTCGTGTATGCGCGATGTTTTGACTACAGTAGTGCGGGATGCGTTTACAAGTTCTGTGTGGGACAACAAATTGGACAGAGGTGAGGACGAAGTGGTGATGGAAACGACAGCTGGGTGACAGCGGGTAAACTACCAGTTGGCGGGCGAGGCTGCCTCCTCGTAGGAGAAGCTCGGCGAGTTGGAGCCCGAGCCGCTCTCGCCGCCGGACGCCATCGGTGCCTTCTGCGTCTTGCTCCATCCTGTGACGGCCCAAGGTAAGAAGGAGTTACGGGCGCGACGAAATTGTTTGCGCTCACGAAGACCACAGGCGTTGCAGAGACTCTTCAGTCCGGTCTTGGGAACTTTCGAGTCAGCGAGTGTTGAGGAGACGTCGCGTAGATCGGAAGA
>ERZ1463038.989-NODE-989-length-10120-cov-20.955191_pt1 | contig 10120 bp, 14 predicted proteins | sample MGYA00564479_ERZ1463038 | MGnify/ENA primary metagenome ERZ1463038 (study PRJEB39244, sample SAMEA3635134) | Helicobacter pylori | study: EMG produced TPA metagenomics assembly of PRJEB11511 data set (Assembly of a 5300-year-old Helicobacter pylori... | reverse complement strand
CTCTTCCGATCTAGCGTGTTTCGCACGTCGCGACCGTTCACCACTGCCGAGCTGACGCGTTGACGGCCCAAGGCCGCCTTGTCGTCCTCAAGATCTCGTACGTCGTCCCGCAGCTCTGCAAGGCGTACGCGGCCGCGAACCCAGGTACGACCACTACCCAGCCCCGAGGCGCTTCTGCTGACTCCTGCTTTGAAGACGACGCGAGTTTCCGCGGACGCCCTCTTGTTCTGCCACCTCACTCCAGTCCCAAAATGACTCTACCGGATCACATGATCAGTGGCTCGTTCATATCCATATCCGAGGCAGTTTCGTCGGAGGGGAAGGACGCGACGGAGTTCGCGCTCACGCCCTCGCCTGACTCGCTGCTCTCACTCGGCGGTCATTGGCTTCTGCGACACTGGGAGGATTCGACCCAAACTTATTGTGAGGTCAGCTGGAAAACTTCGTTGACAGCTACGATGTCCATCTTCGCCTCGACAATGCACCTCGTACGAACCGACAGTGACTCAGGCAACCCAAGCGCAAGTCTAACTCACGAGGTTGAGTCACTTGAAGGTAGTTGGAGATGGTCACAGAAGATTGCTTCACCCTTCCTCCGAGCGAACTATGACTTCCGGCTTTCTTTCTCACTGGCAGCCAAGAGCGAGCCTGAAGAAGCAGGGAGTCTGAAGCAGACGCTGTGGGACCACTGTGCGTTCAATAAATCAATAAACCCGTCAGGAATCTGAGATGCTTCTTGCCCACAGCCGTGATGAGCTCGCCCGCCTACCTGAACGTCACCTTCACCTTCCCCGACGGCGACCTTCGCAAGCTCCACAGCAACTCGGACCTACTGTCCACCGCATCACCCTACTTCAAGACCCTCTTTGCCTCCGGGTTCTCTGAGAAAATGTCACAAGCTCTCCCGACCCCCGTCGAAGCACCCCTGAACACTCGGCCCCGGACGCGGCCCTTCCACGACTCGGACGACGAGCGCGATGAGGCCAACCTATGCGCACCACCATCAACACCTAAAGCAACCTACCGAATCGAAGTGACCGAAAGCTCATACATAACCTATCAAGCCGTCCTGCACTGGATTCACACGGGCCTGATCCAGTTCGCACCGCTCACCTCCATGCGCCCACCCCCTCCGCCCTCTGCGATCCCCGCCGCACTCTTAACCTCACCCAAATCCGTCTACCGCCTCGCGGACTTCCTCGACCTCCCAGCGCTCAAAGCGCTCGCGCTAGCGGCCATCCTGAGCCAAATCACTGCGACGAACGCGATCGTCGAGCTCACGAGCAGCGTCAGCGCGCTGTACGAGCCGCTTCAGGCCGCACTGCTCGATTATACGGCTTTGAACTGGAAGATGTCAAAGAAAGTGAGGGATGGAAGAATCTTCAGGCGAAGGTCCTGGCGGGGGACGAGGACGTGCCAGAGTCATCGTGCCGGATTTTTGCGAAGCTGCTCGGGCTGCTGTAACAGTGTGAATCTGTGGGATGCTTCTGTCAACGTCAACTACTGTGCGGAGCTGGTAAAGCTGGCGAGTGGGCTTCTGGACCGATCCCTTCGAGACTTACGTAACTGTCGCGCCACCTACGCACAAATTTGTGGGCTGGCGACACGCGGCCACAGCCAGCTTCCCTTGCTGCTGTCTAGCACATCTTCACCGGCATTCACTTAATTAGGATTCGAGGGTGGTATTGGGGGCCTAAGCGCTCCACTGCTGCAGAACGAGTCGGTCTGGGTAGTGAGCGGTGTCGCAGGCGACGCACATGGTCGTCGCAGCTCACCCACGACTATCTGTATCCTTGTGTGCAATGGTATCTGCATCTGGATTTGAATCTGAAAAGAGCAGGGAGTGCAAAACACGCATCAAAATTTACACAGTCGTTTACCACGACCAGAGGCTCCAGATGGGTTGAAAGCTGTTGTGACTCCGCCTGCTTCCTTTTGACTCCCCACCCCATTCGAACCGCCAGAAAAACGCACTCTTCTTCGTCTCGTAGGATTCGTATCAGCTCCACCTACCATGAACCTCTCGCTACCTCTCGCACACCGTCTCGCACACCGCCGCGGGCCGCCACCGCACCAAGTCACACCGATGGCTCCCGCCCTTCCCCTTGAGCTCGTTGAGCTTAATTTCAGTTAAATCTCGAGCGGACTCTACCCCACCGCGGCCGACCGCCAGACCCTCGCCTGCACCTCGCTCGTCGCCCGCCAGTGACGCCACCCGTGTCAGCGCAAGCTCTTCCACGATATCAAGATCACCCCAAGCCGTCCCAAATACTTGCACATCTATCGGTGTCTACAACGATTGCGTAGCTTTGGGCGAGTGGCAGCAATCCGAGGGGCGCAAGCGGATCCTCATCCGCTCACTGGTCGTTGACGAGGATGTCTTCTGGAAGACACCCAACGTAGTGGACAGCTGTTCAGGCTGTATTGCTCTCGATGGTACGAGCTGGGTGTGTGACTGCAACGTGCGACCTGCGCGCAGAACTCTGGGTGATGCTCACTCGGTGGGTGGCGTCGCACGACTCGCACGCGGATTGTGTGGTGCAGAGATGTGGAGGGACCAGCTTGTGGGATATTCTGGATCCAAAGCAGCCAAGAGCGGGTTAATTTTCATGAGTGAGAGGAAAGCCGTCCGTCACCGCTGGTCGTGGCGTGTCCCGCATGCGGGGTGGGAGTCGCAACCTCGCTCTCCAGTTCGTCGCGCAACACCGGACAGAGGAGCGCGTGCCCTGGGCAGCCAGTAGTACAGACCAACCAATTCTCATACTAGCAATGTGCTTAAGCTGGCCGACCAGTCGGTCAGCTTGTTTGGAAGCGAGCTAACATCACGTCCACTCTTCGCGCTCAAGGTCCGCAAGGCAAGCAGCTGGAAGTCAACTGAGCATCACGATCGAGCCGCTTTATGCTCAGTGTTTCCAAGTCGGAATGAAAGTCCGTACATTCATTACTGTATGGTCCGCCCTTCTGTAGCCGCCGGTACGCCAGCCTTGAGAAATCTGTGGCGCATCTATCAAAGTCTGAAAGTCTACCGCCCCACTGATCCCCACCCTGAAGTGCGCCTATCTACTATTACTTAGCCGCGTGTATCGATCTTTCCCTCATCGCCGCTCCCCAGCGATGGAAGACGAAAGGCAGCGCAGCGAGCAAAATGGTGAGGCCTCCGAGGAGCGAGGCCGCCCCTTGCACGGACAGCTTGGTGTACATCTGGAGAGATAACAGTGGCTGTCGGGTAACATTCATTCGATCAGACGGGGAGATGGTGCCGAGGGACTGAAAGGACCTCACGAAGACGGCACCCACAAGTGCACGCGCGGCCATGCCCGCGGCGAGCGCTGAGGCTGCTGTTGTTCTGTATCTTGGAGATACAAAGAGACCGGTTAGTCTATCTTGGCGTGTTTGTCGCGCGATTGGGAACCTACATATCGATTAAATATGGGATCTGGACAAAAGTACTCGGGCATCAGCTCTCGGGACAGCCACTTCCGAAGCAAGGGAGCACGAGCAGCTCACGAAGGACGAAAAGATGCAGACCATCGATATGCTGAACAGTGCCTCGGCAATGCACGGCACGATGAAGTGCACACTCGGGTACGGCGCCGTCCACGCGAAGAGGAAGAGCGAGCTAGGCGAGGGAGAGTGTGTAGTCAGTTGCTTCATTCACGCACTCGTGGCTCGTAAAGCTCACATGGGACAGAGTAAAGCTCCAGGGTAGGCGAGGCCGAGTCGAGCTTCGGCGGGTGTGGGCACTCCCTGCGCGAGAGCTTTCGCTGCCTGGCGGGAGTAGTACGTCCCTACTCCGTGACGGGTTCAGCTCGAGCAGCAGTTTCATGAGAGGATCCGAGCGTACCTCCAACCGTTACGAGCAGGACGGCTCCGAACAAGAAGCCCACGCCGAGCGAAATGTAGGTCAGGCCGTACGAGGTATCCTTGAAGTGGCGTTGCTCGACGTAGACGATCGCGAATGCCTGCGTGTTTAGACCGTCAGCATTGCAAAGTTACAACAAATTATCTCGAATGGTTTCACTTCAAAGAAGCCGTAAAGGGTCTGTGGAGAGCCGTCAGCGAGCACTTGGGAACGATGGGTACGGGACTCCGAACGCCGTAGAGCAGTGACAGGTAGATGCAGACGAGGGTGACTGGGTATGGCTTTAGCAGAATTCAAGTGAGCGTATAAGCACTTCAAACTACCTGTAGGCTCTGCATGTCCCATGGTTGTCAGGAGGCCTTCAGCTCAAGGTGGCATCGCCGCGACGGACCCGTAAAGAGGTAGATCACTGGACGGGACATGGCGACCTTGTAGGTCTGTGAAGATCGGATAAGACATTATATCTTCAAGTTCCGTGGCGACTCACCCGGAACACCTCCATCGCACTCGGTTTAGGCGCCAGGATCCCCTCCTTCTCCCGACGCCACCGGAGAAGCGTCGGGGCGTGGGTCTCTGGTACCAACCAGACAGCCGTCGAGGTGACCGTGCAGAAGATTGCCATGACTCGGAAGTTCCAGCTGGAGTAGCCCAAGATCAGTGTCGAGTGTGGCTTCAGCTGGGGGGCATCTCACTGGTATCCCGCATCGGTCTGGATGAAGGCGGAGCAGAGCGGGCCCAGGGTTGGTCCTCCGAAGGCACAGACAGCGTCTACAGTAGTTTATAGGACATTCAGTTGACGACGCCGCTTCATGGAAACTCACAAGGCACAGTCCCGATGGTATGGTTCTTGAGTGTTGTGATGTCGCCAATAGAAGCAGGGACCTGCCAGGACGTGGTCAACACGGAGCCTTGTAGAATTCAAATGTACTAACGTTGTTGATACTAGCACTCCCGAAGAACCCTATTCGATGGAATCAGGGCCGCCTTACATCACGTAGGCCGAATAGACGAACCGCTCAGGAACCTGAAGACGAGCAGCGAGGCAGCGTTCGGTGCGAAGGCAGCTCCGAAGGCAAACGCTGAAGTGGCAGTTCAGCAGTTGGTGCTGAGCCAGGACCTTGGTGTTTACCGCTATAGAAGACTGCCGCGAGCCGGTAGATGGTCTGTCGTCCCAGCAATTCGGAGCCGGGACCAGCGAGTAATGGTCCCGCCGCAAACCCAACTCTGCAGATGCATTTCACCCATGCAGATGACAAGACATGTTCTATAAATCTTCTCACACGTTCAAGGTGACGCCCAGGATCGCCGCTTCTTGCGAGAGGCCGTATCGCTGCTCGATCGACGCGATACTCGCAACCTGCAGAGCCACGGTCTCAGCTCTGAACAAGTGATCGTGGTTCACTCGATCCTACACAGGCGGTCGAAGAATACGTCAAAGACAACGTTCATATGCAGAGGACGAGGTTGATGGTCTGCATGAGGCGGTCCGATCTTGTATCAGTGAGGTGGCGTTTCGCAGACACGACTCGGGCAGCTAACCCAACGCTTTGCGGCAGACCAATTGGCTGGATCTGGAGTTCAGAGATTCTATGAGCATTTACTTGTGAGTGTAATGTGAAAAGGGAGACTCGCGAGCCGGATCATCATGCGCAAGCGCGAGAGGACCCTGCGGCGCGGAGGGCGGCGCGGTGGGCAAGGCTGCCTCCTTTCCACTCGCACCCACCACTGCCTTCTCCTCGTCCACACCCTCCCCTGCTAGCTTTCGAGATAGATCGAGGTCGCCAGCCAGATCCAGGGTCTCGCGACTTCCTTTCCGAGAGAGCGGCTGCGCTCGAACCGACGCTGCGGGCGAGTTGACGGCTGTCGCAGTGGGTGAGATCCAGTCCGACATCGCGGCGTCAGGCGAGGTGAGAGGGGAAGGAAGAGAGATGTTGCTGTGACGGAGACGCGGAGTTTTGCTTTCTTTGATCACCCGGCGACGCAGTTAGAAACGCGGAGGCGGCGTCGACTGTGCACGGCGGCTGACTGGCGGTTGTAAGCGAGGCATTGCCGGGTGTTGGTTCCTATCCACCCTATCCGCAACGTTATCGGGATGAGCTCGATGTTAATCGCTGGTCATTCATCGATACATCTCGGAATCAGTGACAGCTCACGAGCGCTGCGAAAGCGGATCTCGAGACGTCGACCGTCTTGGACCGTCGTTGGATTGCGCGCCCATGACTTGCGGCCGCTTGCAGACCACCGAGAAGTCCCGAGCCCGAGCTACCTAGACCGAAGTGGTGTAGGTGACACTGTGATTGACTTACAAGCTTGTGGCACTCGTCGGACCGAAATCGTGCGTGGCAGTGCCTCATTCCAAATTGCAGACCACCTCTTGCCACCTTAGAACGGGGACGATCATCTGACAGTGCGAGCAAAGTGTTTTCAGCAGCCTAGGTAAAACCACGCAGATCCCGAAGATCGACAACGTCGATGAATGCGGCGAACCCCATTTTCTGAGGTCGCCGGCCGACCGGGACGCCCAGGGCGTCGCGACGCACCCTTCAATTTCTCGGTCGGCCTATACCCCACACGAAGTCTTCCAGCCGATTCAAGCCAAATGTCAAGGAGTGAGACGCAGAGAACAACAACGGGGCGCAACCCTTCACCGGACGTGCCCCTATTTCTCTTCCTCCGATCCCCGCGGCTGTCGTGCATCCCGCTGTTTGGAAGAGAGTCGGGTTGCTTTCGTACCACTCCCTACACCACTGTCAGAAATGCTTCTCGTCCTGCTCTCCCTTCCAGCCCTCGCGATCGCGGCAGCGAGTTACGCCCAGCAGCTCTCGACTGTCATGGTGAGCCCGACTTCGCCTCCGGATCAGGTTGCGCCCGGTGACTGACACTCTTCCATCTGAAAGAATAAGGGCTCTTCTCTTTCTGGCTCTGGGACCTACACCATCCAGAGCGTCGCATCGGGGGAGTCGATCGCGTTCGTGCGTTCAGGTAAGCTCGCAAGCCGTGGTCCGGAGGTCAAGAGTGAGAGAGTGGGTGGCGGGAAGGGGACGGGACGTCCGACGAATTCAAAGAGGTTTTGAGTCGAGTAAGAGTCACTGCTGACTTGCATCTGATGAACTCCAGGCGTGACCAACTTCATCCCCGTCAGCTCGAAGGGAGCGACGGTCTCGATCGAGGTGAAGAACGGGCTGAGCAGGATTTGTGGCGCGAACAACAAGTGTAAGATACTTAAAAAATGGTGTATGATATCGAGGGATTGCTGACTAGCCTTTTGCTCAGGCGCGAGCGCTCAGTGGAGCACCACGGCCGCGACTGCTGGAGGAGGAGCGGACTGGGCCGCCGTTTCTTGTGCGCCCTACCCACTACAGTCCTCACTTGTTTTTCAGTTAACTTGAGACTGCTTCCTCACAGACGCCAAGTCAGAAAACCTGGGCCAAAAGCAATGGTGGTCTTTCATCGCCTCCAGCTCCTCGAAGAACCAGTTCTACATGTACGTTCTTTGCTGTACCCAGATCAACGAGCGATTACTTTTCTGACGCGTTTGCTCCCATACAGCATCGCTACCGATCACGCATCGGATCAGCCGGCGCGGGCTTTCACCAACAAGGCCATCTCAACGCCCGGTGGCTACCGCAGCGTCGCCTTGGCGGATTGGAACAAGGTGAGTCGCTGAAACTGTGCAATTATCTGACGTGTGCTGATTCTCGATTTCTGGTCAGGCAACCAAGGGCCAGCTTTTCACGGTCACTAAGAACTAGGAGCGTTGACCGCGACGCGCTGTGCGCCGAGCTCTCAGCGCTGTACATAGGAAGAAGCCAGCTGCCATGTTGTACTTCGTTTGAGGAGGAATATATCTTCCCAAACCCGCACTTTTTCCGCCTTTGGCAAGGCGTCTCGCGGTTCGCGGAGGCGGCAGACGGACATCAAAAAGCGCTGGACGCTCTGCCAATCAGATGGTGAATAGCGTGCTTCATCAAATTGCTTCGCAAAGGCACATCTCCATGCTTGCGAGACAGTGGTGTATGGCTCTCGGTTCCGGAACTCTACTGCGAGAGGGCGGCTCTAGGCGCTGAGCCAAGCTGAGCGGCTGAGTACCTCTGCCTTCGAAAGCTTCTTACTCGAGACTTTAGTGGGGTACGCCATCATCTTCTTGTTGTGAAACTCAGCATGTTCTGTGGAAGATCGGGCTATCAACTCTCGCAAGGCGCCGTCGCAGAGCCGACGTCTCCCGACTCGGAGCGGGTGCGGGAGAGGCAAACGACTGATTCCTCGATCGTTCCTTCTCGGCCGTACAGCAGCCTACGACTGTAGACTGTACGCCCAAGAGCAGCGCTGTACGCTCCTCCCCCACCCCGGAATCGCTCGCCGTCGGGCCGCCCGGCTCAGACGGCTGCGGCGCCAGCGTTCCCGCCAACTTTGAGCGACGAAGGCCTGACCTGGCCACCACCACCCACTCTCACGACGCCGCTTCCACACCGGTTCTTCCTTCTCGGTGTCCTCCTCGTCGGTGTCTACGTGCTCTACTCGCTCTCGTCCGAGCTCAGTCCCGCCCCCGAACGACCGGTCAAGCCGACTCCTCGAGGACGCACGATGGCAGGGAAACAGATGATCGTTGAGGCGATGGGCAAGCACACGGCTACCGTGATCTTCTCTCAGTAAGCTGGGTCCGGGACGACGGGCGCAGAAGCGAGGAGCTGACGTTTGTGCGTGCACAGCGGCTTGGGAGACACGGCTGCGGGATGGTGCGTTCGCCTCTGGTGGGGCAGAACTTCAAGAGGTCGTCGAGCTGATGGGTGTGGCTCCAGGGCACCGTTCGCAGAGTCGCTCAAGCGCCGACACCAGCACATCAAGTGGATCCTGCCGACCGGTTCGCGCACCCCGCTCTGGCTCGCAGGAGAGGCCGTACTGACCTGCTCGATGCTCAGCACCGATCCAGCCGGTGACATTGAACATGGGCCACAGCATGAACTCATGGTGCGATGCCCCTCACCTCAGCCGCCGCCGCAAGCTCATCTTCGCCGCCCAACAGGTTCGACATCACGACCCTCTCGCCGCCAGGCAAGGGCCTACCATCGCAGGAGGACGAGGCTGGCATGCTCAAGTCCGTGAAGCGCATCTCGGACCTCGTCGCGACCGAGGTGGACGCAGGGATCCCAGCGGACCGCATCGTTGTCGGAGGCTTCAGTCAGGGTGCGTGTTCCGAAGGGGAGGCAAGTAGGACGAAGACTAACGATGCTATCGGCCTCGCAGGTGCCGTGATCGGGCTGCTCACGAGCTTGACGATGGAGAGGAAGATCGCTGGTGTGATCACGCTGTCGGGGTGGCTCGCGCTGAGCGACAAGATCCACATGGTTCGTTTTACAAGTTATTCCGGCTCTAGATCATCCCGGCGTAACTTGAGGCCTGAGGGAGGGGCGCACAGCACAGGCCGGTGCTGACTCGCTTGCTTCGGACGCAGATGCAAACGGACCACGCGAAGACGTACCCGATCTTCTGGGGCCACGGCAAGCAGGACCAGGTCGTCAAGTCAGTCTCATTTCGTTTACTTCTGCTCGACGCTTCCCTGACGAAAAGCGCAGGTACGCCTGGGGCCAAATGAGTCTGGAGAAGCTCCAGGGAATGGGGTTCAAGAATGTCGAGTTCAACACCTACCCGAGTGCGTCTGTCAGGCTCGGGAATCTCAGAGCTAGACTGACATCACCAATCCTCGTCGCAGCCATGCAGCACAGTCTGTGTGACGCGGAGCAGGCGGACATCGAGACCTGGCTCCGAAAGACGCTCCCCGCCTTGTAAAGCATATAGATTGCGGTGCTTCAGTTTTTTGGGGATTTCTTGGAGGCTGAACTTCCTCGGGTAGGGTCAATCTGCGTCGGATTGAGCGCGAGTTGGCTGGCGTAGCAGTCCGGGCCTAACCGTGCCCGGTCCGACGTCGAGCCCCACATTGTCGCCGCCGCTATTCTCTCCTTCCTTCCACTCGCCATACTTCTCTTCCTCCCTGCGCTCCATGTTCCCATCGCATCAAACTGTGTTCTGTGTGGACAGAGGTCGTACAATGGTCGATGCCGCCCTCCCACTTGTCGTCGGTCCAAGCGGGTCGGCCGCCCACACTGCCACCATCATCTTCTCCCAGTAGGTTTCTCACCTTTCTTCTGTCAACGTGCTAAGAGCAGGCTGTGTATCCTTTAGTGGCCTCGGGGACACCGGTAAGAGCTGGGCGCCATTTGCGAACGCGCTGTCCGCGCACCTGCCCCACATCAAGTTCGT
>ERZ1463038.988-NODE-988-length-10122-cov-16.143638_pt1 | contig 10122 bp, 12 predicted proteins | sample MGYA00564479_ERZ1463038 | MGnify/ENA primary metagenome ERZ1463038 (study PRJEB39244, sample SAMEA3635134) | Helicobacter pylori | study: EMG produced TPA metagenomics assembly of PRJEB11511 data set (Assembly of a 5300-year-old Helicobacter pylori... | reverse complement strand
TCCGATCTCATCCCCGTCAACGTCGGGCGCTCCAAGTCGGCGCTCGCCGCCGCCGCCCACGCGCAGGACCTCGCGGACGCGTTTGCGAGCCGCAAGACGCACATGGTGCGCAAAAAGTCGGGCGAGCTCGTCCGGAGCTCGCTCAAGACAGACTTTGGCCGCGACCGCGCGAGCAAGCCGCGCTCGATGCCGTCGACGCCGACGTGCCCCAAGTACGTGCACTTCGACACCCAGCTCGAGCACGTCAAGCACTTCCTCTCGCAACAGCGGCCCGCAGCCGTCAGCCGGAGCGGGAGTCCCGTCGAGACCGAGACCGAGGACGAACCCGAAGCGTTCCCGTTCCCGGCCATGGCGAGTGCGCAAGCCGGCCTCGTACAGATCCGGCTGCCCAACTTCCCGAGCCCGGTGAACCCGGACCAGGACGCGTACCTCGAGACGCTCGCGATGCACCAGGACGGCAAGTCGCTCCGCGGCGTCGTGCGCGTCAAGAACCTCGCCTTCCAGAAGTGGGTCGCGATCCGGTTCACGCTCGACCACTGGCAGACCGTGTCGGAGGTCTCGGCCGACCACCTCGAGTCGATGGGCCCGATGTCGGACCGGTTCGTGTTCCACATCCGCCTGCAGGACCTCCTCGCGCGCATCGAGGAGAAGACTATGTTCATCGCGATCCGGTACACCGTCGGCGAGCGCGAGATCTGGGACAACAACGGCGGCGGCAACTATCGCGTCGAGTTCACCAAGCCGGCCGCCAAGCAGCCGATCCCGTCCGCCGCGCCGCCAAAGCGCCAGGCGTGGTCGGTCACGAACGCGGGCCAGGCGGCTGACCGCATGGCCGACCTCCGCCGCGAGCTCGACCGCCTCGTGCAAGACGACATGGACCCCTCCCCGCTGCACGCCCAGACGCGCTCCTTCACCGAGGGCTCGCCGTCGGCCTTCTCGACCAGGTACAACTTTGGCACCGCGGCGCGCCCCGCCTCGACCTCGACGCAAGAAGGCCAGCCGTCGTCGCCGACAAAGCCGACGTACTCGCCGTCCGCATTCATCGGCGGCATGCCAGCCACGCTGTACCCAGAGCCGCCAGCGTCGACGGCGGGGCCGAGCTCGAGCCCAGTCTTCGCGCGCATGAACCTCGAGCCAGACTTTGGCACGTCGAGCCCGCGCAAGCCGGCTGCATCGAGTCTGCACCAGCCGTCGTACATGCTCCACACGTTCCCTAACGCGCACCCGCCGTCGCCCCCGGCCGAGCCCGACCTCCAAGCGATGTACGGCACCTACATGAGCTACCTCCCGCTGCAGGACAAGGCCTCTTCGCGCGGCCGGTTCAACTCGTTCCCGAGCGGGAGCAATACGAACAACGGGAGCCTCGGCATGCAGCTGCACACGCGCGCAGGGCCGTCGTACGCGCCATTGGTCGTGCCCGGCTTCCGCGACCATCGGCGGCACGATTCGCCGTTTGCATCCCCGGCCGATTCGCCGTCGATATCGCCCGACATCTCCCCCTCGATGTCGCCACAGTCGCTCTCGCCGCCACGCGTGCACTCGCCGCCGCTGTACCCGACCATCTCGCCCGAAGAGCAGCCCTGGTCGCCCTCATCGTCCAACGACGCCGCATCGACCGCGTCGACCAACTCGACCGCCTCGAGCACGTTCACCTACTCGCCCGACAGCGCCGCGACGTCCGTCCCTGACAGCCCGATCTCCGCCACCTTTTCTCCGCGCCCGAGCGGTCCGCAAGAGTTCTCAAGCTTTCTGGACCGAGTGCGTCCTCTTCTGCCCAGGAGACTCGAATGAACGCTAACTCAGCCCCTCCCTCCCCAGTACTGCTTCGCCCAGTCGTCCGGGTCGAGCCTGTCGAGCACCTACAGCGACTTGACGCCCGCTGCGAGCGACTTTGGCACGCCACGGCGACACGTCGGGATTCCTGCAACGTGCGGACCGCCGTACTACACCTCGACGAGCTCATCGGGCGCGTCCACGCCCTCTCGCGAGGAAATCATCGCCTCGCCACTCGAGGCCAGCTTCACTAGCTTCGTCAACTCGCCTGCGCCCGCGCTCGTCAGCTAAGCCTGCCGCCGCCACCCGGAGTTCTCCAGTCCACCTTCTCCTTGACCATCCCCTGTCACCAACTCCACTCCGGCCGACGTTTTGACTGGTCTCTCGCCGTCGACCTCCCGCCCGCGTTGTCGCAACCATCAGTACCCCGCAAGTATATCCGTTCTCCTCGCATACCCCCACACATTCATCTTCTCCCGGTCCTCTCCATTGTTTCCAATTCCCTGTTTACCCCGTACCCTTGATGACCAACAACAACCCACACACGATGATCTCGCCCCTTTCCCTGCTGTAAATGGGCGATTCAAAACCAACAGCCGCACGATGAGCTTGACTTTCCGAGAGATCTGAAGTCGAACTTCGAGGGGGATACGAAACTTGATAGCGTCCACTGACAGAGACCTTGTCGCGGCCCCAAAGGACTGCCGCTACCCGCTCTCTACCCCTCCCGTACGTCCCTCTCCCTCTAATTTGTGAACCTGCTTAATTATTTGTGAGAGCAGCGGCCGTGTGCTCGGTGAGGTGGCGCTGCAGGTTCAACGTTCCCGAAAAGCGCTGGTCATGTACACCAGCCGCATCGGTGCTCTTCGACACAGAGGACTCAGCAACAGCGAGAGGTCACGGAGGAAGATCGAGTCACCCTCTCAGCTTGAATGCGTTCTAAGGTGGAGCTCGAGTCCGCTGGAGCGCGAAAATACGTCGCTGCTGAGTGGGCCCAGCCTACGGAGGGTTCGCGCCTGTCTCCACGTTTCCGAGGTGCTGCTCCTTGCACCTTGAGAAGCGGTGCAGGTAATACACTTGAGGGGTCGGAGATGGGGGTGTTTGGTGGATCACGAATGGTTGGTCCGACGAGAGGACGTTTTCCACTTCCAGGTGAGGGCTTCGCAATACGATCACGACTCGGCACCCGTTCGGGGCTGTGGTCGGAACTTGGTGGATGGGCAGTCTGGCTTGCGCTACCGAGCGGTTTGAAGATGTCGGTTATGCTGAGGAGTCGGCGGCCGTCGGGGCCGTCGCGAGCGTGACGTCCGGGCGACGCCAAGCTGGGCTGCTCGTCGGGTAGCGGGGCAAAGGGACTGTGAGATTCAACCTCGTAAGAGCTTCTCAAATTACATAAAGTGAAATCCAATCAAACCCTGGTGCACGGAAGAGTGTCCCTGCATCCATGGGAGCCCGGAAGTAGGCGCGAACCTCAGCCGCGAAGGTGGCTTGGACAAACGTCGTCGGGGCTTGAACGCGGTCCATTACTTGGATTCGGGGAGGGAGATAAGTGCAGAAGCATGGCCCTTCGCCAGCTCGTGGATGACTCCAGCGTCGGTGAAAGTAAATAGGCGACGAGGGGAGGATCGACGTCGCATCTGCCAATAATAGGATCTTGGGGCGGATCTCGGGCGCGCAAAAGTTCTAGGACGAAGCAGTCAAACGTCGAGCCATCTTCAAGAATGTCTGACTTTCCGGGCTGCAAATGAACTCCGTACGGGAACGATCGCGTCCTTCGTGAAACCCCGCCTCGCCCTGGCTGGCCTGCGCATTTTGATCTCTCCTCGAGTCCTCGATCATGCTTGTGGGCCGGCATTGCAAGATCACCGGTCACCCTCGCTGAGTGACAAGTCTCGTGTACACATCCCAAGCGATATTCCATGTCAACGATACTCGCCACGTGCCCGCGACATCGAAATGCGGCGACCACGGACTCGGAGTACCTTGTTCGAAAAGCGCACCACGTTTTACCATTCCCCTACAATGATGCTTCGTGTGCTCTCCAAAACATCGTGCAAGCTGTACAGTTAGTCATGTTGTGATGCAACCGTCAACGGGGCAGATCGCGCGAGCCCACTTCGGCTCACCGAAGTCTAAAGGTGGCGTGGAAGAGGCTGCCCACCAGGGACGATGCATAGCACCAGATGTTCACGTCGAGTACCGAGAAAGTTTGTCCCAGCTCAGGCCCGCTTCTTGACATCCCCGATCCACCCGAGCGCGCGTCCGTCGAGCACGCCGCGCCGCGCCCACGGGCGGACCGCGTTCTGAAAGTCCTTCGAGACGGCTTCGAATTCTGGAGGCAAATATGTGAGAAGATGTCAGTCGGAACCCGTTCTCTACCACCTCCGCCTAAGCGAGTGGTGCGCGAACCCTAGTGAGAAAAGTGCCCAGGAAGGAAGAACGTACGCATGACGGTGAAGCCGTTCCGGATCCAGTGAGCGTGAAAGAGAAGTAGAAGTTCGGCGGTGATGCGGAGGAACGGCGTCGTGTCTTGCGTCCCGGAGGTGCTGGGCGACGAGGTCTGCAGCGAGCGCAGGAGCAGCAGCTGGAGGTCGCGCTGCTCGCCGAAGCCAGGGTTGTCAGCTCTGTGATCGCCTGTAGATGGGGTCTAGCATTACACTTAAGGCCATGTTGAGCGCAAAGGCGGACATGTGGATCGAGGCGAGCACGAGGGGGTACCTTCGGGGGGAGAGCATGGTGAGCCACGGGAAGCGCAGGGAAGCGAATTGGCGCTGAGGTCGGGCCTACCAGTTCAGACCTCCATTTACAGCCTCGTCGGTAATCTGAGATGCCCGCCCGCCGTACTCACGGCCGAAGTAGAGAAGCGAGTCAAGGCTAGGGGTATCGTCGTCAGGGTAGGACGAGTGGTGAGGGGGGAGGACTAACGCGAGCATGCCGAGGGCGCGGAAGTCGGTTGATGGCGAGGTTCCCCTGAGATTGCTACTGCATCAGCTGTTGCGTTATTGAGAGGCGAGTCTGCCGCTCAAGCTCACTGGAATCCGATCTGGGTAGCGGCGCGACAGGTCAGCACTCAGTGCCCCCTCCACCCTAGATCGAGCTCACCTCCTGCCATTGCTTTGTGACCATCCCCGTAAGCTCCATATCCGGCTTCAGCAGCCCGAACAGCTCCTTCAGCTCGGCATCGTCGCTCCCGTCCGCAGCGAACGCCACCCCCGCGCGGGCGACGAGCGCGTCGACGAGCTCGTACGTCTGCAACACGCGCACGACCGACTCTTGTAGCAGGAGATAGGACTGTGGGCGAAGGATTCGCGTTCAGTGTGGCCCAAGCGATTCGAGGTGAGGACTGAGCGCACTGCGTCGTCCGCGTCGATGCCAAGCGAGCTCGCGAGGTCGTCCGGGTATATCGGAGTCATGCGGTCATCCCGCTGCTTTCCTCGTCGAATCAGCAGGGCAAAACGAGGGAAACTGGACCTCGACGGAACGGACCTTGCTGCCCGACGACGCGAAGAGCGCGCTGTCGACGACGCGCAGGGTGTTGGCACTGATGACGGTCGAGACGAGCTCTCCAGCCGCATTGAACGGCAGTGGCCTGCTGCTGAGCTCGTTCGCGAGTGCGCTGCCAAGGAGCGACGGCTGGCAGGCGAGCGTCCGGAGCAGCCACGAGATGGAGTCGAGCAGGCGGAAAAGGGGCGATCCGCGCTCGCGCTCAAGCAGCAGCGAGAGCGAGAAGCTGGGCGTGAACCACAGTGCGTAGTACGTGCTGAGCCACGACGCCGCCGAGTCAGGCGGTGGCGGCGGCGCGGGCGAGTCTGGGGAAGGCATGAGCACGTGCGGGGCGCGCTGGCGGTCCGGTTCGACGTTTAAGTTCGCGAGTACAGTGGATAATGTGCAGGTGTAGCCGAGGAATGACAGTTGATCGGCGTGTCGCGTCGTGGTGGCCGGTCAAGAGGCGCCTGCTCAAGCTCGCCTCCAAGCTCTTGGCTTGACCAAGCTCCACCAACATCCCGGCTCACCGTTCCCGATGCAGTCGCTCCCAGTGCTTCAGAACGTGCAGAAGCTCTCGCCGCTCGTGACCCGTATCCTCGGTCAGAATCCAGGCAACTACACGCTGCAAGGTCAGCACCGGCAACTCGCCTCCCCCGTGGTCCGGATGGGGCCCACCTGACGATGCGCGGTTCATAGGGACGAACACGTACCTTGTCGGGGTACGCACACTTCAACACGCCCTCCGTTGCTACAACAGGCTGATTCGCTGCGATCTCAGCACGCGTCGGCGCTCCTGCTGCTCGACACTGCACAGGGCCTTCCCCAGTACCTCCCCCACCTTCGCTCCGCCCTCGCCACGTACGAGAATCCAACCGTAACCGATATTCTTCTCTCGCACTGGCACGGCGACCACGTCGGCGGCCTCGCGGACGTCCTCAGCCTCTTCGCGAGCCTCAAGATGCGCCCGCCGAAGGTCTGGAAGCTCCCCAACGCGCTCAAGGACCCCGAGATCGAGGCAGTTCTCGCCGCAATTCCGTCAGAGTCGTTCGAAAAGCCCGCGTCCGCGTCCGCGCTTCTCCACGCGCTGCGGCCGAGCCAGGTCTTCAGCCTCGACGCCTCGACCTCGCTCGAGGTGCTGCACACCCCCGGTCACACAACCGACTCCATCTCCCTTTTTGTATCATCTGAGCAGATCTTGTTCACCGCGGACACAGTTCTCGGGCACGGGACGGCCGTCTTTGAGGATCTCGGCGCGTACATGGCGAGCCTCGTCGCGTGCGAACGGCGACTGGAGGGCGAGGGGACAGTGCAGATCTACCCAGGGCACGGCGAGGTGATCAAGGATGGCCGCGGAAAGATTCGAGAGTACCGGGCGCACAGGCAGCAGCGCGAGGACCAGGTCCTGGAGGGGTTGCGAGACCACGCTGGGACGAGCGAGGGAGTCACCGCGCTGCAGTGAGTGCCCTTGAGATCGAACCGTTTCTTGGACGACCTCTCACACTCTACTCTTGACCTCAAGGCTCACCGAGGGCATCTACAAGGACACGATCCCCGCGTCGCTCGTTCCCGCCGCGACGCGCGGAGTCATCCTCCACCTCGAAAAGCTTCTCTCCGAGAACAAAGTAAATCGCACAGCAGCAACGCCGGTCCAAACCGACGCGCCGATGCCGGGGTGGAACGATAGCTGGAAGTTGCTCTCGTAGCTTTGTTCGAGTGCGTCCTCCTGATCGTCGCCACTCATCGGTGTACGCGCTGATTCCTGATCACCAGATGCTTCCCAGATATTCAGATAACGTACATCACATGTCAAGGAGATCATTGTTCGCCGTCGAGTACCGTCCGTGCGATGTGCAGCCCGATGACTCGTCTGGCAACTCTCTTCCCTCCCACCGCCAGTTGACCACCTCCGTTCCACTGACACTGCTCAACACCGCCATGGCGTCCCTCATCATTCCCTTGAGTCCTATCGACAACTACCTGCATACCGTCGGTTGGACAATCGGCTTCCAGCTCGACAGCACGACGTTCGACCCGAGGCTCCTCGACGAAGCCGCCGCTCGAGTCGTTCGCAAATGGCGCCTCCTTGCCGCGCGAGTCGAGTGGGACAAACAAGCAAGTCCAATCTCCTTGGCATTTACTTAAATCAGAGGACAAGAAATGACTGGACTTCCCACTGCCACAGCGGAACATCTACTACCTTCGGGTCCCCCTCGACGCACTCCCGTCCGACTACGTCACCCACACTTTCACAACATCTGGATCTAGCAGCTCTCTCATTTTCCACGGCATTCTCTTCCCCGGCGGCGACATGCATCTCCGAACGCCCCGACCTCGCCGTCTACAGCGACCCGGGCACGCCGCTGTCCCTACACGACCATCTCACCGGCAACCACCCGCTCCTTTCCATCCACGTCTCGAAGTGGGCCAATTGTACCTGCGTGGGCATCTCGCTCCCGCACGGCGCGTTCGATGGCACCGGAGCTGGGCAGATCCACCGCGCACTCGAGGCCGACCTCTTGGGGCGAGAGTGGGACGCGCCAGCGACAGTGGCCGGCAACGCACTCGACGACGCGTTCGAAAACCTTGCGGCGAATACCGAGGTGGAGGAGGTGCAGGCGTCGGCCGAAGTTGCGCCTTCGCCGGCGGCCGGCCAGGGCGACGTCCAGCCAACCACCTCTTTGCCCCTCGTCTTCAAGACGCTGTATCTTGGAGACACAGTGGTTGAACGCATCAAGATCTCGGCCAGCAACGAGCTCAGGGCGAGTCACCCTGGTGTGTACGTCTCGAGTGGCGACGTACTGGTGGCGTGGATCACGAAGGTGCGCTCGTCTGTTCAGTTCCAGGGACTACTCCTGTCCTGATGCAGTATTACGCTAAGAGTATCTACGGAAAGCCTCACACCGCCGGACCACGACTGCTCTCCGTCCGAGGCTACTTTGGTATTCGCGACCTCCTCGCGACCCCCTCGGCGCCGCTCAGCGCGTACCCACACAACGGGATCATGTCGTTCTCGCTCCCCCTCGTACCCCTACGCGATCTAAAGACACTTTCAATCGCCACTCTTGCCCTTTCTCACCGCACCGCCGTCCTCAGCTCGCGCACCCTCCCGTTCGTCAAGGGCCGCCTCGCGCTCCTCAAGCACCGCGGCCCACCGCTCGCTCCAGCAAGCAGCACCGAGGTCCTCGCGTTCTCGAATCAGACCTCGGCCGGATTTGTGATCGGATTCGGGCACGCAAAAGTGGTCGGGATGGAGATCTACGTGCAGCCGCTCGGGGTGCGGACCGTCGCGATCAACAGGGTCGGGTGCGGGTGGGTCGTGGCGGCGGGGCTGGATGAGGAAAGCTGGGAGCTGATCGAGGAATGTTTAGATGGTGGCGGTTGATTTGTCTGGGTGCGGGGGGTGCGGGTTGGGCAACAAGTCACAAAGTCGTGGGCGGCGTCGTTCAGACTCCAGAGCTGCCTTCTTGCCCTTCCTCCCATGCAGCAAACGCTCTTGGATCCCCGGGATCCCCTCAGTAGTTATGTACTGTCTGCCGGAATTCGGCAGACCGAAAGATCCGACCGGACAAGAGCTTCCTCTGCGGATGATCCCCAGGTCGATCTCGACGCACGAGCTGCCGAGCGTGTCGATGTCCCAGGTCGTTTGTTGAAGATCCCCGAAGCCCAAGTCTTCCGTGAAGGTGCGGCGCGCGCCTGATGATCGTTACCGAAAGCCCAGACGTTCAATTGGAACAGCTCCAAACGTGTCCGCGGACTGGTGCGGCGCGACGATCTCACGACTCGGCCGACTGCCTGCCCGTCTGCTCGCGCTGCCTGGCCCCGGTCTCTTCACCGTCTTCTAGATTATTCGGAGCTGAACTTCTTGGGAATACCGGAATGATGCCGATAGTGGCGCAACCCCTCGCTGAACGCGACGGGAGACGGGGCAGCGTCGTTACACTCTCGTACACCTGCCATCATCTGCACAAGCACTTCTCTTCTCCTACGAGAGTATTTCACGGCACTGCATTCCTCAAATGGGAGTATATGATCCCTTCGCTTGCGAGGTTCGACACTACTTCGCCCTGGTCAGGGGGAGCGCCGTCCCCGCTCCCACCGAGGCAGGCCGCCGTTCATACGCCCAGCTCGACACAGAGCCCACCCACTCGGAAAATCTACCCACTCCATTTCCTGATGCCTCAATCAGCTACCCAGCTGCGTCGAGCGTCGAACTCCCATCGCCTCGAGCCGCTGGACACCTCGGGAGGATTATGAACATCGACGTGTCCAGCCTCAGTCCAACGCCTTGGTCGACACAAGTCACTTGGTACGACAGCAAGGATATATCTGGCTCGGAGAGTTCCACATCCGCGGCTTCCCACGGTGTGAACGTGGACAACTCCCCAACCTCAGGAACTCGCGGCGGGACAGAAGCAGAGGCCGTGATCTACTCAGGTGACGTCAAAATATCAAGGATACTCCGGCGGAAGCCCGACGTCAACAAGTCCGGACCGGCACCTCGTCAGCACGAGTGCCTGCACTGCCACAAGTGCTTCCTGCGACCCAGCGGACTTGCAATGCACTACACCTCTCACAGCGGACTCAAAGGTGTGCATCAGATTGTGATCCACCTATATTTCCTGACGTGACTGCAATCCCCAGCCTACACCTGCACCGTCTGCCACCAGTCCTTCTCCACGCGATCCAACGCCGTGCGCCACTTTAAGCGCCACTTTGGGGAGATCGGTGCCGACAACCACACTGTCATTGGGTAGCATAACCGGTTAGCATATTGTAATAATGATAATGTTGCCTACTTTGCTGTCAACAGGGAGAAAGTGTCCTCTTCTGGCCCAGAGTCTGGCTGACTCGCTCGCTGTCAAG
>ERZ1463038.986-NODE-986-length-10128-cov-15.555942_pt1 | contig 10128 bp, 12 predicted proteins | sample MGYA00564479_ERZ1463038 | MGnify/ENA primary metagenome ERZ1463038 (study PRJEB39244, sample SAMEA3635134) | Helicobacter pylori | study: EMG produced TPA metagenomics assembly of PRJEB11511 data set (Assembly of a 5300-year-old Helicobacter pylori... | reverse complement strand
CCCGCTGTCGTCCGCGCCCATCTCCATCCACTTGCGCACGTCGATTTGGCCTGCCAGACAACGTCAGACATGAGCAAGGGTTGCATCTTTTGAAGCTGTGGGACGCACCCGTGCCGTCCTCGACCAGGAAGTTCATGTTGGTGGCCTGCCGCGAGACGTTCCTGATGCACGCGACGAACGAGACCTGGCGGACGGTGGAGCTCGGTCAGCAGCTGCCCCCACTCCCAAATACACATCAACGCGTGCCGATCCGGTCACCGAGGCCTCTGCAAGCTCGGAGTCGCCCACGCTCCCGCTGCCACCTTGCGCCGGGTCACGCGCAACACCCGCTCCCAGGCGACCCGCTGACGCGTCAGAAGTCAACTCACATCCTTGACATCCGCGCCGTCAATCTGGAACTCGGCCTCCGGGTGCGGTTGGTGCGCCTCGGTGACCTGTCGAATCGTGACTGGGCGCAGGGCCGAGGTGCCGCGCTGGCGCGTCGAGTCAGGGTCAGCGTGCGAGCTCGTGTGACGTGGGAGCTACACGATCAGCCTCACCTTTCCTCCGGGGCTGTCCTGGCTTCCTCCTTGCGAGCCGCCAGTGAATCCGCCGCCTGTGTAGCCTGTTGGAAAGCGGTGAGCCTCGGAATAGCAGCAGCAACACGAAGGAGCTCACTCATGTTCGTATGCTGTTGGGGGAAGGTGAGCGGTGGGCGAGAGAGTGGGGAAGGCAGCGACGCGTGGCGAGCTCGCTTGACGCGTCCAGCGGACGACACGCACGCCTGAGGCGGTGGACTCGAGGCGCCTGCTTTCCGTCGACCTCTCTTCGACTTCGAGCACGAACCGAGATTAATTGCTCGCAGATCCCGGACCCTGTCGACCACCTCACGCAGCTTGGACGGCAGCAACCTCGCGGCTGCGACCTGGGGGTGCCTGTGGTGCTGCCGACTGCCGCATATGGCACTCGCTTCCGGAGCTTTGAGATTGCAGGACCTGTAGCGCGGACACCTCCGCAGGATGCCTCTATCCATTCTTATCTCGAGGCAGGGATGACGTTGGCGGTTGCCTTCTGATGGAGGCGCACCACGAAGGCGAGCTCGGAGCTGGTACGTCACGAAGCGCATGCTCCAGTCTTCTATGAGTATAGTTAATTGCCCCTTGCGAAGTGAGTGAACGTGATCGACCAGGATCTACCTCGATCACCCATCTTAATGGGCTTGATGAGCGGCCCGCGATGACGACCCGCCACCGGTACCTCTCACCCTACGCGCCTCACATGGACGAGTGATGCTACGACACAAATACATGAACCGAGTCGTCTCGCCTCTTTCTCTCTTCAGCAACACTTTACAGGTGACCCAGAATGCTCCTAAAGCTCTTCCTCCTCGCGCCGGCGGTTTTCGCCATCCCAGCACCGACACACTCGATCCCTTACAACGCCGTCGCACCGCGACAGACTCCCGCTGTCGTTCGACCCCACGCCCCGAACCTTATTCCACTCGCCCACTTTGCTCCACTTTTCGGGTTCAGGCCTCGAGCGGCGAACAAGACTTTCCACGCTCGCGACGTCGCCGAACACCTTGTCCGCGGCGTTCCGATCAACGCGGCCGACAACGCGCTCACGGAACGAGGATCTCGCAGTACTCTAACTCGAAGGGCAGTCCTCAACTCCACCGAGACTGCGCAAGCCCAGAGTGCGGTCGCCGCCACCTGCGTCGACTCTTCGGGAAACGACACCTACATCTCGTCTGTGAGGCAGCTTCCTTCCGTCTGCATCGTTTCGGGCTGTCCTGATTCATCAACATTACAAGCTTTTCTACTACGGCGGAGCAGGCTTCTCAGTCTGCAAGTCTTGTCCTTGCGCTGCCGTGAGGCGCGACGACCCCCATCGCTGACAGCATTCTGTGAACAGACCTGTGTCAGAACGCAGTCATCGAGATCACCAATGCCATATTTCTGTACTACCCGAACCAGGTGAATCCAGTCGTGACTTCATCTAGTCCTGCATTTTGACTCTCCGAGCATCCACTACCAGACTCTCGCTACCGAAGGCTTCCCAACCGGCACGGAGCGAGCTCTCCTCCGTGTGACCGCGCAGAACCAATCCTGCGCAATCTTTGGGGCGATCAATTACGCAGACTACGTCGCTGTCCGCAACATCCAGATTGACGGCGCTCGGGAGACGTTGGGCATTCTGTCTGGAGGCCTTGCTCTCTTGGAAATGGGAGGGTACAACGTGGGACAAACGGTTGACAACGTTCATGCTTACGAACCGCGTGGCTGGTCGGTGCTTCACGCAATCGGTGAGGAATCTGGCTGCGTCGTGCCTCCACAGTCGCTCACCTTTTATCGCGCAGAGGGCACCAACACGTACTGCTCCGGTATGAGCCTCACGAACAACCAAGTATGAGAGATCGAGTTATCTTTCAACGTGCATACTGACACCATGCCTTTCAAGATCGGACCCTCCGGGCATGCACCTTCTGGAGCTCAGCAGTTTAAGCGGGACTCCACCGGCACGTACACGCCTGGACAGTGTGCGCTCCGTCCTTCTCCTTCCCTCAAACATGTACTCATATCCATCCATGCGCTCCAGGGGCCGACGGGATCAGCCTTGCGTGCAAAGCGTCCCTAGTGTCTGGGAACACCGTTACAGATGCTACTGATGGCAAGTTACTCTGTTCTACGTCCCGACGACAACTTCTGATTCCCTTACAGGTGGAATTGTGATATTCGGGGCTCCTGGGAGCAAGATCACCGGAAACACGGTCCAGAGCTTGGACAGACAGCTCCTCGGAGGCATCAACATGGTCGACGTACGTCTCCTCCCCTGCTTCCGTGCACAATGTTCTAACGCGTCAACGCAGTGGGGACCATTCTCCGGATCTTTCATTGGCACCGAGGTGACCGGCAACACGATCATTGCGGAAACAAATGTACGCCTCAGAGGTGCTTCGCGGGAGCGGCCTGCTAACGACTGCAGCGCAGTTCATCAAGCTGGGAATCGCAATGGGTGGTCTGACTTGGGGAACCGGTATGCCGTTGTAACTCGCTTCAGCGCACACCCGGACTGACGTGACGTCCTCGACTCCAGACAACCGCACAATCGCAAGAACATACGGCGGCCTCGTACAGTCAAACACTTTCCAATCAGGCTCCACCGGATACTTCGGGGTATGTAAATTCATGGGTTCTACTTTTACTGCACTGGCTGAATGAAGTTCATACAGTATGCGATAGGAATGGCCGGCCATGAGAATGCGACCGTGTCGGGCAACTCTGCCGTGAACGCCAACTTTGGGTCGATAGAGTCTGCTTCATGCTTCACCGTGTGTCCTCGCTCTACATCCAAAATCTGAAGGCGCCGTGACTCACCTACCGTGACAGGCTTGGTTCCCCCTCCCGGCTCCTCAGTCATTCATCGCGGATCAGTGGACCACACCCGGAGCGGTGCTTCAGAGCGGGTTCACGCTTTCAACGCTCGTACTTCTCATCTGCCGCGGCCCAGGAGCCATTACAGCGACAGGAGGAGTCGCACGCTAGACCGCTGCTGGGCGAGTGCCAGTGCGAGCTCCAGCGCTCAAAAAAAACCTCTTATTGTGCATAGTGTCTCCATATGATGTAAATGTACAGCATTTAAATGTGCATTTGAACAATCGGACTCTCTGTGGGAGACTCCCCGGGGTTGACAGCGCACGATTGGACACATCCAGAGACCTGCTGTCCGAAGAGCGCAGTTGACACTGTGTTATGCGCCTGTACCAAAGTGGTATGATTGTGATTAAAACGACCTATGCGGTCATCTCAGCCTACCTGCTTCGCCGCAGAGGCCTAGAGAGGCGGTATATATCGAGTCAGATTGTTGCGGCGACGCGCTGAGGCGCTGCATGGAGGCAGTGATTCCGAACAAGTACTCCTAGCAAAGCGCTCTCTGCTCTTTCTCCCGCGCTCCATCCTGATCATGCACGCCGTCACCGCCCCGCTCGTCGTCGCTCTCTTTGCAGGTGCCGGTGCCGCCGCCTATCGCGACTCAGCGTATCAGAATTCGGTGGGGTCTCTCGCCCTGGGTAGGCTGAGATCATCCTTTGAGCTGACGTCAGAGAGCAGTGGAATCCGGCTGGCTACCCAGAGATCCCTATCACAGCGAGTGGCCCTCTCATCGCCTGTGAAGAGGTCGAGCTCGCCTGGTCCAACAACTCGCTGTCGAGAAACGCAGCCCGAACGTTCGAGGTCACCGGTAGATCCTGGTAATCACCGCAAACATATTTCGCGCTGACAAAAAACGCCTTTAGCCATGCCGACCTGGCAGGTTGGAAGTCAACAGCAGGGACTTGACTTGCCGCACCAGCGATTTCTCACCCCCATGCAGTCAACCCGCTGGCTGGTGAACTTTCCGGCGGGCAAGCAGGCTTCAAGGAATATTGGGTCGAAGCCCTCCTCACTGACGATTGCAACACGAATAGGAACCGACATACGGCTTCGCCTCAGCGTAAGTCTGTCCGCCTCTTGCGATCCCGTGTATATCCACTCACGCGCTTAGCGAAGCCTTCACAACCATCTAGCGAAAAGTTTCTCGGCGTGGCAAACCTCAAGGTTTTACCAGGAAATCGCACGGACTGGTGCGCCCATCCGGATCTGATGCCCAAACCTTTGCCTGACGCACCCGCTTTGCTCCCTGCAGCATTCCAATCGAGCATCAATCAATCATCAAAGAGCTACCCGCCGCTCTGAACACATGCGATCCGGCTTTCTACAAAGTCTTGTCGGAGACAAAGGTCCACGGAACCGCGAGGGCCCGGTTGGCGAGCGGCGAGTGGCGGACCTCGACCGGCTTCCACCGAGTGGACGACAAACTCATGTGGATTCCGGACTTTCAAGTTGGGACTCAAGTGATGTTGACCTTCATAGTGATGACCCTCCGTCTCGATTGATTGGCGACGCACTAATGGAGCGCTGGAATCACAGAGCGAAGGGTCGCGCGAGCACGACCCAGTTCGTACTCGTCTCTTCATGAGGCAAGAGGAGGGGGAGACTCGATCATGGTAAGCTCAACTGTCTCAGCGTGGCAAGTCATAAGCCTGACCCTCGCAATCCAGCATCCCTGCCGACCACCTACCGACTCGCCGATGGACGCATCGTGCGTTGCTCACTTCATGTCGTTTAACTTCACAACTTGGTACTGATAACCGATGACAGACCCGGCGGCGATCACCTTCTTCGTGATTGCGGTGGTCCTCGCCGCCGGCATCGTGCTTTACTTCGTCGCGAAGGGGTGCATGCTGTACCACTCGAGGAAGAGTGGCGAGATCCGCCTGCCCACTACCGCCTAAGTGCAGTAGTGCCGATCGCCTGGGACTTCCCATCTTTTCCCTGCACAATTACCCTTATCCTTGCTCTCATCTCCAGGCGACTCGCCGGCCACGGGCAACTCAGCCACTCCGCAATGCCAACACTCTGGTCCCGAACCATCCATCATAAGAGCTCGCAGTTCCAACGGAAGACCGTCTAAAGCTCCTCCTTGATCCGGTCGACAACGCTCTCGGCGGCCTCCTCGACGTACTTGAACGCCGCGAGGATCTATGGCACAGACGTAACTCAAGTCAGCGACCACTTCTCCCCCAGCTCCATCCAGATCACAGCGTGGAAACAACTCACATTCCTCTTCATGGTGAGCTCGTCGAGCTTCTTGCCCGCAACGGCGCCCTTCTTGCTCGCGAGCTTGCCGAGGCGCTCGACCTCCTTCGCGATCCAGCTCTGCGCGTCCTCGGCGTTCTCGGCAAACTTGCCCATGACGCGCACGTAGTACGCCGCGAGCGCGGTGGTGTCGTCCTTGAGCGTCTCGGCGAGCGCGGACGCGGTCGCGAGCAGGTCGGGGCGCGACGCGGCGGGGCCGAGGAACTGCGACGCGAGCGCGTCGAGCGAGGGGATCCGACCGGCCATGGCCGAGAGACGACCGCCGGGGAGCTTCGAGGTGCCGCAGTTCTGAGCGCGGAAGCGTGTCAGCGAAAGTCAGGACAGTCGGGCAGCACGCGAAGGGGACGGACCTCGTTCAGGAACTCGAGCATGGCCTCCTCGCTACGGGCCGAGGTGTAGTCGATCGGCGTCTTGCCGTTGGACGGGATGAACTGTGGTAGGCGGGCTGTCAGTCAGCAAGGTCCTTCGAGGGAGCTCGAGGGTCGTCATCGCGCACCTTGAGCGTGGGGAAGCCCGAGACGCCGTACTTGCCGGCCAGCGCCTTGTTGTCGGCCTGGTCCGCATCGAGGTGCGCGACTCCGCACTGTGCAGTCCGAAGGATCAGCTCCAGCATGAGTAGTTCGGCGACGCAGCGAAGCGCACGCGGTCGTCTCCCTCGAATGCGCCAGCGACCTTGGTCCAGGTCGGCTCGAGCGACTTGCAGTGACCGCACCTATGGGTCCAGCTGTATCAGCTTTCGGTGGAGGGAGGGCTCGGGCGAGTTGGCTTACCATGGCGCGAAGAACGCGACGAGAGTTCCCTTGGACTTGCTCGCGATGACGCTGGCAGAGCGAGAGCAGGGTCAGCCAGCCCCGAGGAAAGACCAGTACGCGGCGTAGGACGCACGAATCGAAGTTCTTGTTCGAAAGAACTGTCTGAAAGAGTGACGAGGTGAGCGGAAGTCGTCGCGCAAGGTGCCACGTCCGTGGCTCACCGAGTACTTTGCGTCCTCGAGGCCGGCCAGAGCCGAAGTGATGACGAGCGGAATAAGTGCGAACGAGTACTTCATGATGTGAATGTGTGGTGGCGAGTGTGAGAGAGAGAAGGGTGCGGCCAGGGGCGATCGGCATTTGTTAATCGACGCCTAACCAGACTACATAGTAACCCCAGAAATTGATATTCAGCGGGGCCCGGCTCGCCCTTTTCTCTTCCTGTCCGTGTCGGTCTGCACGTTTCTCGCCTCTCGTCTGGGTCCCCCTCGTCGCTACCGGGCGGAGTCGAGTCGATGGAGGACAGGATCGCGCCCGGCGCCGGCCCCACCCCCGCGCTCGCGGCGTCGACTTTGACCTCGCAAGCGCAGTCGCAGTCGCTGCCAGACTCGCCCCCGCTGGTGCCCCTCACCGGCCCAGCCCTTCGGTCCGCCCTGCCGCGAGGGCCGCCGTTCGCGTCTCCGACGCTCGCCCCGGCCGCGCTTCCTGGGGACTCGGAGCCCGGTACGACGTACTCGTCCAAACGACCACGCTCTGACTCGAGGTGCAACTCCGACTCGACGCTCACGAACCTTAGCGACCTGAGCGACCCCGACCCCGACTCGGACGCACTCGAGCCGGCCGCCGTCGCGGAGCCCGGACGCTGGAGCTCTGGCAGCCCCGACACGACCCCGACCCGCCTCCGCAAGAGCTCGAGGCTCAATAACTGCAAGCCCGGTAGCCTCAATAAATTCAAAAAGTCCGAAAAGCGTCGCATGTCCGCGTCCGCCGCGCCGGAGGGATCCTCGCGGCGTCGCACGACGCACGACGAGGCGCAAGACGCCGACGACGAGGACGAAGGGGACACCAACGTCAGGCCAGACACCAAGGGCAAGGGAAAATCGAAGGCAACACCGCCGAGGCAGCAGAAGCATTCGACCAAGCCTGACCCGCCGGCTCGTGCGCCGCCGCCTGCGTCTGGGGACGAGGTGAGCCTCTCCACTCTCTCCGGCTTTCCCCCCGCTTTTCCGGAGAAAACGTCCTGGACATCCTTTCTGAATTCCTTTCCCCCTTTCTTTGTACAGGGCGTGCCGATTTTCCTCCGCACTCGCTTGCAGTTCTCCATGTCGTCAACAAGTCCCGCCGCCGTTCGGACATCCGCCTCGCCTACGCCGGCCCATCGCCCTCCGTCCTCAAGAAAACGTGCTCCGAACACCTCCAGGCCTTTGCCACGCTCTGCCGTGCCACTCCCGACCGCTCCAAGCGAGCTCGACGCTCCCGAACCGGGCCAGCGCAACCCGGACGCGATGGAGACGAACGCCGCCGCGATCTTCTCTCCCGAGCTAGGACTAGAGCTGTCCCTGCTCAGCATCACGAACCGCTCGGAGCCCAGCACGCCACCGCCCAGCGCGTTCCCAAGCGACGAACCTCGCGACGCTCCCGCTGCGCCCGCACCTGCGCCCGCGGACAAGACGGACGCCGCGCAGTCGTCCGACGATGACTCGGACGTGATCGCCAAGCGGCTCCTGCGCCCCAGCCCGCTCAAGCGCACCCGCCCCGTAATGAACGCCGGGCAAGCGTCGACGTCCGAAGATGAGCCGCTTGCCAAGCGCATGCTCATGGGGTTCTCACCAGAGCTCGGCATCTCTGAGCCCGAGCTGCAAGAACCGGCCGTCGCGCCAGCTCGACTCGAGCCTGTGCAAGAAGCAGCCGAGTCGTCCGCTGACTCGGAGGAGGCGCTCGCGAGTGCGTTCCCACGCGCCGCGCCGCTCGAGCTGCCTCTCGCCTCTGCGTCCAAGCCGGCTACGCTCCAGCGGAAGCGGCCCCGCGACGACGCAGACGACGAGCCAGCGACGTCGCCGACCGCGCTCGCGACGCCAGCACCTACGACCTCGCACGAAGTCGAGATTTTGAACTCGCAATTCGATAGCTGGCGGCAAGAATCTGTCCAGCCGAAAAACGTGACGCGGAGGACCGCTCGCATCGCACGAGCTCCCGCCACCGTCTTCGCTTCTGCACCTGCACCACCCCAATGCACTCCGTCGCCTGCCCCAGCTCTCCCGCCAACGCTCAAGCGGCCCGGTCCATCTCTCGGCCCACACAAGAAAAAGAAGAAGACGACGAAGACGAAGCGAACAGCACTCCGCGCTTCATGGGCCGACAGCGAGGAGTCGAGCAGCGCCCCTGCGCCATCGCGCACGCCGAGCAAGTGGCGTGCGGCGAGCTCGCAGCCCGCCGCCGCCGGCGAGACCGCAGACGCCTCTCCGGCCGCACCGTACTCCTTCCGCGTCAAACTTCGCGAGCCGAATCGGTACTCGCCAGTTCACCCGCCCGTCAAGCCGCGACCTCGCAAGGTCGGCGCCAAGGTCGAGGACGCCTCGGAGCCTCAGTATGAACGACCAAGCTCCCCCGCGGCGGACCTGCCGAGCTCCCCAGCAGCGACGGTCGCAGGCAGCGCTCGCGTCGTCGCCGTCCCAAGGCACTCTGGCGGCTTCAGCAGCACCGGGCACGCCGCTGGAGGCTCGTCCTCGAACCGCGCGCCGCGCGACGACGAGGTCGCACCGTCCTACTCCCTCGGTCCGTACCGCTCCTTCCGCTCCAGATTACATCCACCAACTGTGTCTATATCATTTAGATGCGCCTGTGGTCAACTTCTCCAGCCTCATTTCGGCACCCCAGACTCTTCCCAGCCTGCACTGGACCATAAGCGCACCAGCCACCGCGCACTCGTACGCCTTCGCACCTACCCCCAAGGTCTTCTCCGGCAATCCCGCTCCGCCCGTCCATCACAAGTCAGTCGGCGGCTCCACGTCGACCTCTCCCGCGGCTTCCACTAATGCTCTCAACATCGCGACGCCCATTTTCCCCAGTCCAACGCCACCAGTCGCCCGCGCTCCGCCGTCGCACGCAGCTCCCCACCCGCCCGTGGCCTTCTCGCAGTTTGCCTCGGAGGACCCGACCGGCTTCTTACTGCCCGGCTCGCTTCCCGCCGTGAGCCTGTTCGGGTACGAACCGCTCTCACTTCTCCCGGACCCGCGCCTCGCACCAATCGCCTCAGCTCCCCCGTACGCGCCGGACTGGAGTGGCTTCCGACCCGCGCAACCGCCTGCGAAGCGCCAGAAGCTCACGCTCCCGAGGACGCCTGCGACTCCCCAGTCGAAGCCGCCCAAAGTCAAGGCGCCGAAGCCGCCGAAGGCTCCGAAAGCCCCCAAGATCGTAGTCCGACCCGAGTTCACAATCTCCAAGACGGACTGGGTCACCCCGAGCGCGCTCCCGATGCTCGCCGTCGAGCCGCCGATCGTGCTCCGCGCCGACCCCGTCGGCGAGCGCCCGCCGAAGAACCCGCACCGCGAGCGCGTCGGCATCGAGATCGTCGAGGAGAAGCGCAAGGGCGATCTCGACCTCATCCTCCGCACCGTCGCGGGCCCCGTTCGCGCGCCGCCTAAGAGCAAGAAGGGCAAGGAGAAAGATAGGAAGAGCACCGTCTGAACTCCAGTCACCCGTTA
>ERZ1463038.985-NODE-985-length-10133-cov-13.771780_pt1 | contig 10133 bp, 10 predicted proteins | sample MGYA00564479_ERZ1463038 | MGnify/ENA primary metagenome ERZ1463038 (study PRJEB39244, sample SAMEA3635134) | Helicobacter pylori | study: EMG produced TPA metagenomics assembly of PRJEB11511 data set (Assembly of a 5300-year-old Helicobacter pylori... | reverse complement strand
CTAACGGGTGACTGGAGTTCAGACGTGTGCTCTTCCGATCTGCTGCGCATCTCCGTCCTCGGTGCCGCCGAGCACGACCCGCTCGTCCTTTCGTCGCGGCACCACTCGCAGGACGTTATCTTCGACGAGCTGCCCGCGCCACCGCCCGCCGCGTCCGGCCTCGTCGACGCCGCGATCGAGCTCTTCGCGCTTTACTTCCCGCTCCAGGAGCCCGCGAATCAGTCGGCGCTCCTGCAGCAGATCGCCATCAACGGGCGCTCGAGCCGACTCGAGAAGAACCCTGGCCGCCGCATGGCCATCGTCGCCAACTCGATCACGGCCGTCCTCGGCGCGCTGCGCCAGCTCATGCGCGGCGCGAGTCGCCGCTCGGTCGACGCGCAGGTCGGGAACGCGATGCGCGAGGTCATCAAGGACGCGCTGCTCAACCCGGACGCACGTCTGCGGCAGGCCGGCGCCGAGTCGCTCGGCCGCCTGTCGAGCGTCGGCGGGAGCGCGTTCATGGCCGCGCAGATCCAGTTCTGCGTCTCGCAGGTCGTCAGCAACACGGACCCGGACAACCGCGCAGGATGTGCGCTCGCATTCGGCGAGATCTACAGCCACGTCGGTGCGCTCGCCGCGGGCCCGGTCCTCAAGACGATTGTCGACGTCCTCCTCTCGCTCAGCGCCGACCCGCACCCGCTCGTGCACTTCTACGCGCTGCAGGCGCTCTCGCAGGTCATCGGCTCCGCGTCGCTCTCGTATGCCCCGTTCACGAACAGCACGCTCGGGATGCTGTGCAAGCTTTACATGCAAGACACGCACGAGCCCGAGGGCGGATCGCCAGGGAGCGTCAACCTGCGCGGCGACCTGCCCGCGTATCAGGCGTTCTGCCGCGTGACGGACTCGCTGATCGGCGTTCTCGGGCCCGAGCTGCAGGAGTCGGAGCGCGTGCGCGAGCTCGTGCTCGTTTTGCTCAGCGAGTTCGTCCACGAGCCGGACGACGGCATCACCGTCGAGGCGATCCGCGCGACGCAGCACTTCCTCATGTTCGCCCCGGGCGCAATCAACCTCACCAAGCTCGTCGCGCGCCTGCGCACGCAGCTCTCGGCCACGCGCCAGCCGCTCAAGGTCGCTGCTGTGAACAGCGTGTACCAGCTCGTGCAGCGCGACGCGGCCCTCATGTCCAAGCTCGGCGGCGACGGCCTCGTGCAGGACCTCTTCGCGCTCCTCGACGACGACCCGAGCATCGAGGGCGTCCGCGACGCCATCACGTCCTGGCTCCGCCAGACCGCCGACGCGAACCCGTCCGGCTGGATCGACCTCTGCCAGCGCATCATGAGCCGCTCCGCCGGCGCGAACAAGCTCACCGAGGTCTCGAACCAGCCGATGATGTCGTTCGCCGACGAGGAGTCGCAAGGGCTCGGCCTCGAGGCCGACGGCGGCGCACGACCGGGCGCGGCCGCCGCGCGCACCAACTCGAGGTGGCGCACGCAGCTGTTCGCGCTCCAGTGCCTGCACGAGGTCTTCCTCACCGTTTCCAGGAGTGGTCGCCTCGAGCACTTTGACATCGCCCGAGCCCGCGCCGTTCGGGCCAACCGGCGCGGCCTGCTCGTCACCCGCGTCGCCGACCTCATCAAAATGGCTTTCACGGCTTCGACCGCCCAGGTCATGCAGATCCGTCTCGAAGGACTAGTCGTGCTCCGCGACGTGATCGAGGTGCGCTTTCCTGCCTTTGTGCTGGATGCCCGGTTGACCTCGTCTTGCACCCGCAGAACTTCAGCCAGTCGCAGGACCTCGACTTCGAGGAGGCGCTCCTCCTGGACCAGTACCAAGCCCCGATCGCGGCTGCTCTTACTCCCGTACGCTTTCAGTCAAACTTACTAGAGACTTCGCTCACTCCTCCGCAGGCTTTCGCCGCCGACTCGTACCCCGAGGTCCTCGCGTCCGCGATCCAGGTCTGCGCCGTTTTCGTCGGAAGTGGCGTCGTCAAGGAGATAGAGAAGATGGGTCGGATCCTTAAGCTGCTCACGAGTGCCCTCGAGAGCTGTCGAGGTTCGTCTCTCGCATCCCATTCGCACGCGCTCGACTGATCGCAGCCACCGCAGACTCGGACATGTCCTCGCTCGGCGACGTCAAGGACCTGAGCACAACTGCGGCCGTCATGCTCAAGACCTCCATCTTTGCCGCGTGGGCCCAGTTTCAGACGGCGAGCGTCCGACAGCCGTACCTCGCCGACGTGATCCGGCCGCACCTCCCGCTGCTGTGCCCGTTCTGGGTCGCTTCCCTGCGCGAGTACGCCCGAGTTCGGACAGACCCGGACGCTGCCTCGTCCGACTCTGGAGCCGGAGGCGCCGCGTTCGATTCGGTCTACTCGGGCCTATCGCGCGAGACGGCGCTGCCGGTCCGTCCCTTGCTGCCCTTTCGTGCAAATAGCTCACTGACCCAAGCAAAACAACAGTTCTACGAGCGCTCCTGGCCACAGATGCTCCACGCAGTCGCCACGCTGCTCAAGTCGAACGACCTGCACATTCTCCGCGCCGTCGACGGCCTCGACACCTCCCCGACGGACGCCGCACCGCTCGTCGCCGCGCCGCGCACCTCTCCCGCGCTCTTCTTCTGGGTCCTCTTCGGCCTCTCGTTCGAAGCACTCTGTGCGGCCCCGCCGCCGTCGGGCGGTCTCCCGCCTGCAGCCGTGCAGGCGATCGCGCTCGAGGCGCTCGTCGGGCTCATCCGGCCCGAGGTGTCGGGCGCGGCGCTGCTCGACACGGGCTTGTTTGAGGAGCTGTGCAACCTCTGCTACCGGCTCGCGATCACGGAGGGACCGGCGATCAAGGTTCATGTCATGGAGGTCGCCGTCCTGCTCGCCAAGACGTTCTCCAAGGACTTGCTCAGGAAGGAGGCTGGCGGCATGTGAGTCGCGCTTAGTCTGTTTCGTTGAGTTGGAAATACTGATTTTCGCCGAACAGGAACGGCACGATTGTCGGAGATGGCTCGTCGATGAAGAACGACAGCAAGATGACGCAGTGCCTGCGCGTGGCGACGTGCGTCCTGCGCGAGTCGGTCCCGTCCTCGACGAGCTCGTCCTCTCGCCGTGAGTTTCTCTTCTCGCCTTTTGATAGCTCTGTTGACAAGGCTCTCGCCTCAGCTCATGCCACGACGCTGCCCGCGCACATCGCGCTCGTCAAGTCGGTCTTCTCGTCGTTCCTCGACATCGCAGACCTGTACCCGCAACCGACGCGCGAGGAGCTCTACGCGATCGCGTTCCACTTCTACTCGCGTGCGATTCCTTGCTTCTTCCATCTGCCTTCGGAACGCTCACCACGCTCGGCACGCAGAACTGCTCAAGGACGAGACATCGGACGCGGACCTCGTCGGCCCCACGCTCCCGGTGCTCAAGATGCTCTGCGATCGAGGCTTCCACATGCGCAACGGGCTTCTTACGGTCCTCCCCCGAGTCGTTAACGGCATGCTCTCGGCGTGCCTCCAGAACGTCGACGACGTCCGGTGCGTTCTGGTTCCCGGCTTCTCTCACTTCGTGGGCTGACCTCGCCCCGCGATAGTGGACGGAGAGGCACCTCGGCTGCACTCAAGACGAAGAACAACCTCCTCGCGTCGGTGCTGCTGCTCACCGCGCTACCAACGAACGTCAAGATCGGCCAGGCGGCGGTTGAGCACGCATGCTCTCTAATCACCCAGACCGCGCTCGCAGACTCGAGCGACGTGCGCCTTCTTTTCCTATCTTTCAAGTCCTTGAGCTGAGCGGCGTTTATCAGACGACCACGACGGCGCTGCACTGCCTGACGTCGCTCCTGACCGCTGCCGCGCGTGGGTCGGGTGTCGTGCAGTTCTGCGTCGGGCAGCTCCTCCCCGGCCTGATCGAGTACATCGCCCGCGCGGCCGAGGCGGACTACCAGCCTGGCGACCCAAAGCTCGTCGCGCTCGCCGAGGTGCTCAAGAGCTTCGTTGGCGTACTCACCGCGGTCGGACCCCAGCACCGTTCGTCCTCCCCTCCCCTCACTTTTGATGCATACTGATCAAGAATGAATGACAGGTACCCAATCGCTGTCGGTGCTCTTGCCGGTGCTGATCCTGCTCCTCTCGCCGACAACGACGCCCGCACCGCCGAGCCACACGCTCGCGATCACGCACCTTCTTCAGCTCGCGTCGGCGCATTCGGCGCACTTCAAGGAGGCGACCGCGGCGCTGGGCGAGGACCAGCGCAAGGAGCTCGAGATGAGCATCCGCGCGAGCGTCGGCGGTGGACGCAGGGAGGAGCGCAGGGAAGAAGCGCCCAAGATTGAGCTGAGAAGCTTCAGTTAAGCTGTCTCGTGTAGGGGGCTGTGCAAAAAAGATACCAGAAGCCGTGAAAGTGTTCAAGAGATCGGCTTCGGGAAGATCAGTTGCGACGGTCCGGCGTTCACAACTTTGCTCGCGCGGCTTCGCCCTCCCGCACGCTCTCGCCCCTGCCCCACTCCTTCACCGCGTCCGCCAGCTCGGAGATCTCCTCGCGCGTGTTGCCGGCGTGCAAGCAAATCCTGACGCGCTCCTCGCCGAGCGGGACGGTCGGGTACGTGATTGGGCGCACGAGGAACCCGCGCTGGACGAGGTGCGCAGCGAGCAAGCGCGGCGAGGACGTCAGAAGTGGGATAATTGGGGTCGTAGGTGGGTGAAGAGTAGTTGTTGTGGGAAGGAGGGGTGGAAGAGAGATTGGACAGTGGGCGGGCAGAGCCGAGATGGACGACAGGAGCAGCAGCGAGAGCGAGTGCAGGTGGGCGGCGGCCTAAATGTGCGAGAATTTGCACGCAAAGTGTCAGTGATTATGTTGGAGTCAGAACGGAACCTGCAGGACGCACGACGTCGCCGTGGCCCTCCTCGAGCATCTCGAACGCGGCCTTGATCGCAACGACGTTCATGAGTGGCATCGCGGTCGAGTAGATGAGCGGGCGGGCGTAGTTGACCAGGTACGACCGGATCAATGGGTTGCACAACACGATCGCTGCATCGTTTCCTGGGTCAGCCTCGGGTTGGGTCGGGTCGGCGGAATGGCGGCGAATGGGAGCGCGAGTGCGAGCGCGCGAAGGAAGAAGAACGCACCTCCGCTGCAGGCCATTGCCTTCCCGAACGTGTGCACGCGGATCGTGATCCGGTTCGCAAGCCCGAGCGCGCACACGATCCCGCGACCGAGATCGCCGTAGAGGCCTGTCGAGTGGGCCTTGGCAACGAGCGCGGCGTCAGCGGCAGCCCTTCTGTCCCGCAGCCAGCAAGCGCACCTCGTCAACGACCATGTGGCCGTTCCCACGCTCGAGCACGCGCTCGACGACGGTGACCATCTCGGTGAGCGGGCTGAGATCTCCGTCCATCGAGTAAAGCGTCTCGACGGCGACCCAGACGCTCCTGTTGCCACTCCTGACCTCCGCGTCCTCGCTGCACTCCCTCAAGACCCGCTCGAGGTCCTGGACGTCGTTGTGCGCGAACGGACGCCGGTTCGCTGGGGAGACCCGGCTCGCGCGCATGCCGTCGTGCGTCGAGGCGTGGATGAGCGCGTCGTAGATGATATAGTCGTCGCGGTCGGGCAGGCATGCCCACAGGCCACTGTTGGCATCAAAGCCCGAGTTGAAGAGCAGCCCGGCGTCGGCGGCGAGGAAGGCGGCGAGGTGCGTCTCGAGTGCGAGGTGCGCGGGCGTGTTGCCGTCCAGCAGCCGCGACGAGCTCGGACCGAGTGGTGAGGGAAGGGCGGCGAGGGCGGTGAGCAGCTTCTGCTTGAGCACGGGCGACGTCGCGAGCGAGAGGTAGTCGTTCGAGCTGAAGTCGGTCAGCGACGGGTCGACCAGCTGGGGGTGCCGCGACGGCGACAGCGTGCGCTTGATCCGCTTCGTCTCCCGCGCCTGCAGCGACGAGCTCAGTCGGGCGTGCAGTGCGCTCATGGTTGTCGGTCCAAGAGCGAGGATCTGCCCAAGTAACCGGCTCGGAGCGTTGTTGGGCGGCGGGGCGATCTTTTTATGATCGGGCTGCGGCGCAGCAAGTAGGCTCCAAAGTCCAGCTTCGTCTCGGGCCTCCAATCTTGGACGCCTCTCTCTTTCAAGCCACCACCTCATGTCGTCGTACAACCGCCACGAGCGAGACCGCGACTATCGAAACCAGAACCGAGACCGCGGGATGAGCAAAAGCCGCGAGCGCAACAGGAGCGAGCGCGAGTACCGCCCTCAGAATCGCCCCGACACCCGCATCAACTCGCCGCCCCGCGACCGGGGACGCTCGAGAAGTCCGTACCGCCGCCTATCCGACCGCCAGGGTAGCGAGGGGACCCCTCCGCGACCGAGTATCACTGGCGCCGAAACGCCGCGGCGACCCGCACCGGGTGCGCCGTCGGCGAGGAACCAATCGCCAGCAGTGGTCCTGTCCATCATGCGGCCAGCGACGCCCGGGACGAGCAAGAGTCGACTGCCGCCCGCCACAGCGGCGCAACCGCCCGCGGCGCCATGTGCGCCCCTCCCGGTCTGGCCACAACCAGGAGGCAGTGCGCACGCTCGCACCTCGTCCAACTCGTCGTCGTCAAGCTCGCTTCCGGCCAGGCCAGGGCAACATCCGACCACGCCGAAATCCGCTTTTGAAAAGTGCGTCCTCCGCATGCATGCAGGTCCACAACAACGCTCACACGTGACGCCCCCTGCAGCGAGCTCACCAAGCTCGTCCCGCTCGTCGTCTCGCCGTCGATCCGATCTCTTGATCTCTCGATCCAGATGATGAAGACGGGACAAGCGCTGCTCGCGCTCATCCACGCCACATCCAACTCGACCACCCCGCTCCCGATTCTCGACCCGCCGCCCGTCCCGCCCAGCACGGACGACCTCGAACGCCGCCTTCGCGTCAAGATGGAGAACGACCTCGATCGCCGCTTCGCCGAGCGCGAGCAGGACCACCTCGCACTCCTCGAGCGCCAGCGCGAGGCGCACGCCGCTGCACTCGCCGCGCAGGTCGACGAGCACCGCAAGACGCTCGAGCGGATGGACGCCGCAGCCGTCGAACGTGTGCGGGAGGTTGTCCAGGCAAAGCTCGAAGAGAAGATGCAGGAGCTGGAGGACAAGGTCCTTTGCTCGCAGATGGACCAGCCCGCGCCAGCGTTCGCGCCGTACACGCCCGCCGCGGACCCGTCGCCGTCGGGTACGACTGCCATCGTCGCCGCGCGAGACCCGACGACGGGCCTCTGGACGGACAGTTCGCCGTTCCTGTACGGTCGGTTCCGCGCCTTCCGCGAGGAGCTGTACAATCAACACTTCCCCCAGTTACGGCAAAGGTCGAAGCAAGAGGTCGCCGAGCTTCACAAGCGCCTCGACGCTCTCGCGGCCCGGCTCGACGCCTGCCCGGTCGATTCTCCACGCAAGCGAGCGAGGGAGGACAGTGCCGACGGCGGAGCAAGCGCGCTCGAGAACGTGCGCGTCGAGCTGCACACCGAACGCGACCGCATCAACGACCTCACGAACCGACTCCAGAGCGCCGAGACGGCCGTCGCGAGCAATGGGACCACGGTGCGGAGCGTGCGCGACCTGGTGCGTTCCCGTCCTGATCTATGAGCCGCGCATGGTGCTAATTGACTGTGCGCAGGCCAACTCGTACAACGTCAACACGAAGTCGGAGTTCGAAAGCGTTCAGGGAAAGATCGAGGACGCGATCCGCGCCGCGACGGGCGGCCTCGTCAAGGTGGAGGCGATGCGCGAGTACGTCGTGTCCGAGGTAGCCGATGCCGTCAACTCGCGAGTGGAGGAGATCGTCGGACTCAACAGCCTGCGAAAGTCTCCCTCGAACGTCAAGCCCGATCTCGACTCAACCCGCATCGTACGTCCCCTTGGCATCACCTCCCGTCCCCTTCTCACCCGAACCTCACAGGTCAAGCTCGAAGAACTCGACGAAGCCATCGCGACAGCTTTGAAAACGAGCGTGCCGTCCCACCTGCGTTCGCGCCTCGAAGCAGTCGAATCGCTCGCGAACCAGCTCGAGGTGCTCGAGGCCCAGACGTACGGCATGGACACCAACCTCGACGCGCGCATCGTGGGCCTCGCCCAGAAAGAGATCGCCAAGGATCTTCAGCATCTCGTCGAAGACGAGCTCTCGCACGCGCTCACGCCCATGCGACTGGCGAACCTCGTCCAGACCAGCTTCGCGGGGAAGAGGGAGACGGGCGAGAAGCTCAACGAGTGCGAGCGCAGGTTCTCTGACGTCGAGAGGTGCGTCCTTGTCCTTCACTTGAACTGCAGAACAGCTGCTGACCACCTGCTACCCTCAGCCGTCTCGTCGGCCTCGACAAGGGGCACGCGACGCTCCTCGCCGACCGCGAGAGGACGATGTTGTTCCTCACCTCGCTCAAGACGAGTCTCGGGGCGATTCAACCTGAGCTCTCGGCGCTCGTCAACCGCCAAAACGCTACCCCGCCCGCGAGCCCCGACGGGCCAGCGCCCGACGCCGATGCCTTGTGATCGTTCCTACCCGAACAGACCCTCTTCGTAACTCTTGTAGCCACTTCCCAGCCCGTTTTGATTCTCCCTGCCGTGCTTGTTGTTACTCTCATCTGTGTACTCCGTGGCGCTCCCCACTCTCCCCACACCTTTTTTCGTGCTCCTCCGTACTTATTAATGGAAAGTCTAACATTCTTGGAACGTGGATCATCAGCAGTGCTGTCGGTGGGCTCGGGTCGGATGAATGCTGGGACGGGCCAACTTGGCGTGCGGCTGAACGCCACCACGCTGTTCATACGCTGAAAGTCCTCGGACCATCCCGGACTTGAACGCTTGAGCCTCGAGGGATTCTCATCAGCAGGGACTCCCACCCCGATCTGCTCTACGCAGCGACGAAACGTAATAAGGACGCGACGACCGACCTCGAGAACTTGCGGGCCGAGGGTGATCGGTTGGGCACAACATGCGCACCATTCAGTGACCGAAGATGAGCCCAGCACTAGAACAAGACATTTTTACACCATAAGGACACTGATGACCGACCATCGCATGCTGCGAGCGCGTGGAGGTGGTCACGACGTGCCGCAACAACACGACGAACGGTGCGGTCGTGCGACCCTCCGAACGCAGGTCATGCGGACAGGGGCACCTTGCGCTCTTTTATAGCTCCACAGCTCTATAAGCTTTCTTGGACGCTCTGGCTCGACATTGTTTGACCTTTCCCCGCCACCATCGACATCACCGTCTTCCCATCGAGCGCCTACACTCAGCCCACCCCTTTCGCCGTTCACTAGCTACCGAATCAGCTGGCAATACTCTTAGAGCTCATCATGAACGCCACTGTCATCTTCGAGCAGATCATTGCAGCCCTTCCCCCAGACGCCAACCCGTTCCTCGGCATCTCAGCCGCGATCACAGCTCAATTTTACCCGACCCTCCCCTCCTCCTTCACTCGTAATCTCCACGGTGCGACAGCAATTTTCATTACGCAAGCTTTCCACGACGCTGCCGTTTGATCACGACGCTAAATGCCACGGTGTACTTTCACTAGCGACGCGCTGCTGCTCATCGCGATTCTCATTCTAGACGCTCGCAAGACGCAGAACGGGATCTGCCTTTTCCGCATCGCTTCTGGTCCCAGCGGATCTTTCATAATGCCCCACCCCTCGATTGCGTAGGCTACAGCTTAGCTCTAGGTGCAGGTCGACGACGCCATTGACGTGCGACGCTTCCTTGCAGATGGCAGCTGGCGAATCTCGCCTTCGCAATCCGTACGTCGCTTTAGACAAGTGTGAATTTGACCTTGAGTAGTCTTTTGGAACAGTTTTGGTCCTCTTCTGTTTCGTGACGGCGGCGCACAACAAGCAGGACGACCCCCGTCGATTCATGATGTGAGCCAGGCTTTAAAAGGTCCCAAGTAATACCGTGGCTCAATCCTCACTTACAATAGTTGGCAGCTGTTGCCGTGGCTCTCAAGCTGGCTCGCCGGCTGGTTTGCGGTTTGCCTCTCGTCGAATAATCATCTAAGGGCACCCAGCTGACGCTCGTGATGCACATGCACCGTTTATAACAGATGTGGTCAATCTGTGTCATGCATGCCCTTCCCGCCGATTCGTCAAGCGGACTCGATCTCATGCGCTTCGTTCGCCACCCGACCTTTCTCAACATCCATTTCATCGCCGGCGTGCTCATTTGCACGACAGT
>ERZ1463038.984-NODE-984-length-10133-cov-19.422306_pt1 | contig 10133 bp, 17 predicted proteins | sample MGYA00564479_ERZ1463038 | MGnify/ENA primary metagenome ERZ1463038 (study PRJEB39244, sample SAMEA3635134) | Helicobacter pylori | study: EMG produced TPA metagenomics assembly of PRJEB11511 data set (Assembly of a 5300-year-old Helicobacter pylori... | reverse complement strand
GGGGGGGGGGGGGGGGGGGGGGGGGGGGGGGGGGGGGGGGGGGGGGGGGGGGGATTTTGCTCGCAGGAGTTTTCGACGCGAGGAGCTCAGTTGTCGCCGTTGGTAGTCGGGACGCTGCATCCACAGATTCAGTGCCTTGTTTTGGTTATTCGTTGGACGGAGAGAGAAAAGCTCGGGACGTACGCAGCCTCCGCCTCGGCCTTCTTCTTGACGAGCAGGTCCGAGAGCGTGGCGAGGAGGGGCGAGACCTGGTCCTTGGTGTAGTTGATAATGTTGGCCGCCTTGGTCTTGACCGGCACGTCTGTCCGCATTCCGACTTAGCGACTCAACCCTGAGAAAGGGGGGGGAGGGGACGACGAACCGGGCTTGGCGAGCTCGTCGCGGATGTGCGAGACGCCCTCGGTGAGGGAACCGTACAGCGGCGCGGTCGCCGACTGGGCGTGGGCCGGCTGAGAGTCGGGGGGGTTTGGATTAGCGGAGAGGGAGGGAGGGGGGAGGGCAAGAAGGGACGGACGAGCTCCTTGGCGGTGGTGGCGAGGTAGGTCGAGAGGCTCTGCAGTTCAGAGAGGATCGAGTGGATCGCTTCAGACGCAGAGGCCTTGTCGCGCGGGACTGCCAGCCATTGGGGGTTTAGTAAGAGCGTTAAAAAGTGGGATGAAGCGAAGCGACGGACCGGCAGCGACCGTGTCGGCGAGTCGGACTTGGAGCGCGTGCAGCGTCTCTTGCGCTTGGGCGATCCGAGCCGTCACCTGGTCCGTGACGGGCGAGAGGCGCTGTTGCGAGCTCGGAATCAGCCACCCCGCCCTCCCCTCGCAAAGAAGACCCAACTCACCGAAGTAAAGCCGCCCGCATACTCCCTCGCAACCCTGACGCCCTCGTCCGCCGGCCCCCTCACGCGCTGAACGAGTCCCTCACCCGTCTCAGTCTTGACCGCCGGCACGCGCTTCTCGAGGTAGTCGAGGCCCTTGACGGCGTACCCGTCGACGGCGTCTACGGGCAGGTGGGGAACGACGGCCGAGAGCAGCTTGGTCGACGTCGCCTCGAGCTGGTTGTAGACCGAGAGCGCGAGCGCGTGCGAGGCGATGAACGAGTGCGCGAGCGAGAGCGACGACGAGACGAGCGGGTAGGATGACACCTAAGAGAGCAGTGCGACGTCAAGCGGTCAGAAGCGGGGGGGTTGGGGAGCGACGAACGCGCTGGATCGACTTGTACTCGTGTGTGGCCGGGTACGTCATGTTCTCCGAGCCTGGGATCGGAGCGGTCGATGCCATGTCTGGGTGCCGTCTGTGCGGGGTGGCGGATTGGATTCGGTTGGGGGAGGACGCGACGGGTCAGCGTGCGTCTCGCGGGTCTGGGAAGCTCCGAGTGGCAGCGTACGAGGTGAGAGTGACGAGTGGCGACGAGCGGGGGGAAGGGAAGGTGGACGAAGGAGAGAGAGAGCCGAGCGTGCGTTGGGAGCCGTGACGAAAATCGGTCGCCGCCCACAGAGTTGCGCGTGTCAGAGGCGAGCGCGCGCGCGGGTGCTGCGGACGGCACCCTTTCTTTTGCTCGTTGCGCTTTCGCTGGCGAGAACACACCTTTGGGTTTTTGCGGCGCTGGTCCTGGCCCCGTCGTACGGCTTGCGGGTCAGACCCTCGCGAGAAAAAAGGCTGGAAACGGGCAGCTGCACGAGAGCGAGGGTTGCGCGAGGGTGATCCCCCCCAACGGCTGATGCCCCGCGGCGACATGCATGCAGCTCGCTCGACCTGTCAAGCCCCCCACGCTCTTCCGCTCTTCCCCGTGGCTCTTCCTCTCTCAGCCCTTGAGAAAAAGGACCCGGTCTTGTCTCGTCCGACACGTTCCCCGAAAGAACCGTTCATTTACGGGAGCTCCGAGTCGCAGGTGGGAATGATTGGGCGCGTCGCGACGATCCCCCCGCGCGCGCCCCGGCGCACGCAGTCGAGGCTCGCAGGGGCCCGATGCGTGCTTTTCACATGCTGCACCTACTATAACACGAGCTTGGCGAGTAGTGGCATTGGGTTGGGATGAGGGGTTGGAAACGGGCGCACGTGAATCGGCATAGGTACGGGGCCGGACGAACGCTATCTACAGTGGTAGGACTGGTGCGCCTCGGGGTAGAGCGCCTCCCCGTGCCGTTCTTGTTCAGGTTTACTACTGTATTGACCTTGTGTTGCCCCCCCCTCCAGGTTGGCTCAATCGACTGTTGGTGTTAGGTAGGGCCCAGCGGTGGGCGTGCGAGGTGTCCTCGAAGGCGCGCGAGCAGGAGTGGGAGGGGCGCTGGAGCCTGGGTGTGAGGGACTGACGCAACTACTACCTGCTATTCCCCAGATCTTTTATTGTATGTAGCTTGGCTTTGGCTGCAGCTTTGGCTTTCCAATCGATTTGTTCGTCGAGCCGTGAGCGCTTGAGCATCCAGCGGAGACGCACTCGCGCTGCACCCGCTTCATACGAAATCCTAGGCCTCCGCCATCCTTGACATCATTCACCTCAGAGCTCAACCCAAACTTTTTTAATTCCAATATGCTTGCTATAAAGGCGGGGGGTGTGGCAGCGGCCTCTGCAAAAAATATTTTGCGGGTTCTGGTGGGGCGTCGTCTGATGGCTTGGACGGGGTGGCGCGACCGCCGAGAGAGGTCGAGAGGTTCAGGACCACTTTCAGGCGCGAAAGATGGAAAGCTCGAGGTCTGGTAGAGGGCACAACCTGTGCTCTGCTGCACTGCAATACTGTGAATACAGCAGGCCCCCGAAATTGACTGATCACAAGGGGCAAGTCCTCCCGTGTGATCCACAACACTGGAGAAATGCAGCACACCATCTCCGCAGAGCACCTTTGAAAGGTAGTGGATCTGTGGGTCAGAGCCCCTTTTTCCCCTCAACATGGTTCGCACTGTCCAGATCTGCTCTCCCGCTCGACCGGGGACCCAGGGAGTGTGTATTCTACCCTCCTGACACTGAGCTCTAGGCGACGAAAGAGAGAACAAGCACCTACACGTCCTCACTGAAGTGCTGGCTCTGGGAGTGCGAAGCGAGAGGCGTCGACCGAGAGCAGGGGAACGGGATTCTTCAATCTGCAGCTCAGAAACCCATGGTGTTACGACGAACCCGGAATAATATGGCGGGTAGTTCAGCAGACGATAGTTTAGCTATCACCTGGGTTTTTTTTTGCTCATCGTACGGGTGTCTGTGCCCTGCGAGAGCCATCCACAGGACGCCGACGCATGATCGAGTCCAGCCTCCACGTGACCCCCGTGACGTTGATGGAGGGACTAGTGGCTTCTGAGGATTGAAATAAGCGCTTCAAAAAAAAAAAGGCCATCAACCTCCAGAAGGCGAACAGCACGTGGGGACGGGACAACGTGAACTTCGCCTGCTCCAACTGCTGGTACCCTGGATCTGCGGGGGGAGGAGTATGATGCTGTCGCTCAAGGGATTGTTGAACGTGGCGCACATTCACTGGATCCGATGAATGAGATCACCAGCGTATCAATCCACTCATCGACCGCCGCCTGATTCTCCCCAGTGCCACGCCTGAAACGGCTCACGCGTAGCAAAAGGACTCAGCAGTGACAGAGAGGGAGAGAGAAGAGCCCGATGTCCTCTCTGAGCGCAGCTTCGTCTCGGAACAAGTGTGGTGCAGTCGAGCGGGCGCGGGGGCATGTTGAGACGCACCGGAGATGCGCCTCCTCGCTCGCGGCTGTAAGATAGGACGCTTGGTGAAAGAAGAATACTTCAATGAACTCGGCCGTACGTTGACAGCACAGGGCAGCGGACATTAAAGTCTCCGTCGAGCTCGCTTCCTACTGCAGTCGATTCCCGGCCTCACCTTGAGTTGGACACAAATGTGTGTGAGACGCCAGCTATAATGGTGCCGGTGATTTCTGGAACAACTTATTCATACCAGCTGTACTGTGAAAACACGGCACAGCCGACGTTGAAGTCGCCCATTGAGCGCCGATCCCACCCTCCGTCGTCTGGCCAGCACGTATCAGCTTTCTTACTCCCTCACCCCACCCGAATGACCTATTAAGTATTTCTAGAAGGAAAAAGTACATCGATACCGCCTCAGTCCGTGCATGTCCACGCTCGCCAAGGTCGTGTTGTCGCACAGCTCGTCCGAGCATGAATGTCCAGCCGCATCCTTCCGGCTCAGCCAATGTGCTTATGATACCATACGCCAAGATCACGACGATAGCAACCGTGAGGAAATAGGTAGTCAACCTTGCCCTTCGACCGCTGGTCCGGATCCGAGGTAGGGAGCGGGAGTCCGGCTCGGTGCGCACTTTTTTCCCGACCCGGCAGCGCTGCGTGAATAGCGTGATTGTTGCAGGCCCAAGGAAAGTTCGCAGCAGGGTGCAGCCAGAGAAGCTGTACCGATGTGCAGCTGTCGTCAGCATGTCTGCGTGCGGTCCCTGCACTCGTTTCCCCGCACATGCTGGCTCGATCCGTTCTTTGTTTTTAGCTGGAATATAGACGGACCAGCGAGCTGATTGGAAAGCCAAGCGGGAGCAGATAGGCCCACCGACGGCCGTTTCCCACCCGCTGGCGCCCTACGACGAGGAGTTGGCGCGGTCCGTCAATTCACACAGTCCTTCACTGGCTTGAGCGGCTCTCGTGAAACAGCTCTCACGCCCTCCCCGTCTTTTCCTAATCAGTTTCACCCACGCAGCTCAACATTAAATCCACACAGAACACACGATGACACTCACCCCATTCGCTGTGCTCGGTCATGCCTCGCGTTCGAGTCTCCCGGGCAGACCTTCTGAACCAGTGCCCTCACTAAAGGATGAAGAGACCTCGGAAGGCAATCAACCTCTCCCGAGTGCAGCTGGTCTGTGACTGATGGGCAGAGGGCTTGCTGGTGCTGGCCGAGACAGCGTCAGCGTTTCCATCTTCCGTCTCACAGACCAACCCAAAGAACACAGCAGAGAGGGGAGTATGATGCAGCGATCACACACCTCCGAACGCTCGTCCGAGGGGCGGGGGCGGTCATCCGGCTCAAAGCGCGTTGCCTTCACTCGAACACTCGAGTACAGGCACAAGCGGTCACTCGCACAGGGAGACTCACATCTGGCCTCTGCCTAGAAGTAACTCGCAAGAATGGCACAAAAATGGAAAAAGGTAGGCCTGTGACCGCCCTTTCCACCGGCTGATGCCCAACGCGGGTCATCAAAACGCGGGTCATCAAGGGCCGGTCAGCCACAGAGCAGAGCGTCATTCCAACAGCTCCATTGGCTCAGCGGCCACCCTCATCTTACCGGGGAGAAGCTCTCGTAGGCTAGCACCAAGACGTGAGCATCAGCAACCCAGCCAGGTTTCCTCGAGGGTCGCCCTGGGGTATCGCATCTCCAGTTCAGTGCCGCCACCAGCGTGTCCAGCTCGAATCGAAGCGCTTTCGTCTCCTCCCAAGGCAAATCAAGCCGCCAGCGGCATTAGATGGGTGGTACGACAACCACCGCTTTTTAAGCGCTGGTGCGTGCGCGAGAGGGGGAGAGGTGTGGTGGGGACGGGAGAGCGACGTGGACAGCAACGGGGATTCGCACGCTTCGAATCCAGGCTTCTAAGCCACGCAGCTATTCCACATTGGTGGGACAGCTGTCGTTGGCATTTCCCGTCTAGAATGCGCGCCGCGTGCGATCCCCACAGCTCGGATCAGAGCTCGGGCTGCTGCTCTCTCGCCTGACGAGCAGACAAGGACAAGCGACGAAGAAGGTGCTGATCGCTCGATCATTCTTCCTCAAAGGCTGGTCCGTCGAGTGAAAGGAGAGATGCGCGGCCGAGAGAGGGAAGGCCGGCGACAACAGCCAAAGCACACGCAGCACCATGGAGGTAGCCTCAGATCGGCCCGGCACGGAAAAAGCACGGAGATGAGGCAGCTGCATTTGGAGACTGATGGAAGTAGACGCGAAGCTGTGCCACTGGGATGTGGCACAGCTCTCGTGGCATCACCGTCGTGCAAGCGTCCGGGCGCGCAAGTTCCCCCACAAGTCGGGCTCGCGCGTAGATCAGCTCCCAGTCTCCCGCCAACTCGCACAATCTCACCAGCCCACGCAGAACAATACACCAACTCACGAACGACCTCAACTCGTCTGTGCTCGCCCGCCGAAGATCTCACCGGCTCCTGCTGTCCGCCGCCCAACCCTCTCCTTCGCGGCCGGGTACCAGCAGCACGACAAAGCCGACCAGGTGGGTGAGCTCTAGCGTTTACTGTTGGCTCGTCGTCGTGGGTGAGGCGTGCACGTCGAGCTCGGAAGAGTCGCCAGTCTGCTGATTGGCGCGCGGAGAACGGCCCCCGCTGGCTGCGCCTGGACCCGGGATGATGGCGAGTTGCTGGAGAGAAGTAGATTGCAATGGGGGTGAAGTGGGCGGCTGCTCGAAGATGAACGTTGGAGGTCAAGAGTGCGCTGGCTTGGGAGCGAGTTTCGAGCGATCCGCAGTTTTGTAGGACATCACAAACTTGAACTGAGCATTACGAAACTGCGGACGTTGACCTCGGCCCATCGCGCTCGACTCTCTTTGTCTCCTGCCGCTTACGAGCTGACAAGCTCCATGTGCCGTGTATTCGTACTGCCTACACGCATACCCCACCAGCGCCTTACCACACATAGCGACCACCTCGTCTCGCTCGACCCAAGCGCACTCGTCTTCCTCCCCTCGATCTCCGCACGGTAGGGACAATATCCACTTCACTCGCCTCACCTAATCTTTGCTCTCGCCGGACCAAATCGGTCCGTGGAAGAGCGTGATAATGAGCGCCATATGAACTGGAGATTGTGCGCTGGAACGGCCTCTTGCGGTGAGGGTGGCCAAGAGTGTTTCAAGTTCGTTCAGCGGATGCGAGAACGCAGTTTTGTGCTGTTACATGTTCTGTGACTGCCAGGGGTGGCCTGCTCAAGGCGAGACGGAGCACGCGTCGACGTTCGAGCTCCCGTACCGAAGCTGCCTCTCAGGTGTGCCAGGGCCCTCTTGAGCTCGAGAGTGCTCTGATACGCCTCCAGAACAGCTCACGCATTTCGAATCATTTAAGAACACATAGCCTTTCGGGCAAGAGTCGAGTCTCATCCCAGTCTCGCGCTTGTCACGCATCGCGATCACTTGGTTGAGCATCATCTCCTAAGGGAGTGGGAACGCTGGCGAAGTGTGAAGGATCTTGAGCAGGTTCTAAACGGTTGATAATCGGAACACACGTGATGCTTGCACTCCAAGCTATTCGGCCGGCGGGACGTCCTTCCACCATTTCCGGCACGAACCTCTCCTCTACCTGAGCAGAGTCTCGCCAGGTTATGAGAGGTGTACCTTCTGAGCACTAAATTAAAGATGAACTAATGCTGGTGGATACCCTGGTGAGAGACCGGGGCAGCTCCGTTCTTGGAAACGGCGACGGCAGTCACTCGACTGCAAGGCGTGACCAGGCTGGCAAAATGCTGATGATTGAATAGTTAAGGTGACCCTGTGATACACCTTGCAAAGGCAGCCGAGCCGCCTGAGTCCTCCCCTCCGGTGGCCTATCGTCGCCGCCGACCTTGCTCCGGCTCGCACGCAGGCTATCCCAAAGCCAGGAAACAGTGTTTCCAGACCGCCGATCTATCAAGCAATAAGACTGCGTTTGTAGCTACTTACACATGCTGCGTTCCAACTTTGAAAAGTCTGTGGGTGCAGACAACCGGGCGGATGGTTCGTATCGGCCGTATCTCCAATGCGCCGCCGATCGCACGCAAGTTCACTCGCAGCACTGTCACCTATCACTAGGCCGAGGCTACGATCCTCGGATGGGATCTGGGAGTATCTTTGTTGGATTGCGACGTGAGTTCGGTCGGCAGCTGCCGACCGAACTCACGTGCAGGGGCCGCATTGGATTATCCTTGAAGCCAGGAAACGCTACCAAAAGCTCTGCTTCGTTTTTTAATCATGTTTCGTGCCCTTTCGACGGATACCGATCCCGTCTTAAAAGGTGTACAGGTGTGGATCAGTCTGCTGGCGGGTCAGGAAAAGATAGCCCTCTCACTGGGGCGATATGACCGAGTAATGTGAGCTTCAAAATAAATTTATATAAAGCTCCAGCCATTAGAAGGTTGAGTAGAGCAGCAAGCGCGAAGCTCGTGAGTCGCAGGGTCAATGTGGCGCGGGGTGCTCTCCACGTCCTCAGCTTTGCTCTGTGAAAGGCGCTGGGTGATAAGAGCGGCTTTCTATGCAGGTGAAGACTTGAATTTCGACGCTGTGACATCGCTCGAGGGAAGCGTGGATAAGCTGCTCGGAGCCGAGCAGCAGCAGCAAGCTCAATTAGCGGCACTCATCGCCGATTGTCTGTTCTCCCAGAGTCAAGGGCTATCCCAATGTCAAGAAACAAATCGGACCAGGGAACCAGGTTCGAATGAGGCAGGAGCACCGCGCGTTGGCTATTGATCTGCCAGGTCCGCCCCTCGCGGTGCCGCCCAGCGGATCGGCACCTGCCGATCATACCCAGCATTTGGAGAATGGAGTAGATCCGACTGTAAAGGTCCTATTAACATGTTCACCTCCGCTCTGCGCGTGGTAGAGCGCCTTTGATGACCCTGCACCCGACCAGCAGCTCGGTCTCACGGGCGGCAGCAGCGCTCGCGCTCACCTACACTCAACGTTCTGAACACAGGCTTTACCGTTTCTGAGATTTAAGGTCCCAGAATCATGGAGGAAGGCTCGACCTTCAGTCGCAGAGCTCAAGCAAGTTCATTTGTGGCGTGGTTACTGTCATTGTCGCGAACGCCTGCAATGAGAATGTGCCCCAGAATCTCGAGGGTGCTTTCAAGGATGATGATTGGCGAGCTGAGTACGTAAACGGCCCTGGGTGGCAGCGAGACCCGCATGAAGCGCTGCTGGATAAGCGATGAGGTGGGAGGATGACAGGCCGAACTCCTTGTGTCAGCGGAGAGCTTCCTGGGTGAGCTACCAAAGCCACAGTACCTATGTTATAGTAGAATTTTGATCCCCTGATTCAGTGCACGAATGTCTGATTTGTGAGCCATTCTCAGTGGGCAGCCGGCGGGGAGGCTGACGGAGGCCATCTTCAGTGCGCCGTTTCTCACCAAAAGTTTGCCTGGCCGACCCAAGAAAAAATCTATTTAGGTCCCGCCAACCTGGTGAAATGGACGGATTCGGATGGTGAGGTCCATCTGGAACTGTTACTTGTCCGCTGTCTCGTCGCTGGGAGAGCAAGCAGCACGCTCATACTAGGAGTCCTGAAAGATACTGGATTCCCGGGTCCTCTCACGTGTAGCATATCAAATGCTATCAAGAATTGCAGCTATCAAGAGGTGAGCCGACTCGTGCTGTGCCGAAAAACAAGTTTTAGGTTTCTGCCCATCTCAGCTCGAATGCTAAGTTGATGAAAATACGTGTGTCTGCAGTAGCTTACTCGCTCGCAAGAAGGTCTCTCTCATGGCGATGGCGGCGTTCATTTCGATCGGTCGATGTCGCCGCCTGGACGAAGTTAGTATTAAGCGGAGCGTGCGAGCACAACCGACTCCAGTGTGCAACTGGCTTTTTTTATCACTTTAATTGAGCAATTCGTACTCTCCGACGACCCCCTCTGGGCTTCGCGGCTGTTGTCGCGCATTCCCCAGTGAGACGGCCGAGCACCGTCAGAGAATGGCGGTGTAGACACTGTCAGCAGGCTCAAAGCGGATCGCTAAGCCTTTTAGCTGTTGACAAGACAAGAAGATTGACGAGTTGACCTGCGCGGTCCCCGCAGCGCCATCCCTGGGCAGCTCGTCGTCCAGCGGCTGGGAGCCTTGTCACGCTTATTCGATGAATGCCACGGATGCTCTAACACTGAATAGATCACACTTGAAAATGTGCGTCATCATGTGGAAGCAGGTGGAAGGTGAAGGTCGCTGGCACTGGTGCGGCGGACGCTGGCGGGGGCGCCTAGCGTGCGCTCGCTCCCGCAGAGGCGGCGCCCAGATCTTCCTGCTAAGCTAGCCAGGTGATCAAGACAATCTCTCAGGTGATTCAGCCTAGATACGGGCGCGATTGGTAAGGCCCGCGAGCTGGTTCGCCGCGGCGCCACTAGTCAGAGTCACTCCCTTGGCGTTTGGGCCCAAGGCGCTCTACGCGTCATGCCTTCGTGTCGCAGTACCGAGGGTTTTTGAGCCGTGGGG
>ERZ1463038.983-NODE-983-length-10134-cov-11.724477_pt1 | contig 10134 bp, 13 predicted proteins | sample MGYA00564479_ERZ1463038 | MGnify/ENA primary metagenome ERZ1463038 (study PRJEB39244, sample SAMEA3635134) | Helicobacter pylori | study: EMG produced TPA metagenomics assembly of PRJEB11511 data set (Assembly of a 5300-year-old Helicobacter pylori... | reverse complement strand
CTAGGACACTCTTTCCCTACACGACGCTCTTCCGATCTCCGGAGCCAGGTCGAGCCGACCGAGTTCTTCATGCACCAGCTCGAGATGTACGAGCGTTGCGAGTGCGAGTGGGACCCAATCAAGGTGCGCTCGACTGTCTCCTGGGGAGGTGCGAAGGGCCCGAAAGCTGACCGCGTCACTTTGCCGCCCCACAGTGGATCGAGCAGCGTCGGTTCTTGATGGGATTCGCTCAGGCGCAGATCATGGGTCAGTTCTGACGTTCGGAAGACGCTGCCAGACCTCTGAACCTGTTGTTCTTGCAGACGGCACCTCGCCTTCCCTTGTGCTCGCGTACTACCCTTCGCCGTCGCCTTCGCCCAAGTCGGACCCTCACAGCGGCGGTCTCAAGATGACGCCCATGGACCAAGTCAACGCAGCTCTCCTCCGAACCGACAGCGGAAGCTCAACCGCAACCATCGATCTCCCCACGCTCGCAAAAGGCGAAGGCGTCGGACTTGGCGAGTCGCGGGACCCACCGGCGAGGAAGCGTCTCACGGCGCGCAGCGCTGGAAAGCAGGTCGAGCCGAAGCTGGTCGAGAAGAGCGCCGTCGAGAAGATTGGAACCAAGGAGCAAGTCGTTGTCGTTGGGAAGCGGATTCGGTGCAAGATGTGCCGGTGCGTCTCCAGCCTCGGCATGAACCTGGAGTTTTCGAAAGCTGACTCCACTCATGTGCGAGCAACAGGCGCGAATTGGCGGCACGGGACCACATCATCACTCACGAGCCAGGGAAGGGGCAGGAAGCGTTCGCGCCGCACCGCCGCGACATGGGAGCCCACCGCGCCGAGCTTGAGCGCCGCCGGCTCGATGAGATGGACCGCGAGAAGCGCGAGGCGGCCGCATCTGCAGCAAGCGCACCAGTCGCAACCGCTGCCCCTGCGCCTTCTGCAGCCACTGCGCTCCCAGCCGCGCTCGCCGGACTCCGCATCGCGAAGCCGCTCGTCGGTGGCGTTCCCGGCCTGCGTGTCGCGGTTCCGCGCCCGCGCCCTCCCGTCGCGCGTCCAACTACGCTCATTCCCACGAACATCTCCACATCCACTTTCGAAGAACCCGCCGCGGCGCCTGTCGAGGTACCGGAATCGCAGGACGACGAGCCCCTTGCACCGGCGCCAGGCGCCACTTCGCCCGACCTTCCCCTGCTCCCGTCGCACCTGTGCTCGAGCTATTTCGTCGAGCCACTAAGCTGGATGAGCCCGCTGCTCGACAGCGGCGTTCTTTCGGGCAAAATCGTCTGCCCCGGGAGCAAGTGTGGCGCGAAGCTCGGTAGCTTCGACTGGGCGGGACAGCGTGCGTTTCCGCCTCTGGCTACTGTCGAGAGGTAGATCTGACACTGAGCTGCCTTTTAGAATGCTCGTGTGGGGCGTGGGTGCTACCAGGCTTTGCGCTGAATGTCAGCCGTGTCGACGAGTACAAGCCGGGCGTGGTCGCTACCTTGGCCTGAGCTCAGGGAGTGTCTCATACAGCTTGGTTGCAACTGTGCTCATCTTATACTGCACTTCAATGTCCGTTCCAGTGTCTATGTGCTCGCGCTTTTCAGTATCCCAGCGACTCGCGAATGCGCTGCCTCAAGCGCTCGCTCTCCTCCGCCCAATCATCTCTCGTCATCCTCCTCGCCTTCTTCTGCAGTACCTCTACCTCTTCCTCGTTCTCCTTCCCTTTTCGACCCTCGTCCGCCACTCGCTCGCGGTCGACGTGCTGGGCCAACGACAGGATCTCGCCCGACACCTCTGGCTGCGACGCCGAGCGCGTGTACTTGACGCGATCCCAGAATCCCCGAGTAGCGTCGCTCGGGGTAGGTGACGAGGGTCCCCCATTGACGGACCCCCCAACCATCGCACCAGTCGAAACATCGGGGAGCGAGCGGCGCGCGTCCTTGTCGCGCAAGCTGAAGAACGGCGACGAGGACCTCGCGGGCGACGGCGAGTGCGTGCGCTTGCCGTTGCCTTCACGGAACGCGTAAAATGGTGAGGAGGATGGAGAGGCGTACAGCTGGGGGGAGTGCGTGCGAATGTTGAGCGTCGGCGTCGGACTCGCGCGGCCGAGCGTCGTCGTCGGGGATGAGGCGAACGACGGTCGTGGCGGGAGGCAGGAGCACATGGACGAGCTCGAAGACCGCGTTTCGGCTTCTTCATCATCGAAGCCGTCGTCCGAGTTAGACGCTCGCCTCGTCATTCGCGGGAGTCCGGTCGGCGTGAGCCCCAGCAGCTTCGCAGCTTTGCTCGGAATCGCGATGGTTTTTGGCGGAGGGAGGGTGATGTTTAGGGCGCGTAGATTCGATGTAAATGGTGCTGGAGATGACGGGGGCTTCACAGCCCGGTCGAGGGGATGGGTCGCCTTGGGAACGGCGACTTCGAGGAGTGGCGCCCGACGTCTTCCGGACAGCGTACGGGCAAGAAATCCCGGTTGCGCCTTGGGTTGTGGCTTCGTTGGGCGAGAGTTGACGCGAAATAGAGTGGAGGGAGTTTCGAGGAAGGAGACGCCGGCGTCCTGGTACGTGTTGGGGTAGCGCGTCGACGTCGACACTGGAAGGACGTCCTGGCGCGGCGGTCCAGTCGGGGTCGGCTCCGGGTGGTCGTGTGCAGAATGGTCGTCCCACGAGCTGATTTCCGCTCCAGACACACTCGGGGTTTCAAAGTCCGTTGGTGTTTGTGGGATGCACAGAGACAGCTCCGGCTCTGCGGTGGCTGCGACTCGGAGGCGGACGCCGGTGAGCTTCCTGCCACTTCCTCCGTACAGCTGGTCTCTTATACTCACAAAAGCTCTGCTCCAACATTAGACTGAGGTTCACATTCCTCCGCCGTTTTTTGTGCTCGATCGAGTCCAGCGGCGCTGTTGCGAGCGGAGCCTGTATGATCACGCCGTCGCGCCATGCGGTGATGCTGCAGTCGGCACCCGGGACAGGTCTGGGGGAGGAGCTCGTAGGATATGGATTCTCGAGCAACTTCAACGCCCGGGGCGTGAGGGCGGACGACGAGCCGACGCGTCGAGCAGCTGGGCGACGCGCGAGGTTGGCGTTCCGGAGCTCGAAGGCGGACGCGCTCGCGGTCGCTGCCATGTCGAAGTACGTGATTGGGGGAAGCAAGAGGAGAAATCACTCAGCACAACAGTTTGGGTTGCATCCGGCGGACGTTTGCCTCTCCTGTCCAAATGAGCTTTCGGACAGGGGAGCGACAGCGCCCATGAGACATTGCCAGCGGGGGCCCGCGTCTCATCTGAGGTCGTGTGACAATTATCAATGCTTCAAGGACTGTGCACACGTCGCTTTTCTCGCACTCGCTGGCGTGGACGCAATAAACTCCCGGTGCTGCCCGCGAGCTTGCCCCGGAAGACTCAGACTCAGCGGGCGACCCCCACCGAGCCTGACCGATCCTACTAGCATCAGTGAGCAATCATTGATTAGTTGTTGAAACCTTACCCGAGGTTTTTCTCTGGTTCCAATCGTCACTCTCGAGCGGAAGGTGCACGCACAGGTGATCGCGCGAAGCAAGTCGACGTCCGTCAATTTGCCTCAACCAACTATGCTCCGACCGGTCGGAAGCCCCAGACTGCTACTGAGTTTACAACGGCCGGTAAACTTTCTTAAAATCTGGCAGTCATGTGTTGTGAATTTGAGCACGAAACGCAGCACGATGGATCGGCGGCGCCTGTGCGTCGCGTCCCCTCGACCCGGTTCTCACCGCTGTTCGTATAGCAGCAAGCACTGATACAGTAAAAGATCCAACATGCAGCATGGTGATACTAGGTGGGTCCACAGCGTTGCTGCAAAGATCCGTTCACTGCGCGAAGTCCGTCGCGGGTGGCGGTTACACTCTACCACTTCCCGGGCGTCGCGTGTCGTTCCTCTCCAGGTTGAATCTTCTTCTAGTGAACGAGCTACCTAGCTTAGCCGGGCAGGGCAGATTTTCGACGGACCTGGCCGACTCCCGAAATGTAGGTGGGCGGCCGTGTAGCCTGCCTCCGTCGCAACAACCCTCGCATCAACATGCCGACCTATCGCCTAGACGTGTATTTTACATCCAGTCGATCGAGAGCTGGTATCCAGCCGTCCAACTACAGCGTGTATCCAGCCGCTTAACTACAGCGTGTCAGAGCCACCGCAAGAGCCTTTCGCGGTGTCGCCTTCGCAGCCAATCGCGCCGCCCACGCTCCCCCAGAGCAATCAATTCCAGGTTAAGACAGAATCATCAATATTATGTTGCCTGAAGTACCAGGGAGGTATGAGTCAACAATGGTCCGCCGGGCTCTCGAGAGGGCAGGCCGTGCTGTCGAAATCAGACCACCCCGGTCCGCGAACTTGTGCCTCCCTACGAATGCACCTGTCCGTACATGTCGTGAGCGGACCATTGATTCGTTCAACCTATTGGTGGTTGTGCCAACAGTCGAACGGGGCCCGTGGATAATTTACATGTGCGTCGCCTCTGCGGCCCGAGCATGTCGTTCTTGACACGACGAGCATGTACATAGGAGCTAGCGGTCACGGAGAGTTAGAACTTGATCAATGGGACTATTAGAAACATGCAAGTCCTTCAGGCTGATCAAGCGTGCGTCAGCGCAAGAGGCGAGGCTGCGACGTTGCAGCTCGCGCGCTCACAGACTGCAGCTGCACCTACCTTCTGCGCCGCTATACATGGCCCGGGCTCTCAGAATCCTGAGCAGGTCCTTCAACCATCAACAATAAGACCACCAGCAAGTTTGAGCTCGAACGGACACGATGTTGTGTCCAAAGGTGTCGAAGCCCAGCGTTTCCTGGCTTTGAGAAAGCTGTCGGTTTCCTGGCGTCGAGAAACCGACAGCGTAGAAACCGACAGCCTAGCCGCAGTCGCCGCCGCGCGCGTTGATGGCGGCTATAGGCACTGCAACTATACCAAGCTCACCTGAGCAGGCATGATGAGTTACTTATTCGCCCACGTGACTGACGAAACTCGGAAGTTCGCCTGGGGCCCGATCTCGAACTCAAGCACACTGCCGGCAGTCGCAATCGTCGCAGCGCCCTCGGAGAAGCCTGGTGGAACCCATGCGAAGATGTTCCCTAAACTCTGGGCGGCATACGAAATAGCTCGATGGTCGATATGTAGCTGATCCGAAAGAGCGTCGGGCGAGCTGACCGACGAGGTCCTGGAGGTTGGCTGGTGCGACATCTTGCTGACACTCCGTAAGACGGGCTTCAAACCCAGAGTACGGCCCACTCTATAACACTGCAGAAGGACTTATTTCCTGGTTTCATCGATGCGAGGGTGACCGGTGGCAATTCGAGCCGAGACGAGACGAACCGCGAACGCGGCCGCTTCGAACTTGGAGGACCGGCTCTCGTCGAAAAGGGTCCCGCCTCAGCTGCTGAATGGGTGCAGAAGGAGAGCAAGATGTCAGCACAAGCAGTATACAGGTGAACAGCATCGGGATTCTCGCTTCTGGCCGCTTGTTCCCCGCCAGGAAGAGCAGCCGGGCCCGCCGGGTGACGCCCATCCGGCTTCGGGGGGAAGATCTCTTTCTCCGAGAGGTGGGGGGCCAGTTCTCACCTGCGAGCTCCGCTGACCGTCTACCGTCACAATGGCGACTCCAACCTTGCACACCGCGAAGCTGCCATCGTGCGAGCTCAGTTACATCGACTCGTACGCCACTGTCGCCGTCGCCGACCGCCCAGCGGTCTACACAACCGTGATCGGTCTGCACGGGATTGGATTCAACTCTGGTGAGACTTGGCACATACATTCAAGGTATCTCGAACTGATGGGTCCGTTCAGCGGCGTGGACTCCGCTCCTTGCCGCCCTTTCCCCGACGACTCGGTTCGTCGCCTACAACCAGCGAAGCTATAAAGGCTCGTCACCTGGGGTCGCGATAAAAGCCGCAGGTGGAGTCGATGCGATGCAAGTCTACCTCACGGACCTGCTCGAGTTCATCGCGTTCGTCTCGAAGGAATTGGGCGTTCCCGCGGTGCCGGTCGCAGGCGGGCCCGGCGGTATCTCGGTCCTGGTAAGCGCACCTGGGTCGTTCACCGGCCTTGGATAGCTCACACGTTGCACCGACAGGGCTGGTCAAAAGGCTGTGTTCTCGCCATCTCCCTCCTTGCGCTCCTCGCACCGTCGCCGTTCCCCCTCCCGTTCTACCCGTCGGCGCCACCAGCTTCCCTCCGCGCGCCACTCGAATCGCACCTCCGCTCGGTACTCTTGTTCGAAGCACCAGGATCCGTTCTGTCGCGCCCATTCACTCCCAACTTCCTCGCCGCGATGGGCCACGCGTTCAAGCCCGACACCTCGGCGGACGTCTTCGCAGCCGCATCGCAGGTCTGGCTCGAGGCCTACTCGCCCGGCGAGCCTGACGCGTCCCGCCTTCCCCCAAGCGGGACGCACGCGCTGAGTGGCCAATGGGGAAAGGACACCTGGGAGCCGCACTGCCTCCAGCCCGGCATGGCCTGGAAGTTCTCCGGCGACGCCGCGGAGGTGCGCGCGGTCACGGAGAGGGCGCTGGCGAAAGTCGTGCCCGGAGACTCAGGGGATCGCCTGGAGACGATACCGGTAGGGATGATGTGTGGCGCACGCACTGGGGACTACTTCGAGGACGCGAGGAAGACGATCGTCGACGAGCTCTGGGTCAAGGGTGGCGAGGGGAGGACGAGGATGACTGCCCAGCGCTTGGTGGACGACACCAACCACTTTGCGTTCATTCATGAACCGAAGAAGTTCGCGGAGGCTCTAGAGAGCATCATTGAGGAACTGGGAGCGTGAAACATGATTGTGCGGTACGCAGATTGACCACTGCACGACTTGATTGAATAGCGAGGCAGTACGCCCTCGTTCCATAGAAGAATTTCGGCGTCCCTGAAGATGTAGATACTTCTTCTCGCGGTTCGAGTCAACGAGATGCGTTACAAGTGGGCCACACCCAGAGAAGTGGCTCGCGGAGCGAACCAAGCCATGGATGGGCCAGGTGCCCACCGAACACGAAACCAGAGGATCACACATCAGGCTAAACGGATTTAGTGAACAAACAGTGCTCAAGCATGCGGCTCACGCATCCTCAGGCTTGACAACAACTCACAGCAGCGTTTGCGAAGCAAGTCAGCCGGCGAGCTCTAAACCTTGAAAGTTATGGTACGGGACTTGTTGCACGCCAAGTGTACAGGAAATAAGCCATGTGATCAAATGTCCATGACTGAGGGGAAGCGTGAAGGCTCAGTGTCGCGCGGGCAGTGCGCGCGCCTGCGCAGACAGCAGACAGCTGTCTCTCAGGGTGAGTCTATGAGGCGCTCGCCTTTCAATACATAAACGTGCGATATATACTCCAGAGAACTTGTGTGCGTATCAGGACTCAGTCAGGAGCGGAAATACGCTAGGAGGCGGCTGGAACTGAGTGTATGCACCTGTAGGACATCGAACTGCGGGCATCCGCTTTCCGCGTTGCCCTTCCTTGACCCTGCCTGTACTGCTCGACTTCTCCCTTGCGTACCCAGGGAGAGCGACGCAGTCGAGCGCCCATCTCAGAGTCGGCCAAGTGACAGCGTGCGCCTCACGCAGATCCTCAAGACGCCAGAGCCAGAGTCACCTGGGACCCCCCTCCGCGCGACGACGATCCCTCCGACTTGACCGGCCACGACGGCACCTTCTGCACCACCCAACGTGAGTCCCGTACTGCAAAGCTCGAGCGGGGACTGGTGCTGGAGAGGCAGGCGTCGCAGGTCTTCCACCTCGCGCGCAGGCGAGGTGGGGGAGGTGGGGCACGGACGAGCTCGAGGGAACGAGCACGGGTGAGCTGACCACGGCATCGCTCTCGCAGCACTCGCTTCCCGACTCCGGCAGCCTGAACCCACCCCCGATACCACGACGGCGCCCTTCCGTTCCTCCGACTTCAACTATAGATCGCGTACCAACTCTAGAGACTCGACAGCGTCGGCGTCGACGTCCAACACACCCCCAGCAAACGTGCTGTTCGCGCCGACGTCGCCCCTGCTCGACGGGGCGTTTCCGACCGCTCTCCCGCCAGAATCGGCGCCGTCGGCCCCACCGCCCGGGTACTGGGACTACTCGCAGCCGTTCGCACCACCGAGAAGCCGCTCGGTTCCGCACCTGCCGAATCTCGCCTTCACAAGCACACTCCCCACAGCGCGGAACCCGCCCCCGCCGTGGCTCGCGGCGAGCCCTCCGCCGACGCCGCTGACGCCGAACCGACACTCGTCGGGCTCTCTCCACTCGTACTACAACCCAGAGCCACAGCCGTCGAAACACTCCCGAAGGCGCTCCGTCGAGGTCCTCGGAGACGGCTACGGCTCGGACGACCGCGACGGGCTCGAAATCCGGCCGCGGAGGCGCAGAACGCGCGCGCCCAGTGACGGCAGCGGCACCGTAGCGACCTCGTCCGCCGTGCAGGGCAGGCCTGTCCATTTGCGGATGTCCAGAGCGCGCACTGCGTCGAACGGGCTCGAGGACGGCGAGCAGCAGCTTCCGGTACGCACGCGGCTCTCGTCGCGGACATGTGGGGGCGAAGCTGATCTCCTCGCTCGTGCAGCCTTCGCTACCGACAGCACGCGCACCACAATCTCACCCATCATCGCGATTGTGGTCGCTGCTGTTCCTGTTCCTCCAGGCGCTGTCCGTCATCCCGGCCCTCTTCGGCTTCGCGTACTCGTTCCACCGATTCTACGCCGCGCGACCGCTTCTCTTCACCTCCTCGACCTGGACCGACGGCGGACGTGCCGCCGGAATCACGCAAGGGCGCAGCACGCGGCTCGACTGGTTCATCGCCGGCCTATGGGCGCTCACGTGCGCCTACTTCAGCTACTCGCTCGCCAAGGGCCTCCTGCGCCGCTGGCTCGTCTACTACTCGCTACTGCCGACCGTGATTCGAGTCATCAGTCTCCAGGCGATCTGCTGGCCCCTCACCTTCACCACCCACCGCGTCCTCACGGTCGATCAGCCCGTCGCGGCCTGGCTCGTTTGCGCAACGACCGCGGCCATTTCCGTGGGTCTTCCCTCGAATAGACTCCCCCCAGTATACATCATCTAACCTTCTTTGTGATCAGAACGTCGTCCAGATCTGGGTCACGAGCAACATCGTCGAGCGCAAGGATCGCCGCGGACCTCAGCGGTGGCAGATCGTCTCGTTCCTCGTCGCGACCGTGCTCGGTCCAGGCGTGCGGACCGAGAAGTTCCGCAAGAGCGAGCGAGCGCTGAGCTGGAAGAAGGTCCTGTGGGGCACCGTCGTCCCGCTCGGCACGCTGGGGTGGATCACGACGTGCGCGCTCCTGTGGCAGCAGTTCGACGCGCGCTACAAGGGCGGCGGCGGTGTCTCGCACGGCGCCGTGCGGCTCAACCACGGACTCCGCGAGGCGACGGTGGGCCATCACCTCCCCGGACTCGACCCGCTCGCGGACGTGCGCATTGTCGTGCTCGTCACCTCGTCCTGGACGGCGCGCTCGCTCGAGAACCGGCACAAGTTCCGCAACTCGTCCGTGCTCATGATCCCGCCCTCGTCGAGCGCGGTCTCGATTGCGTACCGGTTCCTCGTCGGCACCGCGCCGTCGCCGCAGACGGCCTCCAAGGTCGGCCCGCTCATCGAGGCGGAGGCGGCCGCGTTCGGCGACATGCTCGTCGTGCCCGCGTGCGACTCGTACGCCGAGCTTAGCAAGAAGATCCACGAGGGTTGGAAATGGGCCGGCCAGCTCGACGTCGACTACGTGCTCAAGACGGACGACGACATCTTCCTGCGCATGGACGTCCTCGCGAAAGAGTTCCGCGAGCTCGGACGCCAGCGCGAGTACTGGAAGGGGTTCGCCTACTGGTGCGTCCTTCTATCCTTGAGCAAGAGTATCACTTGGGTTGATTTGGGTGGCTGCAGGGAGATCCCCGCAATCAAGGACGCCGCGAACAAGAACGCCGATTTCGCGTACGAGCTCTCGTCGTTCCCGCCCTACACCGCCGGCGCGCTGCACATCCTCTCGCGCGACCTCGTCCAGCTGATCGCTCCCCCGACGGGCTCGCGTCTGTTCGTGATGAACGAGGACCAGAACCTCGGCCTGTGGCTGTACCCGTCCGGGGTACGGCCGATCCACGACCACCGGATCCAGCAGATCGGAAGAGCGTCGTGTAGGGAAAGAGTGTCCTAG
>ERZ1463038.982-NODE-982-length-10135-cov-12.313988_pt1 | contig 10135 bp, 13 predicted proteins | sample MGYA00564479_ERZ1463038 | MGnify/ENA primary metagenome ERZ1463038 (study PRJEB39244, sample SAMEA3635134) | Helicobacter pylori | study: EMG produced TPA metagenomics assembly of PRJEB11511 data set (Assembly of a 5300-year-old Helicobacter pylori... | reverse complement strand
CTGCGCGTGGTCGACCATCTTCGTCGAGCGCTGGCGGCTCAAGGAGCGCGAGCTTGCGGTCGAGTGGGGCACGTATGGCGTGCACAAGGTCGAGGTGCAGCGAGCCGAGTTCAAGGGCGACCGCACGGTCGTCGATCGCGTCACTGGCGTCGAGCAGGACGTGTTCCCGTGGTACAGGACCCTCGGGAGGCAGCTCGCGACGATCCCCGTGCTGCTCGTCTTTGCGACGGTGCTTGCGGCGCTCATCTCGGTCATCTACGCCATCGAAACGATCGTGGGAGAGGTCTACAGTGGGCCAGGCAAGCGGTACCTGGTGCGCTCGCCTTCCTGAGGATTGTGGGACCGCGTCGCTAACAGGCTCGCCACAGACGCTCGTGCCGACGGTACTCTTCGCAGGACTCGTGCCGCAGCTCACGGCGTTGTGAGTCCATCCATAGTTGACGAGTCAACGTGCGCTGATTATTCGAGAGCAGCTGGAACAGCACCGCGAACAAGCTCACGTCGTGGGAGAACCACGCGCACGCGACTTCGCACGCGAACAGCCTCACGCTCAAGGTGTTCGCGCTCAACTTCTTCGTCGCATTTGGCTCGCTTCTTCTCACTTCCTACGTCTACGTCAGTCTCACGAGCCCCTCAACTACCCTCGGAGACTGATCGCTTCTCGCTCGGCAGATCCCGTTCGGCGGCTTCATCGTCCCCCACATCCTGTCGTTCGTCCCGGAGCACGAGGCCAAGTTCGCCACCAAATCCTCCTACACCATCAACGCTTCGAAGCTGCACACCCAGATCGTCGCCTACACGCTCACCAACCAGGTCCGTCGCCATTCGCCTCTGAAGCTGCGCCACAGACTGACTCGCACTCCCCCAGATCACCGGCGCCTTCCTCGAGATCGGCGTCCCGTTCCTCACCCGGCTCCTGTTCAAGAAGGTCGCCGAGGTCCGCCACGCGAACGACAAGGACGCCGTGGTCGACGACGAGGACGAGAAGGCGTTCCTCGAGCGCGTGCGTACCGAGGCCGCGCTGCCGCCGTACGCGGTCTTCGCCGACTACGCCGAGATGACGCTCCAGTTCGGCTACTTGACCATGTTCTCCGTCATCTGGCCCATCGCGCCGGTCTGGTCGTTCGTGAACAACTTTGTGAGTCTCGCGCGGAGCGAAGCGGGCGAGGCGCTAACTTTCATTGCCGAGCAGTTCGAGCTGAGATCGGATGCGTTCAAGTTGACCTCACAGTCTCAGCGGCCCATTCCCACTCGCGAGGCGTCGATCGGCCCTTGGCTCGAGGTCCTCGTGGGTTCAAGGTTCACTTCGCACTCTGACTGCAGACGCTGACTTCTGGACTTCCAGGGCTTCATCACCTGGTTCGCCGCTCTCACCAACACCTCCCTTGTCTACCTCTACCGACCCCACCTCTCGCACTCATCTGCGACGACTTCGCTCCTCTCGTCCCTCACCGGCGCGAACCTCACCGCATCGGCCGGCCCGATGAACGGCAACGGCACAATCTGCGCAACGTCCAACATGCACGTCGCACAGCAATCGCCTTCGCCCGTCTCCACGATTCAGGCGACGCTCTTCTCGGCGCTCCTCGTCGCGCTCGCGACCGAGCACGGGTACCTCGTCGCGCGAGTCTGCGTGCGCTTCGTCCTCGAGCGCGTCTCGTGGCGCGACTCGGAAGCCGACGTTCGTGTTCGGGGCGCGACGCACGAGTTGCGCAAAGCTTACTTGGACGAGATGGGGCTCAAGGACGGGCCCGTGCGCCTCGCCGAGCGGAGCGGCAAGCTGGACGAAGCGCGCAGGGTTGATGCGGGCGAGGAGCGCACAAAGGCCGACGGGAACTTCTGGGGGCGGGGAGATGTAGGGTTGAGTGAGATCAGGAGGAGGACCAAGGCAGATTAGCGAGGTGACGTTGTTTATGCAAAGGTGCGCCCCCACGATCACCTCTCGGGCGACCCGGCCGGTACTCGCCGTCCCGTGGTCGCGTCGGTCTGGCAGCTAACCGTGCCTCTAAACTCAGATCTCGACTCGGTATCACCAGGAAGTTCGACAGGCGGCGAATAGGCCGCGCAATTGTCCTGCTGGGTAATACATCAGCTGGACAATGTAATACCCAGGAGGACGATTGCGCGGGACAATGCAATGCCCAGCAGGACAATTGCGCGGCCTTTTCGCCACCTATCGGTATTAACAGCAGGACAATTGCGCGGCCTATTCGCCACCCCTCGAACTTGCCGGTGCAGGCAGGCTGAGAGTCTTGCGCGAGCCTCCACGCGAGTTAGGCGAAGGAATATTGATTCCGGTTCTTGGCAGATCGCACGAGTCCTCTAATCTTAAATCGGTGGAAGCCATAGATTTGTCAACTTCCGGACCGGACGATTGGGCCCCACACTCGCCCCACCGGCTCGACGGCTACTGCACTTCCCTCAGCCAGCTCCCCCGCATTCGCCGTCTTTCTGCCTCCACGACTTTGTCCCTTCTCTCTTCTCCCCCAAAGCCTAAATTCTCTCCTTGCGCCGAGAAACAACCCACCATGTCGACCTGGAAACCCATCGAGCAGCCCATACACACGCGGCGGGCCATCAAGGTCATCTGCGTGGGCGCTGGTCTGTCCGGAATGCACCTCTCAGCGCTCGTGAAGGAGTTTGGACCCGGTATCGACCTTCAGTGAGTCTTCAACTGCGCTTTTGAGGTGCCGCGTCGCTGAGCCTTACGCCCCACCTTGCAGGATCTACGAGCGGAACGCGGACATCGGAGGTGCTTCAACCTCCTGGGTATGTTCCTGAACGAGTACTGATCATGCTTTGATCAGGAACCTGGTATAACAACAGCTACCCCGGTGTTGCTTGCGACGTGAGCCCTCTGAGCGGCCGCGATCTTGCGAACTGCCTCTGACCTCCGACGATCGATTCCCGCAGGTTCCCAGCCACGGCTACTCTCTCACTTGGGCTCCATGGCCCGACTGGCCTCGCTTCCAGGCTCCCGGAGCCGCAACGCTCGATTACTGCAAGTTCGTCGCTGGCAAGTGCGGCGTTCGCGACATCACACGATTCCGCACCAACCTAGGTAAGCAAGTTTCCGGGTGCTGATAGCACACCACTAGCTGAACAAGAGATTTCCAAAGACACCGTCACTTGGGACGAGAAGTCTGCCCTCTGGAAGATCACCGCCACCGACCTGAGCACAGGCGAGAAGTTCGAGGATGAGGCAAACATGTGAGGAGAGCCCGCAAGACCTAAAGAGCCAGCCAGTACTTAGTTCCTTGATGTAGCTTCATCAACGCCTCGGGACTGCTGTCGCAGCCCAAGCGTGAGCTCACCGTCCGTAGCAACGTCTCGCAGCCGCTGACTTACTTGCCTCTCACAGTCCCCGAGGTCGCTGACCTGGACAAATTCAAGGGAGACCTCCTCCACAGTGCTCAGTGGAACCCGGACGTGAAGCTTGAGGGAAAGCGTGTCGCTCTTGTCGGGTACGTCGCGCCTCGGGACTGTCGTCGATGTCGCTGACGCTCGCTCGAGTTTCGCAGCGCTGGCTCTTCCTCGATCCAGATCCTCTCCGCGATCCAAGCCACCACGGGTCACGTATCCCAATACATTCGCTCTGCCACGTAAAAATGATCTGCTCGGTATCGTCGCTTCAGGACTGACCCTTTTGGCCGCAGCTGGATCACGCCGGTCTTCGGGTCGACAGGTCGTGCAGAGTTCTTCAACCTCCCCGCGGAGACCCCGCTCGACACGGATGACCCCGAGAAGGCGAACCCAATCTACACGGAGGCTCAAAAGGAAATCTTCCGGACGGACCCGGAGGCCTTGAACGCCCACCGACGTTCGCAGGCGGCGTGAGTGGCACTATCTGCGACCTCCTCGAGTCGTACTGATCGCTTTACGATATCAGGGAGGTCAATCAGCTCTTCGCAAGCGACATCACGATTACCGGCTCGCCGATGCAGATCGGCTTCAAGGACCTCGTCGGCGAGATGACCAAGGCGAAGCTCTCGCGCAAGCCCGAGCTCGCCGACCTGTTCGTCCCCACCTGGCCGATTGGATGTCGCCGTGCTACTCCGGGTGTTGGATTTCTCAACGCAATCCAGCAGGACAACGTTGAGGTTGTCCGAGGCGCCGTGACCCGCGCCACCGAGAAGGGGCTCATCAGCACCGATGGCAAGGAGAGGGAGTTCGGTGAGTCTCCCTTGAATCCAGTTGGACTTAATTTAATGACTGTCGCGCGAGCAGACGTCGTGATTTTGGCCACGGGCTTCAACACGACCTTCGCCCCCTCGTTCAAGGTCACCGGTCTCAACGGCTTCTCCCCCAACACCGACCCAGACTACCTCGACCAGCCCTCCGCCTATATGATTGTTTCCACCGCCAACCTCCCTAACTACTTCACGTGCGTTCCTTCCTCTTTAGATCAGCTCGTGCAGCACTGACTCTGGTCCTGCAGCGTCCACGGACGTGCGTTCCTGCCTCTTGAGATCAGCTCGCGCAGCACTAACGCCAGTTTGGATGCCAGCCCTCGTGATGTCATTCAACGGAGATTTCTTGGCCGGTCAGGAGCGCACGATGAACTACATCTTCAAGTTCATCGTCAAGATGCAACAGGAGCGCTACAAGAGCGTGGTCGTCAAGCAGGAGGCCGTCGACAGCATGATGGCGTACGCGGACGCTTATCTCCCACGAACAGTGCACACGGAGGACTGCAACTCGTGGTACAAGAACGACGGCAAGGTTCGCGCGATCTGGCCCGGCTCCGTCATTCACATGATGCACGCCATGGAGCAGCCCCGGTGGGAGGTGAGTTCATATTGTTATTATAAGATATTGCTCAGATTTCTGATACGTTCTGTCGCCAGGAATTCGACTGGGAGCGCCTCGATGAGGACAAGAAGGACCCCGCAGCGAGATTCGCGTACTTTGGTGCTGGTCGCTCGTACGAGGAGCTCGAAGGAAAGGACCTCTCGATGTACCTCCCGGTCATCAAGGACCCGTACGCGAAGGTCCCCGCGTTTGGCACCCCCGGAGCGAGGCTCCACTTCGAGACCTGGAGCAACTGAGCGTAAAGTGGACCGTGTTGATACATAGGAAAGAAATGAAGACTTGTTGCCTCTCAATCTCCTACTTATGAGTATAGTGACGGAGATGCCACCATAGCATGTGGACAAACGCCACCAACAACCGGCAGGGGAGCGGAAGTGTCGCTTCTGAGCTCCGGCCCCACACGGCCGAGTTCCTGTCGGCGCGGCCGGCTCGGCCGCTCTCTCCTTCCTACACTCAACTCCATCTACATACTCGCAAGCAGCATGCCCACTGCCATCAGAGTCATCCCACCTTTTCCGTATGCCGACCTGCTCGACAAAGGGCCGTTTGGAGACTTCCGAGACGACCTCGCGAGGGACGGATATGCGGTCGTGGACGCGATCCCTCGCGCAGAAGCTCTTGTGTTTCGAGACCGCGCCATGACATGGCTGGAGAGCTGGGGACTCGTTTCGACAGGACCGATACAAGCACCTTTGGTCAAGAGCACCTCCCGGTCCACTTCAAGTGCGCCTCGGCCACCGCGTGGTGGCGCTTATCGCTGACGATGACCAAAACCCCGCAGAGGCGGAATGTATGTCACATATGGAATCGGCCAGACGCAGTGGGTGGGCAGTTTTGACGCTGAAGCTGCGACGCGCCGCGGACGCTGACCGTCTCGCAGGCATGGGACATCCGCACATCGCCTGGCGTACTCAGGGCCTTTGAAACCATCTGGGGAACGAACAAGCTTGTCTCCTCGTTCGATGGGGGTGCGATCATGCTTCCTGGCCAGGCTCCTGTCGGGGCGAACCCCAACTGGGCCCACACCGACCAGAACCCAAGTCGGGTGGGATACTTTGTCACACAAGGGCTCGTCAACTTGAACGACAACGGACCCGACGATGGCGGGCTAATGGTCCTCAAGGGCTCGTCAAAGCTGTTTGAGACATACTTTGACGAAACTGGGCGGCCTGACGTGCCCTTGACTGGACGGGTGAGTGCTTCCTCAACCGAAAGACGTAGTGTGGATCGGGCGCTGACACCTCTCACAAGATTGACTGGAACTGTATATTTACCGAAACGCTAGTTTCAGCTCTCACAATACTGAAACCGTTCCTTGCTCAGCCTTTGCGACGGAGGAGGTGAAGTGGTTCACCAACCGCGGATGCGAGTGGGTCAAGGTCTGTGCTGAGCCGGGACAGCTTGTCCTGTGGGAATCAAGGTGATATCTTATTTCGAGGGAATCCAGACTCGCACACTGAACACCTTCACTATGAAGGTCCATCCATCAGAATTGCCCGCCGTCGGGGAACCGCGACCGCACCGTTACGTGTAAGCAACCCCCCCGGGGTGCGCCCGAGCGATGACTAACTAGAAGTGCCTCGCAGATGTGTGCATGGGTCCCGCGCACCTGGTGACACCAGAAGACGAAGCCGTCCGCCGCGACGCATTTGAGAAGCTCCACAACACCGTGCGCCAGCATGACTTTGGGTTCTTTGACAGACCATTAGCTCAAAAAATTCATATCGGTAGACCCATGCACCCTTCGATGGAGCGTTCTGCGGAAGGAGCGCCCCCTCAATCCGACCTGAGACGGGGCTGCCTGACCCGCTGTCGGCCGAGCGGAGGGATCCAGTCGTTCCCAACAAGGCTGTGCTTCTCCTTGCCGGACTTTTGCCCTATGAGAGCTAGTATATCGTAGCTTGTCCTTTAATGGAACATCGAGTCTTGACGATGTCCAATCGCACGAACGCACTAGCTGAGCGCGGAGCCCAGATGAGCTTCGAGTTAACGACGCAAGCAAGCCGGTGAGTGGTGCCTTTGCCCTTTTCATAGTCTAACAGGTGAATATTAAGCAAACGATGACGCTTTCATGAGATCGATGGGAGGTGCTGAGTCGAGTGAGTGCCGACCCTCTCCGCCGCCGGCACTGCACACGCAATCTCACGCCATCGCCACCCAGAATCACTCCGCCGCAGAACGGTTTATCCAGATGCAGCAGGCCTATTTTATCCTGTAGCGGTATCTTCCCTCTTGCGCGGACAACTGTGACCATGTCGAAGCTGTCCTCGTCGTCGACGCCTGGCGCGGCGAAGGTCCACTGGTTCCGGTCGACAGACTTCCAGTCGGTCGTTCTGGGTGTTGTGAGGACCCATATCTTGAAGATAAGACGGCTACAATCGCTGACTGTAAGATCAATTAAGACGGCATTTACCTGCCCTGGTCCGTACCCCGACCCTCGCCGCGCTGACACCAGACCACCACCCACTCACATTGACCGCAAACTTTGCAGGAATCTGGGGAGCGATGTCGAACCTGTATCACTTTTCTAATCAGGATGTATCGACCAGCTGCTGACAAAGGCATTCTTTTTGCCGTTCGGTGGCGCCGGTGGCCTCGCAAACGCGCGCACTTCGAACACGGCCAACGCCGCTCTATTCGCCATCATGGTTTTCACCTGTCTTGCAGGGGCACCTATTGTCGCCAAAGTCGGACCGAAATGGGCGCTTCTCATTGGAACCCTGGGGTGAGTTGGAGGCGTGCACATCATGATCCAGTCGCTGACGTCGCCGGCTAGATACGCGCCGTACGCGGCGGGCCTCTTCACGAACTCCAAGTTTGGCACTCAGTGGTAAGAATCACTTGATTTGCTGGTATCTTCTGATTGCTCACCAGGTACCCTCGCACTAAGGGGCCTCATAGTCGGAGCCGTGGTTTGCGGCTTGAGTGCCGGCGTCTTTTGGAGCACGGAGGGTGCTATAGCCCTTGCCTGTGAGTAAAGGTTACAGATAAAATTGAAGCATTCTCACAGAATGTGGTTCGCCAGATCCGGAGCCTAACCGTCGAGGGCGTTCGCTCGCGATCTGGCTCTGCTTAAATCAGTTCGGCAGCATCATCGGTGGGGCCATCAACCTGGCTCTTAACGTTGATCGTCGCAGTGCAGGTGAGCGGCCTACTCGCTGCTTCATTTTCAGTTTTCTGACTTGCCGGTCTCACAGGTTCAGTAGCTGTTAACACCTACGCTGTCTTCATCGCTATTCAATGCCTCGGACCATTTGTGGTCCTACTGCTCTCCAACCCGGACCAGGTTCAACGTCGAGACGTTTCGAAGGTTATTATCCAGAGCCACAACGGAGTCCTGGCTGAACTTCGAGCCCTGGCGCGCGTCTGGGCTCGTCCTCACACGCTGCTTCTCACGATTGTCTTATACAATGCCAATGGGGTGGTGCCGTCACTGGGACGTACTTGGCAGATTGTGAGTCCTTAAACTTATGGTCTCTCTCCAATGTACTGACTGTCTGGTTGGACATACCACTCCAGACTTCTCCGTGCGTACTCGAGCACTTTCGTCGCTGGTCACTGCGCTTGCGGCGCAGGCGCTCTTTTGGATTCTCGGGGTAAATCAGCCCGAGATAGAAAGGATGTCATAGCTGTTTGCTAAGCGCCACTACCAGGGCTTTCTTGATAACACTCGCCTAACGCTCCGGTTTCGGGCGACCACATCCGGTCTTTTCATCTTCGCATGGCTCGCCTTCGGGTGGATCTGGTACTTCGTGAACCAGGTAGTGTTACTCTCTGCTACTCTTGAGGTCCCACTAACACCGGTGGACCTAGGTGCACTTTGAACGTGCGGCGACCCGCCCCACCTTCGACTGGACGTCTCCTGGCTGGGGAGCAGCCTGGTTTTCCTGGTGGATGTACAACCTCCCAAGTCAACTTCTATAGTATGTGATGACTCAGTAGAGCGTAAGGGCCTAGCTTCTGACACTTCTTCCTCAGCAACTGGCTGTTCTGGATCATCAGTTTCATGACGTCTGACGGCGAAGACCACATTCGACTCGTCGGCATCATGCGGTCCTCAGAGAGCATCGCTCAGTGCCTCTCGTTTGGTTAGAAAGAAAATTATATCACTTGCACTGCTACATCTGACCCGGCTTACCGCAGGGATCTGCGTCGCGCGCCTCGCTCGTTTCCGCCGCCAGCGTCAACCTCGGCCTGTTCGCCATTTCCCTCTACCCGGCGTGGAAGGTGGTCCAGTTCATCTCTCAGCGTGATGAGAAAGGTCTGAACGCTTCGGCTGTTGAGGAAGACCACAGAACGCCTGACGGTGGGAGCGAGAGTGGCGAGAAGGAGTCCGCCTGAGGTGGGGGCATACAACGTCACTCGACGAACAGCGTGCGGAAGGGAGATAGAGGATCACATCAGACCTATAGAGTTTAGAAATGCTTTAGATTATCGACTTTCAAGGCTTGTCCGAAATGGCGCTCTCGTCGATGATGACGAGCCCAGGAGTGGTTGGAAACTTGGCCTCGGTCCCGTACTTCATGCTTCGATTGATCCACGACTTGGTCTCTCGGTAGAAGACTGAAGTCGCGATCGCACTATCCTCGAGCTCCCGCAATCGACGCCCTGGCTCGTGAGCCCTTCCGACAGCTCCCCCGAGCCCTCGTAGCACAACAGGCTGAAGCGTGATCGTGGTTCCCGCTCGGTGTGTAGATGGAGTGTTGAGAGGATGGCGAAGCGGCCGAAGAGGAGGCCGGGCACGCCGGGAGGAAGGACGGCCAGTTCGGCAGGGGACGCGTATAGAGAGGTGCCGACGCCGAGGCGGAAGTTGAAGACGAAGAGCGAGAGGTCGAGGATTGTTGTCTCCCCGGAATCGAGCGTGAAGTACATCCAGTAGTGGTCGGCGGGGTCGGCGCCGGCGATGACTTTGGTTCCGAGGCGGTAGCTGATTCGGTCCTGCGAGGTGACCTTTGCGGATCCGGCGCACACTTCAAAGTCCTAGCGGAATCCACTCGGTTCAGCTTGCGATCAGACCGGCTCAGGCTCAGACTTGTGCACGCACCGATATCTTCTCGCCGTTGTAGGTGAGCGCGGTGCCTTCATGGATGTAGAGCTCTTCGCGGATCGCCAGAGAGATACCGAGAGCAGTCTCCAGGCTCCATCGGTCGCTCAAGATACGTCTCCGCAGTCTGCTCGTCGTGGCAGGGTGCGGCGAGGTCGGGTACCAAGCCTTCTGATCTGCCGACATCGTGTAAGGCCCTGGGCTCAGGTGTACCACCGTCTCGCCCGATTCCGTGATTTTCACTTTGGCGACAGATCGGAAGAGCACACGTCTGAACTC
>ERZ1463038.981-NODE-981-length-10141-cov-18.017648_pt1 | contig 10141 bp, 12 predicted proteins | sample MGYA00564479_ERZ1463038 | MGnify/ENA primary metagenome ERZ1463038 (study PRJEB39244, sample SAMEA3635134) | Helicobacter pylori | study: EMG produced TPA metagenomics assembly of PRJEB11511 data set (Assembly of a 5300-year-old Helicobacter pylori... | reverse complement strand
TTGAGCTGACCGATGCCCCCTTCCGTCACTCAGGGTTCACCATGCATTCAATACAATCTACCACTTCCACATTCACACTCGCCGCATCACAGTCCACTCGCGGCGCATCGCGCGTAAAAAGTTTTTGGCGGAGCGGAGCAAGCGCGATGGGTGGAGGCGTCTGGTGGGCCGGAGGACGCTGACTACGGGGAAGCGGCAGTATAGGGGAGTCGGAGGCGTCACCTGGTATTCCTTCACGACGACGGCAGGTCCGCGCTCTCGCGCTGGCCCGCCATCGTCGGCTGGATAGCGCTGGGTGTCCGCAGGCTGTAGCTGGCGGCGCACCTCTCAGGATGAGAGCATACACGCATTAGAACCGCTACTGGCGAGACTCGCTTCTCACGAGAGGCGAGTCGATGTCCGCAACGTTTAATCTGAAGAGACCGTGTCGCCGCCCTCCTTGCTGTCGAGCCCAGTAGACTGCCAGTGGCGGAGGTCCATGCTAGGATCGCTTCAGGCGGATTACGATGGGTGTGTAGCTTGCAAGAGATGACAACAATAAAACGAAGTGTGAGGCAAACGGGGAATGCGTACAGCTACAGGGTGTTGCGAACGAGAGTGAGATGTAGCGGCGGGGCGTCAGTCCAACCGTTCGAACCTAGCCCGCTCCGCGCCACGAGCCCCACCAGCCGGCAGGAGCGTTCGCGTCTCCGACTGGCGGCGAGATGGCCTCCTCGCGCCCGGCCCTCATGGCCTCGAGCCTCTCCTTGAGCCCGCTCGCGGTCCTGCGATGGCCGAGGTCTCCCCGCGCGTGCACTTTGGTCGTGTCCTCGCCCGGGTGCCTCATCGCAGACGGGCTCGGCGGCGGGTGGTTCCGCGAGGTCGTCGGCGTCGATGGACCGGGCCCGAGGGTCGATGTCGAGGCTTTTGTGGAAAGGGGCGACGGAAGTGAGATTTGCGGGGGTGACGGCGAGGGCGCGATGGAGAATGAACGAGCGTGGTGGATCAGGTGCGGGCGGGGTGGTGTGGGTGGCAGTGAAGATTTTCGCGGTGGCGACGGCGAGGGTGAAGGTGCGCGCGAGGTGGCGGGCGTGACTGGGTTCGAGTCGTCGTCGTCCTCTGCGATCGGCGAGAAGGTGCGCGACGAGAACAGCGGCGGGGAGAGGTTCGACGACGACGGGCTGATTGAGCTCGTTGACGCTCGCCGGTTCGCCTCGAGCGACGGCGGTGACGGCGTCGACGTGACGGACGCAGCGCGTGGGCGCGGGGTCGACGCCGCGATGGCACTGAGCAGGCGAGAGGCGGACGGGGAGGGTGTAATGGTAGGTCGAGGTGGCGGTGGTTGTGGCGGAGACGAGTCGACGTCGATAATTCGGCTCAGTACGCCGGCGCCTGCGATTTTGAGCGTCCCGAGCAACCGCGACGTCGTTGCCGGCGGCTCGTCGTCCTGCGCTTCCGGCTCAGCGACGACGACCTCGACTGGCGGTGTGGGGACTGGTGGAGAGACGGCGGGGAAGGTGGGGAGCTCAGATTCGGCGTTGAGGTACATTGTGCGCAGCCGTGGCGGTCGAGCAAGGGGTGCCGCGCGCGACCTGCCGAGGAATGATCTCGGGTCGGTCGGTGCGACGGGCTCTTCGCTCCGCTGCCTGCGCTGTGCAAGCAACGGGTCGACGTCCGGTTCGGGCTTGCGCTCCGCGTACGCCTCGACCCGCCTCGTCACGTCCTCGAGCCCGTTCTCCAGATCTCCGACCCCTCCACGGACCTTCTGAGCGCGAGCTCGAGCGAGTCGTTGAGCGCAAGGAAGCGCAAAAAAGTGCGCCCGACTAGATCTCGTGGTTTTGAGAATTGCCTGCGCGGCGTCGAGGATCTCGGACGTGCGCCGGACGAGGACGTCGAGCGGATCCTCGTCTCCGAGAGAGCCGAGCGAGCCATCCCACTCGTCCTCGAGCACCACGCCGAGCTCAGGACATCCACTCGTCGACGCCGACGAGCTCGTGCCGACGTCGCTTGTCTCATCCTTCTCCCGCGCCGCCTTATCCTGAGGTGACGCAGTCAGCGACGCATGCTCAGGCGGCATCCAGCAACCAATGCTATTCGCAATCTCTAGCTGGAGCTGCTTGGGCGTTCGAAATTATGCAGGATTGGCGGCCGCTCGGCAAGAGCTCGAGGCACCGCCACCAACCAGGCCTACAGCAATATCCGCCAAGAAGCCTGGGAGCATCTCGAATATTTGGGTACCCACGTCTCTTCTTCTCCAGCACCTCCATAGTCACTGTAGATGGCTTTACAAACCGCGCACGCTTAAAAAACTGAGGCGGTGTTTTCATTCGGGCACTGGTATCGACAGGCTGTACTGAGGACACGACTGCAGACGGATGCCTAGGTTCTGATTATGAGCTCAATCACGTTTAAGGCAGTTGACAGCTGATCTGCAGGCTCTCGAAACGCCCGAGTGGCTGGACGAGTACCGGCCCAAGCTCTGCGTCATGGTTACTGCCGGGACTGTGCGTCGGGCTCATCATGCTTTCAGCACTAATTAGTCTGCCTGAGTGCGTCTCTTAGCCGCGAGTCAGTCGGGGATGCTTGTGTAAGGCCGTTTTGCCAAATAATACTACTTGCTGTGTCTATGTCCGATATCACTGTAGCATAACAGAGCCGCTACAGCATAACAGAGCTGAATACTACCGAGGTTCAATAAACTGAATGCTCCACTCGAGACTAGGTCGACGTAGCTACCTACTTGGGTGTACTGTGAGCTCAATTGGCATCCTGTCTGCAGCATACTCTATCTGGGTACTTACGTATACACACACGTTTGTGTTACGGTGTTTGATCGACTCCCTTTAAACATTTTTCATTGATGTCTTTTGTTGTAATTCCATTGATGTCTTATGTTGAGAGGTCAAGGTACTTCCCTAATTACAATGCTCCTCATTGGTAGCTGCCCTAAGGTTCTTCTTCCTGATCTACCCAGCCTTGCTCACTTAGGGTGCGATGCAATGTCCGTCCTACCAAATCCGCGTGCAGCCCAGAGCGAGAGGAAAGAATTAGAGCGGGAACACAAGAATGAGAGCCGAACGAAGAGCGCAAGCATTCTCGGCGACTTGACCCTTTTGCATGCACGGTCGCCAGAACTGAAGAGTCAATAGCGTGGCTTAGAGCTCACCGCTTCATAAATCCTTTCTCCTCATGATCTTTTTTCAGAGGCTCCACTATGACTGCGAGATGTCTTCTTAGCTCAATCTCGAGTCTCTAGGTACTCGCTGGAATGGCTCGTGTTTTGGTGATGGGTATGTAACGAGCGAGTGAGCCAGTCGTAGTAGGCCGATGGCCGGTGTCTCGCGTTGTGCTCGAGTTAGCGGAGATGCGCAAACGTCACTAGCGCACCTGACTGATCTAATGTTTCAGAAGGTGAAGGAATACGTCTTTTACTCGAGTACTCGCAACGATTGAAAAGCTACAGCCTTCGCCCAGCTGAGGCCACTCTTCACGTGCGGATCCCCGCAGCTCGAGACGGACACCCATCGCCAAGCCCGGATCACGATGTCCGCGGGGGGCAACAGAAATAGGAGCAGGCAGCGTAGCACGATCAGCCAATTGAAACGCGTGTCGGGAGCGAACGTGCCTCGGCGCGCGCCCGTGTACAGTACTGTACATGCGCTGGACGACCTCGGCGCACGACTTGTTCCTTTCCGCCCGCCCTCCTCGTCGCTCTCTGCTCTGCTCTGCCTCAGCCTCACTCCTCGAGCACAAATGGCGGAAATCACCACAGACAAGGAGGCGGCGCTCGCGTCCGAAGCCGGCAGCCACCGCGGCGGAGCGTTCGACCTCAACGCGCAACGACGTGCCGCCCTCGCCGAGGTGGACAACGTAGGCCAGCGTTTCCTAAACGTTGAGGATCACTACTGAACCATACTTGTCGCTCCGAATCTCTCCCCGCGCAGGCCAAGGTACGCTCTGCGGCACCCGGACGTCTCTCGCCGAAGCGGAGCTGATCCCGACTGCCCTCGTCGCAGTTCGGCTGGTTCCACGTGCGAGCCTGCCTCGTCGCAGGCGTCGGGTTCTTCACCGATGCCTATGACATCTTCGCCATCAACATTGCGTCGACCATGATCGGCTTCGTCTACAACCAGGGTGTGCACGCCGGCAAGCTCACGTCGAATCAGGACCTCGGCCTCAAGGTCGCCACCCCAGTTGGAACACTTGTCGGCCAGCTTCTGTTTGGTTACCTTGCGGACGTGTATGGGCGAAAGAAGGTGCGTCTCGTGACTGAACTTGTTGCGCGAACCCACCAGGCTGACCACAGCTCGCAGATGTACGGGATCGAGGTGAGAGGGACACACTCGGAAGCTTTGAGATTTTGTTTAAACCTTTCCATTGCAGCTCATGATCATCATCGTCGCGACTGGTGCGCACGCTACAGCTTTGCACTCGACCTTCCCTCATCTGTGCCTCTCCAGTCGGACAAGCGGTCGCTGGCCACGGGCCCGGAGTGTCGATTCTCGGTGTGCTGGTCATGTGGAGGTTCATCATGGGAGTGGGCATCGGTGGTTCGTGCCCGTCGTACTGCAAGACGGGAGGAGACCTGACCGCTTCGCACGCACTGGCAGGCGACTACCCGCTTTCGGCGACGATTACGTGCGTACCCGGGGACCCGAATAAAAGTGGGTCAGAAGCTGAACCCTTTCTACAGATCGGAATATGCCGCAACCAAGATCCGTGGCCGAATGATGACGGCGGTGTTCGCGTCGCAAGGCTGGGGACAGCTGTCCGCGGCGATCGTCTCGCTCGTTGTCATCTCGGCGTTCAAGCACCAGATCATCAGCGACCCTTTGACTGGTGCGCAGGTTTCTCCAAACAGCCTTCCCCTGACTTGGACCAACCCGAATCCGTGGCAGATGCTCACCATGTCGACTACTGCTGGCGACTTCTCATCGGCGTCGGAGCGGTTCCCGGCGCCGTCGCGCTCTACTTCCGCCTCACTCTCCCCGAGACTCCACGGTTTACGATGGATGTCGAGCGCAACATCAAGCAAGCCTCGAGCGACGTCGACGCCTTCCTCTCGAGCGGCGCGCAGTCGCACGACCACGAAGTCGGCTACGTCAAGGCCGATGCCCCCGTCGCGACCCGCCGGGACTTCTTTGCATACTTCAAGAAGTGGGAAAACGGAAAGCTCTTCCTTGGCTGCGCGTACTCTTGGTTCGCCCTCGATGTAAAGATTCTTGAGCTCGGGCTCGTAGGGAGACCAGCGCTGACTCGTTCGCGCCTAGGTCGCGTTCTACGGACTCGGTGAGTGTCTTGCTCCTCTACTGTGCTCCCATTGAGACTGACGTTTGCGCTTCCTTCAGGTTTGAACTCGTCAATCATCCTCCAGGGTGAGTCCCTCGCTCCCCAACTCTCCTTTCATCGAGACTGACTGGGCGCTTCAAGCGATTGGCTACGGAAGTGCGACTGCCGGAACCGCGTCGTTCAAGCGATGGCAGACGCTCCACAACGTCTCGGTCGGAAACGTGAGCTCGCCCTCTCGAGTGCCAGTCTGCCCATTCTTGCTCACACTGTTGCTTTCGCTAGATCATCCTCTCGGTCGCGGGTCTCATCCCTGGGTACTGGGTTTCGTTCCTGTTTATTGACTCGTGGGGACGCAAGGTGCGCTCGTTGATTCCATGCAACCGCTGGACTGTGAAAGCTGAGTACAGACCGTGACAGCCGATCCAACTGATGGGATTCATCATGTTGACCATCACGCTTTCTTGCATGGGTTTCGGCTACCACAAGCTCAAGGACGACGCTGTGGGCGCATTTGTGTGAGTCATTTGTTGCTCTGCCTCGCCCGCACTTTAACTCAGTAAGGAATCATCTACAGATTCCTCTACTGTAGGCCATCTTTCGAATCAAATATAAGTCTCGATCTGACTTGTTCAATGTGCCAGGCCTCACCAACTTCTTTCGTGAGCCATATTCCCCTTCGAACCCGTCTTCGTGTGGCTGACCCGATCTGTGGCGCAGAAAACTTTGGGCCCAACACCACGACCTTCGTCGTACCCGGAGAGGTGGGTGAATTCCACGGACATCTGTGATTTCTTCTCACCACACACAATCTGCAGGCGTTCCCAACGCGCTATCGCTCCACCGCGCACGGCATCTCAGCCGCGTCGGGCAAGTTTGGCGCCATCATCGCCCAGATCATGTAAGTGCACGGTTGCAGCTATATCATCGAACGTCTCACGCCTACTTCACAGGGCGTTTAAGCTCAAGGACCGCGGCGGAAAGGTAGGATGGCGACTTCTCGTTGCTCGGCACTGAACGCTGACCGCCTACTGCTGCAGGACGGCTCTGGCAACTGGATCAACCACGTCCTCGAGATCTTTGCCCTCTTCATGCTCACTGGAATCTTCTCGACGCTTCTCATTTCGGAGACCAAGGGCAAGACGCTCGAGGAGTTGTCTGGGGAGGACCAGGACAACTTCATCCGGCCCCACGGAGCCCCCGCGGCGTAGATTAGACCCCAGCTCACTGAATCTTTCGAGTACCTGTATGATGGATAATGAACTTCGCCGACGGCGGTCCGGCCTGGCACCAACTGTTTGCAGTGCGCTCTGCGACATCTGAGACTGCCTCGAACTAGCCAGCGCCGCCGTAGACTCTCGCCGCCTCGTAAGCCGCTGCAAACAGAATCCAGCTGTCATAACCTTCACTCGCTTGAGTTTGTGTGATCAAGCCTCTGCGAGAATGCGGGCAGCGATGAGCCGCGACAGCTCATACACGGGAGTCGGGACCAGTCCAGTCAAATACCTGCTCGCCAAAACCTTAGCAGGTACTTGAAGTTTTTCAAGAGGTACATGGTAATCTCAAGTCGATACCTCGAGCGAGGCCGACCGAAATGAAGGGAGCTCGGACATCGCCGCCTAGCCTCTCTGCTCAGTCCAAGTCACTCGTCCGCGCCGTCGAACTCGCTTCTGCGCCTCATCTCGAGCCTTACCGATCCATTCGACCTCCTGGACACGGCTTCGGTCGAGGACAAGTACAGCGCGACAGCACGAGCCGGGCGAGAGCGGGCCCGGGTGGCACCGTTGCGCGAGGTCGGGAAGCGGCGAACGCAGCCAAGACGAGAGGTGCGGCAATGATCTTACTCTCTTTCAAGCACAAAAGCTGTCGTTGGAAGCGCGGAGTAAGGAGCGTGCGTGCAGCCACACACGACTGGGGGCGTGGAGCCGCACTGGCGGGCTTGACGTCAAAGAAGCAGCAGCTGGAAGGGTGAGCCAAGAGGCTGACTTTCTGTGTGACGCAGACTCGGGGCGCGCACAGCAGCAGCGGCAACCTCATCCTCAGACCTCAGACCGGGCGTGCATCTCCAGGTCCGTCTCTTACTCTGACTTCTATATCCATACTACGCGTATAGTTGACCCTCACATCTCTATAGTACTGCCATATCCGCCGGCGCTGCCTCCCCGCCCGTCGGAATGGCCGACTCGAACGCAGTCGCCGCGAACATCGTCTCGCGCCTGAACCCGGATGACCGCGCTCGGCTCCACCACTACCTCCGAGAAGCGACATCTGCAACTGGAGGTATCGCGACGATCCCCATGTTCTGGCAGTTTTTGCAGCTGGAGCCTGAGGTCGTGCAGCGCCTTCTGCCCACGCCGACAGGCTCGGTCGCCGGAGGGTCACAGGTTTGCCCACTTAACATTTCCATTTGCTCACAATTGTCCTGAAAATCTATGTGACAGAGCGCTGCCGTGCTTTCCTCACCTGTACCGACGTCAGCACCTGCGCCCACTGCTCCGCCGCTTCCGCCACACGTTCGTCCGTCCCTCGCACCCCGTCTGCTCACAGCGCTCATAGACCCGCTACCAGCTCACAAACGCATACACATCCTTATTCCCTCTCTACCTTCGCGGAGATCCCAAGGCGCTCTCGTTGCACCTTGAGCGGCTGCTCTACCCGCCAGGCCTCCTCGTCGCGGACGCCGGCCGGCTCGTCGGGCTGGGTGTGGTCACTGGACAGTCGCTCGCCGTTCTGAAGATGGTGTTCGAGAAGCTCGCCCGTCGTGAGTTCTCTTCCAGCGGCGGCCCCCCGAGTCCTGCTTCTAACCTTGTGCGGCCCTGTCAGGTCCAGCGTTCTCGGATCAACCGGCTCTTACACCGACAGTGCAGCCGATCCCTCAATTCGATGTAAGAGGTCAAGCTGATTCGTCCCTATACATTCCTCAGCCACCCACAATCGAAACCTCTATCGCCCCCTCTGAGTTCCACTCTGGGTTCGAACAGACGAGCTCGTACACGAACGCGCACTACTCTAGCGCAGAATCTCATTTCAGCCACATCACGAGCGCTCGATCCGCAAGCACGCCTCTCCCAGCCGGCGGCCACTCGAATACCCTGCAGCTCACCGAAATGATCCACACGCGCCGACAATCAGCGGCCCTCTCGCGCCCTTCCACGCCCAAGTCTCAGTCAAGCAACATCGAGCGCATTATCTCTGTCCTCAACACCCTTCGCGACCGAATCAGGCACTTTGAGCTTGTCCTCGCCAACCCGAGCTTCGCGGCGCTGGGGAACGAACAACGCCGAAGCGTGACGAGCGAGCTTGAAGCGGTGCGACTGTCCTACTCGAGAATCCTTGAGCAACAGCTCGCGCTCGGTGACGAGGGCCTCTGGAGCGCGCCACCAGTCGCGAGCACGTCCATGCTCGGTCCCTCCCCGATCAGCTCGTGGTCCCCCTCGTCATCAGCAGGACGGATTCAAGCCAATGAGCACCTTTCTCAGGGTAGCTCCTTATTATCGAACTTCTGATCATTACTAACGCGTTTCTGCAATCCAGTCCACGCCTCGATGTCGTCTACATCCGCATCTCACCCCGACACGATGCGCGAGAGGGAACACCAAGCTGGATCGTCTTGCTCTTCAACTAGCCCCAGCATCCTTGCCGATATTTCGTGCTTCGTTGGCTCGGCCGCGACCACGCCCGCCTCGTCCGCGAGTCCAACGCTCGCATCCGCCCCCATCGTTTCGACCGAAGACTCTCACCATCTCTCGAAACGCGCTGGATCGCCTCTCGAGAACGCAGCATCACCCAAGGTCACCAAGCACAGTCCACTCAGTGAAACAGACCAGGCCGGCGCCGCGAGCGCCCCCGAGTCGGACGAACCGCCAGTCGCCTCCATCACCGGATCCCCTATTCCAGCTGTTTTTTCGTCCCTTATCAATTCCGGCCCTCAAATCGCCGCCAACACGCTCACTGTTCCGGCGTCCACGTCCTGGTCCTCCGTCCGCCGCCAAATGCCGTCGACGAGCCAAATGCGAAACGCCGCGGCTGGCCCATTCCCACCTCTCCTCGAATCACCAACCTTGAAGCTTGAGTCACGTGTCGCTCTCCCCATTGGTCCGTCGCGGCCGACGATCGCAGCTGGCAAACCATGGCCTGCGATCGTCTGGACTCCCGTCCAGATGGCGCTCACCAGCGTTTCTGGGGTGAGTGGAGGTCTGGTGGGTGCGAAAAATGACTCTGGGCGTGAAGAATTGGTGAAGGGGGCAAAGAAGCGCGGGATGTCGGTCCGGACGCTGGTCGAGCAGATTGAGCCGGGAGAGACCGTGACCGACGAAGTCGAGATGGTGCGCCTCTGCATTCTTCGCTCCTGTAAAACGGAGCTGATTAACTTGATCCGTAGCTGCTTCTCGAGATCTGCGACCAGTTCATCGACTCGGCCACGCGCGCCGCCTGCCACCTCGCCCTTCATCGCCACAGCTCGACATTGGAGTCGCAGGACCTCGCGCTGCACCTCGAGAAGAAGTACGACATGAAAGGTGCAAAATTATCTGTCCCCTCCAACTCGAGGTGCTCGGAGCTGACGGCCGGATTTATGCAGTTTCTGCGCTTGGTCCGCCACCCAAGTCGCTCAATAATCGCACAGAAAGTGTGCCCACAGGCGCAGAGAAGCAAAACTACGGCTGATCCCCCATTCTTAAAACTCCAGGTCGACGCTCCATTCCACCCGGGCACGCGGGGCGGCTCGCCGCCGTTCGCAAGGACCAGGCGTTGCTGAAGAACGCGGCGGACGGGGCAGTGTGAGGACTTGTTGCACAGTTTTACAATGCTCAAATGCCGAGCACTTGTCTCCACCATCAAGAAGAAGTCTGGAACAGATCGGAAGAGCGTCGTGTAG
>ERZ1463038.980-NODE-980-length-10145-cov-16.188801_pt1 | contig 10145 bp, 14 predicted proteins | sample MGYA00564479_ERZ1463038 | MGnify/ENA primary metagenome ERZ1463038 (study PRJEB39244, sample SAMEA3635134) | Helicobacter pylori | study: EMG produced TPA metagenomics assembly of PRJEB11511 data set (Assembly of a 5300-year-old Helicobacter pylori... | reverse complement strand
AAAAAGGACTTGAGACCCACCGGAGAGGTCTTACCATCGCAAAGGACCCCGCCTCTATCGGCAAGACGTTCGAGATGGTGTCGTTCACGCACGCCAGGAACGTCGCGTTGATTGTCGCCGAGTCGTACAGGACCGGCGCCGCCACCAACGCAGTGAAGTTGACCCTTGAGAGGGCAAGCTCGGTTTGGTTCGCCGTAGTGTCTGTGTAGAAGCTGAATAGCGCGAAGCTGGACGCGCGGTAGTAGCTCTCGATGAAGGCGGGGTCGAGCGCGGGGAGGAGGGTGATGTTCGTCGAGGGCAAGTACGGGACGGCGGTGATGGGTATGACGACGGTGGTGGAGCAATTTGCTACGAGTGCCATGGACACGTTGCTTATGGAGATGAGGTCACCAAATACGAGGTAATGTGGTGCGGCGGTCGAGTCGAGCGTAGGTGGGGAGAAAGAAACGACAGCGAGTGGCCCACCGGGGCGTGACGCATTTGATGAAGGTCCATACTTGAACTCAAATCATCATTCAGCAGTCGTTCGGGGAAGAGAAGACCGGTAAGCCTCACCTCGTCGTCTCCATAATACGACGGCCCAAAGTACTAAGATCACGTGGACGCTTGAGCTTAATGGCCCTCTCCACAAGCAAATGAAAACTCTTACCAGAGGCCAGTAGCCATAGGGGAATCCAGCGCCTGCGACAGACGTGTACGCGCCAGCCCCTCGCGGCGAGCCATATAGTCCACCGAACCCCGAACCGAAGCCTCGGCCTGACGCAATGGAGCCGCGAGTTGCACCTCCGTAAGATCTGTCACCGAAAGGTGACGTGGAAGAGATATTTTTTGGAATCCCGCCCCCATAGATGCCGCCAGACGCCGTGCGACCGGGCGAGCCGCTCGTTGCTGCGTAGTAAGGATCATGAGTCCAGGATCTGTCACCGCAACAGCAAGTGGTACTGACTAGAAGTTATACCAGAGGTCTCTCCCTTCGGCACGGTTTCCTGTGGTGCTGACTCGCTTCCGCCGTCGACGCTGACGCCGCCAGGGCCCGACGAGTTGGACGGCCAGCCAGACCCGCTTCCTCCTCTCCCGAAGCCTGCAGTGCTGCCCCCTGCGAAACGATCTATCAGTGAATCACTTGCTTCATTGAGACGATCTGACACACCTCGTCGACTACGCAGACGCTCGGCAAGCTCACCGAGGGGACTCATGCTTGGCAAGGGGTGTTGGTCAGCCAGAAGTACAGGCGTCTCAAAACGCAAGAGAGGCGAAGAGCGCGGAGTAGCGCAACGAGACTGAGAGGCAATAGCACGACCCGGGTCCTACAGCGGGGCCGTGCAAGTCCGATCCTCTCCCCCTCAAATGGAGGCCTCGCCTAGCGTAGGTATTCTTCGAGGATAAGTGAAACTAGGAAATCAGTCTCGGCTCCAGTGGGAGTAGAGGGAGATCTGCATCCACGCGTCTACGTCAGTTCCCAAGTATGAGCATGTCTCGATTGATGCAAGCCGCCACGCGCCACGCCGCTGGACAGCGCGGACGGTCGTCGGTGTGCCATGCGCTTTCGCGCTCAAGCGATCGTTTGAAGCCTCGTGGAGAGTAGTGGGTATTAGTCATAAGCGCTGGTCTTTTCTGACAGCTGGCGATGAACAGGCCGACATGCAGGGGGAAGGTTCAGCGCTCCGAGTCAGCTTGGCACGCTTCCAGACGCCTTCGACGAACAGCGGCGTCGTAGGTATACCGGCCTCGCACCAGCCCCTCATGAAGTTCCCGAGCTGTTGAGCTTGGTAGTCAAGGCGTACATTCCTGCTCTAAGCCTCCGCAAGCTTCGTAGCTGGCGCTATGGGTGGATCCGGGAGCCTCAGCCTGCGCAGACCTCCAGTCCCACTTGCCTTGCACCACAGTCGAATATATACATGTTCACTTGCTGTTACTGTTCAGCTTTGGCTCTGAGCTCCCGGCGAGACGGCCTCTGGCCTGCGGGTGCGCCGAGTTCGAGTGGCGCGGGAGGTCGAGGACTGAGCTCCGAAGGTCGCACCACCACAGTTGTACATAAAATACGTCTTTGAGAAACACGCATAGAGCTCGCCTCGTTAGATTCCTCCTCTTCTTTCCCGTCCGAGGCTTGACGACGAGTCGAGGAGCGGGGTCCCGAACGGAAAGCGGCGCGGCCCGGGGCGCTTGAAGGCTGTGGTGAGATCCAGATCCCTTGAGCGTAGACCGATTCTCAGAGTGTTGAGTCGGTGCCGGTCGTTCGGGGTGGTCGGAAGCAAGTTGCGTCACTCCCCTTGCGCTCCACCACTCCCAAGCTGTCCGCACTCCATCGCCTGACCTCCATCTCCCGCGCCTTCTCGACCTCGAGAATGTCCCTCACCACCGACCCCTCGTGCGTCTTCTGCAAGATCGTCGCAGGTGAGCTCAGGCGCTCGTCAACCGCGTCGGCATGTCCAGTAGCCGGGTAGACCGCCACGACTGAAAGCCACGTGCTCATCCTGCTTCGTGCACCAGGCCAGATCCCGAGCTTTAAGCTCCACGAGACGGACAAGACGTTCGTCGCCCTCTCGATCCGCCGCCCCGCATTCGGCACTCGGCGCTGACACCGAGCACGCCCCCAGGCTCGCCTTCCTTGACGTCGGACCCATCAGCAAGGGTCACGCTCTCATTATCCCCAAGCGTGCGTCATCCCACACCTCCCCCCCCCCCCCCCCCCCCCCCCCCCCGAAGGCGGGCGCTGACGATGCCGGATGAACGTAGACCACGGCGCAAAGCTGCACGACCTCCCGGACGAGGCGCTCGTCGAACTCTTGCCGATCGTCAAGAAGATTGCGATCGCCGTTGGAGCGGACAACTACAACGTCCTCCAGGTGCGTGAGCGCGGGCGATTCGGGAGGCTCGGGTGGGGGCAAGTGCTGACCGACTGCTCGCGTGGGTGCAGAACAACGGTCGGATCGCACACCAGCAGGTCGACGTGAGTCCAAGGACGGCGAAGCCATGCTGGGGAATCCACTGACGCCCGCTCCTGCTCCCCCCAGCACGTCCACTTCCACAGTGCGTCCGCACTCAGGCTCGGCTCGACCCCAGCTAGCATTTCTGACTCTCCCTGCTGCTCGCAGTGATCCCCAAGCCGTCCGACTCGGAGGCGGAGGGACTCGTCATCGGCTGGCCAACGAAGCCGGGGGATATGGGCGCGCTCAAGGCTTACGCCGAGGAGATCAAGGCTGCCGTGTCCAAGCTCTGAGCCGGACTTGCACCTCTGCAAGGACAATCATCAAGTTTATCGTCGCGTCGTTTGCTACAAGGTCGTGTCATTGAGTCTTCTATGGACATGCTCGCTATCATACATCGTGCTCCCCGGCGCTGTCCCGCGCCTGCGACCGGCCCATCGCACAGTCTTCCTTGCTCCTCGACGTGGTGCCTTACCCGTCCCTGATTGATTAGGAGGACCACCTCTTCAGGCGACTGCGCCAAAGACGGCCACGAACGCCTCGACGATGCCTTCTTTGTCGCTGAGGGGCGTCAAGTGGAGGAAGCACTTTCGATATGCGCTCTTCTCCTGCAGATTACGAAGAAGAATCAGCTCTAAGCCTGTCAAGGTCATGCGGGAGACGAAAATGCCCACCTTGCGGCGCCTGTAAAGGGGGAGACGTGAGTCAGTCACTGGGTACGGCGGTCCAAAGAGGAGGGGGCACTAACAGCAAGTTGTTCTTCGCAGAAGGCTTGATCTGGATCCCGATTGCAAGACTGTACGAGTGGCCGTGATCGAGCGCCGTCTTGACGTTGCGGCGCAGGCGACTCGTGACGTCCTTCGTCGTGCCGGCAACCATCTTGCAGAACTCGGTCCCAGCAAGATCGTCCATTGCCGCATGAGGGACGCCTGTGTTGATCAAAGCTTGGATCAGAATCGGGGTCACCGGGAGGAAGCGACAGGACGCACCACAGAAGTCGGCGAGGCCCGGCGTCGCGAAGAGGACCGTCTGGTGGACCTTGTGGATGAGAACGACGCGCGTGTAGGTCGCTTCGAACTCGGTGATTTTGGACTGCGAGGAGCTCAAATCGTCAGCTCTGTGAAAAGTCGCCACCGACTCCAGGCGACGCACCGAGAACGGCTCATCGCCATGGTTCATCCCAGCGTGCTCCTCGGGCGTCATACCGAGCTCGTTTCCCTTGCTAGATTTAGCGCCAACCCTGCGACTGCCGAACCCCGTGTTCGAGATGCCGCCGCCGGTCGAAATGCCAGTGGGACCTGCGGCGCGGACGCTGGCCGAGCCGAGCGTCGACTGGGATTCCTGGCGACGAAGGTTTGTCTGGCTGAGCATGGAGCTGAGGGAAGGTGGTTCGGGATTCGCTAAGAGGCAGTCCGAGCGGGACTGGACGGCGGTAGTGAACCGGTGCTTGGGAGTGCGACGGGCGCGACGACCTGGCGTGGAACTGCCGTCTGTGGTGGGAGCAGTGCCTAGCAAGACAGGCATATCGGCCGTGACGTCGATTTGACCTCCCCTTTAGATTTTGAAACCTGTTCAGTGTGTGCAAATCAAGGTCTGGGAGCGGCACACGCACAGAAAGTACTTGACGGCGCCGTCACTTGATTTAAGCGGGAGCCTGGGCACGTAAGGGCGTCAGCCTCGGATGCACAACGCAGTACATGATACTACATACATGCAGAGCCTATTATATCACACGAGATTTGGTGAGGATCCATGTGTCGGCGAGATGGGGCACCAGCAGGACTTACAAGTTGAAGAACGGGGTGCCATCGCGGCGATCTGTTCGGCAAGAGAGTAAGCCAGCTGAGATATGAGAGCTTTCAGCAAACCCACAGTTCAAAAGCAAGGACGTGATAGGTAGTCCGGCGTTGAGGGCGGTGCGAAGCCGCAAAACCGACTCTGGAGAAGTGCCCGGTCCCTGAAGGAATCGGCCTTGATATCGCAGCTGGTGTATCAGCTCAGATATTTTCTTAATCAAACCAAAAACTCGTACAGTTTCGCCCCACGATGCTGCCTTGGTCGTACCCGGTCAACGTTGCGAAACCATCCGAGGCGAGCACCTGAGAGGGATATCGCGGGTCAGGACACCGTTATGAGTATACCGTGAGGCCGGCTTACGATTGGGTGATCACGCAGACTGATAAGTGTGGAAGGTCTCTTCAGTATTGGAACGAACAACTAAGGTGAGGACCAACCGCGGGTTTGTACTGTGGCCCAATGAGGATTTCAGCATGGATTAAAATAGTTCAGCGATCAAAACCCACAGGCAGAAGCAGTCAGCGAGTCCGTCCCCAGTCCCGGCAGCGACGCCCCACGAGCCCAGCCTGGCTACGGCGTGCGTGACGAGCTTCTGCTGCATGTACCCTTGGAAGTCGGTGTTGAACAGGGAGGCAAGAAGCTCCTTTTGAGGCTCGACCATTGTTGATCCGACTATTCTCGCCTTGTGAAGACTGTCCAGGATGGGCCCGCGGATACTGATGGGGAGTGCGAGGCGGTTGGGCGAGTCCCGCAGAAGGTAGACGTCCTCGATACTTTGACACGCGGATCGAAGTTTGCTAGAGAGCGAAGAAAACGTGACGATACTGCCAGGTGAGGGTGATCAGCAAAGCGGTATCACTGACTGACTCGAGGTGAGGACTCGCTCGTTGTAAAAGTCCAGGAGGAGTGGGCTGGTACAAGAAAGTCAGGCGTCCGTGAAGATAGTACCAGAGCTTTTTGCTTGCGCGTACTTGGTCTCCGGGAGCGACTCGAGGTAATGGCGGAAGTTGCGCTGCGCGTCTGCCGAGCGTTGATGCATTGATGTCAGCTACCCGGGTTCTGGACATGAAACCGACACGAAAATTCACCCTTATCACGCATGAGGCCCTCGAACACATTCTCGCCCATAACCTGGCGTAAGAGTGCTCATCGTTAGCTCCCAGCGAACGTCGAAGGCCCGTCGCAGCTCACCTTCGCAACCGTGAACTCGAGCTCGTGCGAGACATCCCAATTACTATGAGCTGTGGGCTCCGTTGATCCAGACGGCAGATTGGGCAGATGGTGTGCCCCACGATCGCTCGGCAGCGGTGGGTAGGAATCGGCAGCCAGGACAGCGGGTGCGCGGGGAAGCGGGAGGGGTGGAGGCGCATCACGAGGCTCGTCCATGAATCCTCGAACCGACGCCGCCATACGAGGAGCCGCAGTAGACCCAAATTTCCCGTTGTGCAACGATGTTGCCCGGGGCGGTACTGACGGCGCCGAACTTGTGTCGAGGACGCCACTGTCGTCTCGCGCGTGCGCCACGGGGGGACGAAGCTCGTCCTGGCTTTCGGACCCAGAGGCCGAGTCTAGAAAACCTGGCGTCAGATAATGATTTCTACCTGTAAACGGACTGGGCCCACCGGAGGTGTCCGAGTGCGCCCTCCGAGCGACGTCGACCTCGGATCGAAAGACGCCACCGCGTGGGCGTCCGTCCGACAGTGGCGGCGACAACGGTGGTATGCCGAAGTTGTGCGAGGGCGGTAGCTCAGATCGTCCGTTCATACTTGGGAGCGGTGGTGAAGAAAACAGAGGAGAGCTGGGGGGCGAGGAGGAGAACATGTAAAGCTGGAACGAGGAAGGGAGAGGCTCTCGGAAGCGAAGTGCCCCACTTGTACTCTCCACCACGTGAGATTGCGTCGGATGATCTCAGGTTTGGTGCCGTTCCAATTATAATGGGCGGACATCAGTCGCGCACGGGCTGGCGGGCCTTTGATTGCATCAATCGCCCCTCATCGGGATCCTAGCGTGCTTTGTCGCCCGCTGGCATCGCTCTCTCGGACCCCTAGGTACAACAGGCGGAGAGCGTTTCTTCAAGCCTTGCTCTGTCCGCCACCGAGCTCTGAGCCGAACGCGACCCCTCGCCGGCCTGACTGAATCGGTGGTGGGACGCGGAACAGTAAGTTTCGAGTAATCTTCAGTGTCATACACAACGGGAATGGAGTTCCTCTGATGTCCACCACCCGCCTCAATGCCCATCATGGCCTACCGTATGTCGGCACGCTGTATCCAGGAAGATCTCGTCGCGAGCAGATTGCGGCGGTGACCTCGCGGCGACGACCTGACCTCTCAAGCCTCAGGGATGGATGCGCCAGCTCGCAGTTCTATCTCGCCAAGATCATGGCAACTGCGCCTGGCTATCCTTGAGGGAGCCCCGAATTTCGGTGCCCGCACAGTGACGCGGTGCCACCCCTGGCCCGCCAGCACGGAGAGCGGGCAACGACGGACCTCCAGCGCCATCAAGTCCACTTCCAAGCGTTCCAAAAGCTGCCGTTCATCAAGGCTTGATGCGTATGGCCTCGACTGTCTCGTCTCCAGTCGGTTTGCGCCACCCCAGCGCCCGCACGACGCTCCGCTGCGACGCCACCGTCTTGCGGGCGCAGGTCCAGTTTCCGCTTCGTGCGAGGGGCGTCGAGGAGAGATACCAACGAGCTTTGCAAGCAGCGTGGTGTCGAGAATGAAGTGTCGCAGAGTGTCGGGGATGCGAGGGGCGAGGTCGCGCAGTTCGGCTGCTCGAGGACTGGTCACGGCGCTCGCTGACGGATCGCGAGTTGGAGTGGACGAGACTGGCCACCCCTCGTGCTCTGTAATCGCAGATCGTCGTCAGCTGCGTTCGAGGAAGCTTGCAACCGGGGACGCACCTCGCGCTCGCTCCACCCATCCCCCGACGCCCTTTGCTCGACAGCGAGCCAGTCTCGAGTCCCCAGAGCCCCACACAGTCCTAATCGGCGCTTGACAGAAAGACAAAGCGTCTCCGATACCAGTACACTCGGCCCTTGTCCGCGTCGACCCGTCCTCTCCCCGCGCTCGCACGCTCACGCTCCCAGCCGCGCGCACGCCCGACTACTACTTCCTCGCGACGCCACCGGGCACCCGCTCAAAGTACTGGCTCGTGTAGCTGAGCGCGGCGGTGTAGTCAAAGATCTTCTCGCCGAGGCCGAGGACCGTGTCGGCGGTCGTGCGCGCGGGCCCGTCGGGGAGGCCGGCGGTTGAGATTCTGTGGACGCGGGGGTGGATTGCGGGTTAGGCTGGTGAGCTGGGAGAAAAGTGGAAGAGAAGTGGTGCACGGCGGGTGCCTCGCACCCGGCATCCGGTAGCAGTTGACTGGCCCCCGGCCCGCCGTGCAGCTCTCCCGCCCTCGTCGGCACCGGGTCAACCACACTACCCCCGCTACTGACCAGTCCTGAAGAATCGCCAGGCCCTACGGCGAGAAGAAGGACTGACTGGAACCCGGAGCTGTGCTTGACGCCGGCGAGAACGGCCGAGACGAGGACGACGTCCGCGGCGTAGTGCGCGAGGCGTCCGAGGACCATCCCTGCTTCTGGTCGGTGCGAGAGTGTAGATGACCGCTGCGGGGGTGCGAGTGGCGTGCGGGCTGCTGGGACGACTTGTGAGCTCAGAGGGCTGCGCTGTGTTGTGTGGAAACGAGGACGTGCGGGTGGTGTACGCGAGGTGTGTAGAGGTGAGAAAGAAAGAAGGGAAGCGTGTGGGGGAAAGCCAAGAGCAGGGCGCGGTGGTGCCGAACGCGCTCGTCAGCCGCTCCCGATTCCAAGGGGCCCCATTCTTTCTCACTTGTCTCGCAGCACGTGTCGCAATCCCAGCACGTTCTACAATCCCAGTACCTTCTCGTTGTACGATGCTTGACATTACTCGACAGGTCCTTAATCGGGCGCCTGTCCGCCCCCGATGCCCCCGACGGCAATCGCACCGCCGCCGATGACCTCGCGTCCGTCCCAGCCGCTGTCGCTCGTCCTGACCGCCTTGCGTCTGCCCGCGCCGGGACTCTCGGCGCCCGTGACCTTGCGCGCCGTCTTTCCCGGACTGCCCGCGGCGAGCGGCGGTGATTGCGGGAGCACGGGCGACGAGAGCGAGTGGCGCGCGAGGGCCGCTCCGAGGAGGTCTGGCGGGGCGTGCGGTGCGCTGGTTGGTGCTCGGTCGGACGGGGCGCCGCGGGCTGGGGACGGGAGGTTTGAGGCGGTGATGGGCCTTGTGGATGGGATCCAGGCGGGGATGAGCGCGGGCGACGGTCGACTTCGCCCGCGCGGTTCGTCCGGCTGCAGCTCGGGCGAGGTCGACGCTGGCGAGTCCATGTCGGCGTCCGACGAGAGGGGAAGGGAAAGGGACGACGACGAGAGAGGCGTAGAGGACGGCAGCGGAGACGAGAGTGGCGTCGGCGGCAGTCGGTACGCCGGGTGCGAGCGCACGAGCGACGTGTAGTAGTGCGCCAGCACCGCACCAGTCGTCTGTTGACCCACTTGATCAGCTCACAGTCCACCGGAACCCCACACTCTCACACAGACAGAAAGGAAGGGGGGCTGACCGTCAACCGCCAGTCGATCGCCTCGCAGAACTCCTTCTCGAGCAGGTTCATCTCGGCGATGCTTACCCCGCCGACCCTCGCGTACCGCCCGTTCGTACAGAACGAGTCGCTGAGCGCCTTGCTCCCGACGCTGACGGCGGCGATGATGAATCGGTGCACGGTGAGGCTGCTGATCGTGAACGTCGGCATGCGCGTGCAGACTGCTCTCGCGTTCGTGTCAGCACTCGCGTGCGAAGCCCAGGCCAGCACGGGGCGCAGATGGACGCACCCTTGTCGACGTAGTGCAGCAGGATGAGCAGGCACACGCTCTCGACGTTCGTGTACCGCGCAATGCGGACGAGGTAGTCGCGCACATTGATGCTCGGCGGCGCCCGCGAGTGGAACCTGGTCAAGCTCGTCGGCGTGAGCGGGATGCGGTCATTGTGGCTGATGAGCCTGTCGAGCATGCTCGCTGCGCGTGCGACCCCCCAGTCAGCGCCTGGCCCATCTCACCCGACGGCTTACGAGAACGCACCGATGAGCGTGATGAGATCCTCCGCCTCGCACAGCTCAAACAGCGGTGGAACCTCCTTGATCCCATCCGCCCCCGTCACGGTCGCCACGATCGCTGGCGCGCCGGGAGCGCGGGGCGCAGGTGCGGAGGACAGCGCCAGGGCTAGCGCGCCGGCCGAGATGACTGTCGCCGGCGGCGGGGCGCGAGGTAGCGTCGCAGCAGGGGACAGCGCGGTCGGGTGCGTCGACGGGCCCGGTATCGCGTGGGCGTTCGTGGGGTCGTCGTCCATCGGGAGGCGCGCGAAGTGGGCGCACAAGGTCGAGCTCTAGCAGCTCATGGGTCGGGGGGG
>ERZ1463038.979-NODE-979-length-10159-cov-14.286322_pt1 | contig 10159 bp, 10 predicted proteins | sample MGYA00564479_ERZ1463038 | MGnify/ENA primary metagenome ERZ1463038 (study PRJEB39244, sample SAMEA3635134) | Helicobacter pylori | study: EMG produced TPA metagenomics assembly of PRJEB11511 data set (Assembly of a 5300-year-old Helicobacter pylori... | reverse complement strand
TAACTCAGGCGCGCCTGAAAACGCTGCACATGTTCATCTTCAAGCTCGGCCTCGGCAGTTCTTCTGTTCAGACACCCATCGCGACAAGAATGAATGAAACAAGTAATGGCGACCTTCAATCAGCGATCCTTACAGCCTTGTCCGCCAAAGATCGGCAGCGCTGGGGTAAGACTCGGAGATGCGCCTACCTTGACGCCACTCCAGCTCACTGGCTAGCTGTAACAGGGCCTGAGAAATATCTCGGATACTTGAGAGTACTCGTGGATCGTGATGAACCTGGATCCAAGAATACCCGCATCCTCATCCTGACTGGTGTGTGCGTCTCGCGTCTCGCACGATTCAAGTCGCAGGTGTTGACCTGGTGGCGTTAGCGCCGTCCACCGGACTACTCCGACTTCACAGAGCAAGGAAGAAATCAGATGGAAGCCTAAGCATAGGAATCTCGTCGGGCTTGCTGGGTCTCCGAGAGATCCGGGTTACGCAAGTCGGTCCACGCTCCTCAAGGAGTTTACAGATCACCGAGCTTACTACTGTACCTGTACGACAGCTGCGCTTTATTCTGATCAACAACCGATTCCGATATCACTTTGAAGCTGCGGTGCCAATCTCTGACCTTGCGGCGTTCTTGATGCTGCTGGCTGGGTGCTGGAGGACCTATATACAGGCGAGTGAGTTGGACATGATCAGTCATGTTGCGCTTGGCAGCTAAATTTCCTGCAGCCTTTGATGACATGCCCGAACTTCTCATTACTGGTCTCCATGTGGGCACACCTCCTAGCGAACACGCAGTTGGCCAGATAGATTCTGCTCGTACGCCCACCTGACTCGGAATCTCAGCAACAATTAGGATCAGGCAAGAATACCAACGTCTCCTGTTATAGATAAGGGGATGGCCATGGTCATTGACGTTGGAAGAACGGGAGGCACCCCTGAGTTCGGACTTCATGATGCAGGAAGAGACACTGCCCAAAAGACGATGTTGATGACCACCGTGTATGTATTGTGCGAATTCTTGCTCTCCACAATTGGCATCGCTGGCCGCGCCCCTGACTACATAGGCCTGACTCCGCACGTTCATCCACGGCTGACATGTGCTGACAGGCGGCCGACGGAGGACCGACGTTGGGGAGATCCTACCCACAGTGACGAGGAGAGGCGTCGTTTGAGCCGGTCCGCTGGCACTCGCCTCAGCAAGCGAGGTTATCATGGTGGCGTCGCTTCGCGGCGAAGGCGGTGAGCCAATTGAGAGCGCGACAGCTGGCGTGCAGCGAGCGGCGCTGCCGGGCCGGCATCGTCGCACGCGGAGGACATTCTCAGGACTAAATATAGATCACAGCTTGGATTTTAAACAATCTGCTTCCATGTGTAGTGCCTGGCGGGCAGTCGACTCTACAGCTTGGTTCCGTACCGTCTCGCAGCGATGCTCTCCAAGTCGCTTGTGCTCCTCGCTATCTGTGTGGCAACCTCCGCTCAGGTGACGGAGCTCCCTCCGATCCCTGCGGACCTCAGCACTCCTGTCCAAGTCCGGCTGGCCTTCAATGGGCCCACGGGTAAGCGTCTGTACAGCACGAGAAACCTTTACGAGCTCACCAGGTGCTGCACAGGTATGGCAATCGGCTGGAACACCTTCCAAAAAATCGATGCACCCACTGTGCGCTGGGGATTGGTGCCTGGAGCTCTCGTCCGTTCGGCATCTTCGTCGTCTGCAAACAGCGTCACGTACCCGACTTCGCGTGTATGAGACTTCCAGCTTCACGCAACGACCTCTGAGCTCACTGTGAGCTTCAGACCTGGGCAAACACTGTGTATCTCTCGCCGCTTCTCCCTGGGGTCAAGTATTGTGAGTAGCCCGAAACGCATCTCTGCTGCTCTTATGACCGCGCAATTGAGCTTTCTACCCAGACTACGAGATTGTCTCGACCAACTCCACTGTGATGTCGTTCAAGACAGCGCTTCCTGCGGGCAACATGACACCGTACTCGTCTGCCCTCGTGATCGACATGGGCGTGTTCGGACCCGATGGACTCAGCGAACGAAACATGACATACACTGGAAAGGCTGTGACCAACTCGCTGAGTCCCGGTGAGCACACCACGATCGCCCGCCTGGTCGCCGACCAAGCCAACTACGACTTCGTCGTCCACCCTGGAGGTCTGTACTTTACACGAGAAAGGATAAAATACTTGAGCTGACAAACGCTCCACGAAAAGATTTTGCGTACGCGGACGCTTGGGTACGACTGCTCAGAAGTTCCACCTTCGCAGCCAGCGCTGACTCTTGGTGAGTAGCTCAAGGAAGAGCTCCTCAACTACATCAACGGGACTCTTGCACAAGGTCCAGAACTTTACGAGGGTCTCAACGAGCAGTTCTGGCGAGTACAGCTTGTGTGCCTTCTTCACGCAGAAGCTGACTTGGGTGCGTCTCACAGGCAGCAGCTGTCCGCAGTGTCGTCCATCAAGCCGTACATGGTGACCGCGGGTTAGTCTTTTCCAAAATTCCGAAGATAAAATTAATCCAACATGCTCCATTGATCTAGGAAACCACGAGGGTGCGTCTCGGATTCATACCTGGGTTCTCAAGGCGTCGCGCTGACTCGTAGTGTTGTCGCCAGCCAACTGCGTAAATGGCGGAACCCACGGCTACACCGAATGTGAGACGAAGGATTTACAAGCTTTTGTCAAATGCTGAGCATCCTGTTGTTCAGCCATCTGCCCTGTTGGCCAGCAAGACTTCGCAGGTCCGGTTGCCGTGAACGCGTGAACTGCCGGTGGGCCGAGCTGACACCAATGGCCGCTCAGGTTTCATCAACCGATTCGGGACTCTGCTCCCGTCATCTCCAAAGGTCACGAAGAACGGCCCGAGTGGCTTCTTTTTGCCTGGACTGCCCGTCGGTGCCTTCAAGCTCGCTGCTGCGAAGCGCGCCGCGGTCGCCGCCACCTCCCTTCCCCCATTCTTCTACTCGTTCGACTACGGAATGACCCATTACGTTATGTTTGACACCGAGACCGACCTTGGTAATGGTCTCATCGGACCGGACGAGACTGGCGGCATCGGGGGGTCCACGGAGGCTCAGCAGGGGTCGTGTGAGCTTGCCCGCTTCTGCCACTGACTCGAGCCTGAGGCTCTCTCTCTCTTGTTACAGACACAAACCAGCAGGTCGATTGGCTTACAGCAGATCTCGCTGCCGTTGATCGTAGTCTTACTCGTGAGTGCCCTCTCGACTCCTCGCTCGCATGAACGGAGCTTGAGTGCTTTCGCAGCTTGGGTGGTCGCCGCTGGTCATCGCCCGTGCGTCTCCCCGGGCCCAGCTTCCCTTTCTTCCGTGAACTAATACATTTTGCTACAGCTGGTATGTGGATGGAGGTACGCTTCGTCAGGGCCTCCGATCGTATGTTGAGCTGACTCCGCCCAGGCTGCGACGTTTGCCAAACAGCTTTCGAGGCCATCTTCATTAAGTATGGAGTCGATCTCGTTGTTCAGGGTGATCCCCATCATACTTCAGACGTAGCTGCGTCTTACTGATGGTTGTGTCGCAGGCCATGTTCACAACATGCAGCTTGTGGCTCCCATTGTTGGTCTCCCACCCGTCGCTGACAAGGCTCCAGCTGATCGCAAACCTGTTCAGGCCAACGGAGTACCTGACCCAGCAGGATTTAAGAACCCATCCGCTCCTGCGTATGTTATCAACGGTGAGTACCCCGCACATTAGCGCACTGCATATTCACGAGGGTAGCTGAATGTCAACACATCCTCAGGTGCCGCTGGTGCGATCTTCAACAAATGTTAGGAACGCTCAAAGCTCACTTCATTTTTTTTCCGTGTAGGTCACTTTGAGGGCATTGACGCACTGGGCACACTCCCGAACTAGTAAGCTTGCTGTCTTTCTCAGCGTATCTCACTTCGCCAGCTTGATTAACTCACGAGCTTCCTTAGCACCACTTGGGGATCCGACGCCTTCTATGGCTACAGCAAGCTCAACTTCAAGGACCGGAACCACCTCGTTATCGAGTTTATTGGCTCGAACTCGGGTCAGGCTCTCGAGACCGTCACGCTGTACAAGAAGCACTAGAGCTCAGATTAAAAGTGCCTGTCAGAATTACGCGGGTTTTGTGGCAATATCAAATTCAAGCTGATCATAGTACGACTCTTGATCACTACTGAGGAGGAGGCTGGTAGGCGTACGTGCGTGCCTTGACGTACGTTGTCAGCGCGGATTCCTTCACGCCATCAGAGTAGAAATCTGTTGTAGGTACGACTCAGCTGAAGCTTGATATTCGGTAACCTCGCTGGCTACAGCGAGCGAATTGCGCAGCGCACGCGGTCAGCCCGGCCGACGGTGGCACACTGTTGGGCAGGTGGGGGGAGACCTCAGCAGGAGTAAACATCTTTTACAATCCCAGGGTGTCAACAGTCCTCATTTGAAACTTCCTGAACACCGATACTCCTCTAACGGACGCAATCACCTACACCTCCCTCATACTCACCAAACTTGAAGATGGTGCCGATTCGGTAGCCTCACCTCCACTCGCCTTCGCCCATGACAAAAGTCAGTCCTACCATCCAGCAAGCGTTTCCTCGTTTTAGTGGATTTGCAGACTGGACGAGGCCAGCGGACGCAGAAGGCGAGGCGCTGGGGCCGAGTGCAGGCACGCCCTGCGCCGTGTCTCGAGAGCTTGGCCGTGACTCACAATTGAATTCGGAAGCCTAAGAATTGACTCCAAATCCAATGGAACACTCGTGGCCTTTGTTGATCTTTAATTTCCTGATGCCCCTGCGTTCCGACCTTGAAGGCCGTTGCACGAGTGCACGAGCTCGCGGCGCAGACGCGCAGGACAGCAAGCGCTCCAACTAGTGAGCTCTCACGTAAGCACCATTGAGCATCTTCCGCTGAGAAGCTGAAGGATTCAAGCATACTTCGCGTCCCCCCAAGTCTTCAACCCAACCGAGACAAGTAGGGCCTGGGGCGGAAGTTTGAGGGCAGGCACGGTCGCAGGGTCAGTGCTCGAGCGCGACTCTCCCTTCAAAAGTGCTGCATCCGTGTGGGGAGAAGCACTGAAACGCACATCTTCGAACTCTATGACGGAGTGGTCACAACGGCCGGCCAAAGCTCAAGCCCAGCAAATTGGCACTTGACCATCCTCCGCCCCTCCTTCCCTCTCGCACTTGACCGATGAGTTTCGCCAGCGGCATCGCGGCAGTCATCTCAGACGTGATCGCAAAGCTCGATCCAACGCAGAACCCATATCCTGCCTTCGAGGCGGTCTTGCGGTCCTCCTTCTACCCCACCCCATCGAGAAGCTTTCAGATACAATGCTACGTACTCGTAGGGATATTCGCGACGTGAGGTCGGCAGCTGGGACCGGACGAGTGGCTGGCTGACCCGGTTGCCGACTTCGCAGGGCCATGCTGGTGGTGCTGGCAGGACTGGTGCTTCGCATTGCGCAGGGTGCGTGAACCAGTACACTCGCGAAAGAGAAGCGATAGCCCATCTGATCTGTAATGTTGAGATCCACAGGGCGCTTTTGGCTGATTCATCGAGTACATGCATCACTCCTCATGCCAAATGCCAGCGTGTGCTTCGGCCTGTTCGCCCTCGTCTACCTTTCACGTGAGCGGTCCGAGCTCGTTTAAGGTGGATGAGCGATGCTGATGCCACACGCAGTGGGAATTCTCAATCTCTTTACTGCAGTGTCCGTGTCGAGAGGTTCATCGTACCCTCGTTACCATCTGCTAATCCAGGGCATGCTACCGGGTTTCTTGTGAGTGGAAGGCAAGCTAAAAATGAGCCGTGTTTGTGTCTAACATCTTATGTAAAGGTGGTTTGGAATTTTTACCGAAGTCGTGCGACACCCGTCTTCGTGCTGAGATCGAGCGCCGCTGACCCAGCGAACTCAGTGGGCGACTCTCGGGAGTATACTCTACCGGAACCGTGGGGACGAGCTACGCAGCTTTCTTTCACAGTGGGTTATCGCCCTTGCACCGGTGTTCGTCGTTGCAGCTGTCACGACGACCCAGGGGGTCATCCTCGGACTCGCACAAAACGATTTTAACCTTGCGGTTGAATACTACGACGTAATCCTCCAATACTTTCGCACCGAAGGTGCTGCCTGGACTCCAGAGTTGGGCCTTGATTTGGAGCATCTGGCGGGAGTTCTCCCGGCGGGCAACCTGCTTGCCAACGCTCTCGTCGGCTATAGTGGGCTGGCGGCAAAGGAGTTCAGCATCGGTGCCGCGGTGTTCATTGTAACGGCAATCGTAAGCTAGGGAGGAGTTACTTGCAGTATTCCATCTGCTGATCAACTTCGGCAGTTTTACGCGGCCTCCACGTTCACCGAGACGCGATACCTGCGCCGTCAAGCGCGAGCGTTCCGCGGGCAAGCACCACTCCCAGACGACGCCAGAATCTCGGGACCCATCGACGCCGGGGCCTATGATCACGAGAAGGATCTCGACGACGAGTGGTTCTCAGGGGTGGGCCGCCAGGCTGCTCTCCTAGATTGGGCTGCGACGAACCGGGCCGCGACGGGGGGCTTCATCGTGCTCATGATGCTGTGAGCCCTTCCCCTTTCCCGCGTCACGTCTGGGGCTGATCCTCTGACCAGCGCGAATATTTCTTTGTCACTTTGGTACGCCCTCAAGCCCATTTCTTTCCCGAACGACAGCGTGCAGTTCCAGGTACGGTCGCCGTGGGCTGTTCTTCCCTGCAGACGTACTCATCTATTTCCTGCTTCTAGACCATCGTCCTCGTCTCTGCGTAGGTTTGGGATAAAATCGTACTTCCGTGATTTAACTACTCAAATGTTCTCCAAACAGATATATCAACGGCGTGCTGCAAGCCTGTGTTTCGCTTCTCATCCTCTTCCGCTCTCTCGACGGGTCGTCGGCGTTGACAAGGAGGATGCGGATTCACCTCCCATTCCTCCCACTACCCCCAGCTGTCGGGCTTCAAGGTGGAACGGCGACGCTCTTCCACCACGACGTCGACATCGACCCAGAGATGACGCCGACGCCGCTCTTCCCGGTACAGTTGGCTGGCCGGGAGGTGGACAAGGACTGAGAAATGCCCGCGGGAGACGGAGAAATGATTGTGTGTTGTAACAACAAGTGAAACTGGGGGCTGTGGGATGCGTCTGGATTCCAAGCTGGCGGTTTCGCGCTGAGTGCGACAGCCTGGTCCCCGGCGAACCTACGCTAGGGCGCAGGTATCTCGACGGTGGTTGCAGATACTGGCTCGGATAGTAGCGATGCTACAAGTGTTGATACGGTGGAGGAAGGGATGGAGGTCGACGGGATCTCGGGCATCTCGAACTTCAGAACGCGGTTGGTCTTGCTTTTGGGGTTCGGAGCTGAAGACACGTTTAGTTAGTGACTTGAAGTTGGAAAACAGGAATACCAGTGCGCACCATTGACGTTCTCGGTGATGTAGAACCGTCGCAGCAGCATGATTGCGCTCTCGCGACGGTATCCGCCGTGAGCGACGTACGGCGGCGAGTGGACTAGGCGCGGGCTGCAAGATCACCGTCAGCTCCACCAACGCCCCGAAAGCACTCCAACACCAGAACGCGGCTCACTCGCTGTGGATCGACTGCACGCCGCCGCACCCGCCGAAGCGGTCGTTCGAGCACCCGTAGACGACCTTGCCGATGCCGACCTGACGCATCGCACTCGCGCACATGACGCACGGCTCGACGGTCGTGAAGGGCGTGTGCGCCGTCGGCGCCTGCCAGGCGAGCCCCGAGTGCGCCCAGCCGTCGTACGCGAACCGGAGCGCAATGTGCCGCTTCGGGGCGAGGGCGAGCGACGCAGGCAGCGGCCCGTTCTTCGGCGGCTTCCTTGAGGTCGGCGCCTGCTTCGCGCTGAGCCCGTCCAGGTTTGCGAGCTGCTTCTGCACCGTCTCGAGCTGGTGCACGAGCTGCGCCCGGCTTGGCGGTGGAGGCTGGCGAAGCATCGTCTGTTGGAGCAGAGTGCGGATGAAGCTCATGCACGACCGCGGACATGCGAGGCGAGGCGAGGCCGGACCTTGACGCTTGCCAAGCTGCGTCTCTGAGCTTGGGCCACGCACGGGCGACCTCCAGGGTATGCAAGATGTGCGAGCAAGACGTCTGCGGCCAAGTCGCCAATTTCCTCACCATTGTTTTCAGCCATAAGTACGATCCGCTCGGGATCCAGGCCAGTTGCTCAACAAATGTCGTGCGTCAGGCTCCCCGGCGTTGACCGGGGGGATTGAGTCGCGCAAGCTCTCGTTAGGTCTTCCTGAGATTGAGACACCACTTGAGAATATCCTTCCCACGTCTTGTATTCCCGCTGATTGCAACTCGCCCACGTGAAAGCCTTCCTGCGTCCTCCGCTCGTGACTATGGCCCCCCAAGCAGGTTCAAGCGGACTCGGGACAGTTCAGTCTCACGCACCAGGGAGGAATTTTGAGACCGGATCGAAATTCTCCGGAATCCGTCCCACAAAAACCAGCCTGCCGCTGCTGCCAAGTGATCATGTGTCAAAGAAGCATGCGTCGCGCGCACGCGGACGAGTCGGGAAGCGCTTGATTTGGGGGGGCGGCCTGTACAGGAGGTTTGAGCCTGCTTGAAATCAATCTTGAGTTTGGGCAGGATCGGCGTCAAACTAGAGGGCTACGTGTTCCTGCGAAGGCGCGACCGTTGCGAAGCGGGGGAGGTGGATCGTCGCAGCGGGGAGGTGTCGCCCAGACCCGGCTCGGATAGTTCCATGCGATCAGAGCGAAGGAAAAATTGATCTAAGGTGATGTGCAAGGCACCATAGGTGGCGGGTCGCCAACTAGCAGCGTATGTACGAGGGCGAGATGACGGCGTGCTGATTGAGCAGTTCGTTCCACAGTTTTCCCTCCTCCCACCTGCGCCACGAAAATATGGGTCCCGCAAATCTCCATCAGATCGGCTCGACTTGGGACCAGCAGCTCACCCTCGCCGGCATGAGTAGGCCACTTCCGTCGAGCCTGGCGGTCGCAGCCGGCGCCGCGCCCGAGTCACACCACACGAGTGCGCGAACCTGCTTGCTTCACAGTGCCAGAAGCAGTATCTAATATATGTTACACCCCACAGGACGCTACGACGCGGCCGTGCGACAGCGTGAGAGAGTCGAGCGGGAAGAAAGTGCGTCTTTGTCACTGCAGTGCCGGCCCGAGGAGAGCAAGAGCTGACCTGCATGTTAGATTACCTACGACTGGTCTACCCCGACAGTAATGAGTACGCCTCGTCTGGATCCGAGTCGAACGAGTCGCAACCGAGGTCGGACACGGTCCGGAGCCACAGCGACCGCTCCTCGCCGCCCTCCGCGAGCGAATCGGACGACGCCGACGCTCTGCTCGCAAGCAACCGCCCCGAAGAGCACCTTGACTTGCTCAGGCGCTTGGCTGCCTCGATCCCGACGGGCCGCGACCTGCCACCGGCAGCCGAATCCGCCGCGGCGTCGAGCCGAGCCACGCCGTCGTCGGCTCTCGAAAGCCGATCTTCCACGATCAGCTCGAACCAGCTCGACTTCCCGCATCCGCCATATATCTACCACTACAACGCGCACGCGGAGCCAGGTGAGGTCCGCAGTCCCGGCTTCCCCTCGTTCGCCTACCTCTACGCTCGCCCGAGTCCAAAGGAGCCCACGAGCGAGGAAGAAGTGTTCAACGCCTGGACGAACCACGAGTATGAGGCGCCGAGTCTCGCCCTCCCCAACCGCAAGCGCGCGCGAGAGTCGTTCTCCAACGAGTTCGACATCGACGATGCACCCAGGCCGAAGAAGGGTCGCCGCGGCAGCCGGAGCGACTTTGACTCGTACCCGTTCAACACAAAACCACAGCTGGTCATCGTTTCCGGCGCGGAAGTCCTGCCCGTCGACATCAGCATCGACGAATCGATCACGAGCTACGCAGACGCGAGCTCCGCGTCCTGGCTCACCTTCCCCATCGTCGCGATCGACGCCCTTAACAGAAAGTACATCATCTCGAACGACTCGCCGAGTATGCCAGCGACGGTCCGCCTCCTGAACGAGCCGAGCGAGGCGCACGAGTCGGCCCAGCACGGCAGCGGCGTCGTCGTTCCGACCGACAACGCTCGCACGCTCCACCATCTCCCGCGGGGCTCGTACGTCGTCGGCAAGTCGGTCGAAGGATTCGTCTTCCCAGAAGTCGTCGGCT
>ERZ1463038.975-NODE-975-length-10177-cov-13.843509_pt1 | contig 10177 bp, 10 predicted proteins | sample MGYA00564479_ERZ1463038 | MGnify/ENA primary metagenome ERZ1463038 (study PRJEB39244, sample SAMEA3635134) | Helicobacter pylori | study: EMG produced TPA metagenomics assembly of PRJEB11511 data set (Assembly of a 5300-year-old Helicobacter pylori... | reverse complement strand
ATCCATCCCCGGGCGGTGATGTTGCTGTTTAGAGCTTTTTGGTAGTGTGGCGAGTAGATCGCCACAGGCAGCTCCGAGTCCGACCGACGCGCGGCGCGATGGCTGCCGGCGGAGCCGAAGTCCCAAGGATGACGAGCATCAGGGTGAGTGCCGAAAGAGAGGCTGAAGTTCCGAACAGCCGGCCGAAAAAGTTTGATATTATCCCGGTGTAGGTCAAGAAGCACGCAGAAATCGCGGCCGTCACCCTTCTTGTACGTAAAAGCCCGGGTCACATGGTTCTCAATTATTGATAATAATATTCAGATGATTCAGGCGCTAGGGAGTTGAAGTGGCGTTCAGTTTTCATCTCTCGCTCGAGGTGCAGCGCTCCATGCGCGAGCTCACCAAGAACCAAAAGCACTTTGGCAGCCAGATCCACAGTACGTCAAGTCAGATCCACAATAGCCGTATGCCTATGTAGTAGGGAAGTAAGCAAGCGTCATGTTGCATCCACAAGGCTCGACCTGCCGAACAACAGCGCCCAAAGGTGCTTCCGGGGCACATCTGAGCGGCAGAGGCTCCGCAGAGTCCTGCGCTTGACACAGCAGTACCGGCGGTTGGCGTTGGTGCCGTTAAAAAACACTGTTGAGTCAACTAGTGCGCCCACCTCTCGAGCTTGCGAGGCTACTCGAGTGCAGTGGTGGGCGCCGACGACGACGAAGGAGCGGCGGAGCTTAATTGCACAAAAAAATGTTTAGCAAGGGTCTTGATTTAGCCTCAGAAGTACGGGTAGAGTATCTCACCAAGTTCTAAACGCGGTCAGGCAGCCCGCTCCGCAGTATGAAGTGCTGCTGCCGCAGTAGCCATAAGCCTGAGATGGATGATAAAATCAGTGTCAAGATTCAATGAGGAGCAATATTTCTGTACCCAACAGCAGGAGCCGAATGTGCTCCCCGTGCAGGTCTGGACAGCCGACGCGCCACACAGCCCCACACTCGAGACCGGCACACTTCCACTAGACTTCGAGGGGGCAGCTGAGGACGAGGTAGAAGATACAAGCTTGACGGAAGATCCTAGTAAAACCTCCAAGTGAGTTTGGGCCCGTTCTGTTCGGCTCGTCAGGAGGATCATTTCACGTGTCGACGTCTTCTTGCCAGCCTTGGTGGAGGAGCTAGTCGGCGAGCTGATCGAACTCAGTCAATGAGTCACAATTTCTGTTCATATAGAAAATTGGGCTGAACCAGGTCCCGTAGCCTTTCTGGCAGCCACCGGCCGCGCCACAATCGGTCGACGGCTGGTACTCGGCGAACTTGAGTTTTAAACAGCGCGGTGAGCTGGCTCGTTTGGCGAGTACTCAGAAGGACGGGATGGGGACCTGATCGTCGTCGATTGTGGTGATGAACCTCTCGTCGCGCCTTCCGAGTCGACTCTTCCGCATCGTGGCGCTCGGTTGTCGGTCCCGTCTCTCTTCCGCTACATCATGACCTTCAACGAGCTCACATCTGCTGCCTTGAACCGAAGCCTTGGCACGCCCGAGCCCGTTCACGGGCTGCGCTCAGCTCTGAGTCAGACCGGCAGTGTTGACTCACCTCGCCTACAAGCGCTCCAAACCCTTGCTGCACTTTCTCTTAACGATCAAACAGCACGATGCACGCCCCGGCTTCTACCCAGCCGCATTCGCTGCACGACAAGCTGCCGTCCTCGGCCCCACTCTTCCAGACGACAAACCGGCTGCTCACGACCGTCGCAGGCTCGCGGCTCTACGGCACCTCGACCTCGGAATCCGACGCGGACCTCAAAGGCATCTACCTCCCCACCGCGCGCCAGATCCTGCTCGGCACCGCTCCACCCCTCTCCTTCTCTCCCGACCCACGCGCCCGGCATCCGAAACACCAACGCCGACACGGACGCGACCTTCACCTCGCTCGCTCGCTTCATTCAGCTCATAGGCGACGGCCAGCCCGATGCGGTCGAGCTCGCGTTCGCGCCCGAGAGCGCTTGGGTCGAGTGCAGCTCTGAAGGACGGGCGCTGATGGCGCGGCTCAACTCGCCCGAGGGGCGGTCGGTGTGGGTCACGAAGGCGGTCGCGAATCAGATGGTGGGGTTTGCGAAGCACCAGGTCGGGACGTACCAGAGCAAGGCGCGCAAGATTAGTGCGCTGGAGGCGGCGCGCGAATGGCTGCGAGGGTTTGACGGGGCCGTCAAGCTTGGCGTGGCGACGAGCTGGGAGGCTACGGGTCCGTGGGTCTCGGGACTTGCGATGAAGGAAATCACGGCCGCAGGCGACACGCGGGGCGGGTGGAGCGTGAACGTCGTTGGCTGCGTGCTGAACAGCGCGCAGAGGGTCGACGCGAACCTCGGCGTCATCGACAAAGCTCTTGCTCAGTACAGCCAGAGGTCGATCGAGGCAAACACAAACAGAGGGGCGGACTGGAAGGCGCTCTCCCATGCGGTACGGCTCGCGTACCAAGGCAGGGAGCTCATGCCATGAGAACGGGCGCCAAGGGATGCCGCGAGCTGCCGCAGGTTGCGGCAGCGCGCGCATCCGCCGCATCGCCCCGCATGGTCGGCATTGGTATGTGTGTCAAAAGGTTGTCGGCAAGGTCAAGCATCCGAACGCAAATGAAGGACATCTGCTTGCAATGCGAAGCAAAAGGTCGACAATTGAAAACAATGCACTGGCAGCTCAATATATAGCTTATATGTGTTCGGTTTTCAGCCCCGTGCTAGTTCAATCAAGCTCTACAGACCCAGCAGCGCTTTCCTCGCCTCCGCTGCGTCCACCGCAATCGGTCCGCGGACCGCCCACCCAGCGTTGTGTGCGTGAGCGGCGCCCCAAAGCTTGCGCGCGATGATGTCCTGCAGGGCGTCCGGTAGCTCCATGCCGAGACATATGAGCGCTCTAGTGTCCGCCTGGTATGACTCGCTAAAGTCAAGCGAGCCTTTCCCAGCGTCTGCGTGATCGAGCGCACGGCGGATCTGCGAAACGAGGGTGTTAGCACCAACAAAGGGCCACAAGCCGGCGGGAACCAACGAACCCCTGCAGCTGCGAACCCGAGAAGTCCAAAGCAGAGACGAAGACAGCCGTCACGTCCCTGGCCGTCCAAGTCGAGGTCTGGAAGTGACAGTGTCTTGCTCAGCAGCGAGACCGCGCACCCGTGCTGAAGGCTACCGAGGAAGAGGTTGGGGTTCCCCTTTACAAGCGACTGTAAAAGAAGGTCAGAAAGCTGCGAGAGGGTTTGAAAGGGGAGTAAGGCGCACCTGGCCGTCAGCGTAAAGGTTCTCCTTGGACTCGAGAGCGGCGCCAGCGCAGCCGCTGCCCAACGTCGACGCGAGGAGGCGGCTGAAGACGAGGAAGACCGGGCGGGTGGCCCGCCGCCGGCGGCTCGAGTCGTCGTCGAAGAGCGTTACCCGGACGCCGGGTGGGCGTGCGACGAGCGCGGCCGCTTCCATGACGAGCAGAACCCGCCGCCGCGCCTGGACGGCCTCCTGTCCGACCCCGACGAGCCGTTCGCGCCGTTCGAGGACGACCGCCAGTGGGGCTGGGCGGAGCGTATCTCGACGTTCCGGATGTCGAAGCGTGAGGTCGACCGGCACATGAAGGCACACGAGGAGCAGGTGAGCGCTCAGTGTTAAGAGGCAGCCGAGTCGCTGACCGTGCTGTCCCCACTTTCCCCACGTTAGGAGCCCACACCTCCCGCCTTCACCAACTTTGCTCAGTTCCGCAACATCGTCGACGACATCGAGTATGGTGAGCTGATCCTCTGGCTCATTTTCATGGCTCCCGTCGGCTGACTTTGGTACCGAAGGCGCGGACTGGTCGACCTGGCGCAAGAGCACGTTCAAAGTCATGATAGACGAGCTCCCCGACGAGACGGCCGACCTCTTCCCATTCTGGGAGGACGAGCAGACGTTCTACTACCGCAACACGGACTCCGTCATCCGGGATCTGATGCGCAATCCGCGCTTTTGCGGTCGGCAGGTGTACGCCCCGGTTCGACATGTTCTCCCGGACGGCCCGCTCATCACCGAGCCGCACACAGCTAGCCGAGCTTGGGCGTTTCAAGTCAGTAGTGAATCTTGTAGCTGCAACTGCGGCGCTAATCTCCTGCAAGCATCCAGGATACTCTTGACGTCGGCACGACGGCTGTGCGGATCAGTGTCGCCTCGGACTCGACGGTTTGCTCGATCGGGACCGGTAACGCGGCCCTCCACCCCATCTACATGTCCACCTCAATAAATGAGGCCTCTCTCCTACGTTCAGACGAGGGTGCTTTGACTCTCGTTGGGTTCTTGCCGATGTTGAAATGTGAGATCCATGCACAGCTCTGAGCCTGGCCGGAATGAAGTGCTGAAACTGCACCTACTAGGCAACGAGACCTCCACACCCTTTCGGGAGATGTTTGCTCGCTATGCGAGGACGGTACGCCACCACTGCATGACGTGCGTTGACTTTCCGCATCCGGCGCGGCGTGCGAAGCTGACGCGGCATTGCGACGCAGTGTGCTCATGGAGCCGCTCCGACCACTCTTCACCACCGACCAAATCCGTCAAACTGCCGACGGTCATCACCACTGGTGTCGCGGGTACATGGGCTGCCAGCCCGTCGACTACCCCGAGGGCGGCTGGCTCCTTTCGGTTCTCAAGAACTGGGTAGTCTGGTGAGCAGGGTTCCTTCTTGCGAATTGAGATCTGAAAACTGACTTTAGGCTCCTTCAGCTGTGAGGCGGAACCATCAGAGCTCGGAGACGGGCCGGGGATACCTCGCACGTCTGAGCGATCTGCAGAGCATCGCGCCCGAGGAGCCGCATCCGCTCGTTCAAAGGGTCTGCACATGGAGACAGTACGTTCGTTCAGCAGGCTCTAGTTGGCTATCACTGCTGACTCGACGCCACTAAGCCGTTCTACGACGCTTTCGGAATCAACGGGCACGCGTTGATCATCGCTGATCTCCTGCATCAGCTCAAGAAGGGTCCGTTGAGCTCGTACTGTACCCGGGCTGTACTGATTCTCACCACAGGTACTTTCAAGGATTTCACGCTCGACAACCTTGTCAAGCCGTACCTCGAGGCGGCCGTGGGTGGCGGAGCGGCGTATGGTCGCATCATGAACGAGATCTCACGACGGTGAGATTGAACACCTTCAAAATTGAATCCTACTTATATGTGGGACTACAGGCTTGCCGTGTTACCCCCATATTTAAAGCTTCGCCGGTTCAAGGACGGCATCGAGTTCTCGCAGTGGACTGGCCGTGATTCCCGCGCTCTCATGGCCGTAGGCCCCTCCTTCTCCCTTTATGTATCAACTCGTTGACCACCTTTGTCGCTCATATAGATCATTTCTGGAGCTCTTTGGGGCAAGCTTCGCACACCCGTTCGGGGTCGGACAAGAACTGACCCGGTTGCCACGCCGCAGATTTGTCTTGGGGCGAAGAGGACACCGACGAGCACAAAACCGTGTTAGACGAGCTCTCGCAGAGCATCACTCTTGTTGTTGTCACTTACATGTGCGCCTCGAGCCTGGAGTCGACGGCCACGGACCGCGAAATGCAGGCCGCCGCCACCGAGTTGTACCACCTCGTGAGCCCGACACAAAAATCTCACTTGACCTCGCTCATCAAATCTATCAAGGTAATTCGGGATGCGTTCGAGGATGAGCGCGAGGGCAAGGGCTTCAACTGGACGCGCCTCCACAGCATCTTCCACTACGTCGAGTGGACTGAGCTCCACGGTACTGCTTCTCACTCGGATACCGCAAACTATGAGGTACGCCATATCCCGACATCGTCTCCCGTACTTTACTTACCTTCCGGCGTGCAGAACGCGCACATCCACGCTGTCAAGTACCCATACCGCGCTTCGAACCGCTGTAATGCGCTCGTGCAGATCCTGCGTGCGAACCAGCGCAGAGATTGTATGCGCTCGCTTCGCGTACAACTCGAGCTGTCAGACACAATCCCAACGGCGAAGGTGCTGTTGCATCCGGTGTACCAGGAGGCTCGCACCGTGCTCCCGCTTCGCGGAGGTCCGCAATGCTGCATATCTCAAGCCATACACTTCTGATTCATTATGCCAAAACCAGATCGCGAAGCTCGCATGCTCCTCCCCGAGCTGGAAGAGGCCCGCGACCTCCCTGGGCTGGTGGACGCAGTCAGTTTTTCTCCAATGTTCGCAAGAAGCCCACGCTGATCCATTAAAGGCAGACGAATACCTTTCTCTCGACCTATCTCGACACTCCTGGTTTCGTCTACACCGGCAAGACCGAGGCCCACAAGGTCGCGTCGGCAAGCTTCCCGGTGTACGAGGCGCCTGCCAGCCTTACAAATGATTCCTGCAGTTCGTTTTTGCTGATCCCGGATCGTCTGAGCCAACATTGATTGTCAATTTGTGCAGAGTTGATGACCCAGCGGATCTACGCCGTCAGCCAGTACACACACCGCGGCGAGGTTGACGGTCTCAAAGCGCCGCGACACGACCCCGTCCTCGTCCGAGGGCCAAGATACGCGGAGCTTAACGGCCGCGGACTCGGTGCTTACGATGTCGCAAGAGCTCACCTGTTCTTCGTCGTTCGCCACCGAGGTCGCCGCTTGGAGCTCTGCTTCGGAGAGACCTACCGAAAGGTCTGCCCATCTATTTTAGTCACCGGAGATTCTGACTGAGCTCCTTCCAATTACAGGATCCGGATCACGAAGCCTCTCGCCCAATCATGCAGCCAGTCGTCCACCCGATCGACGACCACGACGTTCCGCGGACCCGAGTGTTTCTTGTCGAGGACATTCTGCGTGCAGTGCACCTCCAGCCGTTGTTTGGGAAGATGGGGGTCCCGGAGGATCTCCACTTTACGGAGACTCTTGACCGGTGGCGGGGGTACTATGCGTTGGGGGTGTTTCACGATCAGCACATTTTCCGACTGCTCTTCCAACCCGATGCTGGCAAATACATTCGCGCACTTGAGTAGTTCATAGGAAGCATAAGAGCAACTCGGCTCCTATCAATCCATCCTGTCCGGTCAAACGCAGCTGTGAGAAGGGCCTCGGCTCGCTTGCGGGGTCGACCCACCGAGATTTGCGCCTTGCCTCTCTCTCTCTTTGCTCCCACGACCTGTCCTCAGTCCGGAGTTGTAAGATGGTCACATTTCTTCAGCAAAGTTGTTCTGACCGTGATCCAGGTCAGGTTCATGTCCAGCCCCTCTCCTGCCCTCGCACCTGTCAGCGCCGCTGCCAGCAAGCTCACGGGATTAGACCCTGTAAGACACTACCAGCACCGAGGCTGGGATTTTAACTCATCGGCAGCTGTAAGGATTCATCCAGATTATCCGTCAGCCGTATGCTCCGTGGCCTTGAGCAGCTTGCGCGCTGAACAACGCCACCGCGAGGAGCCTCCGTGTGCTGCAAAGCAACGTGTCGAGGACATCTCCTATTGAACAACTCCGGCACATCACAGCTTTGGAATAAAAGAATTTAGATCCACTTGCATCCACTATCATCAGTCCCTTCTTGGTGAGACAAGATAGCGGAGATAATATCTGACCAGTGACCGCAGTGGCGTCACAGACGGCAAGTGCGCACGAGCTGATCTGACCTCCCGTCGGGAGGTGCATCGTGCTCGGCGTGTCCGCTGGAGGAGACACCACGTGCGCTGCTGCGTGAGAACGACCGGCTCAAGCTGATCTGACCCCCCGTCGGGAGGTGCATCGTGCTTCGCAGGCCGTCCTCAGCTGATCTGACCTCCCGTCGGGAGGTGCATCGTGCTTTGCAGGAGCGCTTGTGGTGGGTGAGGGAAGAATGTGTGGGTGGACGAGAAGGAAGGAAAGAAAGAAGCGCCAGAGGAGTTGAAATAGGCGAGCGGCGAGGCAGAGGCACGGCTGTGCAGCTTCCACCGGGCAACACCCGGTGCAGGGCCTCCTGTTGCCCCTGCTCGCCTCGGTCAGACCGGCCAAACTACTCTCCTTACTCGCGCAAAGTTCAATTTGGCCGTTGACCTCATCATTGACTTGCCGTCGGGCGGCGAGGGCAAGATGTGTCGGCTTCAGGCGAGGCAGAGACGCGCCGTCAAGCGGCAATAACGAATCAAACGTCTCAGGACCAGAAATTCAATCAAATCCGATATAATTCTAGATGAGTGGAAAAGGAAGCGGGGTCTCGGCGCGCTGCCAGCGCACCCAAGACCACGACTCCAAGGCCTCACTTTGCAGTGATTTCGAAAACTAGAATCTGGATGTATCTAGAAAAGAAAAAGTATGAAACAGGCTGGCATTGTTCAAGCATCACCCGCATGCGAGGCGCAGACGTCGGCAGCCGCCCGCACAGGCGGCAGCCGCGCCATCCCCTGGCGCCGATTCTGATGTGTCGACGGGCGTCCTCACCCTTCCGCGCCCGGCGCCCGAAGCAGCCTTTCTGCGCCAGGTGAGCTTTCCATTACAGCTCTAGGTCATCGCTGCTCACTACCCTTTCTGCACCGCAGATCAAAAAGGGTGACCTGGCGCACGACGTCGTCCACGCCGAGCTTGACTCTGCGCTCGCCAAGCTTGAGGACGCGGCGCGGACGGCGACGTCCCGAGAGTCGGCGGATAGGGATTGGCTTGAGAAGGTGGTGCTGGACCTCTACCTTGCGGAAATCAAGGCGGAACGCATTCAGTGAAGCCCCTTGAGCGCGTCGCTGCTGCACCTTCCTTTGAACACCTCCTGCGTGCGGGGCTCTCTCACGACGTTGCAACTCTGTGAAAACGAGTGTGTTCTTTGCTAGATGTCCGATGCAAGACCCTCTCGCCCAACCAATCTCAACCGCGCCGGCGTTTTCTCACTTGGTGTACGAGAACGCGGGGCTGAGCCAGCTCTCGTACTGGTCCTCGTACCTCGGGTCGCCGGTAAGCTTGAGTGCCCTGTACGTGATTGATTAGCGTATGAGGAAACTATGAAGGCATTTCCACACTGACCTAAGCAGAAGCCGATACGAAACACCCTTTGCCGCCTGCTTCTCGACGCCGTTGACCGTCGTCGTGCCGCTGAACTGCACTTGACTATCGCTGTAGGATCCATTGTTGGAGTTGAAAGCGTCGCGCGGGGAGATGGTGTCGGTGTAGAGATTTCCGAGCGTAGGGATTGATGAGAACAACACGCGCTTGGAGGAAGCGAGCGCGGCAGGGTTGTTTTGGGTCGGGATCGTCCGGTTGAGGTTGATGGGCGCCTGGACGAGATCAATGGTGATCTGTGCCGATCCCACTGCGCAAACAAATCGCATTAGGCATGCGCGAGATCGGAACGGGTGCACGGACTGGCGAGGCGGTAGAACAGGGTTGGACCGGTGGGATACGAGTATGTCGCAGATCGTAGTTGGACAACACCGTTTTTCATGAGAAACAGGTAGGCGGACCCGGGGCCTAAGGTGGTGTCGGTCGTGTCCAAGACTGGGCAGGTCGGGGAGCTGTTAGCGAGCTGCAATGATCGTCCCCCGGATGTGGTGACCTCGGCACACCTGGAAGATCCCGAAAGTCCGTAGTAAGGGACTGGGAATCAGAGGATGAGCTTATTAAAAATACCCGGAATCGAACGTCGGACGTACCTCGAAGTGTCTCCAAGCGCGGAGCCACGCCGTGCTGCTGCACACCATTCAGGACAACCCATCCCGAGTAGGTTGGGAACAGCGAGGTGTCCGAAGCAGAGAGGCTCGGAGGGGTGACGGTAACCTTGATGCTGACGGTCGATCCTGGAGACACCTGGACGCGAGTTTGGCTGAAGGAGACGGTTGCTCGGGCGGCCGCGACGACTGGCGGGAGAGGCGCTGGGAGCACGTCGCCAGTCTGCATGCCGGGGTGAACTTCACGAACTAGAGTTGAATAAGGAGGTGTAGAGACGCACGGCATTGTAGAGGCCCCGACCTTGGGCGACGAGATTCGACAAAGTGTAGAGCATTGGGAGCGAGCCCTTGTTGGTGATCTTGAGCGTCTGCACATTTGAAAGGTGCGCAGAGTCGTTGAGTATGAGCTGAATTGGATCCAGATAGGTCTGGGTCGCGAGGGCGATGTTGACCTGGATCAGACCTGTTGGCTCCAGGTGAGTGGCCTGCCGCGCGAGGCGGGATGGCTCCAAGGACTCACCAGATCCCTGGACGGCAACAGTAGAAAGATCGGAAGTGTCGTACTGGGTCGAACGCACTGGCGCCGCCGTGGTGGACAGCAAGCTCTTGATCTGAGGTACCGA
>ERZ1463038.974-NODE-974-length-10180-cov-15.867160_pt1 | contig 10180 bp, 14 predicted proteins | sample MGYA00564479_ERZ1463038 | MGnify/ENA primary metagenome ERZ1463038 (study PRJEB39244, sample SAMEA3635134) | Helicobacter pylori | study: EMG produced TPA metagenomics assembly of PRJEB11511 data set (Assembly of a 5300-year-old Helicobacter pylori... | reverse complement strand
CGGAGGTGGCGCCGGCAACGTCGGCGAGGTCAGGCGACGAGGGGGTACTTACTGCAAGCTACGCATGAGCCTTTGATCGTAGAGAAGTGAGTCCTCGTGCTTCACTGGATTGCGGTAGCGGTGACCCGGAAAAGACCTGTGTGCTGGCAGGCGAGAGCGATCCACTGGCAGCACGGCAGCGACGACTCCGGGTGGGGTTTCGACAAAGGAAGTGCAGCGGTGCCAAGAAACACGGTGTGCTACGATCGCCAAGGAGACCATAAGCTGGCTCCATCACTCGCGGCGGAAGTTCAATCTGGATTAGCTCTGGCGGCGCGTGACACGGGGTTGATGCGGGGCCCCCGGGATCGGCACCACCAGCCGGTCGTCCAGATCCTCTCGCGGTGCTTAAATCCCCACCTCCTCTGCTTCACCGACCACTATCGACCATGTCCTCCTCCCCTCCCCAGAAGTCCTCTGTGCATCACGATGAGTTTACCGAGAAAGAGCGAGCGGACGCCAGTTTCGACGGCGAGGACCCAGACAGCGCCCTCGCAGTGATTCGCGCGAACGCCAATGAGGAAGCAATAACTCCAGAGGAAATTCGCAAGCTTGTTCGCAAGATTGACCTCGCGCTCATGCCACTTGTGAGCGGTCAGCTCTTCGAGCCCGGGACTGGCACTGACTCGCAGCTCGCAGATGATGATAACCTGTGAGCGGTCGCGATCTCGGCGCTCTTGAGACCCGCACTGACTGTCAAGACACACAGATGGTCTGAACTACATCGACAAGGCCGTGTACTCCATTGCGGCTCTGTTCGGTATGGTTGCGTGAGTGACTCCGCGCCTAGGATGCGATCGGGATGCTGACGCCTCGCCACCCACAGCGATCTTGTGAGCCTGCTCCGTTCCGTGACATGTACAAGGGACAGTCTCTCATCCTTTATTTTTGCAGAAATTGTTCAAGATCCTCTCCCTGTCGCCGCTCCGCCTCGATACCGGCAAATACTCTTGCAAGGCCACTTCCGCGCATACCCCAGAAATCAGTGCTGACCTGCGCCATCAAATTTCCAGACGCGAGGTGAGTTGAAAGCGCGACGCGGCGACGGAGTTCAGTGCTGACCAGTCGACCACCAAAGCATGATCTTCTACGCCGGACTGCTTCTTGGATCCCCAGTATTTGCGTACATGGGCCAGAGGTACAACATCGCCCGCACCATTGGCTTCACAGTGATTGTCTGGGGCATCGTCTGCATCTGCTCCGCCGCCCTTCAAAATTACACGGGAACCATGGTCCAGAGGTTCATTCTTGGAGTTGTGGAAGCTGGAGTGTCCCCTCTCTTCCTGATTTTCACCTCGTACGTCGCCTTGCAGTTTTCAGCATGGAGCAACGTTGCGCGCCTTCCCTATCCGGAACACAGCTGATGCTCACCCCTCCAAAGGATGTGGTACACCAAAGTCGGTCTTCTACCCAGCTAATTAATGTGACTTTGAAACACTGCTGATTGGGGTCGGAACTTTCGCAGTCTGAACAAGCCCTCCGCATCGGCATCTGGTACAGCGGAACTGGCTGGGGCGTCCTGTGAGTACCACACTCTTTTTACAAGACGCTTTCTCATTAAGTCCGCTACATCAGAATTGGATCACCTCTTGCATACGCCATCCTTCACATCAAGACGCACATCCACTTGTGGCGTGTGCTCTACTTGTTCTGTGAGCTGGCTTCTTCCACCACCAACCTGCCTTACAGCTCATTGAGTTTCTGGTCAGGGGGCTCAATCACTATCGTTTTCGGAATTGCCCTGTTCTTCTTTCTTCCTTCGTCGCCCGTCAACAGTCGCTACCTCAACAAGAGGGAGCGGTACGTAGCGATTGAGCGCCTTCGCACGGACCAGTCTTCAGTCGAGAACAAGGTCTTCAAGCGCGAGCAGGTACGTAGATATTCCCAGAATATTTTCTTATGTCATCTTTTAACGTGCCTCTCCTAGGCGATCGAGGCCCTCACCGACGTCAAGGTGCTTCTGCTGTCGGTCATCTCGTTCCTACTCATGGTGGCAAACGGCGCTGTGAGTCTGACATTACTTCAAAATCTGCTTTAATTGCGTCTGAATACTTTGAGCTCTCAGGTCTCCAGCTTCACGCCGCTCGTTATTCAGACCATCCTCAAGTCATCCAACTTTGAGTGCGCCGCTTCCCCGCCCTGTTTCACCCTTCTCTAAATATAAACTACAGGACCCTCCTTCTTATTATGCCAGGTGGAGTTTGCGCCTCAGTCACGCAGATCCTCCTCGGTTACATCGCCTCGCGAACCACAGGACTCCGAGCGTACCTTACCTTGTGCTCCATCTCCATCACCCTCATCTGCTCGTCGCTGCTGTGGCAGCTGCCACTCACAAACTCGAAGGGTCTGCTGGCGAGTGTTTACCTGATGGTGAGTTCTGATTCTTGACCACCGACTCCGAGCCTTTCGCTCACACACACGTTCAAGGCGACGTTCTCCGCTGGCTTTGTCCTCATCATGTCCTTCACTGCTTCCAACGTCGCTGGACACACGAAGAAGACCACTGCCGCAGGTGGGCACTCCCTTACGCATGCCACAAAACCGACATGCTGATCCGCCCATCTCAGCGATGGTCACCGTCATGTCAGGACTCGGCAACATCGCCGGTATGTAATGCCAATATCTTTGAATGGATATAAGAGCTTACACGCGTCATTTTTCAGGACCCTTGTTCTTCCAGGCGCTCGATGCTCCGCGCTACGTAACTAGTCTCGCGCGCTGGCGTTGGTCGAGACGGAGCTGACACCAAAAATTCCACAGCCTAAGGGATTTCTCGCTACCACAGTCTGCTACGCAATCGCCTTTGTCCTGGTGGTGATCTACCGCTTCTGCTGTGTTCGCGAGAACCAGAAGAGGGACGCGATGGGTGCCTCCGGGCTCGAGGACCACGCGTTCCAGGACCTGACCGACGGCCAGAACAAATCGTGAGCCCAATTCCTTTACAGGAGTGATGTTTCTCTACTGAGCCCTGCTCTTGTCTTATCAGCTTCCGGTACACTTTCTGACCAAGGACCTGCGAGGTGACGGGAGCGCCGGCCAGGTTGGCCGGAAGTCTCATCTTATACTGCCCTAATTCCATGTACAATGTATCTCACGCCATCAGGGCATCTTCCGTTGTCTCCTTGCTGCCTTGAGCAATAGAGGTCGCGCAAATGGGGAGTAATTCACATGCACCCCCTGCGGAAGGTGATCTCCCGGTGTGCCGCCTTGCGCCGCAGGCTCCAAATTGGTCAGCGTAAGCCCAGCGATCGCCGGCGTAAGGTCGACGCAGGGTGGGCGCAAGGCAGCGCAAGGTGGGGCCGAGCGGAGGTGTGCGCCGGTGTGCGTCGGCGCGCGGAGCAGGCTCATAGGTGGTTGTGCAGTGTATGACAGGTGCATGCATTCCAACGACCTTTTTAACGCTGTTGGAGATGCCAGTACGCTCAGGGATAGGCTCCAGACTCCAACTTTCAGGATGTGATGGGGGACGTGATACTCTTGGTCGAACGTTGGCAACGACGACACCGTGCCGCCATGATGCGTGGCAAGAAGACCCCAAATTCTCCGACCCACAAGACTCGCTCGACTGGTAGCAAGGCCGCTCTGAAGCCGGCAGTGAAAGCCCAGCCGCCCGCGAAGAAGGCGCCGGCAAAGCCGAAGGCGAAGAAGGATGTTGCCGAGAATTCTGCGTGGGCCAGCTTGACGTTGAGTAGCTTGGTGTGACTGACATGCAAGTGAGCCAGTTCAAAGGCCAACGGGTCGAGGAAGGGGCCGAAGAGTCGTTTGAAGCCTGACGACGCAGGTGAAGACGCGGCGACGCTGGGGACCAGCAAGGCCAGCGCGTAGGTTGAAAGTGCTTGAGAACACTGAGTTTCGCATGCTGACGCGTTGTGATTCCAGCAAGGCACTCGCGATCATCAAGGATCTCCCGATCGGGCCCCCGCGTCTGGGCAACGACGACGACGATTCTGAGCGAGAGGTCGCGCAGAGGCCTGCCAGCTAGGCCGACTCGCAGAGATTGAAGGCAAACTACGAGCCCGGCTACGAGGGGAGATTGAGCAGGACCGGCGTGATGAGCTGGATGAGCGCGCTGTCGTGGCGCAGAACGCGGAGGCTGCGAAGCTGAAGCGGAATGCTCAGAAAGCGATGCTGAGGGCGGGGCTGGAGGCAAAGATTGCTGAGCTAGATCTTACTAGCGATGATGCAGACAGCGATGGGGGCATTGCTTTGGAAGGGGCTTCAAAGACGAGCGGGGGCATTCTGAGGGGTGCAGCGGCAGCTTTGGCTCAAGGTCCGGTGGATTTGGGTACGCTCGACTCTCAGGACCCTTAGACGATTCAAAGCTGATGCTCAACTGACCTGACAGCGGAAGAGTTTGGGGAGCATGTGGAGCCGACTGGCTGTGTTGGCTACACGCGTGCCGGAAGCGTCGAGCTTTCCGAGGATGAGACACCCTCCATCGATAGCCAGATCTACAGCTCTCACGGAGATATTCGGCCTGAGCAGACCATATACTATTGGCGCACCCCTTCATCCAAGCCGACTTGGGGCGCGCTTGTTCAGAGGGTCGGCGAGACGATCCCAAACGCATCGGGTGAGTGTGGTAGCTATCAGAAGTACCAAGTTCTTATACCGGTTACATACAGGAACGCGGTTTTCTGGTCGAGGAAGCCGTTCACGGGTGGAGCCGAGTGGCACTCGCTCAGCTCCTTCGTGGAGGCGTCGCAGACGCGCCACCGCGCAGACGTCGGACAGATGGGTGCTAAGATTTCAAAATCTGGGTCCGCCAAGGGTGTTGCAGCTCACCCTTTCGCAGACATGCTCATCACGGTGTGATTCAACGGCCTGCTTCAGGCCTGGCTCGCTCACACCTGCCATTTACAGTATGAGCCTGCGCACCCGCCCTCGAAGAAGCCTCTCCCGCCCAAGCATCTCCCTCCCGCTCATATTTTGTCCCCATCATCACCGGATCCACCGCCTCCGAGGTTACTTAGTGATCTGGAGCTGAAGCGTCGACGCTTCGTGGACGAGATCGTATCCTGCTACGACCCCGACGGCCCCTCCCCATCTGAAACCGACATTGCACGCCTCAGCTCTCATCCAGGCCAGCTTCGTGCAGCTTACAAAAAATTCATTCTCATTGAACGCTTCGCCCCCGAGCATCATGCAGACCCGACGCACAGATTTGCTTTTGGACCCTCGGCCACTGGCGGGGTCCCAAAGCCTGTCAAGAGCGAGGAAATATATTACGCGTTGGGCTCTTCAGGAAACTCCTACCGTAAATACAAGGCCGCGTTCACCGTCGCGATCCAGCACCCCGACCTCCGCCTTTGGCTCGAGTCGGACTCGTTCGAGTGGAGCGCGGATGAAGATGCTAAGATTTGGGGGCCCGCACCTGGACCTTACAGCATGCCCCGCCTTGAAACTCTCCTCCAGGATCGGGCGAATACGAAGGCGGAACTCGAGAAAAAGGAGGCGAAGCGCGAGAAGAAGAAGGCAGAGCGTCGGGAGCGGAAGGGGTCACAGATCACGGTCCCTTTGGCTCAGCATCAGGTCACATCTCCCTACCAATACCCCCCACCCTTCCCCGTCGCGCCGCCCCAGAGCACCGGACACGTCAAAGGCCTGCCGTCAAACCCCCCGTACTACGCTCCCGCGCCTCAATACTACTATTATCAGAACCCCCCGCACCTGCATCAGCAGCAGCAGCCGGCGGAGCAAGGACAGCCAGGCAACGGCTACAGACCGTCGCAGTCAGCCTCTACGGCGGGCCCATCGCAGACGCACCAGCACGTCAAGGCCGACACTCTCAGATCATCCGGTACGGTCTCGGATTCGTCCACCTCCTCGTCCGACAGCAGCAACTCAGACGAATCGAGTGTTGTCGCTTCGCCCCGAAGAAGAAGCACAAGTCACGTTGGAAGCACCCGGTGCCGCCAACTTTGGGAGGCCGGAAGGGCAAGGGGAAGGAGAAGAAGACGAAGGACACGCACTCTAAGGTGCAGCTGAGGGAGAAGCTCGCTCGGCCGACGTTCCCCGGTTGTCGCCCTTCGTCTTCAAATCACCCCATTCTCATATCTACCTCATCAATACCCACACTCTCTACCCGTTGAAATGTTTACACGAGTGTCTGCCGCCTCATACTTGATCACACAAATCGGAGGCTGCGGCTACGGCGAGCGCTGCGTCCCCATGCTGGACGACGAGGGCAAGACGTCGCACTGGCTCCCCGCGGGCGACGGCTCCACCGCCGAGTACATCGACGTCCAGGATGTTGAATTGCTTGTCGGGATGTTGGAAGTCCGACCAGGCGAAGGCCGGCTGGTCGAAGGCCAAGAGATTGAGTCTCCGATCATCTTCCTGCTCAACCGGAGGCTCGGACGGTGCTCCCCGCCGCGCAGAGGATGACGGCGATATGAACGAGCAGTAGATACCCCATACCACACATCAAATAGATACCCATATTCTGAAAGCGAGCTGTTCATAGTCAGAAGTCCGGCCCGAGCGTGCTCACGGTTCCCTCGAGTCTTCAGTGCTCGCGCGCGCGAACTCGCATGCGAGCAGCTCAAGACCGAGTGGATCCTCGGCGATCTCCCACTGGCTATGCACAGCGCCCCTCAACTTTACACGACCACCCAGCCCCGCGTGCGTGAAGCCGTCACTCACATCACCCACACACACAGCTCGGCTCACCAAGTCCCAGAGCGCGCAGGCTCTCCCTATCTACTCCCCAGAGTTCGGCCTCTTGCTGCGTCTTCAAGATGGGGTGTCGATGCCGGCACGAGGGCGAACGAGTTGAGTGGGGCCGAGAGGACGAGTCGGGAGGGGGTCGGGCGGGGCGAGGAGGACGGGGTTGGCAGCGTAGTCGAGAACCCTGAGCCTGCAAACCTGCAGAGCCTTTAAGTGAGCTGTGCTCGAGTCTACTGGGTGAAGAGCACGCGCACCTTGATCGGTCCATGTCACTCGGCGCCCAGTCCGTCGAGATGCGAGTGGCGCACTCCAAGTCACCAACTTCCATCGATGAGCTGGCAAATGATCCTGGTTTCAAGCTGGAGAAACGCCCGAGTACCCAGGGCCCGCCTGTCTGGCCTCTCGGCCTGGTTGACAAGACCCCGGACGCTCCGGCGCTCCCCAGCTCGTCCCCCGCCTCGTCCGGCTCTCCCTGGGCCTCCGAAGTCCGTGTTGTCGGGAGTGGAGTCGCTGTTGGGAGTGGGAAATCGACAGTGCTCGCGTTCGAGCGCTGTCGACCTCAAGCCCTTTAATTTTCGAATCCATTTTTCTACGGCTGCTTTCGAGTCAGCGGCCGAGCCACTCTTGGCTTCGGACCACTCACCTCATCTTCTCTCGCGTGTGACTCGGTGCGACAGGACAGAGCTAGGTGGCGAAGGAAGGGCTGCGGTGAGGCTGGGAGGGCGCGGAAGCGGCAGAGTCGGCGCTGGCGGTCGCGCGTTCGCCACCAGGCCTCACAGCTCGGTGGTGGCAGCTTCTGCCGGATCCGACTGTGCGAAGGGACTGTGAATGTTTTACATGTGCTGGAACATCTGGGTGGGGAGATGCATGGGTGGGAGTGTGGCTGGGACGGCACGGAAGCGGCAGAGTCGGCGCGTGCGGTCGCGCGTTCGCCACCAGGCCTCACAGCTCGGTGGTGGCAGCTTCTGTCGAAGCTGACTGTGCGAAGGGACTGCATCTTTCCTACGTCGGCGGGAGGATCGGGTTCGGAGGGAATAGAAGTCCGCCTGCTGCTTCTCTTGAGCAGGGTCAGGCGGCGTGCGCGTGTTGGAAGACGAGCCTGTTGCAGACGTGCTCAAACTGCAGAGATCGAGCTTGTAGCAGACGTGCTTTACTGCCACAGGAAGAGGCTCTCCTGCAAAAACCTCGCCCGGTTGAACACCGTGGGGGACTGAGCCACCGTAGGTGCAGCTGTGTAGCGGGTCGCTCTTGCGACCTGAGGGAGCACTTGTGCAGACCTCTTTCCGGATATGGGCCCCATTCCCATTTTACACCTATAAGCCGTCTCGTGCTTGGCTGCACGGGACACTGAAGGGCTTGCGGGGTCGTACGAGCCTGGCAAGCTCGCAACGACTTTCGACGCGGGCGCGAGCCTGAGCAACTCTTCAGTGACTGTGCCCTGATTTCCCTGCTCAAAACTGGGCTTGAAACTCAGTATAAAGAAAGGCCTCTCCCCATCTGTGGGGCAATGGAACGGGGCTCTCCACAGAAACCTCCTTGGGCAAGCTCAGCGATTCAGCGGGTTCGCACTTGCGAACCTGAGGGAGCACGTTGATGCAGACCTCACAATCAGAATGGGGCTCTCCTGCAAAAACCCTGCTTCGTTAGTAAAATGCAGCCACATCCGCGAACGTGGGCCCGGGCGGTGGCGGAACACGAAGCCGCAATCCACCACTAGGGGGGGCGGGGTGCAGCAGTTGAGGCCATAGAAGAGCTAAACACTGTCTTCTGCACCCCCTTTTTAAAACAAAGTTGCGTTCCAAAAAGAGACCTCCCGAAGTTACATACTCCTACATACCCGCGTGCCGAGTTGCGGCGGGTGGTCGGGGCTGAGGGAGGGTGGTAATGCAACACAAATTTCACCGCGTCTTGTGCTTCTGCATTATTTGGGAGCTGCTGTATGCATGAAAGGGGACAAGAGTGTCAGTGACCTCGCCCGCCACCGAAACTCAGGGAAACCTGTTGCAGAGTCGAACCACGGCAGGGGAGTCAAAATAAGTGTAACGACCTGGATCTAGCGGAAAGAATACCCGGTTGCACTGAAAAAGCCTTTAAGTTGATTCCAGCAGGCGCCCTCGAGATCGAGTCGCCACTGAGTACTGCCCACCGCGTGGGATCGTGGCGGCTGAACAGAAACACCTCTGTAGCCAAACAAAACCACATTGAAATCATCCCGCTCTTGAAGAGCAAATTTCTTGAAAGAGCTGTGCCGAGTACCTTGGTAAATTAGTTCCGAACCGCGCAGTCTGCCGCCGCTGCGCCTCATGTTCTTCCCCTTCGTTGGTCGCAGGGGTCCAGCCCGTGAAAGACAACTTCAGTCCCTGTTCAAAAGTCTTTATTCACCGACGCTGCCTCCACCGAGCTGTGAGCTCAAGTGGTGAACGCGTGACCGCGACCCAAGCGCCGACCCTGCCGCTTCCGCACAGTCCCCGAATCATGCTCTTTCTTCCCTCAACCAAATCGTTCCAGGACAGGTAATGGAGACATAGTCCCATCGCTCAGCCGGCTCCAGCATAAGCTGCCACCTCCGAGCTGTGACGCCCAGCGGTGAACGCGCGACCGCCAGCGCCGACTCTGCGGCTTCCGCGCTGTTCTAGCCACTCCCGCCCTCCCTTTCCCGCCCCCCGTATCTCTATCGCGAACCGAACACCCGCGTGGCCAGTTGATGTGAGTGGTTCGAGTGCAAAACCTGCGTGAGCGCTCTGACTCGAACGCGCGGCGCTGACACTTCCGGTTCCGTTGCGTCCGCGTCCAACACTCTCGACGCTCGACCGCGCGAACGCTTGGCCTCTTCCCTCGAGTCTCTGGAATCCGAGGTACGTCCAATAAGGTTTTTGGAGGGTACAGGGGAGCGTGGGAACGGGGTGGTGGGCGCGTGCACTGGCCGCGACGTCCCTTTGGACGCAGCCGAGCTCTGGCATAGCAGAGATCTTCAGCTCAACAAGCTGCCCAGGGAGAATTGAAGAGCTCAAGAGCTGATCGAGAAGCCGGACGCGAGCTGGGAAGGAAGGCCAAAGTCTCACAGAACGTGCAAGTGCGAGAACGAGCCTAACGCGCGACTGCTACAGCTCGTCCGTGGGGCCAGGGCGGAGCCTCATCCACTTTCTCACGTTTTATTAGACTACTATTCTACTCAGCTGGATTGGAAAAGGGTTGCGTGGGATTCACGGCTGCCTTGCGGCTCACAATGCCCGAGGTGCCGCACGCGCACACACTTGCCCGCCTTCTTCCCTCCTACCCACTGGGCAACAAAAAGAAAGGTTGTGTGCTTGGCGTCTAGAAAAGAGCAGGCGCTCGACCAATCCAGAGCCATTCAGCTTCCAGAGCAATTCAGAGCCATCCTGCTTCCCGGCGGGATCCCGGCAAGTGTGGTGGTCGACTCGCCACACTACCAAAAAGCTCTAAACAGCAACATCACCGCCCGGGGATGGAT
>ERZ1463038.973-NODE-973-length-10181-cov-17.230891_pt1 | contig 10181 bp, 15 predicted proteins | sample MGYA00564479_ERZ1463038 | MGnify/ENA primary metagenome ERZ1463038 (study PRJEB39244, sample SAMEA3635134) | Helicobacter pylori | study: EMG produced TPA metagenomics assembly of PRJEB11511 data set (Assembly of a 5300-year-old Helicobacter pylori... | reverse complement strand
CGTCGTTCAACCCGCCGCACCTCGCCCACCTCGCCCTCGCTCTCCACCATCCCTCTCCAGCGACGCTCCTAGTCTTATCAACCAAGAACGTGGACAAGGTGCCAAAGCTGGGCGAGCCGACGCCCGACGACAAGCTCGAGATGATGCACGCCATGTCCGAGGACCTCGAGCAGCGCGGTATCGCCAACGTCGGCGTGGCAAGGATCGACGAGCCGACGTTCGTCGGCAAGTCAAAGGTGCTGCGAGCGGGACTGGAGGCGCGGCTGCCGAAGGGGGAGAGCGTGCGGCTGTCGTTCTTGCTCGGTGCGTCCTCATTCTCGATGCTCAGTGTGGGGCTAACTGGGGGGGGGAGGGGGCTGCAGGCTGGGACACTTTGATACGCTTCTTCGACGAAAAGTACTACCAGCCGCCCGCGCCGTCGATGCATGCCGCGCTTTCGACGTTCTTCGTCGACGACGGCTCGACGCTGGCTTGTGCACGGAGAGGCGACATCTCCCCGGAAGCCGAGGATCACTTTTTAAACAGGGAAGGCGTAAGGGAATGGCGAGATCGGGTAGTCATGTTTGACGTCCCGGAGGACGTTCGAGGCGTGAGTTCGACCATGGTGCGAAGCGCCGTCGCAGAGGGAGGTGAACGGCTGGACGGGGTGTTGCTGGAGAGCGTGCGGAGGATCGTGAAGGAGCGTGGGTTTTATCAGAAGCTTTGATACTTTGCGCTGCCTTGACTTTAGTGGTCGCAATAGGCGACTCACCGTCCGGGGCGCGTTCTGAGCTCAGAACTGCGGCACCGCTCCTGAGATTCCACCACCGCAGGTTTAACGCTCACTGATTCACAGCTCTTCGATTCTCAGCACAAGACGACGAGGAAGCGGTCTCGAGGTGCCGGACAGCGCCTTCCCACTGGCAACCAGAGCTGACACCTCGCTCGTGATCTGGCTCCCCCCACGCACAAAAGTGAGCAGCTCGCGGAAGAAATCGATCCCTGGATCTACCAACAGCTTTTGCAAAGCAGTGGGCATCGCACGAAGGTATGAGCGCTCCACAGAACGGACCCGTTCAGCCATTGCTCACTCGGTCTCGGCGCTGCGAAGATTACTGGGTGGTGGCTGAGCTTCCAGCACATCGCTTTCGTTACGAGGATCTGAGTGGGCCATATGTTTTTTTGAATTATCACAAACGCAAGCTGATCAAGCGCCCATAAAGTCGACTTCAAGGTCCCCACCTTGATGTCGCTCCTGGCGTTCCTTTTGCCGCCGACCGCCCTCCCCTGCTCAGCCAGGTCTCTTGCATCACGGAGGAAGAATCTGCTAGGGAAGCATACAAGTCGCGGAAGACGCCCGCATTTGGCTCTTGGGACCTGTGGTACCCGCCGCTGAGGACCGAGGTCATCACAGCTGTGCGAAAGGGCTGGTGTGAGTCGCTGGGTAAGCGAGGGCGCTTGCGCTTCCTGACTCTGTCACCCGCAGGTCGGAATGGGTATGTCATGCTGTTGGCGCGCTCGCTGGGGTCACAAGGGGATCTGGACCACCTGTGCAAACGAGCTTGAGCGGTCGACGCACCCGCTCCCTCTCTCCGAACTGGGTGTCGTTGGCACGAGGGATTGATTGTGAAAGAGTGGTAGGTAAAACAACAAGCAATGACAGTGGTAGGTAAGGGTTCTCGCGTTGGTCCGCTCAGCGGGGTAAAGTCTCTATCGAAGTGACGTGGGGTGGAGGAGAACGAAGGTGGACGCGCGGCGTACATCAAGGATGGAGAGGGGGTAGGACAGGTGGGCCGGGTGTAGAGGGGATCTACGAAGCGAAGCCCCAGGTGATGCTGATCGAAGACAAGGGTTAGCAAGGCGGCCAGTGGGGTCGATGGATGGGAACCCACGCGATGACACCGAGAGCCGGGTCCGCGATGGCGTTGAACGCGCCCGTCGAGAGGTCGAGCGAGTTGAGGTTCTTGCATCCGGGGCAGGCGTCTGTTGGTGTGGTAATGCGTGAGTGGTCTGCGCAAGGAGCGCAAGTGGGGAGGGACGCACCAGCAACCTTCGCAGTGACGGACTTTCCGTTGGCCGGGTTCGTGACGATGACGGTCCTTCCGCAGTCGGGGGCGTTGTTCGATCCGGTGCCGTACTGATGGAAGCAATTCATGAGTTTTCAAGCAGGACACAGGACGATCCTGGGACGCACGCGGCCGAGCTGGATTGCGACGATCATGTCCGAGTCCTGGTGCACCTGTCCGCAGGCGCCCGTTCCGCCCTCCTGGTAGTAGTACGTCGCGAATCCGCCGGTGAATACCTGTCCGACGATGCCAGACACGTCGCCGACGGCGGGGACCGAGACGGCCGGGGCGGCTGCGCTGGACGTCGTGGGCTCGGGGGCAGGAGTCGAAGTGGGCGAGACGGTGGTGGGCTTCGGGGTCTTGACGGCGGCGACGACGGTCACGGGACTCGCACTCGAGGACGACGAGCTCGAGTCGGTCGAGGTGGCTTCGGGGGCCGAGACGTCGTCCGTCTCGCAGTCTCCCTCGTCGTCGCTTCCGTCGTCAGTCGAGTCGGTCGACGACGCGCTCGCGGTCGGGGATGCCGAGCTGAACGTCGGGTCCGCGGACGTCGCGGTGCCCTTGACATTGAGGTTGGCCTTGGTGGGAGCGACGACCTGTTGTGGGAATCGCAGAGATTTGAAAAGGAAATAACGACGAAGTTTTGAAGGTGGGAGAGAGCATAAAGTCAGCCAACGGCGTCGACGAAGGGGCAGCCAGGGATGACAAGCTTACAGCCTCGGACGTCGGCGGGGGCGTGACGGTGACTTCGCTGGTCGACGAGTCAGCCGGGGGGTCCGTGGCGCCCTCCGAGTCCCAGGTGATCGCATCGTTCTCGCACGCGGTCCCAGCTTTGATGAAGAAAGAACAAAAGGGCGTGTCAGCGCGGCGTCGCTTGGCGCGATCGCGGTCAGGACAAGTTGAACGCACCAGCGACAGCGCCCATTGCCGTGCAGGTTCCAGCCGTGTCGCAGAGCGAGAACGTGTGCCGGCTGTCGCACTTGACGGTGGCCTGACCTGCCTGGCGCCGGTTGACGCGACGCCCGGAGCGCGGGAGCGAGCGGCGGCCGAAGGAGCGGTAGTGCGAGAGCGAGAGGTCGCGGGGGCTGAGACCGTGCGAGGCCGAGGCGAGCGGAAGGACGAGCGAGGCGGCGAGGACGAGCGAGTTGAAGAGCATCTTCTGGAGTGTCGTTTTGGTTTTGTTGTGGTGAGATTCGGTGGAGCGCTGCTCGGAGTGGATGGGACTGGACTGGACTGGGTTGCTGGGGGCGAGAGCTCAGCTGCACGGGGAACGGGCGTCAGCGGGTAGGACGACGACGACGACGACGACGGCAAGTCCAGCGACGGCGAGACGGCGACGCGACCGGGCCACGAAGACGCACCTCTGTGTGTGTTGCGCGAGGGAATGGACTAGCCAACGAGAAGAGGCGCGAGGCGAGAAAGGGAGCGACTGGAAAGAGTGACACGGACGGAAGAAAGAGAAGAGGGTCGCACTTCAGCGGGCCCAAGTTCGCCAACGGTCACGCTTGGAGCCCGCGACGAGGTTCGCGCGCCTCTTTCTTCGTCGTTTCATTGGCGCGTCCGGGGCCGACCTTGTCAGATATCAGCGTTTGCTACACGCCTTCAGTCCGACCCCACCAGCATCACCATCAGAACGCGTTCATGCGAAGCATTCCACGGTCGCGCTCGGTCCCTGAGTCCCGGCACAACGGTCCGCGGGGTTGGCGATCGCCCAGTGCACTTAGCACGCGACCCCCTGGCCGCCCGCTCGAGCTGTCGTCTTCCACTTCTCTACCCGACAGCAATCCAGGCGTTCAGCAGGATCAGAAGAAGGTGTGGCCGCTGTTGGACGTCGGGCGCGAGTTTCGTGGGCCCCGCGGCAGTGCGGCTTCTGGTCAGCTGGGCCTTGGCATCGAGCGCGTCAGGCAAACATACACGCTGGCTCTCACTCCTCCACCTGCGCCAGATGTACAACGGCCCATTGAACCCCAACCCAGCCGACGGGGAGTCTGGGATCGTCATCTACGGCTATGTGCCGTCGCTCGCCCTTGGAGCGGTGGGCGTTGCGACCTTCGCGCTCGCGATCGTGGTGCACGGCTGGCACCTGGTCCGGATCAGACGGACGAGGACTTTCGAGGGTCTTCTGGTCTTTGGATCCGTGAGTTCCGATCCTGCTGGATCCCCCGTGCGCTCCGAGATCTCGCACGTCAACTGAAGCTGCCTTCACCAGGTCATGGAGCTCATCGGCTACATCTTCAGGATTCGATCACACTCGAACCCGTTCGTGGTGATTGATTTCGTGCTGCAGTACTTCTTCATCGTCTGCGTGCGTCAATTATTGGCACCCGCCCGCTCGCCCGCTTTGCACGCTCCGCTGACCCTCGCACCTCTTGGCTCTCGGGTCTCCAGGCCCCCATTTTCTTCGCAGCAGCGCTATACCTTGGCCTCTCGATCGTGATTGGCTCGAACCCTGCCAATACGTCCCTGCTCCCCGTCCCGGCCCGCTCACTCGTGCCAAGTGCGTCGGCGGTCACTCGCTTGCTCTTCATCCACTGACGCCTGATTCACCAGTTTTCGTTACCATCGACGTAGTAACAACAATCCTTCAAGTCGCTGGTGCCGCTCTCATCGGTGTCGCAGAGTCGGGACGGACTCGGGGCAAGACGCCGCCTATCGCCTCGTCGCAAGCAAACGACATCCTTCTCGCCGGTCTGGCAGTCCAGGTACCTTTTGGAATATGCTCCTTGAGAAACATTCCACTGACGCTGTACTAATCTGGCACAGAACGCGAGCTTCCTCGCCTTCCTCGGCATCCTGCTCGCGACGCTCGTTCGCTCGCGCGCCGTGCGCGACCGAAGGCCGCCAACGAGGGCCCTCTTGCTCCTCCTGGTCACCTCGCTCCTCATATTCCTTCGAACTCTGTTTCGCCTGGGAGAGACCGCCGAAGGTGCACCCACCTTCAGATCTTCGCAACCAGACCATTGACCTTGCGCTCCGGAGCAGGCATCTTTGGATTCGCAAGCACGCACGAGAGCTTGTTTGGAGTGTTTGAATTCGCTCCGGTTGGGGTGGCGGTGCTGCTGCTGGGAGTCTTGCCACTGGGGGCGATGGTGTGCGACGTCGACGGTGGCGACTCGGAGAGCGGGCGCGGGGAGACAGGGAAGCAGGCGATATGAGCCACGTCCTCGGAAACTTGTAGCTCCCGTGTATATATTCCATAGTGCCGCACTCAAGCTCGATTGGCCATCTGCAAGGACGGTGAGTGCGTTGCCGCGACCGAGACCTTGCGGCGATTGAGAAAGTGATCGCGGGGAGGTGCTGGAAACGACGGGGGGATAGCAGTTGATCAAGTTTTTGATCCGATTGTACCAGACAAGCGTCGAAATGAGCCCAGACCGCGAAACCGGCTCGCGAGATGGCGGGACGAACAACCTGCGCCGGCCGAGACGGTCCCGTGCGCGGCGGTGCCGCCTCGCGGTGTTTGGTTCACCTCGCACCACTTGCTCCCTGGGTGATGAAGGTCTCGCCGCTTATTATCGGCTGCGCTGCTGTCGCAGTCCTCTCCCACACGTACGCGGCTGCCTGCTCTGAGTCCCGTCGCCTGCGCTGACCCGGTGCCCGCTCGGCTCCCAGCGCGCTCGCGTGGACCAACGAGGACCAGTTCGTCGCACCCCGCCGCTCCCCATCGGCGCACGGCTAACCACAGCTGCACAGTGAGATCTTCGACATCGTCTCGGCGCTCGAGACGGCCGAGGGCAAGGGCACCAACTTCTGTCAGTCGGCCCAGCCTCCGCCGGCGCGTCACACGTCCCCCGACGCTCCCGCTGACCGCGCCCGCGCCCACAGACTCGTTCTTGAACGTGACCAAGTCGGCGACGGAGAAGGACATCTCCAAGTCATACCGCAAGCGTTCGCTCGAGCTCCAGTGCGTCCCGCGTCCCGACGCTTTTCCTTCCTCGCCCTTCCACCTCCAGCACGCTGACATCGACCGCTGTGCTGCAGCCCCGACAAGAACCCAGATGATAAGGTCATCGCGGACCGATTTGCTAGGCTTGGCACAATCGCGGGCATCTTGCGCGACGCGGAGAAGAGGAAGCGGTCCGTCGAGCAGTGCCGGAAAGACGCCGGGCGAGGCGCTGATCAGCGTTGGTTGCAGGTACGATCACTTCTACGAGAATGGAGTCCCGAGATGGCGTGGTACGTTGCGTTCATCAGCCCCGGTGTGCGCGAGTCGAGGAGCTGATGCGTGCTCGTCTCACAGGAACCGGCTGTATGTCCTGAATCGACCTGCAGCTGAGGGAGCGGATCTCTGACAGCTTGCTTTTGTATGCAGACTACTACTCGCGCTACCGCCCCGGATTTGGAACCGTCGTCGTCGCCTTGACGCTGTTCTCGGCCTTCATCCAGTACATCTACCTGATGCTCAAGTGGGGCCTCGATGTCCAGCGCATCAGGATGTGCGTGCTCCCAAGTCAGCTCTCTGGGCCAGAAGCTGATGCTTGTCCCTCTGCAGGTTCCAGAACCAGGCGCTGGAGTATGCGTGGGGACCCACGAAGAAGCCGCTCGCCGGCCGCAAGCGCCTGAAGCTCAAGACGGGAGACCAAGTCACCCCGGGCATGCCCGGAATCTACGGCGGTCGCCCCACCAAGCCCGGACACGTCCTCGAGATGGTTGTCGAGGGCGAGAAGGTCTTCGTTGTGGAGAAGCACCGCGGCGAGGAGCGTGGTGCGTCTCGTTTCCCTCCGCACAATCTCCGTGTTTGCTCACACCTTCCGCTGAATGATTCAGAGACTCTCATTGACGAGGACAACGCCATCTTCCCCAAGATGAAGGAGACCTGGATCCCGATCCTGTTCAACACGACCGTCGCACGCATCACGGGCCGCCCGCTCCCGTCCGAGGTCGCGACCGACTACTCGGACGACGACAGCGCCGACGCAGACCAGCCCACCGGTAACGGCAAGCAGAATGCGCTCCAGAGGCGGCAGGCCAAGGAGGCCGCCGCTGCCGCTGCCGGGCCCAAAAAGCCCAAGGGCCCCGCTCGCGGGACGGAGGGCGCAGGCAAGGTCGGCGGACGCAGGCGCGCCGGCGTGCCGAAGAAGGCTGAGGCGTAGACGCGCTTCCTCGGCGTGCGGTGCCGCCAAGGTTCCCCCAAAATGCAAACCACGTTCGCACACTCGCACGAACGGTCGGCCCACCCTTGGTTGTGTGCGAGCAGCAGCAACTTCCACCCAGCCACGCAAAGATGCACCACCGGCACTATGTACGGCAGGGCTGCGAATGACGCAGTGTCTAAGCGCGAGCGCGCTTGGCTTGGCGAGGTCCAGGCGCGCTCGCCATCGTTGCTGATGTCGCGAACCGTTGCTTCTTACTTTTCGCTGGGGATGGGATTTACCACACCATCATCTGCACCCTTGATGAAGGTCGCGCCAATGGCATCAGGGATGGGACCAGCAGACGTGTGAAGAGATTCGTTGAACTGCGCCGCACGGGGCTGCGGCCATCCGCGTAGGGGCTAAGGAGACGCCGCAAGCCTGAGGCCAGCTCCGTTGACCTTTCTTGGCCGCCTTGTTATCAACCGTCCACCACTGTCTCTGCTCCATGAAGGCCCCCCGCCTCCCTCCGGCGCTGCTCTGCGGCATCCTCGCCGCGACGGTCGCGTCCACGGCGCGCGTGCACGACGAGAGCTACGCGGCGGGCGAGCTCGGCGTAGCTCCCGTGCAGACGTTCTACTCGACCAAAATCACGCCGCCCGAGCTCAACCTGTACAAGACGCCGCCGACACGACCGCGAGTGAACGCGTCGGCGGAGAAGCCGCTCTTGACGTTCCTTGGGTATCGCGGGCACGACGCAGCTCAGGCTGGGCCGGTGATCTTGGACGACTGGGGCGAGCTGGTGTGGCATGGTCCCGAGTACGGCAACGTGCTCAACGTCGAGCGGCATAGGTGCGTGCGGGGAGCTCGTGCGAGGATCCGAAGGCCCTCGCTCACCAGCATGGTGGTTGTCGCAGATATCTTGGCGAGGAGGTGTTCAGCTTTTACACTGGGACGGAGCAGTATCCGGGGTATGGAAATGGGCAGGTGAGTCGGGTTGTGTGCGCGCCTCTGAAGGAGCTGACGCTCCGCGGACACCAGTGGAATCTCTTGAACAGCAGCTACGACATCGTCGCCACCGTGGAGGCCCAAAATACGACCTCAGGCTTGGATCCTCACGATGTGAGATCAATACCAAGTGTGTGGATATGCGCCCTGTGCTGACGACGGAACTACGCAGCTATTCATCCTCAACGACATCGCGACCGTCGAGTACTGGACCCCCGCGCAAACCGACTTGAGCGCCCTCGGTGGACCTCAGGACGGGTGGGTCTATGACTGCCGAGTGCAGTCGATCAACATCAGCACCGGCGCGCTGCTGTTCGAGTGGAGCTCGCTGGCGCATGTCCCAGTCGAGGACACCTACTACAGCCTCGACGAGCGGGAGGGAGACAATGGTTGGGCCGTGGAGTCTCGTGAGTCTCCCAAAGTTCTCTCCGAGTTAGGTGATCGATCTGACCGGGTCTCTCTCGCCAGCGTTCGATTAGTGCGTGCTAATGTTTTTCGCAACGCCGATGGCGGTTCCTCTGACCCCTTGTACCCCGCAGCTTCCACCTGAATTCGTACACCTTGGCACCCACATGCCAGCTTTTTAGATGCTGACATTTTGTTGGACCTTTACAGTGTGCAGAGGGACGGCGCAGGGAACTATGTGCTGGGAGCTCGAGGACCCGCGACGGTGTATTACGTCGACGGCAGGACGGGCGAGGTCCTGTGGCGTCTGGGCGGTAAAAATCCGTCTTTCACCATGAGAGAAGGGTGAATGCATCTTTCCGAGTCGTGTGAGGTCGCATGCTGACGACCTTGCTCCCTCGAAGCGTCCACTTTTGGTTCCAGCATCATGCGCGTGCGTTCGCGACGGGCCCGGACACTTACAGCGTTAGCCTGTTCGACAACGGAGCGAACCAGTACGAATCACGGGCTGTACAGGCTCGAGGAGTAGTCATTGAAGTCAACACGAGGACGATGGACACTCGGCTTCTGCGTCAAGTGCTTCCTCCTTTTCACGATGTCTGCCCTTCAGAAGGCAGTGTCCAAGTGGGTCTTCCCGTCATTCTGACCAGTTATTGCACGTACTGATACTCACGCACTACAGACTTTCGACGACGGCAGCATCGTGGTAGGATGGGGAATCCGCCCGTACTTCACAACGTTCGACGTGAACGACGCCGTTATACACGACGTCCAGTTTGGTACGGACCAGAGCACCGTTCATTCATACCGCGCCTTCAAGTCACCGTGGACCGCCTACCCGAAAACGATCCCGTCGTTCGTCATGACCAACGGCAGCGTCCCCGAGGCGTACGTCTCCTGGAACGGTGCGACGGAGGTCTCCACATGGAGAGTATTGGGAGGAGCAACTCCGACAGACCTTGTTGAGCTCTCGTCAAATCTTCGTTTGGGATTCGAGACGAAGCTCAACGTGAGCGTCGCTACGGAATTCGTGGCGGTCGCGGCGTACGATGCATTGGTCAGCCCTCTTGTGCTCCACCTCCGAAACCCCCTTGACTGAATCTTAAATTTCTCAGGGTCTGTGTCTCGGTGTTTCCGAAGTGCTCGGTTATGCTGGCGGGCTCACGACGGGGTTTGCTGGAGGCTGCCCCGAGCCGGACGTCGAGTTCGCATGGCGGTACTTTGTGGCCGCGGCATCCTTCACCATTGTGAGATATCCCACTCGTATCTCAAGCTCACGTCTGACTTAGAATGCGCGGCAGATCGCGCTGGCGTGCTACGTCGCGTTTGCCCGTATCCTGCCCGCATGCGTGACGCAGCTCCAGGGGGAGCGCGGGTACCGTGAGATACCTTCCGACCCTTCGAGTGCCATGATGACTTAGAAATCCCTTCAAGATCAACTCCCGGTGGAGCAACTACCCTCCCGACGCCACTCGCCGGAGATGTCACAGTCCGACTCGGACGCGCACTTCAACAAGCCCAGCCGATTGCCAGATCGAATTGAGCTTGTAAGGAGGGCAAATGTATGAAAGCGTACCTAAAGTCACATAGCTTATGAGACTGCATTGCCTTCATATACGGGAAAGTATCATCGCCGCAGGATTTCAGCCAG
>ERZ1463038.971-NODE-971-length-10185-cov-12.026456_pt1 | contig 10185 bp, 15 predicted proteins | sample MGYA00564479_ERZ1463038 | MGnify/ENA primary metagenome ERZ1463038 (study PRJEB39244, sample SAMEA3635134) | Helicobacter pylori | study: EMG produced TPA metagenomics assembly of PRJEB11511 data set (Assembly of a 5300-year-old Helicobacter pylori... | reverse complement strand
CCGTAGCTGACCCTCCTGCCCTCGCGAAGACGCCATCAGTGCGTTTTGCTACACTCAGGATCCTCGTCCTCGTCTGATCTCCCTACCCTCATACAGACTTTTACAGCCCGACGCTGTTTGCCCAGATTGGAATCTCCGACACCGCCCTGTGTAAGTCCGCGCGCAACTATGAACGTTGGCCGAGACTCATCCCTTTGGCCTGCGTTCAGACACGGGTATTTACGGAGTCCTGAAGGCTCTGGCTTCCCTTGTATTCTTCGCGTTCCTGGTATGCTGCTCGAATTGATCCAGCCGCTCGGGTCCGACGCTGACTGCGATTGACAGGTGGACACTTGGGGCCGTCGTCCTCCTCTTTTCTTCGGTGGTATCGCCTCCGGACTCTCACTGTTATATGTCGCTATCTACCTGAAGGTGTGCTTTATGCTTTCCGTTCCGATCGAGCCAGTCTGACGCTGCGAACGCTGTGCAGATCGGCCACCCGGACACTGAGGCGGTCGTCTCTGCGTCCACTGCCGCGGGAGGCAAGGGAGCTACCGCTTTTATCATGCTCTTCAGTATCTTTTACTGCATGGGCTGGAACGGACTTGCCTGGGTCATCTGCGCAGAAAATAAGTCTCCTACTCCTCGTCTCGTCGACGATTGGGCTAACCCACTTTCCGCGTTACTCTACCCCACGCGCATCCGCGGATTCTGTGCCATGTGTGAGCAACTCGGCTGCAACCCTCACTGATAACTTCTGACATGGCTCTCAACAGGGACGGCGCTCTGGCAGTGGGTCTTCCAGTTCATCATCGCTCGGGAGACGCCCGCGATGTCGCAGGGTCTCGGATGGGGCATGTTCCTGTTGTTCGCCATCTTCAACTTTGCTTCCGTGATCTTCGTCTACTTGTGAGCAGTGCCTTGCTCCTCGTTCTTTGGCCGGTTCAGTGCTAATCTGCGTCCCTCCAGCTTCATTCCCGTCAGCTCTTGTGTCTACTTTGGGGCTGCGATCTCGATCTGACACCTTGATACTCAACAGGAAACAAAAGGAAAGAGTCTCGAAGACATGGTGCGCTTCACACGACGTCGTGGTTGCGTAACAAAGCGCTAACGTCTCATCACCTTTCTAGGACGCCCTGTTCGGAGCCGTCCGACCAGACGACAGTGGGCCGAAGCTGCAAGCACCGATCATGGTGGAGGACACGAAGACTTTGGAGGCGTAGATACATCCAGCAACTTTAGATGTATAAACCTTGGAGTCTTGCTCGTCAGCCGGCCGTCGTTGACACAGTGGCCTGAATTCCTCTGCATGTGCTGAAGTCAAACTAAGGTGTCGTCCAGCCAATTGATACAACGCGGACCAGAATCATTCCCATGACAAGCCATCCCGTAGCCGCTCAATCCATCTCGTCGCGGCTCGGAGCGGCTAACGACCCACCTTGGCCGCGACGCGCTCCTTGACCTACAACGCCCGTCTCTAGTGACTGCACCATGTCGAATCCCTGGATCGAACCTCTGCCAGCCACAACCTCACCGCTCCCCGTCTTCCTCGCGGTGCTCCCGGACGTGGCGGACTCGAAGCGGTGCGTCCATCGTTGCTCGCACCGCACGCGTACTCATGCCGTACGACTCAGACCATCAATACGCCAGAAACATTTGGAGCTTTCCGCTCATGGCTACACAACAGGCTGGATCTGTGCGGCTGTGTTCCTCCCGGCTCCTGAGGCGATGCAATATGCAAGAGCTAAGCACCTCTCTGCCACAGTAAATGGAGGTCCGACTTTTGCAAACACCAGAGAGGGGGAAGAAAGGAAAATGGTCGGCTCTTGGATGCTGTTGCGGTCGGCGAGCGTGGAGGCGGCCCGCGAACGACTGTTGCGAGACGTCTACGCCACAGACGGAGCCTGGGATGTTTCGAGGGTGAGATAACAAGCCTGAGGGTACAATCATTGTGCTTTATTGATGATTTCACTCTACAGATGGAAGTGAGTGAAGTTGGAGCCGCCAAGCAATAGATGCACCGTGACTCGGACAGTTGCGCGCAGAGCTCATATCGACGGGCATTCCATTCGGATTTCCCAAGAGTTGCCCAAGCCTTTTACTTCCGTACCTAGGAACAGGACGATTTCGAGCCCTTCAGACACCCATGAGCCGAGCCCGCTTGATCAGATCCGACGCGCGCTCCGCAACCGCGACGACGGCCTCAACCGGATGACCTGCACTTGCGTCGTCAGCTTCGAAGGAAGAAAACCAGTCCTTCGACTCGACGGAACAGAGGTTATATCCGGGGAAATGCTCGCATCACAGACGCGGAGGCCCTTGATCCCGTGGACGCGGAGTTCGACGTCCACCATGTCCCCGGCAGGCTCCTCGCCAATCAGCGCTTGGGTAACTGACGACTTCTACCTCATCCGAGGCAGCTCGTCGTCAGGTTCGAGGGTCCCAAATCGGGAAATGTTCCAATTCAAGCATCCACACCCCTCGTTCTGCTTCTCAGGAAGACCTCCCTTCCTTGAGATCGCACCCAAGCATCCCGAGCACGATCGGGACCGTCTCGTCGATCATCTCCGTATCCGCGACGTAACCAATCCATCCATCCGTCGTCCCGACCTGCTTCATCGCGACGCTCGTGACTCCCTTTTCGACCGGCGTCCTCGAGAGGCTTGCGACGGCTCCCGGCGTCGGGATGAAGACCGCCTCGTCATCCGGCACGTCCTGAAGGGTACTCCCCTTGGTGTAGTACGAGAGCTCGTCTTCTTTCTTGAGCATGGAGGCCCCCATGGTCCAGCTGGCGGGGAAAGGCGTCGCTGACGGGCGCGTCTTCTGGCGTCCGAGGTGCGCGACGGTCGCGGGCGTCAGAGGGGGATTCGGGGCGGCGAACGCGGGGTTGTACTTGTAAGTCGTCCTCCACCATTGGTAAGGCTTCCAGGTTACTCCCATCGAGTGGAGGAAGGTCTCAAGGACGTCAAATCCGGCGCTCATGCTGCCGCCCATGACCGCGACGCGCCCGCCTTTGGCCAAGACGAAGTCGCGGATCGCGTCGCGGAGCTTCGGGTAGACCGGGTCAGAGTTCGTGAAAAGAGAGTCACCGCAGATCAAGATTCCATTCGGGACATTGGTCGAGGATGCGTAAACGAGACAGGCGAGCGCGTCTCCGGGAGACGTCGTGTAGTCGATGTTGGCGTGCGAGGGACTGGCGGCCTTCCAGACGCGCTGGTGGAGCGGAAGCTGTAGTCGAGGCAATTAAAACTAACGTAATGAGATCTTAGAGAGGTTATGAGGGCGCCCACAGTTTCCTTCTCCGAGAGCAAAACGAGAATCCGAGGCAGCTGCGCTCGCTTGCACTTCGCGCGGTGCAGCGGCCAGGCTTCCTTCTGGCACTCAATGCTGGGAAAAGAGACGTGCAATTAGTATGAAGATCAAAATTATAAGCCTCGCAGCTCACCTGCAGTAGCTGTGAGGACAGGTAGGGTCGGCATGAGCGAAGGTCACGGAGGACAAGACCAGCACGCACACGACGAGCTTGCATCCGCTGCACTGAAGCATCTTTCCGCCTTCCCTTGCTTGAGACTTGTTGCAGGTCGCGCAGGTGGCCGCGGTCGACGCTGCCTGAGGCCGAGCGGGGCCGGTCGCGGGGATGCTGGCCATCTTGCTCGAGTGACGAGCGTGCGATGCGGAGAGGGCGAGGCTCTGTCTTCGGAGTTGGAGGAGAGAAGCGTGGCTTCTGGCATGTAGAGAAGCTGTTCGGTCGGACGTCGAGGGTCAAATTTGGCTGCAAGCACCGGGGTCCTTGGCCGCGCGTCTCTAGTTACGCACTGCAGTGCCTTCCGGGTGATCTTGTTTTAACAACAACGTCCAGGTAATAGATCCTAGTGCTCAAGCTCGAGCATCACACTCTTCTTTAACAGCTAGGATAGGAGGTGAGACCGGGCTGGAACCGGCGCGAACCGGCCGCCGCAGGCCTCAGGCGTGTGAGGTGCAGACGACGCCACTGGTCTGCGTCGCCCTCTCACCCTCGCGCCTCGCGCCTCCGTTCGTTTCTTGGATCTGTACAGTCTGCGACCACCGGGGTCTCTTCCTGTACCACCGACCGATACCCGACCCACGCGATGCCACGACCCATCCTCACACCGGGGTTTTTCAGAGCCCAACGAGACGACGAGGCGGTCCAACTCGCGGCTGCGATGACTTCGGACAGCGTCGACTGGAGTTCTGCGAGGGACAAGGACCAGGCGCTGTCGAGCTCGCCCGAGCTGCCGACCTCTCCCGTGCGTGTTGTGTTTCAGATGCTTGAACGCGTTCGCTGACGACGCGCGCCCTCAGATACACGGCTTCACCACCTCGGTCCCGCTCACGACAGAGCACTTCCTTGACCCGGCGTCGGACGAAGCGCTCGTGATCAAGCTCGCCGGGCTGACGCGGTCGCTCTCGCCGTGCGCGCGTCAACTCGTGCTCGAGCTCGACACGCCCGTCCTGCGCAAGACGGTCCGCTTCTCGGAGGAGCATTCAGTCGGCCGCGAACGCGACCGCGTGCTCACCGTCAAGGCCTGGAGCCGCACCGCCGTCGAGGGCATCTGCTCGATGCGCGTCGAGCCGCCGACGGACGAGCGCCCGCCCGGAGAACAGTTTGAAGCCGAGGACGACCTCGCCGGCCGGAGCCTGTCGGTCCGCGCGCAGGCGATGGCCGCAGAACTCGGCATGCGCATCCCGCCGCGCGTCAACGGCGCGCTCGTGAACGACGACGAAGACGCGTTCGAGGACGAGATCCTCGAGTTCCCCGACGACGAGGACACCGACATGACGTTCAACTTTGAGGTTGAGGACGTGCAGGAAGTCGAGGAAGAGCTCGACAGCGACGCGGACCGCTCGCTCGAGCTGCTGTCGCCGACATCGGCCGTGTTCCACACGCACACCCTCCCACTCGGCCCGCCCCCGCCCGGTCGTCGCTCGCCACCGCTCGCCACGCCCGTCGCAACTCCGACGCTCTCGCGACCGCCGCCGCCCCGGTTCGCCGTGCAAGGACTCGGACCCGGATGGGCCGAGGCATCGAGGCAGTCACAGCTGGCCTAGGGCGCGCCACGAGCGCGACCAAGACGAGGTGAACGGCACCTCGGGAAGCGGGGGGAGTTTGTGGGGGAGGCCTGCGAGCCAGTGTCGGATGTTGAGCTTGATTTTGTTGTCAGTGGCCTGGAAGACTCGGCGCGGTCTTCCCTCTGGGCCTTCGTTAATTCCCCCCATCCTTCCCCGACCTGCACTGTCTTTACCGGGAATACCAGCATGGATTGGGCTACCAGATCAGATCAATTTTCGGTTCGTCGTGGGCGAGCTGCTCCTTCGAGGCGTCCGCGTTCGAGTCCTCCCTACAGCTCTGCTGGACGGTTGTGGTCGTGTCAGACTACTTGAATATGATGCGTGATTACAACCGCTTCGAAGTGCAGCCAAGAACGTCGCGTGTCTCAAAAGAATCAATCGACTCATATCGACGAAGACTTGATTTGCGGCGGCTTGCCTTGCGCCACTACGCGACCGCCGAACCACACCAACGAGAACCTTGATCCTCCGCAGCTGCCACCGAGGCCCACGAAGGACTGAGGGCGGAGCGGACTCCCCGCGCAGAGCTGCTGCCAGGCCCGACGACGCCGCCGCCCCAGTCACGTCTGCCTCGACTCAGCTCGACGCGCCTCGCCACGACGACCCTCGCATCGCAGCACAATAGCGCCAATCCTCGGCCGTGACTGCCCCCCTACACCACTTCGCCATGTCACGCGCTACCGAAGCCACCCCTCTTCTGAACCCAGGCCACTCGGGCTTCAGCCTGTCCGGCGTTGCTCTCGACATCCCCGACGAAGACTCGCCGTCCATTCGCGAGGAGGCGAACGTGAGGCTCAGCCAGCTGCAGACACGGTCACGCGTTGCGTGCACGGGCTTTGCCAACACGGGGGCGGGCGCTGATGCATTCTCACATCCACATCGCAGGTCCTCACCGGCTACCTTCTTCCCATCGTCGGCACCCAGTTCCTCGAGTACTCGCTCTTCGTCGTCAGCATAGTCACGGTAGGACACCTCGGAGTCACGGAGCTCGCAGCGGCGTCTCTCGGCAGCATGACGGCGAACCTGGTCGCACTAAGCATCATCCAGGGTGCGTTTTCCGCGTCCCAGTCGCTGAAAATAACCCGGATGCTTAAGGTGGTTCCGTCAGGCTTCTGCCTCGCGCTCGACTCGCTCTGTACGCAGAGCTACAGCTCCGCAGCACCCAAAACGACGAGTCTGCACGCCCTCCGAACCCTCGTCATTCTCTTTGGCCTTCTCATCCCACAGGCCATCATTTTGTGGTTCTCCGAAGAGATCATGCTGCTTCTAAAACAAGATGCGGAGGTCGCGCACCTCACGGCAGTCTACCTCCGGGTCCGTTTCCGAAATGACCGTCGTCGTCGTCGTGCACCACTGATGCTGGCACTGCAGATCATCATCCTGGGACTCCCGGCGTACGCGGTGTTTGAAGTCCTGAGGCGATGGCTGCAAGCGCAGGGTGCGTCGAGCACAAGCGCCTGCGGTTCATTCGCTGATGTCCAACTCGCACGCAGGCCGCTTAAAGATCCTCTTCATGACCCTCGCTGTTGCCGCACCCCTCAACGCGATCCTGAACGTCGCTTTGGTGTGGTGGACGTCGATCGGCTTCGTCGGCGCCCCGATTGCAACGGGTACGCGAACCTGCATTGCCCTAGTCGCCCTTCTTTCTGACACTGTCTCTCCTTCAGTCGTAACGATGTATGTCATGTGTCTTTTTACAACACTCTACGTCATCTTTTTCTGTCCTCGAGACGCGTGGGGCGGGTTCTCGTCGGCGTGCTTCCGGGACCTCGGACCCAACTTCTCCTTAGGCCTTGCCGGCACCGCGATGTAAGACTCACGGCTCAATGTCGACTCGAATCTCGCTGATTCTTGTCACGCTTCAGGGTGGCGTCAGAGAGCTGGGCGTGGGAGATTATCCAGCTGGCAAGCTCGTACCTCGGACCGAAGCACCTTGCAGCGCAGTCGATCCTGGGCAGCTCGCAAGGCGTCTTCTTCCAGGTCCCCTACTCGCTCTCGGTGAGTTAGCCTGCATACAATTCACACGACAGGGAAACGGAATACTGATCCGCTGACCTTTCGCCCAGGTCGCCGTCTCGATCCGTGTAGGAAGTACGACCCGTCTCTGCTTGTCATTAACCGTGAACCTCACTGACCGTAATTACCAGACCTCATCGGCGCTCAGCGTCCCCAGGCAGCTCGGGCGGCGGCGATCGCCGGCATGGGACTGGCGTCGGTGCGTCCAAACCTGCGCCTCTCCTCCTCGCACTTCTGGATCTGAGCAGACCTTCCCGATGCTGCAGGTCATCGCAGCGTGCTCTTCGATTCTCCTCATGGTTAACCGTTACCGCTTCGCATATCTGTTCACGTCGGACGAGGACGTCGCGGCGCTTACGGTGCAGGTCGTGCCGATCCTCGCGCTCTTCCAGCTTTTCGACGGTGAGCCCTTCTCGCATGATCTCTGTGATGATACCTCCTGAGCAAGTACCCTCCCGTAGATGTTTCTGCTTCGAACAACGGCGTGCTTCGCGGAGCTGGACGCTCGGTACGTCTCGCGGCCCAGGTTGTGCAGCATCCGCTGACCCTTGGGGGTACAGATGGCGGGAGCCTTCATCAACGTTATTGCCTACTATCCAATATCTATGCCTCTCGGGTACTACCTCACCTTCATGGCGCCGAACATGGGCCTCAGCGGGATCTGGCTCGCGATCGCCACCAGCGTCGCGGCGAGCTTGCTGCTGTCCGTGAGTAACCCCTTTTCAAACAGACCGTCTCTCATGGGCTAACATATTTGCTCCAGATCCCGATCATTTTACAAACCGACTGGGACGGGCTTGCACGGGACGCTCTCGAGCGCCACAGCAAGTGTCATGAGGACGACGACGATTCGTCGGTGTAGGAGCTGGATTCGGACAGGAGGTACCTAGAGACGTGGACACTACTTCACCTTGCATTTTCTACCATCATTTACTCATACGTCTTCTCCTGGAAGCCCGGCAGGATCACTGCGTTCTCCTTGTAGCCGCCCTTCGACTGCTGCCAGGTCTGCTTCCGGACAGTCCACTCCTCCATCGTCGGCACTTGTCCAGTCTCCTCGAACGTGTTCTTCGTGTGGCCTGCTCGCTGCAGGACTGGGCTGGCCTGGATGGTGTTGAGCACGACGTCGTTGTGCGGCCGGGCAAAGTACAGGAGGCCCAATCGGTCCACATGGCGCTGGTCGGGAGGGGGAATGGTGACACTGGACACGAACTCAGCAAGAACCACGGAAACACTGACACTTGCACTTACCGGTGGATCGTGCTCTTCACGTAGTTCGCAGACAAAAAGCTCAGCGCGTCGCAGGCGTTGACGGTGAGGGTCCCGTCCTGGGGCTTGACCCATCGCCACTCTCCCGTACTGTGGTCCTGGATTTGGAGGGCCGCGACTGGCTGCCTGAACAGTAACGTGAGCGTGCCGAGGTCGGTGTGACCTCGCGACCAGTGGCCGCCATTCTGAAGAAGCGTCTCCGTCTCCTCGGCGCTGTACTTCGAGTACTATATGAAGCGGTGGTGGTCCTGGACAAATGTCGCCGTCAGTATATGCACCGAAACTGAAGGTCTGAGGTCTGAAAGTTGAGGGGGATCTCGGGACGCACCTCGCTCTTTGCCTCGTACTGGTGGATGTTCGTGAGGTAGTCCTCCGGCAATTCCAGTGCGACCGCAATCAGCACCAAAAGTGGGTCAATGATGAAAGTATGCAGATCTGGCCGGCAAATACTCGTCAGCTCCGCACGCGGGCGCTCATCGTCGCCGCCAACGCACCCCGAGCAAACTGCTTGATCTCGTCAAAGTTCTTCACAACAGGTGCAGGGTGGTGCGAGTGGTCAAAGAACTTGTTGAACTTGGGAATGTTGAACACCTCAGTCCGGTCGGTGATGCCAGAAACCGAGTCGATGCTGCTTGCGAAAGTCAGCCGGAGCTAAGTCGCGGTGGGGCTGAGGGGACGAACATTCGCCGGCCGGCTGGCCTGTACCCGTTGTACTCTCCAGCATCAAGGTTTGGAGTGTACTTTGCCTTTTCCTCGAGAGGGAGCTCAAAGACCTCTTGCCCGATCGCAAACTGGCGGTTGACGCGCTCCTGCGAGATGCCGGCCCAGCCCTGCAGAGCTGTCAGTCCCAGTCAGGAAAAACGTAGATTTGGGAGCCAATTTACCTTCACGTAGAAGAACCCTTTGGTCCTGACAGCAGTGATGAGCTGCTCGGCGAGCTCCGCCTTGTGGCTTGCGAAGCGGCTGAGGTCGATCGTTGGGAGCTCGGCCCACTGGAGGTCGGCGGTCGTCTCAGGGACGTGCTGGAAAGATGATAGTGGCGATGCAACGGGCATGCTTGAGTAGTGCGGACGCAGGCAAGGTGCGTGGGGAGATGCGGGTGCGGGAGAGGCTCGAGGATGGCACAAGATGGCGTGCGACTCGCGCACTCGTATGTACTCGTGCTGGGTAAGCAGCCGGAGTACGGACGGAGATTCTCGGGTCGCGAGAGCCGGAGAGGCCGCAGCCTCGGTGCGAAGGCGGCCCACGCCGTCTCGCAAGCGACCGCGATGCAGACATCGACGCGTTTCAACACCTGAACCAGTCCTGAACCACGTCGATCGTCCCTCAGAAGGCTCGAAATCTGCTCGAAAACACCAGACGGAATGTTTGCGAGCCTGGAGCCGAGGTGATCGTGGTCCGGTCAGTCAGGTCGGGCGCTCTGGGCTCGAGCTCACCGTGTCGCGTGCTGCGCGTCGCGGCCACCCACAACCCCGGCCTCGCGCTGCTTGTCTCTCTCCTCTACAAGATGCTGAACCGCGAATCGCTCCTCTTCAGCCCGACTCGCGACGGCGTGCCTTCGTCCGACGACGACTTCACGGCGGCCGACATCGCCGCTGCCCAGGTTGCGCTCGAGGAGGAAGGTACGCGCGCCGGACTGTCAGGCGGCCCCATCGAGCTGACAGTCCAGCACAGCCCGAGAAGCAATCCCTTATTCTCACACCTCGGGCTGCACGTACGACCAAGGCTACCTTCGACAGCGTTCGTCCCGCCGATCCACCGACCCACACGCGCCGAACCCAAGATCGGAAGAGCGTCGTGTAGGGAAAGAGTGTCCTAGGTGTGTAGATC
>ERZ1463038.970-NODE-970-length-10187-cov-14.481741_pt1 | contig 10187 bp, 10 predicted proteins | sample MGYA00564479_ERZ1463038 | MGnify/ENA primary metagenome ERZ1463038 (study PRJEB39244, sample SAMEA3635134) | Helicobacter pylori | study: EMG produced TPA metagenomics assembly of PRJEB11511 data set (Assembly of a 5300-year-old Helicobacter pylori... | reverse complement strand
GCGACGGGGTCAATGACTGCTGTTTCGCCCACTACACCTCCTGGTGGTGGAGCGTACCCGACGACCTCGATCCCCAAGTCGACCTTCAACGGCTCGTTCGCGTCGCTGAACACGGCGTCTTACTCTCCCGCACTCGGTGGCGCATCAGGGGTGAGTGCCAAGCCGGTGCTCTCCCCCGGTGCCCTCATCGGCATCATTGCTGGCGGCGGAGCGGTAGGAGTGGCAATTCTCGCCATGTTCTTCTGCTGGTGCTGGAAGAAGCGCAAGGCGAAGCGCGACGAGGCGAGCTGGTGGACGATCGACGCGTCGCTGAACGGGCGGCGCTCAGTTGGTGGGAACCCGCTTCCGGGCAAGGGCACGAGACTTGCCGACAGCGAGGTGTGGGGCAAGGGGGAATCGGATGGCGACATGTCGGGCGAGAAGCACCCGTGGGACCCGCGCGACGCCGGGCCCGGCCTGAACGCTCAGCGACGCGCCTACGACGACGAAGCGCCGTTCGCGAGCTACGGAGCAGCGCCACCGCCATCGCCTTCGAACTACCCGCCGTCGCCGTCGAACTACCAGATGAGCCCCGCAGCGCCATACCCCGAGTCGCTCTCGAGCTCCGCACTCTCGCCGCGCGACCAGTTGCTCGGCCTGGGTCCGGCCCCCTCCAACTCCCGCAGCGTCGCATCTTCCGCCTCTCCCAACTCGCAATCGCCACTTCCCACTCGTCCGGACGAGTCGTCTCCGTTCGAGGACGCGCCGCCACGGCCCCGCCGGCCCAGCGACACCCCTACCTTCGGGCCCGAGGGCGTGTCTGCGAAGGCAACCAAGCGCAAAAGCATGAAGCCCACTGCGAACAAGAAGGACACGATCATGAACTTCACGGACGCGTATGGCGACGACGCAGCCGAGAACGAGCGATGGGGTGCGTCTCCACTCCGCAGACATTCAAGTTTGCGCGCGATACTGACAAAAGCTCGGTTTTTGCAGCACTTCCGCAGAGCCCGCCACTCCCGCCGACTTCGGTCATGGTTCCGCCGCAACGAGGCGCGTCCCGCAGCGACTCGGGCCGCTCCTCGCCCGCGATGACGGCACCGCTGCCCGCCACTCGCGGCCTCTACCCTCCCACCCCGCTCACGCCCTCCCCAGCGTCGAACACCGACTCGTTCCCACCTCGACCACATGGCCAAGAAGCGGCGCTGCCGCCCGAGGGTCCGCGTGTCGACTCGAAGCCGCTCAGGGAGCTGGAGGACATTCTGGACTCGTTCGCGATCAACGCGCTGCACCGCCAGACGCTCCCTCCGATTCCGGACGACGAGAGCTTGCGCGACTCGATCACCTCGTCCGCCGCACCCTCGGTCGCGCCGCTCGCGCTGAACCGGAGTCCGCGCTCGCCCGTGCCCCAGATCCCCTCGTCGCCGTCGATCGACACCCTCTCGCCCGACGTGACCGAGTCGTTCCTCGCCTACCGCCAGGCAAGTCCGTACGAGATGAGCCACTCGGTGTCCGTCTACTCGCACGCGGGCGACATCGGCGAGCTTCCGGCTGACTCGCCACCAGTGCCAACGCCGCCACTGCCCGTCGGCGGCCTCGCGGCGATCCTCCAGGCGCCCGCGCCGGCCATCTTCCGGAGCGACAGCACGGGGCGCACTCCCCTCGGCGGTGGCGTGCGCAAGGCCGGGTACCGGAGCGGCGACTCGGACAGCACGACGCTCTCCGAACTCGCCGACTTCCCGTCGCCGACCGCGACCGCGACGCACTTCGTGCGCAAGGTGAGCATCAAGCAGGAGAACCCCGTGCGGCTCACGCGCGAGGAATCACTCCGCTTGCGCGAGGCGGCCCAGGCGCGGCGCATGACGGCCGCGGAGCGCGACATCGTCTCGCAGATGGGGCTCGACTCGCTCGGGCTCGAGTCGCCGAAATCGTCCCGCTCGCCGTCACCCTCGGCGCTGTCCATCTCACCGCCTGAAACCCCTCGCGACTTCAACTTTGGGCCGCTCGGCGGCGGGCCCGACCAGCGCAAGGACGCGTTCCAGGACCCGCTGCAAGGGACGGGCTTCGTCCCGCTGTCAGCCATGACCCTCGATCCCGGGGCAGGGAACTACAGATCCGCAACTGAGAGCATTTGTGAGTTCCGCTGCTTTCCTTCTGGCCTGGAACCTCGCGCTGATGCTCCGCACGCCTCCAGACGGCATGTACGACGACCTCCCCGTCGAGCTCAAGGGCCTCCCTCGGGACGATCCCCGGGTCTCCCGCCACATCTCCATGTTCGGACTCACTCCCCGATAGGGCAGCCCCCCGACATCCGTCCCGCCCTTCCCCTCTCCAGCCTTGCGCATTTGCCAACGGCTCATCGTCGTACCCATTCACGTTTTCTTGCCCGCCCTTCGTTTATCCCGCAGTATCTCGGCTCGACGTGGGTGCTCGGCTGTGCCGTTCTCACACTCCCTCGCTGTCACAACACCTGTAGCCGCCGGACTCCCCTCGCAACCTCTCAGCAGTCCCCTTTGGCTCATGCTCCTGCTATCTTATTCTTATCCGAAACTCTCATGGCGGCATTTCCTGCGAATGCCCTATATCAACTTCTGGGAGTGCCTGCGATGACTGCAAGTGCTCTTGTTGCGCGCCGGGCGGCGTCGACGGAGTCCCGAGTCGGACAAGTGATTCGTTGAAAGGTGGTGAAAGCAGGAAGTTTCTTGCTGCTGGGCACACATTTCTCTTACTCCCTATCATACTCTGGCTACTCGGTCAGATCTGCTGGTGTATTGGGACGCTTCGAGTCACGACATTGGACAGGTCACAGGCTATGCGTGCGGGCTGCACTCCCCTTAGGCCCTGTTTCGTCGCCCAAGCTTCACACACGAGCGCAGGAAGACGAAGAAGCATGAAATGCCACCTGTCAACAGTCGAAAGTCGCGTTTGGATCATCGTGTAAGACATCGCGGGCTGGGTGCTGCGGTGCACGGGAGTGTGCAACTTTTGTGTCCTCCAGTCTCAGCGTTGGTTTGTTGAACACGTTCGCCCCCGGGCCACATCGTTCGCAGGAGCAGGAGCTCAAACGGCCGTGGCGCCTCGGCTCAGACTCCCTCAAGCACCCGCGCAGGTCCGAGAGCCGCATCCGTCGCCGTCGCCGTCGCCCGGGCGAGATGACGACGCGCTCGCTCAAAGCGATCTCGCTCGTGGTCCTCACGATCCAAAACAGCCTGCTCACGATCCTGCTGCACTACGTAAGCCCCTCGTGCGCGCGCTTCCGAGTGCTCGGCCAGCTCACCCCCAGCGCGTGGAAACAGAGCCGGATCAACGCAAGTCCCTCTGAGACGTACTCAGCCGCGTCGGCCGTGCTCCTGGTTGAGCTGCTCAAGTTCTGCGTCTCGCTTTCGGTCGCCACGTACAACACGGTCCACGCGCTGTCCCCGGGGCCGTACGCCGGGCTCCCGAGCGAGGACGATGTGTTCGACGAGAAGCGCAGGCGCACCGCGGACGGGCCAGGCGAGGTCTGGCAGCTCGCCAAGGTCCAGCAGGCACTGGGTCAGATGCGGCGCGCGGTCTTCAGGTGCGTTCATCGAGGCGACCTCGCGCGAGGCTCGTGCTCATGCGCCTCCATCAAACAGCTCCGACTGCTGGAAGCTGGCGCTCCCAGCCGGTCTCTATGTCGTGCAGAACAACGTAGGTCGGCTAGAATGGCCCGGGGAGCTGGGCGGGGTGCAGAATTGCTGACATCGCGTCCGGGAGCAGCTCCAGTTCGTCGCCGCCTCGAACCTCGACGTTCCGACCTTCCAAGTCACGTACAACCTCAAGATTCTCACCACCGCCCTCTTCTCGGTCATCATGCTCAAGCGCCGGCTCAGCGCCAAGAAGTGGCTCGCGCTCACCCTCCTCGCAATGGGCGTCGCGATCGTCCAGCTGCAGTCGAGCGCCGCGACGGGCGCGGGCGCGAAGAAGCACGGCGCCGCCGAGATGAACCAGGCGAAGGGTCTCGCTGCGGTCGCGCTCGCGTGCATCACGAGTGGCATCGCAGGATGTTACTTCGAGATGGTCCTCAAGGGCTCCAAGACGGATCTCTGGATCCGCAACATCCAGCTCTCCGTCTTCTCGCTCGCACCGGCCCTCCTTCCCGTCGTCCTTCCGCGCCTGTCCTACGCCTTCTCGTCCGCACCAGCCACTGAAGCACCACAGGCCGTCTTCGCATTCTTCGGCTTCTGGGCGTATTCAGTCGTCGCATGTCAAGTCGTTGGGGGGCTCGTGACAGCACTCGTGAGTGGTTCTTCCTGCTCGCACAAATCAATGCTCAAATGTGACTTCGAATACAGGTCATCAAGGTACCTGCACGTCTGATTTGAGACTCCTGCGCCAGAGCTGACCCCATGACCCCTCGCATCTCCTGCTCCAGTACGCCGACAACTTGCTCAAAGGGTTCGCCACCGCACTCGCCATCGTGCTCTCGTTCGTCGCCGGCGTCTTCCTCTTCGAATTTCACATCACGCTCTCGTTTGTCGTCGGGACCGCGCTCGTCGTCGGCAGCACCTTCCTCTTTTCGCGGCCCGACGCCTCGCCGCACGGAGTCCCGCTCCCCCAGCCCGCCAGCAGCAAGTCCGCAACCCCTCCGGCCGTCCACTACGCCGTCCAACAACCGTTCTACCAGGGCAGCCCGAGCCCGATCCTGCGCTCGCGCACGTCGTCGCCGACGCGCGGTCTCGGCATCGGGGGTCCGTACCGTCGCTCGCCGACCACGGGCCACATCACTCCAGACCTCGGCAAGACCTCGTTCGAAAATATCGAAGCGCACACGGTCGAGATGCCAGTCGCCGAGGACGAGCAGTACGCGTACGGGTCGGACGCGCGCTCGCTGGCGAACGGCTTCGAGACTCGCAAGCCGTACCCGGGCGCCGTGTCGCCCGTCCCCTAAACTCTCAACACACCTTCCTTCCAGTCCTTGGTCTCCCCCTGTTCCACCCGCATCCGTCGTACACCGTTGCTTCCCACCCGTAGACGCCTCTGATACCCGTGCTCCCCTGGTTTACCTGGTCACCTTCGAAAAGCGGGGAGGGCCATCTCCGCACCCCCCTCATGTAGCTCTCAGCAGTAGAACGCTTCCAATCTCCAAGACTTTGCTCGTCGTCGACGCCGCAGCCACTCGAAGCTCAAGATTTTAGAGTCACCATGGCCACTTTCGCTCTCTACACTGACGAAGGGAAACGGGATCTGATTTTCAGAAGATTACGAAGGGAGATAGCTCTTCTAATGTGCGACGGTGGCGTTTGCGGCAGTTGCGGGCACAGTGCTGTTGCCGGCAGGGATCTTAAGGCAGTTCAAGCGAAGCGGCGACGCGGAGGTGGCGGAGCCGAGAGTGGGGTTCAGGTGGGCCGTCCTTGATAGCAACGCTGTCAGGTTTTTGCTCGAGAAAGTGCACGATGGGACTACTCACAGCTGTGCGATGTGCTGCGAGAAACCGGGCATAGTCTTGTCGCTGTCTGCGATGATCTTGCCGAATTGCGCTGTAGCAGGGGAACTCAGTGGTTGCCTGACAGGCCGAGCTGCAATCTTCGAGTGACTCACAGTTGATGCTCTTGAACGAAGAGAACATCTGCGTGCGCTGAGCGTCGGGAAGGAACTTGGCTACGTTCGACACTCCCGTGACGCCGCCGAGGCAGGAAGTGACTGTAGAGTGTGTTCTGGGATCAGTAACGCGCTTTTGAGTAGATGAGGGAAAGAATCACTGTGTCCGAGACATCCGGAAAGGAGTCCAGCGCATCCAAGCTGACGAGGAAGCCGTCAGCCCCAGATCGACTCCGAGAGCACGGCGGCCGCGAAGAGGAACGCACACTTCCTCCGCCCGAGCTGTAGTCAATACTTCCAGGTGTACCAGGGGTGTATGTCGTCGTTCCATCGGTTCCCGGGGTGTAGGTCGTGGACCCGGGCGTGCCGGGCTGGTAAGTCGAGGACCCCGGCGACCCCGGCTTGACGGTCACGATCGTCGTCGGCGCAGCGCCCGGAGCGGTGACCCAGACCGTGACGACGTCACCTCCCGTGTAGTTAGGGTCGTTTGGGTCGTTTGGGTCGGTGGACGAGCCTGGAGAGCCGCCGTTTGGGTTCTTGGGCGTGCCGTCGGGGTTGTACGGGTTGTTCGGGTCCGATCCGCCAGGAGAGCCTCCGTTAGGGTTTTTGGGAGTTCCGTCCGGGTTGAAGGGGTTGTTTGGGTCCGATCCACCGGGAGAGCTGCCGCCGGGGTTCTTGACGGAGCCGTTCGGGTTGAATTGAGGCTTCCCGACGGTACCGGGGTTGTAGGTGCTCGAACCTGCGCCTCCCGGCTGGTAATACGAAGTACCTGGTGTGCCAGGAGTGTAGGTCGTCGATCCAGGCGTTCCGGCGTCGTACAGGACCTGGTCGGGCGGCGGCGGCGAGCCGCCACCGAGGCCGCCAAAGATTCCTCCGAGACAATTGCCGATAAGGTCGAGGCAAGCACACTTAATTGATTGAGAAATGTATTTGATTTGGTCAGAGGATACTTTTAAGGTTCAAATGGACGAGGACCCACCATCTTCTTGCCGTGGATCGCGCGATCGGCGGTGTTGGCCTTCAGGTGGGGAAGCAGAGTCAGCGTGCGTTTGGTCTTGCTTAGGGAAGGTATTATCACCTTCGGCAGCAAGGCACTCAGGCGCTTCAACTCAGCGGTGTGCCTGCAGTCGCCGCATCAAATTCAGCACTCCGCGGGGCAGTTCGGCAAAGAAGTGCAAACGAACGGTTCGATGTCGGTTGAAAGCTTCATGAACTTTGCGCTCTGGTCCCGGGTAGCGTTGAAAGCCTTCTGGGCAACGGCTCGAGCCTGAACATTGACGTGTCGAGCGTGTTGTAGGTGCGTGGGGCCCGAGGTGTCGCGAACGATCGCGGTCGTCGAGCCTGAAGAGTGATTAGAGGATCAGGACGTGCGAAAATTAAGGGCATACGACTCGTGTTGCTGCTTACCGAAGAGGCTAAGCGCTATGGCCAGGAAGACCGGGGAGAAGGACCGCATGGTGGAGCGTCGAGCGTTGAGCGTCGGCGACTGCGAAGGATGAAGCGGAGGACGAGGGGTCGATGCTGAGGGTGTCTTGGTCGAAGGAAGGGCGATAAATCTGAATGAGAAAGGAGAGAAGTGAACGAAACGACGAAGCTATGGGGGCTCAGCTCGCACCAAGCGTGAGTACGCCTTCCAGCGCACCGCTCCCTTGAGGCGCCGAGACACCCCCATCGAGGTTACCCCGCTTCCTCATCCGATCGGGAATATCCTTCTAGATGTGCAGCGCATGCCAACGAAGGCGGAGCAGCGCCGAAAGCGCGCCCGCATTATCTCGGCGAGGGCACGCCGCATCCGACGCACCCTACGCTGGGGGGCCAACTGTGCGGCGCGTACGCTAAACAATCTTACAGACTCTTCCATATGATGGGAATGTCGTCATGGGCGTGTACTCTGGGAGAAAGCAGCGCACTCGGCGCGAGTGCAAGTTGCGCGCATCCGGATGGCCATCCCGCTCCCCACCAGGGGCCCGACGCCGAGACAGACCGGCGCTCCCGAGCCCTCAGCAAGTGATCATCTTCTGAAGGATCCAGGAGAGTGTCTCTCAGACTTCAAACGCTCCCCTGGGACTTTGAAGCGCTAGAATGACGCGACTCGTCGTGCGTGCGAAGCCTCGGAAGAGACCCCTGAGCGCTGAGCTCAGACGGTTTGATGCTCGCCGCTTCCCCAGCTCCGTTCGTCGATGTGCTTTTTATTTCAATCGACCTACGCACCTTGCACGACTTAGTTGCCGACTCCCACCTCAGCGCGAGCGCCGCAAAAGCTCTCTCGCGAGATGCGAACCAAAACGCAGCTCATTCGAGGGAAGCGAGCCGACTACACAGTGTAAGGTTGCAGTCTGGCCTGATGGAACGCAGGTGGTCTTCGCGATGCCCGCCGAAGCTGTTCGAGTGCCGCGCGCAGCGCGATCACTTGAGCTCGGACGCGATCGACGCTCCTCAGCACTTGACACCCGGAACCCACCCCCCTCGCCGCGCCAGTATGCCTCTGCACTGCGTAGCTGATTTCTGCCTGATTCCCATGTTTGTTCCCCACCGTCTTGTCATGCTCCCGCTGACTGGTTTGCCGAACTCGCAGGGGCATCGGAGAGGTTGGTGGTGCGTACCCCATCCTCCCGTACACCCCCCGTCGGCTGGCTCCTGATGCGTCCATACTTCCAGTGACAAAGTACATCGCCGAGTGCCAGCGAGTGCTCGAGAAGAGCGGTCTGGAGTACAAGGTGCGGCCAAGACGCTTCCGCACCAGCTCGGAGAGCTGATGAGCCGCGTAGCTGCACGGGTACGGGACGGGCGTCAGTGGCGAGTACGGGGAGGTGATGCGGGCGATCGAGGCGTGCCACGAGGCTGTCCATGCAGTGCGTCCACGTCCCGCGCGAGCTGAGAGCGGGGTCTGACGACCTTGGAACAGATGGGCTGCCCTCGCGTTGCTACCGGCGAGCTTTTCACCTTCAAAGATCACGTGGTTTCGCGTGCTGATGCAACAGAGAGAGCCAGACATCAGGATCGGGACCAGGGTTGACAAGCAAGGCTCGCTCGGCGCGAAGGTCCAGTCAGTTGTGGACACCCTCGCGCGAGTCCGCCTCGTTCAAGACACCTCCAAGATGGCTCATCTCTTTCAAATACCCAAATAGGAAAGACAAGGAAACCGCATGAACAATGTGCCCGTCCATGTAAAGCAGGAGCATCCATCCCCGAGACGCAACGAGACACAGGCGATTCGCATTACGGCGCCGGCACCGATGGAGCCTTCTCCACCGGGTGCGTACTCGGCAACTCTGCGCCTCCCTGACTCCCGACTCCCGCACTCGGCAACCCCTCGATCACAGGTGCCTGGGCCGCCGCCTGGACAGGTTGTGGCAACCACTCGGCGGGGAAGTCTCTGAGCGTGACGATGCGCTTCCCTCTCCTCCGTGCGGCCGTTGGTCGGGTGTCGAGCGGGATGTCAGCCATCGTGTCGGTCGTGTCCTGCGTGCCCGCGGGCCGTCAGTTCCCAGCGCGTGCGCGAGTGCGGAGGACGCACCTCGGCCTCAACGACCATGCGGTCGAGCATGTCCGAGCACCACTTCTCGTTCATGCGGTCGGTCGGAAAGAGCTCGCAGGCGATCTTGAGCTCGTCCTTGTCGCTGTCCCAGCGCGGGCCGGCGATGAGCTTGAACTTGTGCCGTGCGGCGTCGGAGGAGAGGGGCAGGCGGGCGACTGGTAAGGTGATGGACACCTTGCGGTCCGCGGGGTGCGCCTCGCCCTGGTAGTGCTGGTGCCGGACCTTGACGACCTGCGCCGCGGTGGGCTTGTGGAACGCCTTGCGGAAGGCGACTGCAAGCGCTCGGGGTCAGTCGGATCGTCTCGCGAGCGGCAGCGCGGGGCGGCGCACCGAGGTCCTTGAATTGGAACTGTTCGAGTCGGAGATAGTGGAGGAACTGGCGGCGCGTCTCGAGCTTGAGGATCGTGTCGCGCGTGAGCGGGAAGTCGAACTCTTTCCCGACGAGCGACATGACGTCCATCGGATCTTGCGGGCCGTCGCGGGGGCCACCCCGGGGTCGAGCAGCTGCCCGTGCAGAGGACGAGATCAAGCGGCGCGCGGTGGGGAGCATTGTGTTGGTAGGCGACCCACACCGGCGTGCGCTCGGAGAAGACGAGGTGGAAATAAATTGAGTTTCGAAACCATGTACTTCGCGCCGCAGTCACTTGGCGAGGAGCACCGCTCCTCGTAGTACGACCCACCGCGCCCTTTGTGACTGCTTCCACCACCCCACTCCAGCAGCACTCGCACGAAGGCCGCGTTCGTCGACTTCATCCCCCGTGGCCTCGCTCCCCGCGGTCCCGTTCCACCCGCGCGCGACGACTGCGCCTGCGCCTGCGAACACCCCCAAACTCGACATCGGACGCACTTTTCTGCTCGACATCACAGGCAAACCGTACCTCTTCCGGCGCTGAGCGACTGCCAGCGAGCACGAGCCGCCACAAACACCGAGGTCGCGTTCGACCCTCCCCTCGGCCCTCCTTTAGACGGGCAACCATGTCCCGCAACGAGTTCGACTCGCACCATTACGCGAACCACCAGCAGGACGCTGCGTATCCGCCCTACGCCTCGACAGAACAGTTCACGACCCAGGACTTTGTCGGTCAGGACTCGTCTGGGCGGCGCGACC
>ERZ1463038.969-NODE-969-length-10188-cov-15.477746_pt1 | contig 10188 bp, 14 predicted proteins | sample MGYA00564479_ERZ1463038 | MGnify/ENA primary metagenome ERZ1463038 (study PRJEB39244, sample SAMEA3635134) | Helicobacter pylori | study: EMG produced TPA metagenomics assembly of PRJEB11511 data set (Assembly of a 5300-year-old Helicobacter pylori... | reverse complement strand
GAGTGGCCCGGATTCCCCACCTAATACCCCTGAACATCCCTTCTAACCCTTACATATTGCCGGCTTGCGGCGCGCATGCAGGAGACAAAGCTACGGCTAAACTTTCCTAAATGCTAGTTGGATTCAAGTATGTAACAAGGCACGCCGGGAGGAAAATGATTTAACTATATTCATGTATGCGCTCACATCTCAGCGACCGGGACGACTCGGGCTCCACATCTGGATCTGGTCAACTGCACATGGCTCGTTTTCGACTACTGAGGTTCAGTTCCTATTCCTTTGTCCTACTTGCCCGAGCAGCGGAAATACGGAACGGAGTCTGGACCCGTTGCGAGTGGCGGCACCCCCGCGAGCCTTCGAACGCCACCGGCCCCACCATCTTTCCCGCTCTCCAAATCGCTTCTCTTCCTCACTCCTCCAACCCATTGTTCTTTCCAGATTTGATGATGCACCTCGTCTCCACACTCGCCGGGCTGCTGCCGCTGGCCCAACTCGTGCACGCCACCGCGCTCCTCGTCCCGCTGTACTCGAACCCGGACCCAAAGACGTGCTGGCCCCAGCTTCGAGCATCAGCGTGAGCAATTCTAATCCTATTCAACGCCTTTCGCTGACTTCGCACTTGCCAAAGCGCGGCCCACCGCGAGCTTCCCTTCATCCTCGTGCTGAACCCACCAAGCGGACCCGTCGCCACCGCCACAAACGCCCAGATCGCTTGCATCCCGATGCTCCGCGCCTGGATGCCCCTCGTCAAAATTGTTGGATTAGTCCATACGCTCAACCAGGCGCCATCCGTTGTCTCGCAAAACGTCGTAGCGTACAGCAAGTGGGCGTCGTTCAAAGTCGGCGGCGCTAAAGTGCCGCTGGACGGCATCTACTTTGATCAGATTTACGGGAACCCGTCGACGGATAATATGGCGAATGTGACTGCGTATTCGACGCTTGCTAGAAGAATGTTCGGCAAGAATTCTTACGTGAGTCGGCTTTGTCGAGGGCGGCATCGGATACCGATGGCGCAGAAGCTGAATTTCGGTGCCATTCCCATTTCCAGGTGATCTTCAACTCAGAGGCCCCCCTCAGTTCAAGCTTCTACCCGCTGGCCAATCTCATTGTTACTGTCTATATGACGCTTGCTGATTTCGGGTGAGCCCATTTAACCAATCCAAATGATCGTGCTGACCTTGACATCACACACCAGTCCGTACACAGTCGGAAACTATTCCGACACCCCGATCAAGCAGCAAGCGATGGTTCTGTACTCCATCCTACCCACCAGCGGAACACTCCCACTCAACATCTGGTTTGTCCTCTCGCCGTACGCGCCGACCCTCGGCGCCGTCTACCTTACGGCGGGGAACGATCCCGAGGTCGACACGGCCAGCATTTTTGGCTCGTTATTCTGGGCCAGCTTCCTAAATGAGCTGGTGAAACCCAACGCGAGAAAGTGGGTCGGCGGACCGATCGTGCTACCCGGAGTGTGATTCGAGGATATTTTTGTCAGGCCGTACCAATAAACCGTGACAGAGTATTAGCACAATGAGATCTTTTTGGCACTCAAGCAATAATTCAGGCAGCACTCGCAAGCCGCGCATGATTTTCGGAATCAAGGGTGAATTTCAAATCGTGAGAGCCTCCACGACGGCGTGGGGGGCTTTCCGCCACGCAGCTTGCTTCCGTCCACATCACTCGCCCAGCGCCTCTACCCGCGACCACGGCACGGTCGACACCTGATTGGGCTCGAGCAAGTGGAGGGGAAGAGAAGAGGTGAGCGAGCGTGCGTTTGTGCTGGTACCTGGGCGGGGAGCACCGTTAGACCACCGCACGAGTCGGGCGAGCTGAGATAGGGCGAGGGCGCCTCACAGGGCACTCTCGACTTGGTTCTGAAGATCGTTCGGACTGTGTGGGCAGAGAGCGAAAACTGCGCGAGGATGCGTGATCTGGGTCGGCCGACGCGGCGTTGATGGTCCTACTTCCCACCGCGCCAGGCGGGGAGGAGCCTTCTTCGTGTGCTCATCCGCGTCTGACGCTCAAGCTGCGGCAGCCGGCGTAGGGAGGCGGATTGGCGCGTGTCACATGCATTGGGTTCGAGGGGAGAGGCGAGTGTGAGCACTACGCCTGTTTTTGGCTCGTGCCTGCCGCTTAAACGGCACACCCAGTTGTTCCACGACCCTGGTAGAGGATTTGGGACACGCTGCTGAGGCGGAGCGCGTCCACTCTTGGTCTGTCGCCCGTCGAGCTGCTGGAGGAGCAGCTCGTACAGGAGAAAGTTGGCCCATTCTTGCTGGACACGGAAGACATTGATACGGGCAACTAACAGAACGGACCTGGGCCGAAGCTCACCACAAATGGAGCTCTGGAAGGATTGACGCAATAACTGGCGTGGACATGCCCAGCTTGATGAGAATTGCGGTGCGCCTCTTGTATCTGGTTGCCCCGATATGGCTAGAATGTGTTGCCACGGCGCTTGGTCATCACCGGAGTTTGCACCCAGTCCCGCCAGCGAGCTCAAGATCCAGTTCAGGGTTCCATGCTTACACAGCTCACTCCCACAGTACACGGTTGGCGCTAAGGCTGTGCTCGCATCCCGAACAACAGCTGAGTGGGCTGGCTTGAGTCAGACTGAGCAGGTGAGCAAGCGTGTGCGGGCTGGCACATGGGCGGGGACTTCGGTTCGACTACCGCGCGCGTGTTCGACAAGCTGACGTCGGTCCGAAACACCTTGAGGAGCGCCTACGATTTTCCTTCAGAGGATGTCTCTCGTGCGCGGTGGGATGAGCGAGCGAAGCGGCAAGTCGGCAGGTGCAGCCGAGCTGGGACCGACAGAATGGGCTCGAAGATTCCCCTCCTGCCGCAACCAGTATGGAGTTCCGGCCTTTCCAGGTGCGGTTCCAAGCTCGTTCTTGGTGCTATTCGTGTGGCACGGGAGTGGTTCAAAGACAAAGGCTCGAGGCTGCGTCACGCGGTTGAGCCAGAGAGACGGCGATCGCGAGCATAGCCATACCTCAGCTCAAAGCGCGATGAGGAGATCCAGAGGCTGGAGACGAGCTGGGTGTGCGTATCACGGCAAAACGGACCCTGGATTGCTGAATGCGGCGTTGGGAACGAGTTGGAGAGGCTCTGCATCTTCCGCGCGCCCAGGATGCGTGGAGCTGTTTGTGTCGAAGGGGTTCGAGCTGCACGTCTGTGTGAAGAAGGTGCGTTCGTAGACGCGTGGCACCTCACTTCGAATCGCTGGGCGATCGTCGGCTGCTGGCCAAATTTTAGATCTGGGTGTCTTCGTCGAACAGCCGCGTGAAGATGGTTCTGGGGGTGCAGAATCAGACGAGACCTGGTCACGAGTGCAAGTCTCTGCGAGTGATACGCCCGTTCTAGGGGGAGGGGAGTATCACTCGATGACAAAGAACCACTCTGGGTTTATCACTTTTACAACGCACTTTCTAAGGCGTGCTTTGAGTCGGACGGAGGCGCTGGAGGCGCTGACGATCTGCGAGGCCCGGATGAGTCGCACGGAGACTGGAGGTGAGCGGACTGCCGCTGAGTCTTCGCTGCCGGCTCGTGTGCTTCATTAGCACAGGAGGCCTCGATTTCTTGCCCATCGTCGGTCGCTGCCCGTGACGACGCTGCTTCAGCTGCTGGGATTCTGCTCATCGTGCCAGTGCTGACCTATCGCGCGCTCTACCCAGATGTCGTACCCACCATTCTCATCCGCCCACCGCGCTTCCGTCTCGTCGATCGCGTCGTCCTCCGGCGATCACTACAACCCGTCAGCCTCGCACTCGTACTCGTACGGCCCACCCCCATCCTCGACCGGCTCCATCTCCCCACCGCCGTCGCCCAAACCTCGATCCCACTCTCCGAGTTTCTCCATCGCGTCCAACCGCTCCCGCGCACGCCGACTTTCGCTCCTCAGCTCGCCGCTCCCCAGCGCGGGCGCGCGACGCGAGTCGGACGCATTCGGTGGGCAGGCGTACGACGACGCGCTGCAGCCTGACGAAGAAGAAGAGTTGGGATATGAGCTTGATGATGTGGATGCGGTGGCGCCGAGGGGGAGAAGAGAGACGTTCCAGCCGTTGACGAGGCAGGAGAAGTGGTGGATGGGGCTCAGTGCGGCAGTCGTGCTTGCGCTGACGGTCGTCAGTTGTGTGATGACTTTTTTGTCCTAGATAGGTTGAGACGGCTGTTGTATGCTATCTTGGGCTGTTCCAACGACCTCGCCGTATTGACGGCTTTTTGGCCTTACTGCTCATGGCCTAACATTGCGTATTGCACCCAACCCTAACTCAGTATAAGCCACAATACTGACGCACCCCCGATCGCAATCACGACCCCGATCCGAGAAGCTCGTGTCGACGAGCCTGCACTTTCGGATTGGGACAGCGAGGCCGCGGCGGCGTTTGCGCGTGAACTGGAAGATAGGTGTCCTGCCGGATGGAAAGTAGTGACCAAGCTGGGGGTGATCGTGGGAGTGACGGCCTGGGCGATGCTTGACGCGGTTGGGACGGCGGCGGGTACGACAGCGGTGCTCACGTCGTCTTCCAGAATGCTCGAACTAGGGGCTTGCGAAACAGCCACCAGCACGACGGAAGTCGCGATAGAGCTTATGGAAGAGTCGCTCGCCTCTGCTGAGGCTGCCGAGTCTCCGGCACCGACGATGGTGGCGGGATCGAGGGTTTGCGACGTGGGGAGTGCGGGTATGATGGCGAGGGCCGAGGAGTCGGCCAGGGAGATGGATATACATTGCTGCACGAGATCTTATTACTAGTTCTGCAAGCAAAGTGATGCGAGGAGAGGAGCTCACTGTTGTACTTAACGAGCGCCTGCGTCCCCGTCGAGGTGGAGCTCCAGTCGCCGACAATACAGCTCGCACAAGACTCTTCAGTGAGCAGGTGATCAGATGAATTGCTTTCTACGACTCTTCATCCAGAGGAGGTACCTATTGCTGCCAGGACGCTGGCCCCACAAGTGCACACAGCGACCGCATCGTCGCTCGTGTCCGGCCCGCCCACACAAGTTGTAACACTTGTGATGAGCGAGTTACACTCAGTGTCGCAATTTGGTGTGATCATGCTGATGATGTCAGGGAGGTAGTTCTGGTCCGCGTCGGACCGGCGATGGTGTGTACAACGCTGGAGGGGGTGTCGCGGGATGTGTGCATGGACATGAGCTGCGAGAGCTGATCAGCGAGCGCTCATGGATGAGGGACAAGAGCTCTGTACAGAAGATCGCAGCGAAGGCTCCCATGACGATGATGGGCCGCATGGCGATAGTTGGATCGTGGTGCGGGATTGAGCTTCGATGGAGTGGACTCGCGCGAAGCCTGGGGTGCGGGTAGAAGCAACTGTGCGAGCTACAGCCGTCGTTCCAGGTGTGAGAGAAAAAGGAAGTGAAAGAACTAGAGAAGCCAGCACTGCCGCTCGCCGGCAGCGGCCCACCGGGCGGCCGCATGCGGAAGGTTCGCGGGGCCCGTACTCAGCAAGATGCGTCCTTTTTTGCCCAGTCCACGTTCTTACCAGAGCTCGAGGCCCGGTAGTCATAGAATGGGCTTCAACTAACTGCGCGTTGAAGATACCACACTGTTAGATCGCGTGAGCGGGCGCTGAGCTCTGCCAATCGTGCTCTGGGGTCGCTGCATCCCAGCAAGCAAGCTATACACAATTTCTTTTCGCGCAGGGCTCTTTAGCTTCATACTCAAGTGAGCCCCAGCCCTTGATGTTGGGTAGACGCTTGCGCTTGCAGTCCGACCTGCGTTCGCAGACCGTGCGCCAGGCAGCAGCGGTCGCGAGGTGACTCCAAGGAATCCCCCTCGCAGAGCAATGAGACGTATAGCTGGTGATTCTCGGAAAACGGCGGATTTACATGTACTGCTACCGAAAGACCCGAAGCCGTCCGATCAACGTCGACTCCCTCATGCCTCCACCGCGACGCCGGCGTCAGTTGACTTGGCAAGATTCGAATTCACCGACGCACTGTCGGAGGTGGAGCATGTCAGCAGGAGTGCAATCAATGCAAAGTCTCCTAGGCTCACCTCGAATCCACTCGAGCCGGACGGACACATCTTCTCGCCCTCGAGACAGGCGTCGGTCGATCGTGGCGCCGACTCGTGCAGGCTGCGGGCGTGAGAGCGGGCGGAGGCGGAAGCCTTGGGCGGGCAAGATCCCTATAAGACGACATCAAGTTAGAGTCCTGCTCATCCTGAGCGCAAAGTGTGAGACTTACCCCGACACAGGCGTCCGCTGAGGCAGTCACATGACGACGCGCACGCTGTGAGGCGCCGGCGGAGGGAGGGCAGGAATCCTAATGAAGAGGTCAGCGTCAGAAATAAAATCGTTGCCCTTAAACTCGGTGGATAACTCACCCCGACGCAGACTTTGGCGGTGGCAATGACTTGGCGACGAGCGCGGGCTCGCTGTGAGGCAGACGAGACGGAGCAGGCCGTGTCCTGAAACACGGGTAGGAATATCAGCCCGGTGCATATTATCTGAGGGATTCATAAAGCTCACCCCAACGTTGACGCAGGCGGCGGCGGAGAGCTGACGCTTGCCGAGGACGCCGCCCACGGGCGTTCCGGCGACGACGCCAGCAAGGGGAGTACTTGCGAGGAGGCTGGTGACCGGTGCGAGAGCTCCTTTCAGCTTATCTCCCGACAGAGGTGCGCCGACCGGAGTGCTGGCGAGGATGCTCTCGACCGGTGCGAGCACGGCGTCGAGTGGGGAGTTGGCGAGGAGAGCGCCGGCGGGAGTTCCAGCGAGAAGGGCCGGTGATGGTGCGCTTGCGGGTGCACCAGAAGAGGGAGATCCAGAAAGAACATCGCTGAGGGGTGTGTTGGCGAGAATTCCGCCGACGGGGCTGTCGTTCAAGAGGCCGCCGACGGGGGTGTTGGCAAGAATGTCGCGAACCGGCGCGAGGATTCCGTTCACCGGCGCAAGGGCGTCGCCGAGCGAGTTCTTGGCCAACACTCCGTTTAAGGGAGTGTTTGCGAGGATGTCGCCCACGGGCGACGCGCGGAGCACCTCGCTGACCGGGTCGTGGTCGAGCGCGTCGCCGGCGTGCGAGTGGCCAAGCGCACCACTGGAAGGCGTGCCCGCGAGCCCATCGCTGATTGGGGAGAGTCCGAGGCCGCTTCCAAGAGGTCCGAGGCGAAGGTCGATCCGCGCGTCGACGATGCCGGGGAGGCCTATCGGCACGGCGAGCGAGCCGGGGAGGAGCGAGACGTAGACGAGAGCGAGGATCGAGTTGGCGAGCATTTTGGATCGAATTTGGCGACGTTGAAGTGTGGGAAAAGCAAGTAGTGGAGAGTGAAGGAGTGCGAGTTGGTGAAGAGAAAGAGTAACGACGCGACGAGCGCGACCTTTTGTATGCGCCTCCTAAACACCTGCTATTCTGGCGCGATAGTCCTCGAACAAAAAGGAAGCTTCCTAGGAGCACTGGAAGGATGAGACGAGCTGCGAGCGGTCGTCTGGGCCTTCCACTTCGCGGTCCCCGCCACCAACGCGAGGCCCGATCGACGTCGCTGCGGCAAGTCCGCGGACCAAAGCTTCCATTGGTGCGGCGCCCAAGGCCCGCATTATCGTCACGGCTTTCAGTCACGTGAGGTAACTGCGACACTGTCAACATTGATCTTCCTCTTCACCTGCTGCAGCCATGGGCACTCGCGCACAACTTTCGAAGCCGCCGTCGCGAGCAATGTCTGAAGCCCGTTCTGATAGGTAGAAAATGCTGAGCAGGTGCGTGATACTCATATCGTGTGCTCTAGGTCCTCTAACCCAGATCGAGTGCCTCTCTCCAGTAGCTGAACAGCGCCGGTATGTGCAATGTACTGGAAGTCGTCCCGCCTCCGAACATGTTAACACTACCAGTCTCTTGAGAAGCGAGTGGGCCTCCGCTTAGTGCCTTGCCAGTGAGCTGCGATGCGTCGTGCTAGAGACGGTGCCCGTAGGCGCGGTGGCGTTCGGGGGCAGCGCGGGGGCAGGTAGGGGGCGGGGCGACGATGCGGAAGGCGCCTCCGGGTGCAAGCGCGGCTCCAGTGTTGCTGTAGTGTGAGCGGAGCGCTATTCACAGATTTAGCATGTATTCGCTCTGTGTTAGCTTGCTATCATTGGCATCGCAGTGCGCGCTTGCTAATAAATGACCCGCCACCATGGGCCGACGAGGCCCCGCCATCTTGCGCTGAAGTCACTCATTCTGGTGAGCCATATGATACTGCATGGTTGAACATTGATCTCTGCATTTCGGTCAATTGACTGTATTGAAGCCTCCTCCGATGGTATAGGCGACTTTTGGCTCGTCCGACTTCGAGCTGTCACAGGGATGCTTTGTACACCAGACAGGCAAAGAATTGCCTCAGTTCAGTTCGCGTAGTTACTCTCGACTCCTAAAATTGTCACAAAGATAGCTCACTGGGCAATCCAGCAAGCCGTGGATAAGTCAGGTTGCAGGGTCAAAGAGCGACACCAGACGACACGCAGCGTCGTCGAGTCGACGCTTCGCACGAAGCCCTTTGTGCAGCACTACTGGAGCTAGCCAAAGTCAAAAGCTTTTGAAACTGAGCTCACTTGAACACGGACTGGCCCAAGCGAGCAGCGCGACATGCCAAATCGGGCACCCACCGCAAGGGGGTGAACCGATGGGGATTCTTGAAGGCTCGGCTACGCGTATCCCCCTTTTGAAATGACGTGCGGCCGACAGCCGAGTTGAGCACTGTTCCCCCTGCGGCGTTGACCTGCAGCGGAGCGTCGGCCTTCGGAGTCCGCGCAGGCTCCGCTCTTGGTCCCCCTCTCCCACTCACCTCACCAAAGAGCTGCCAGGAGCGAAAGTATGAGCCTTCACAGCGTGCAGCACTTGTGAGGATTCACTCCACTGACTAGGTGAGTGCCCTGGCTTGCAGTTCGAGCGCTGCGACTAACACGAGACCTGCACGCTTCGACCTCACACCGCTGGGCGTATCCCTCCGTAGTCCGCAGTAGATTCGAAAGAAATGAACTTTCTTCGTTGAATACTGGGATACGCCGAAGGATACGGCACCCCTTTCCGAAGCCGAGCATTCAAGAATCCCCATCGGTTCACCCCCTTGCCCACCGGCGACCTTGGTCGGCGGCGGCGCTCGGGCTTCGGGCGCCGCCGTCGAGCGCCGCCGCCGTGTTTCCAGCATCAAGCCGCGCCGCTTGACTCCCTCACCGACCCAGCCATGTCAACCACCCTGTTCTCAGTCGCCGTCACCGACATGAACGCCAGCGCGTCCACCTCGTCCCAGTCATCCAACTCGTCGCAGGAATCGCTCCTTCTCGACTCGCCACCCATCGACGAGGTCAAGCAGACGATCCAAAAACGCGACTACCGTCCCAAGTCGACGCTTCACCTCAAGACCCATGCAGAGCGGACCTGGCAGGAGAGAATCGTCGCGCGCAGCCTGATGGGTCCGACGTACCACGAGCTGAAGCCTGCGGACCTCGACCGCGGGCCCATTCCGCACCACTCGACACTCCGCGAACACTTGTTCATTTTGCCGCGAGCCATGTTTGCGCCATTGCTGCAACAGGCGTCGTACTGGGCTTTCCCTGGTGCGTTCAGTTGAGAGGCGTTGTCAACGATAAGCTGACCGCACCGAGTCAAAGGCTTTCGATGGCCCGTGTGGCTAGCGTACCCGATCTACCTCGTCTCACTCTCATTCTTCATGATCGGTTCTGTGGGCCGCATCCGTAGCCTCGGTCGCAGGCCAGAGCTGACTCCCAACGCCACTGCAGCTGCGACGGTTCCGGCGGTTTGCCGAGGTGTACGGCACCTTGGACGAGAAGAAGATTGGGCGGGATCGAGTGCCAGATGTTTCAATTCCACAACTCGCAGTGAGTCTGATCTTGCCTTGTAGGATTCTCCACATGCTGAACCTCACGTCGACTTCAGAAAGGCTTCATCGCGTTTCTGCTCGCGAGGACCTTTGGCGAGTTCTACCTCAAGTGGGACTCGTCGGAGATGCCACTATCCAGCTTCTCACTTGCAACGCCAGTGAAGATGTTTGTGAGTGAGCCGAATGCTGCTCTTTCGCGCACGCTCACTCACCTCTTGTAGTTCTGGCTCATGTCGTTGGACTACTTTTTCTACACCTACCACCGGGCGTGCGTCTTTCGATTTTGTGAAAACCAACGCTCCACTGACTCCGAGATTGCAGGTGCCACGAGCACGACGAACTATGGAAGA
>ERZ1463038.968-NODE-968-length-10191-cov-16.230466_pt1 | contig 10191 bp, 15 predicted proteins | sample MGYA00564479_ERZ1463038 | MGnify/ENA primary metagenome ERZ1463038 (study PRJEB39244, sample SAMEA3635134) | Helicobacter pylori | study: EMG produced TPA metagenomics assembly of PRJEB11511 data set (Assembly of a 5300-year-old Helicobacter pylori... | reverse complement strand
CTGAGCCTCGACCTCAAGGGCGGCAAGAAGGCGCCCGTCGACCCGGCCGGTGTGCAGAACACCCTCGCGGCGTGCTTGAAAAGGTGCGTTTCCTCACGCCGCTTGCTTCCACCAACCTAGGCGGCGCACATACTGACGAGCTCGTCCAGGTTCACAAGTCCGGAGCAGCTCGCGCCGAACGAGTACACCTGCGCCAAGTGCGGCGACTCGTCGCACATTGCGAGCAAGCGCCTCGGCATCAAGAAGCTTCCTCCGGTGCTCTGCATCCAACTCAAGGTACTTTCGACTCTCACACGATCATCGTTGCTCAAGCTGACACCATCTACGTGCCCCACCCAGCGATTTGAGCACTCAGCCGGCTCGTCCAAGATCGACACGGCCGTGCGCTTCCCACTCAAGCTCAACATGCGGCCCTACACGACCTCCGTCATCTCGCCCTCCGCTTCCTCCTCGCCGTGAGCACCGGGTATTTCCACCTGCAAGTTAAATGCTGACTTGCTCCTTCCCCGCTCAGCGACGCCACCCCGGCCTCGCTCTTCGAGTACGAGCTCTCCAGCGTCGTATGCCACGAGGGTCAACTGAACAACGGACACTTCACGACTTACTGTCGTGCCGTCGATGACGTGAGGCCTTCCTCCGCCTGTGGTTCCCGCTTCCCCACTGACTCGCTCACCGCCACCACAGTTCTACTGCCTCGACGACGACAAGGTCCGACGGGCACCTCTCGCTGAGGTGCTCGGCTCGAAAGCCTACCTTCTGACGTACGTCAAGAAGACGTTGCCGTTCGCCGAGAAGCGGTGAGGCATGATCCTCGCGTCCGCTTCGACGAGGCCGAGTCCTGCATCTCGCCCACCCTGACGCGGCTTCAATCCCCTGGAGCTACGTCTCTGCCAACCCTAGCCACCCATCGTCTTTCAGTCAAGCACTTTTCCTGTCCATAATGCCCGCCCTCCGCATCTTAGTCTCTCCCTGCATTCATTTCCCCCTCCCTTCGCATTTTCATCTCACCTCATCGTTTCTTTTAGCGCAATTGAAACCCGTCATGTCGTCAAACGTGGTCTCCTGCCTCTCGGCGCAGAGTCGACTCCGTGCAATCTTCGGCGCAGGTACGCCCAGTAGCTAGTAGTACAGTCTACAGGTTACTGCTGAATCGTCACCCCACGATCCTCGAGATGCCTCCGTTCCAAGCCTCCACTCTCCGTGCCGCGACGTACGAAAACGTGCTCATCTTGGTCCTGATGGAACAGCGTGGGAGGTCAGCTTTCTGCCCACTGAGCACCTTCAATGACGTACCCAACAAATCCGACACTTCGACTGAGGATGAGGGAATCGAGCACGCCCGGGTACCAGCCGCCGAACCTCTGCGTGGTCGCAAACTCGGCGTGGTCGATGTAGATCCACCCGAGCTCGACGAGCTTGCCGACAAACACCGGGTCGTCGCTGTCCGTCGCAAACACGACGGGGAGTTTCTTGTTTCCGAGCGTTCCCGAGCTGAAGATGCCGGGCTTCTTGCGCCCCGCGAGCTCGCCCTGCACGAGCTTCTCCGCGGCCGAGTACGCGTCCGCGACGGAGTGAGCCGTGCGGCCGAGCGTGATGAAGTCGCCCTGGCGGATGTGGATCGCAACGAACGATCGGCTGGAGGACCCAATGAGAGACTCGAGAAGCTCGTCCGCGATGCGATTGATGTGGTCGCTGAAGCGGAGGTGGCGGCCGACCTTGGCCCACACGGGGTCGTCCGGGGCGAACTCCTCGATCGCGAACGTCCGGTCGACAGAGCCCTCGACAAAGTGCGTCGAGGGGACGTAGAAGAGGTTGTCGAAGCAGAGGAGCTGCTTGTCCGGGAACGCGGGCGAGTTCTCCGTCGAGCCGAAGTACCGGATCGCGGTCTCGGTCAGCCACCGGTCTTGTGACTGCGAGACGAGCACCTCGATCGCCGGGAACGTCATCGAAGTCTCGATCGAGGATGGGACGGTGAGCTGCCCTGGTGGCGGCCAAAAGTCTGTGTGGACGTTGTAGCGCTCCAGCGGGCGCTCGTCGCGCCAGCCCCAGCACGAGAGCTTCTCGGGGAGCGTGCCCGGGATGTCGGGGATCTTGACGCGGGACCACTCAACCATGCTAACGTTGGAGTAGTAGGCGAACGCCGTGAGGTCAAAGAAGGTGCTGAGCGGGACGTCGCCGCCCTCCGAGTGCGCCGCTTTGAGATCCGTCCTGTCAGAGACGTCAGCGACAGGGGTCCTTGACAGCTGAATCCACGAAGCTCACAGAACAGCCGTGCGATCCAATCTTTGTCCAAGATGAACCAACTTGAACAGCTCGACAAGTTGATTTGCTGTCGACGGCGGGGTCAACAGCGAGCGAGCGAGAGTGGGGCTTCGGGACGTACTGAGGCCTCCGTACGCAAACGAGGTGACGTATCCATGCCCAGGCTTGAAGTTTGCCCGGAAGGAGTGCAAAGGTGTGGATGAAATCATCGGCTGGGGGGGGAGCACTCGCGTCAGCTGCCGCCCGTGTCGCCTCCCCACAACGGTCCCGCGACGCACCGGCTTCGACACCCGCACCCTCAACTTCGCCCGCTCAAACAGCTGCCCGCTTGATCGTCCTCGTAGAAGAACGATGATCAATGTGAGGGCGAGTACGCCCGTAAACAGGCGCTCCCACAGCCGCTGCCTCCGCTGGAGCTTGAAGTCTCGCAAGTCGCGCTGCCAATCCTGCTGCACCAGAGACGTCACGGCTTTGATCGAACGCTCAGCGGAGCTGGGCTCACCAATCGGGCGGGAATGTCGTTCGCCTTCTTGCCGTTGTCGTCGCGAAAGTTCATCGCCTCCTGGCCCTCGTCCTCCTCCTCGTACAGCAGCGGCACGTTGATGCCGAGCGACTGCCCCACGGACGGTCGTTGACCACCACCCCACGTACTTCGAACCGCAGAGTCATCCTCGTTCCTCGCCACGTAAGAACTGTGCGGCCGGGCCCAGCGCGTCAGCTCCGAGTCGCGGCCCAGCGTCCAGGTGCGGCGTCGACTCACGGACGGCGGGACATGGCGTCGCGGCAGGTGTGGCGCGTGGAAGGAGCTCAAGCAGCAAAAGCACTGAGCAGCCTCACCTGCGCACCCTTGATCCGGTCTGGATCAACGGGAGGCTGGATGAAGGCTCCAGATTGTCTCACTGAGAGTGGCGCTCGCCGCAAGCGACGGAGAACAAAGGTTCGACGCGCACGGGCGCGGGTACGCAGCTCGTGCGCTTGCACGAGTATGTAGTGCTGGAGATGTGCGGGTATGATGAAGCTCTGCCGGGGCATGAGCAAGGACGATCCGACTCTCGCCGCTGCGGTGAGCGCCGGTGTCGCGCCAGGCTGCAGCTGGACGGCGGAGCGAAAAAGACTCGAGCTCAGTTTCGCTAGGCGCTGGTGGTGGACGTCGGTGGACATGCATGCTTTCAAGAGGGCGAGGAGCGAGAGCGTGCAACGTTGGCGAAAGTCCGCCGGACTCCGCCTGCCGAAAATTATGTCCACTCGCGCCCACGCGCGGCAGAGGTTTGGCTCATACACCTCCGTTCACGCTGCTTTCCATCTTCCGGGCGTGCTCAGCCCGAGCAGGCATCTCTCGGACCTCGACCGCCTCGTTCGCCCACCGCGCGATCGCGAGTCACGCCGCTCAGCCAACACCCGCACCCGCAGCCCGAGCGCAACAGCGGGCGGCAGCCCAGAGGGAGAGGAGGCGACTCGCAGCTCTCCGCCAAAAGTTTGCGGCGGAGCGACAGTCGCGCGTCGACGCTCGGACGACCACCGCGCCCACCCTCGCCGCTCCCGCACCCGCGCCCGCCCTACCTCGACCTCACAGCAAGCCGCTACCCATGCGGGCACCGCGAGCCAGTGCGCGAAAGGCGGAACTGCGGGCGGATCGTCGCTCAGAGCCAGGAGGCTCGGACTTCGGGCCGGGGGCGAAGGCTTCTTCATCGCAAGATGCTCCGAACGCCCCCACGGGGTTTGTCAAGCTCCGTCGAGGTGTGTGCAGCTTGTCACATCCTGCCTTAAAGATGGCCTAGAGCTCACTCTGGGGTCGCTCGCAGTCACTTCCAACTTCCGCGCGATCCTCAACAAAGACGCGAACACGGGGAGAAAGGCGAAGGTGTGGTTCCAACGCAGCATGACACCACGTACGCGTATACAGTATCTTAGTGGTACGGTAGCGAGCAGCGAGCTGATCGCTGGTTCCTCGACAGACACTTTCGCCTCGTCGTCGAGCGACGTCTTTGGCTCGCCCGTCTTCTTCGACTCCAAGGAGCGGCTTCAGCTCTTCACCCTCGGATCCGCCGAGAGCTTCTCGCAGAACCCCGGTGCCGATGAGCTGTACCTCTCGATGGAACAAGTCGCGTACCTCAAACAGCGCCTCGAGAAGGCCGGAGTGGCGGCAGCGGACATCAAGGCGGCCTGGAGCACAAACTGGGAGTACGAGTCGGTGCACCACGTCGAGGTGACCAAAGTGAGCCTCTCGCCTGAGCAGTGGGCGCAGTACGCGGCCGTGCGCCGCGAGCTCCAGCGTTCGCGCAAGGACTCGCTCGTGCTCAAGCGCCCCTTCGACCCCACTGCGGACGCCCACTTCCTTCCGACGCCGTCACCGTCGCAGGAATCGTCCCCCGAACCGGCTCCAGCTCCGAAGAAGGCCCGACCGTCGTTTCCCACCGTCGCCGCCCGATCCGTCTACGCGCACGAGCTCGTCCTCGCCACCGCCTTCACAACCCCACTTTCTCCCACAACCTCCGCTTCCAACACGCCAACCTCGCGTATCCCCCGCGAACTAGCTACGCCGGAAGCGATCGCGGCCGCGCTCGTCGCCTCGCAGCTCAAGGACACCGCGAGCCTGAGCCGGATCTCGCAGGAGCTCGTCATGCTCCGGGACGTCTACAACTCCCGTCAGGGCAAGGCGACGTTCCTTGCGATCGACTTTGAGACGTACGAGTTCAAGCACGACTTGATCACGGAGGCCGGCTGGGCGTCCGTCTCGACGGACCGGACCGAGAGTGGGGTCGAGATGCGGAGGGAGACGCAGCATGCTGGTGCGTCATCTTCCTGGCAGAGGTTATCGATAGCGCCTGACTTTCGCTCGCTACTTGCAGTCGTCGAGGAGAATGAGCGGTTCCGCAACAAGCGCTTCGCGCCGGATGCGCGCGACCACTTCGACTACGGCAAGTCGCTCACCTTCCCCGAGAAGGTCCTCTCGGATCTACTCCACGCGCTCGTCGACACCTACTCGTCCTCGGGCCCGCTCTTCGTCCTCTTCCACGACTCGCGCGCCGACATTCGCACGCTGCACCAGCTCGGATTCGCGAAGGGCACTTTCAGCCGGCCCAGCGGCGATTACCGCGGCCAGTCGTCGGGCATCTTCGTCGTGGATACCCAACAGCTGTTCCAGGGCTGGATCGGCCAGCGACGGCAGTTCAAGCTCTCAAAGTGCTGCGAGGACCTCCAGGTGCGCATTTCCCTCCCGTTTCAGAACCTCGGACCGGGCTGACGCACCTTTCACTACGTAGGTCGAAGTCTTGCGCCCGCACAATGCCGGCAACGACGCCCATTACACCCTGAGCTTGTTCGAGCGTCTGATGGACCGCGACCTCCGCCCGCCGCCAGAGGCGGACGCCAGCTCGGACGAGTTGTAGCGGCTTCCACATCACTCAGTATACCCCACATCTAGTTGATACCACCGCTTTGTTGCCATCTACCATCGCCGAAACCTCGCGATTTGTGACGGTTAACCAGTTTTACTCGACGGCGCTCGCTCACCGTTCGTCTGGAGTTTGACTACGCCGTTTTTCAATAATGTGATTGAACTCCACGAGATACATGTGCACGGAATCGGTGCTTCATGAGACGACGACTCGCCCGTCATAAGGCTCTGCTCCGGCCTGATCCGCAGCACGCCGCCAGCTTTTTGGCGGCGCTCATGCGACGGGCGGGTCGGCTCGGCACTCACGCGAGCTCTTGCCTCAACCAAGCTGCTTTTCTCTCTGCGGGCATGCTCGGCCCGAGCTGGACCGTCCGCCCTCCGCTCGTACGCGACGACCGCCCCACCCGCACCAGTCGTCGTCCCACGCCGCTCACACCCGCCTCGAAGCGATCGCCCCAAGCAGGTCGACACCGGAGCCAAACCACACCCACGCTCTGATTCAATCGCCCCCAAACGACCGCCGTCCGCGCCGCCGAGCCCGCACCCCGTCTCTCCGACTCTGGCCTCGGCTCGCCATCTACAGGCGCGACGGAAGGGACGGCTACGTGAAGAAGGACGACTTCGTGAAGCCGCCAATGTCAAGCTCTCGCGGGCGGTGCCCTCAGGCAAGGAGAACAGCTCCGCGGTAGCAGCTGGGACGGGTGCGGGCGGCGCGAACCACGGGGCCTGGGTGACTGAGGTCGTCAAGACAGCAACGGGTGTGCTCATTCTTTCATATCTCGTGGACTGTTCACAGGTCGCTGACATGAGTACAGTGCGAGATGTCTGGCGCGCTCGACTTAAAGCGCACCTTGGTGGCGGCGATGTCGCCAGCAGGTGGTTCGCGACAAACTTGTCACCGAGTGAGTGTCTGCTCAATCAAGAATCCCACAACTTGCTCACCTAAGCCTGGTCGAACAGCACGCTTATATTCGGCGGCGCTGATGAAGTCGCCGCTGTTCAGGTCACCGTCACCAACGAGCCGCAAGTCGATGCCGATCTATCGGATCATCCCGAGAGACCAGCCGTCGCGGCTTTCGAAGTTGGGGGAAGACTATCTCTCTCTGGCTCAAATCGATCACATCCGGCAAGACCTCGTGAGCGTCGGGGTCACCGAAGCGGCGCTCGACGATACTTGGGACAAGCGGTGGGAGGTATCCGAAAACAAGGACACCAAAGTTACCCGCTCGTATCTCCTCAACGTGACGTGGCTAGGCTTGCAGGCGCAAGCGCGACCACGACTCGACAAGCCCGACGACTCGGCGGTCACGGTCCCTGGCCACATCCTGGCCACCACAACACCCTCGTCACCATCCGTCAACCCGAGCACCACTCCGCCACCGTCCCCTCTTCTTGCCTTCTCGACCCCGGTCCCGCGCCGTCAATCGACTCTCGAGACTCTCGCCACTTCGTCTCGCACGCCACCAGCTCCTGTTCTTTCCAACCCCGAACCCACATCAACCCTCGCACTGCCTTCGCCACCACCCACTTCTACAACAACTGCAACATCTGGTGCTCCAGCACAGCCTCTCGAGCCCAGCCGGCCGCCACCACGACGCTCCTCGCCGAGTCGACAGCTCCCAAAGGAGCTCGAGAAGCTTCGGGACATCTACAGCAGTCGCGAGGGAACCGCGACGTTCTTCGCCCTTGACTTTGAGACGTTCGAGTTCAAGCACGACATCATCTTGGAGGCCGGGTGGGCGTCCGTCTCGACGACTCGGTCTGGGGCCAGCTCGAGAACGGCTCGCACGACGAAGCACGTTGGTGCGTCCCCAATGCAGTCAAGCTGAGGTGCAGAAAGCGAGGATCTAACCTGTTGCCGCACTTCCTCAGTTGTCAAAAACAATGAGCGGCATCGAAACGGTCGGTATTGCCCGGACGCTCGTGATGTACGCTTCCTCCTGCCGTAACACCAACCCTTGATGATCTCACCGGACCGCCTGGTACACAGCACTTCGATTTCGGGACTTCGGTCACGCTTCGCCAGAACTCGCTTGCCTTGTACCTTCGCACCCTCTTCAACAGCCACTCGACCTCCTCCCCACTCTTCCTCGTTTTCCATGACCCGAGAAGCGACATCGAGTCGCTCGTTCAACTCGGCTTCGGCAGAGCACTCTTCAGCCAGCCAATCGCTCGGTACGAGGGGCAGACGTCGGGCACCTTTCTTGTCGACTCTCAACGGCTGTTTGAGGAATGGGCAGGAGTCCCCGGACAACGCAAGCTTTCATACTGCTGCGAGCAACTTGGCGTGAGCAGCGCTCTCCTCGGGCCAAGCTCGCGAACCTCGCTGACCTCGCCGCTGTCGCAGGTGGTCACCGCTCGACCGCATAACGCAGGGTTGGCACTCCCACCGATCCAACTCGACCAACCAGCTGACTTTGACCGAGCAGGAACGACGCGAAATACACGCTGGATCTGTTCGAGCTTCTGATGGATCGGACACGGCGGCCAGCGTAGCAAGTCCTCGAAGCAATGTGAAGCCGCACTCTCTCCACTCACCAGCGCACGCACGAAGCGTGAATTCCGAGCGCAATATATGCGATCTGATGTTTCGCTTCTGAAACTCGGGCCGCTCGACCTTCTGAACCTGTCAAGTCGCAGTTGCACAGGTTGCTTCTTGCCATCATGTCGCTCTCACCCTTCTCTCCCTCCTTCGTCCCCTCCCGAGCCTCGCCCAAGATGAACGGCACTCCCGCACCGCAAGGGATCGCCAACTCGCAGTACGCACACTCGAAGAAGCAGCTCGTGGGCCTGATCAACGAGATCCGGTCCTCGGGCGCACAGCTCGTCGTTGACCTCCCTCGCATCGCGGTCATCGGTACGCACTCTGCGCTCTTCTGCGCCACTAGTAATCATACTCGTATACACAGGTAACCAATCTGTTGGGAAGAGCTCGCTCATCGAAGCGATCTCGGCCGTGCGTGCAACGCCCCGCGACGGTCTCCGAGGAGGGACACTGATGCAACTCCCTTGCAGATCAAGGTCCCTCGCGACAGTGGCACTTGTACCAGGCAAGACTCCACGCTAGCTCTTCAGGGGCTGCACTCATGTGTCTGTTCCTCAGGTGCCCTATGGAAGTTCGCCTTCAGAGCTCGCACGACCCCTGGTGGTGCCAGGTATTTTGTCGCTTCGAGGTCGACACCTACGGCAAGCCACTTCCCGCCGTCAGAGAAATCACCTTTGGACCCCGGATCACCGACCCGGACAAGGTCGAGGGCGTCCTTAAACGCGCGCAACTCGCGATCCTCAACCCGTCGGTCCTCGACGCCACCAAGTTCGTCGAGCTCACCCTCCCGCTCGAGGAAGGAACGCTCCCTCTCGGATCAACTGAGCAGCTCGAGTTCTCTCCCAACCTCGTGTGTGTCGATGTCAGCGGTCCGGAGGTGACCGATCTCGCGTTCGTCGACTTGCCGGTGCGTGGCCTGATCCCGCGACGCCTTCTTTCAACGCGCGGCGCTAACCAGGCCTTGGCAGGGAATCGTGAGCAACAAGGAGCCGCACATCATCGAGCTCGTCAAGAACCTCGTACTCAAGCACATTCGTGGAAACTGCATCATCCTCGTCGCCCTCACCATCGGGGGTGAGCTGGATTCGAACTTCTGAATGAGCATCAAGCTGACGCAAATCCACCCAGACGACCTCGAAAATCAGTCCGCAGCTCTACTCGCAAGGCAGGAAGACCCTCTGGGAAAGCGAACGATGGGTGCGAACCTGGGGCCCGGGGCAACCCGTCGCCTGGTCAACGTCACCGCTGACCCCTTTCAATCCCAGGTGTTCTTACCAAGGCGGATCGTCTCCCACCTGGAGAGGAGGACAAGTGGCTCAAGGTTCTTCGCAACAAGTCCCACCCCCTGCGCCACGGGTGAGCTCGCCGCTGTCTCTGTTGACCAATCCTGATCTCAGTCCGATTGAAGCTAATACTGCACCAAGCTCTCCAGCGCCGCCGAGCTGCAGACCAAGACTCCCTTTGCCGCTGCTCGCAAGATGGAGGCAACCTTCTTCTCGAGCGGCATGTGGGCGACCGTCGAGCCGTCTCTCAAGCGACGCCTCGGCACCCAGAGTCTCACCATCGCACTCTCGGACCGGCTCGTCCAGTTCATCGTTGAGATGTGAGCACCAGGCTTCGCTATAGCTTCACACAATCACTGACGCGCGTTTGCCAGCCTCCCCGGCCTAATTACGAAAGTCCGAGAGCTGTACGACGAGACCGTCGGCAAGATCCGAGGGCTCCCCACGCCGCCGTCCGCGGATGCGGCACTCGAGCTACTCCAGCTGGCGACTGTCTTCTGTGCCGACGCGGAGAAGTACTGCACCGGGTCTTCCGAGCACGAGAGTCTCGTCCAAGGCGCCACCGCCGCCTTTGAACACTTCAAGCTCGAGATCCAGTCGACGGTGCCGCACTTCATCCCCTGGGAGAAGAACACGACTCACCGCAAGAAGTACATAGATCGGAAGAGCGTCGTGTAGGGAAAGAGTGTCCTAGGTGTGTAGAT
>ERZ1463038.967-NODE-967-length-10192-cov-12.216533_pt1 | contig 10192 bp, 10 predicted proteins | sample MGYA00564479_ERZ1463038 | MGnify/ENA primary metagenome ERZ1463038 (study PRJEB39244, sample SAMEA3635134) | Helicobacter pylori | study: EMG produced TPA metagenomics assembly of PRJEB11511 data set (Assembly of a 5300-year-old Helicobacter pylori... | reverse complement strand
GGTGACTGGAGTTCAGACGTGTGCTCTTCCGATCTCTCAGCAGCATGTCTTAGTCCCGCGCGAACCCGCGTCACAGCCGCGAACCGCTCTCCTCAAACACTGATTGGCTTCACGGAGTAGAGTTTTAGCAATTTGGCCCCCACGATCAGGAGAGGAAGCCTGACCGGGTCCTGCGGGGGTCCTGCTCGAGCCTGCGCGCCACTTAGCGCACCTCGACGCCCATCCGATCGACGACCTCGTCGACGACCTTGATCTGGATCTCGTTCACTTCCTCGTTCGACAAACTCCTTAAATTTGGGGAGCCGGTCAGATGAGCCCAAACATAGCGGAGGCGGGGGCCCGCACCTGTCCATCGACCGGTAGTTGAGCCGGTAACACACGCTCCGGCGCTGAGTTTTCGGGTGCACAAACTCGTCGATCTGGCAGGTGTGAGCCTGTGAGTAACGACCAGGTAGTGGTCTGAACGCTGGAACGCACCAGCTGAACCCCCTCGACAAGGTCGCCGGCGATGTCCCGCACGACCTCGCAAAAGTCGTTCTCGTGGAAGCCCGTCGCGGTCCAGAAACTGAAGTCCTTGTAGCACGGCGGGTGGCGCGAGTATGGCTTGAACGGCGTGATGGAGCCGAGCGAGAATTGCGAGAGGAAGCGCGGGTCCTGCGACCAGAACAGGCGGATGTCGGGCACGGAGAAGAGGACCATCGCGATGCGCTCGAGGCCGAGGCCGAACGCCCAGCCCATCTTGTTGGGCACGCCTGTTGATTTCGGATAGGTTAGAAGGTGGGAACTATGAACGACCGGAGCGAAGGAGCGCACCTGAGCGATTCAAAGTGTCCTGGCGCACGACGCCACACCCGAGGATCTCGAGCCACTTGCCATCGTACATCACTTCGACCTCGTAGCTCGGACTTGTCCAGGGGAACGTCGCCTCGATCCAGCGCACCTGCAGCGGCTCGTCGTTGCCGTCCTTGCGGAGCCCGCCGAACAGCTTGAGCACGAGCGAGTTGAGCGAGTTCTTGAGGTGCTCCGAGATGACCTTCGCGTCCGCGGGGTCGTGCTCGTCCTGGATTGGGTTCGACTCGGTGACCTCGACCGTCGGGTCCGTGATGACAATGTTGGCGTCCGCGAGGTGCCGTGCCATCTCGACGTTCTCGGCCTGCAACCGCGCGATCCCCTCCTTACCCTCGACGATGAACGCGCCTTCCATCTGGTGGAACACTGGGTAGTGGCTCCGGTCGATCTCGTCTCGCCGGTAGACATCCGCGGTGAGGAGGAACCGCTCAAGGCCGCGCCGGAACGACTCGACCTCGTGCGCCGAGGTGTGCGTGCGGAGCATGTGCGTCGCGTTGAGGTAGTAGCTATCCGTCAAGCTCCGCCCCGGGTGGTCCGCTGGGAAGCCTGCACTCGCGTGGGCCGGTCAGCGGCGCGCTCCGAGATGGCCGAGCAGCGCCTGCTCCTGCCGGGGGGCGACTCGAGCGCGACCGGCAGCCCCAAGCGGGACCTGCTGCACGTACCCAGGTCATCAAAGTTCTGCGCCACCGTCACGATCGGCGACAGCGAGTTGAGGTGCTCAAAGTTGTCCTGCGGCGCGAGCTCGGAGCGTCAGCTCCCGCTGCTCGGTCCCGCACTCGCAGCCCCGTACAAAGTGCGCCTCGATGAGCGTCCTTAGGATGCCGATCGGGTGCGACGGGTCGAGGTGGAGCTGCCGCGGAAGCTTGTCGAGGATCGTCGGCGTCGCGTTCGACCAGCTGTCGCGCTCGTACACCTTGTCCCCGATCTTGAACGGAGGCGGTGCAGGCTTCGTCACGTACGTGCGCGCCTGCGTCTGCAGGAGCCGCAACGGCTTCCAGCGCGCCGACATCGTTTGGTGCAGGTCGAGGAGTGGAGACAACGTTCGTGCCGCTTCTCGTGCAGCTTTCCCTCCGACTATGATCTCTTCAAGTTCTTGGTTGTGTCTCCTCGACACTTCCTTACCTTTCTCCAGCTCTCCTCAGCTCATAGATCGCCTTCGCTCTCAGAGCTACGAGTTTAAAGTCAGCAGCCAAGTGGGTCTGCCAGTGCGAGATACTCGGATCCAACTGGAGCGCTCGCAGTGGAAATAACCCTTACTATGCGATACCTTTTCGGCCTGTTTCTTCCTACCGCTTGCACGCTTCTTCGCAAGGAGAATTGGGTGCACGGCCCGCCACCACCGCTCAAGGATGTCGGACGTCAGTGCTCTGCGACTAGATCAGCGAGGACGCACGTGGTCACTCATAGGTTTTGAGCTTAACACATGTGTATGGTTCCAAATCTTCGCAAGCCCCGGGTACCCAGCTTGGTGCAGGCGGCGCGACGCTCGCGTGCGACATCGGTTCGTAACGATCCACCTCCCGCTCTGCAGATAGTGGGGTTCGCTGCTTAATACTCGAGCCGTGCTTATGGTCACTAAATCCAAACCTTGCTGAGGAAATTGGCTCCACACGACCCTGCTCAAACTAGACACCTTCCGTTTCCGACATATTCACCAAACGCCCGGCCCTACGACCCCCCTGCACGTCCTGAGGATCAAGACTACTACTGGTTACAAAGGAGGCTTGAACTTGGTTCACTTGAAAGGAGGGTTCACTTGAAAGGAAGGCGCAACCAGCGTCGTCCAAGTCCGCGGACCTCAAACCGTCTTCTGATGCTCACTGATCTTCCCGCGTCCGAAAAAATTTCACCACAGCAGCAGCGCCAATCCAATATGAACTTCGAGCTAAGACAGACGGAAGGAGGCCTCCCGCAATACGTGCCAGGTAGCGCGCGCGCATGGCGTGGCTCTACGTCGTGGAAACCCCATTGTTCCCTGGTGCACCCGAGTAGCCACGAGTAGAGATTCCGGCTAAGGGAAACTGGTATGGATATCGCAACATGAATGACTGGACTCAGTCCAGCTCGCACCGAAACCGTGGGTCGTGGGTCGTCCGGCGGTCCAGTTGACCCTGTCCTTTCAACGAGTGGTGGCCGTATCGTGCTCCAATTCCATAGTTTTTCATGAGATTAGAGGCACAGATCTGTCAGACCGTCCATCAGCAGCCAAATCCAATGAGTTAGAGCTGATAAGGCCAATCTTCTGCCGCTTGTGATTTGCCTTCTAGTGCCGATCCTCAAGCCGAAGGTCGTAACGAGGGTCGCCTTGTCCTCTTTCATTATGACGGTACGTGTTTCCTGGCTTTTCATCTAACACCACGCTGATTGTAGGCTCCAAATCCACTACCATGCTCACCAGAAGCGCTCCTCAACTTCCACTGGACGCAGTCGCAGTCGCGTGACTTCGCGAACGCAATCTCCCAGGCGAGTCAGTCTGAGGGTGTCGGTGTATAGTATTTCACGTCGGATCGAAAGTATCATCGGAGACTCAGGACCCTTCTGATGTGCTGCTTTCCGACTTCGCAGTGACACTTGTTGACGGAAGCTCCGCGTGAACGAGCAAAACGTGCACTACCCAGCAGGTAAATATACCCCCATGCTAACTCAAGATGCGTGGAAACACGTGGTAGAAGCCAAAGATCCTAAACGTCCGCGTGGGTGCGTGGATGAAGGTCGATGTCGATTCCCGACGAAGGCCCGACTCCTCCGATCTTACGTCGGGCCAAGCTGAGGCGTGGTCTTCCACCTGCACGGATCCCCGAAAGTACTGCTTGATCACTTCCTACTAGATTGTGACTGGCCGCCGCCCCATCAACTTGGCGAGGCAAAGTACTTCGACCCGCCACTGCCACCGCTGTTGCACACGGCCACGTAGAGCCTTCTGACGCTCGACAGGAGTCACCAGGTGCTACCTAATGTTTGGCCTTGATCTCGGACTAACGCTTTGGATACGGTCAGGTGTGCGCGGAGAGTGGCGCTCCATCGAGTGAAGGATGAAAGGGACGCTCCGCTACTGCGCTGGCAGAGCCTTTGCATCTTAAGGACCTCTTACGAGATTTGATGGCATTGAAACTTTTATCTTCTTTCATCAGGGAAGCTGACGAGCACCTGAGCTCGGGCGAGTCGGAGAGGTCACGTTGCGAAGCTGCGCCTTGGAGCGGGTCGCCTTCCTGGCCCTCGCGCTACATTACTGATGATGTGCTTATAACAAGCGAGTATATTATCTCTGAATACAGATCTCGGTGAACGTTAGAGGAACGTCGCCGTTGCGATGGGATCGAACGCCCGGCGCGACGGAATCGCCGTCCCGGACGACATTCTACATCGTGAGGGGGTCTAGCTCAGTGGTAGAGCGCTTGCTTAGCATGCATGAGGTCCCGGGTTCAATTCCCTGGTCCTCCAAGCGGTACGAGCACGTCTGAAGGAGAGTTGCGAGGCGCGACGGGCCGGAAGGTGATGCTTGCTTTTTTGGCCCTTGCGATGGGGAGATGGGGATGAAGAATCGACACCCTCACACACATCAAATGTCGCACTCTTTTTTGCAAATCGTATTCAAGTCCGACGAAACGCCACTCGCGATTGGTCTGCATCCTCGGGGCCCCAGGCTTCGCAGGAAGCCTCACCTCGAGGGTATTGGGTGATGATGAGGGGAAACTGTTCATGACGTTCAGCTATATTCTGGCCTGTCAATCTACCCATCTGAACGCCCAGTTCGCGGCACAGGACGTCGAAGCCCTTAGAGCGCAGGTCCCCGCGGTTTGACCAGCCTCTGTAGTCAGCGGACTGTCACAAAATTTGAAAACAAATAGGAGAAAGTTATTATTCAGATGCTCTTTCCTGAGGAGTGGACAGGTCCTCGAGTGCCGCTCCTGGCCTCTGGGTCAGGGTTTTGGACGAACTGGAGCCTGGTGAAGGTCCGTGACCTTATCAACGTTACAAGAATCTTCGAAGAGTACCAAAAAAGTATTCTCTGATAGCACTGCGACGTCTGCCGAAAGGGACCCTCGAGAGGATAGGCACTCCTCCGATGCGTTCGCTGTAAGATGACCTGGCACTGCGTTGGTCCTCGTCCGCTTCTTGGCGGACCGCTCGCTGACCGAGTGCGCTGCTGACCACGGTGCACCTACAGAGCCACGCCTGTCAGCACAGAATCTGGAGCTTACACGAGAGCTCGTGCTCTTACCTCCCCAACGAGCTCCCACCGCCCCGGATCTCGCGGAGCGACCCGCAGCTGAACGCCGAGGTGGAGGCCGACGACCGACTTTGCAGTGAGGTACTGGCCTCGTGGAAAGAGCTGGTACCTCTTCATCGCCGACTACGAGAGCTTCATCTTATTAAACCTGGATGCTTGGCAGAGAGCATCAAGGGGCTTGGGCCCCAGGGTATGTACTGCTTCCGGCTGAGTCCATCGGCACGACAGAGTTGGCAGCACTCATACGTGAGGCTTTAGCAATCAATATCGCCAGACTTCTCCTGTATCGGTCGTATGAGTCTGCAGCGGTGAATTGTCGAAGGCGACCGTCGCGGTCTCAACGTTGCGGGCATGAACAGCCAAAGGTCAACGATCACCTGCCTCTACCTCCAATACCTCATATCAAGCTTCAAGAATGACGCAGAGATTGCACGGTGCTGCTCATTCCTCGAGACTCACTGGAAAAAGGTGCGCGACGCCGCCGGCGGAGGGCTGGGACGACGAGGAGTCGGCGCTGGCTGCGCGACGAAAATCTTTGGCATCCCCCGAGAGCTCTTGTTTGGAGAGTACGAGATTGTCCGAGACTCCCTGAGGAAGTGGTCCGATTTGAATGCTGGGGCTGCTTACTGGGATCGATGGGGGCAGGTCGCAAATGTCATGCTGGACTCGGTCACCAATGTGAGGATGTAAAGTAACGACAAGTGAGCTTGTGAATTGTCTAGTCAGGATTTGAGCCAGCTCGTGTGTCACATGAATACATACAGCTCATCGCCGGCGCCCAGAAAGGGAAGCTCTGAAGCAGGAATTGAAAAACAAGTAGCTAGTCAATATATGTCATCAGTGGAGGACATAAACCAAGGAGCTTTGGCCGAGCGGTCTAAGGCGCCAGCTTAAGGTCCCCAAACACTGATTCGCTGGTCCGAAAGGGCGTGGGTTCAAATCCCACAGGCTTCATTTTTTTCTTCCGCGACTCGTCGAAGGCTTCTTTTTTTTGCATGGTATACTCCCACGTTGTCCCACGTAAATGTCCCTTGCTCTGGTATTCGAGTCTGTGTGAGGAAGAACGCGTCGCGACCGGCCGGCGCGTGGCCTCTGCATGAGCTTCGTAGACGCTCGCGCTCTGATCCGGCCCATTCGTCTTGTAGTCCTCTCCGCATGGTCATCGAAACGGACGGTCAGAGAGGCAAGCGTCGTCCTGACGACTCTGGGCCATTCGGGCGGGTCGCACACGCGCCGCGTTGCTTCGCGTTCGCACCTGCGGAAGTCGCATTCGAAGGGTGCGTGCCACGAACGTTCAAGCGGCGGTGGACCCGAGGAAAACATTCCCGTGCAGATACGTCGATGCCGACCCTTCCCAGTGGACCTCGTTCCCAGGACAGCGTGGGGATCTGCCATCGTCGTGGCGCACCGGCGACGTCGCAGCTCCCCCTGGTGGGTTTTCCCCGGACGGGTGGGCGAGGCGCTCTTATGCGAGGCTAAGGCGCTGGACATCTACTTTCAAACCTCTGCTGACCGTTTGAAAGTATAAGACGGCCTTCGAAGCCGAGATCATCGCCTGAAGAGCGGAGGTGATCACATCGAGGGTGCTCCGCGGTCCGCTCTCCATCGCTTCTTGCCTGGTCGCGAAGAACGCCTATAGGACGACGGTGTGTGGAGCGAAGGTTTGTGTCTCGGGGGAACCGGACGACGACAGCCACCAAAACGCTGAAACAAAGGTACGGGCACCGGCTCGACGCCGCCGGATGGGGAGGCGAGCTTGCGCGGCGTCTGGGGCAAATCGACTTGTGCATTAGGTTTCAGTCATTAAGCCATGACAGCCAGCTTTAATGCGTGCACGAAAGGCTGGCATCCGATGAGTGGCAGATCTGTCGAGGCCGGAAAGGGCGCCGAAGACTGCTCTTGGAGCGCGTCGTCTTCTCAGGGGCCTTGATGAAGCCAGGCGGGCAGCGATGGAGGTCGTCAGAGGTGCTTGAGCCGCCAGCGCAAGGCAGCATTTTCATTACCGCAAACCAGGAGCAGAACATTTACAGAGTGACCGATTGAGCGGACAGGCGACAGGGCGGCTGAGGTCAAACGGCCGCGAGCGACTGCGCCCGGACTTCCCAGCCGGGAAGGTGCTTGCGTCCGTGATTTCTTCGAGTTCGCTCTCCGCAGGGAGCGCTGCTTTCTGACGATCCCCTCACGCCCATCCACCGACCAGGCATCTCCCGTCTCGAGCGTCGTCCGACTCTGCACCGCCCACCCCATCGCACAGACCGCGGCGTCGCGCCCAGCACTCGGTTCGCGTGCGGGCGCCTGCCGGTTCCATGATCACGTTCCCCGACATGGCTGGTTTCCCTTCGCCACCGCGTCGGACGCCCTCGCGCACGTCGCTCTCGTCCTTGCAGTCTGACCGCTCGCAAGGCCCGCCGCCGACCCGCCCGCGCAAGTCGTCTCGCCGGGTGCGCAAGGACGGCACCATGAGCAGCGGCTCCGAGTCGATGAGCCGCGGCGGCTCCCAGCAGTCTGCCTCGAGCGGGGCCGAAACTTCTGGCATCGACAGCGATGGCGGCCGGAGTCCTCTGCCCGGCGGCCTCACCGGCGACCGCTTCATGGCGTCGCAGTGGACCGCGTCGCCGCTCGAGACCGAGGGCGAGGGCGACCGCGAGACCCTCGTCGCCTCGACATCGAAGACCGTCCGGACGAGCCCAACCTCGTCTCCGCACCGCGCGCCGAACGAGCCGTTCAGCTCGCAAACTCCAACCCGTGCGTCTTCCCCGGGCTGCCGCTCGGCTGATGGAAGCGCAGCAGCGTGATGGAAGCTGACGCAGTTGTTGTTTGGCCGCCGTTCGTTGCGCGTCCTGCAGAACTACGAGAGATGGCTATGAGCAAGCGCCAGAGGACCGGCAAGGGCAAGTCGATCGACGTCGGGAGCCGCAATAGCATCGCGTCGCTCGTTTCCGTGCTCTCGAGCGGCGGCGAGTCCGTGTACGAGGACGCAATGTCGAGCATGGACGAGGACGACGAGAACTACCCGAGCCACAGACGAAGTAGGTCATCGACCGGGTCATGGGCTGTCATGCGATCGCTAAACGCGTGGTTCCTGCGCAGGCTTGTCCAAGTCGATGGGCTTAAACCGCGCGCTCCGCAAGCGCTCCTCCTCGTCCCTTGAGAAGAAGACGAAATCTCCTCCGCCGTTCCCGGGCTCCAAGGAAGACGTCGGCTTGCCGCCGTCGCCGTCGCGCTCGACCATGGATCTTCCCCGCAAGCGGGCGCAGACCATCTCGACCCCCGGGAAAGACACCCCGCGGGCGAACTCGGGCAATGCCAGCGCTCCTTCGCGCCTCGACATCGACCGCACGCCGTCGCAGCCGCCAGTCAGCCCGCGGTCGCCCCTCTTGTCGACCCCCACGTCGGTCGTGATCCCGCTCCGCCGATTTTCCTCGGTTAACACCCCAAACCGGAACTCGCCACCGTCTCGCATCACCCCCTCGACGACGACGACGTCGCTCCTGCGCCGCAACTCGACCCAGACCGGCGCGCGCGGCGGCGGCGCCTGGCACCCGAAGCCCCTCGTGCTCACTCCCGCGCGCACGGTCACAACCCCGCTCACCTCGTCGTCATCTCCGACCCCAGGTCGTCGATCACAGTCCGCCATGGGCGACTACTCGACGCGAGACTCGATCGGCTCGCTGCACTCGCCGCGCTCGTCGAACGGGCACAGCGTCGGACGCCCGGCCTCGCCTTTTGGCTTCGGCCACGCGGGTCCGACTCGGCGGCGCTCGCTCGGGTATATCGACGGCACGGTAGTCACGTCGGCGCGGAACCGAGACAGCGCGAGCTCCAACTCGGCGTCGCACTACCGCCTCGGCCGGTACCGCAGCCCGAGCGAGGAGACGGGCCTCACCCGGAGCGCGGAGAGCCCCGACTCGAGCTTGAACGGCTGGAGCGAAGGCGAGCGGGACAAGAGCGTCGAGGGCAGCCCCCGCGAGAGCGAGTGGGACGACGGGCGCAAGTCGGGCGGCTCGTCCTCGCTCCGAGTCGTCGAGGAAGGGAAGCCCATCTCAAGCTGGGGCGACATCGAGATGAGCGAGGAAGGTGTCGCGGACAACAACCCGCGCGGCAGCTCGACGCTCGAGCTCGTGCTCGGCCAGGACAGCCCGCAACACGACTGGACCAGGTCGCCGATCCCGCCCGTAATCGAGCTCTCGCTCCCGTCACCGACTCAGACGCACCGCAACTCAAACTCGCGCAACGTGATGCAGTCACGGCCCTCGGTCGACCACGACGCCGACGACGAGCACGAGCTCCTGCACGACGCGGCTGAGGCGCCCATGTCCCCACCCCCGACGTTCCCGCTCCCGGGGCTCCCGCACGGACCCGAGGTGTTCTACTCGCCGTCCTTGGGCAGCGAGTCGGATGTCGAGCCGGCCGCACCACGCCGGATCATGCCAGGCGACGCGAGATTCGGCGTCGGGTACGACGACTTTGGAGTCTCGCCCAGCGACACGCAGTCGATGTCGCCAAGATCTACTCTGCTCGAGACCTCCCTGCACCCACCGGTGAGCATGCCCACGCAGTCGACCGCGTCGTCGGAGCCACCGACCCCGCCGCGCAAGCACACCGACGTCGACACTCCGCCGCCAACCGCGCCCTCGACGCCGGCCCTGTCGCCGTCGCCGGTGCCACTCGGCACCCCGATCATCATTAAAAGCCGGGGAGCCGACGGTGCGCGCAACTCGCGCTTCAGCGACTCTGGCACGCGCCGCGCGCGCTCGTTGGCCAACTCGCCCGCGTCGGAAGGCGGCTCTCCGTACAAAGCACCCGCGCTGCCGACAGGCTCCCGCTCAAGCACCGAGCTTGTCACCCCAGCCGCCCTTAGGTCTGCGTACGGGGACCAGACGCCCGCCGCCGTCGTGCGCGCGCTCTCGACGTCGTCGCGCGGCCCGAACTCACCCGCGCGCGCAAGTCACGACACCCCAGCCGCGAGCCCCGCACGGAAGAAGGGCGAGGACCGTAGGAACAAGGCCGTGCCGGTCGCGCCAACCGGGCCGATCGCCCCAGTCGTTGCGTTCGTGCCGTTCGACAAGATCGGAAGAGCACACGTCTGAACTCCAGTCACCCGTTAGATCT
>ERZ1463038.966-NODE-966-length-10206-cov-12.504384_pt1 | contig 10206 bp, 16 predicted proteins | sample MGYA00564479_ERZ1463038 | MGnify/ENA primary metagenome ERZ1463038 (study PRJEB39244, sample SAMEA3635134) | Helicobacter pylori | study: EMG produced TPA metagenomics assembly of PRJEB11511 data set (Assembly of a 5300-year-old Helicobacter pylori... | reverse complement strand
ATCTACACACCTAGGACACTCTTTCCCTACACGACGCTCTTCCGATCTGGGCGCGCTGGAAAGCCACGACGGGGAGCGGAGGGAATGAAAAAACTCACTGCAAGAGGGTCCAGACGTCGTCGAGCTCGACCTGCTCAAGGTCGACCTTGTCCTTGTCGTAAAGGTCCTCGGCCTTGAGCTCGATGGTCGACATGTCGACGAGCGCATGCTTGGGCGCCTCCTTCTCCTCGAAGGTCTTGTCGAACCGGCCGGCCTTCTTCTCGGCAACGGGCGCGGTGGTGTCGGTCGTCTTGACGTCGGCAATCTCGGGCGCTCCAGACATGTTGGGCGGATTCTCGGTCAACGGCGGCAGTTGGACGACGGGGAGCCGGGACGGGCTGGGCGAGGTGGTAGTCGACTCCGAGGCGAGCTGTCGACTGGGGTGACCCTGCGGGCGGCGCGGACGAGGTGAGGCGAGACGGGGAAAGTTGACACGAGCGGAGGAAAAAGAGAAAGAAGGGAGCTCGAACCGGAAGGCGCCCCGTTCGATTCGTGCTGCGCGACACCGAGGCTCGGTGCGAAACATCCCGCGCGATAGATATTTTGAGCCCACGCGCACGGGGGGCCGCGACCAGCCCCCCTTTGCTCAACGCGGCCAAACAACAAACAGGCGCGGCAGGTGCTGCCGAGGCGACTCTGCACATCTCCTCCGCGCCGTTCGTCCCTGCCTGCCACCACGGACGACCCCAGTGACGGACACTTTCTGGCTGCCTACACAGAAATTGCAGCATGCTCCGTCGTTACCTCTGAGCCTCCGTGCCAAGTGGGCCAAGCTGGCGCGAAACCAGGAGCATACTTGCAGCGCCGTGCATTCTGGGACCGGCCCTCCGCTGGTTGCTCGCCTGTGAGCAGGCAACAAATCCCTGGCTAGCCGTGCTGTTTTTTTTTTATCTGCTCCTCCCCGCTCAACGCTGCCACCATGGGTGGTGCAGGTGCTGCTGTCGCGGGTTGAGCCCCACTCGCTGCCTCGGGTCGGGCGGCTAGGGCCGTCATCGAGGATCACCTTGGGAATGCGACTGCTTGTCCTATCTGTGTTCATCGTCGGATCTTGGCTAGCCGTCCCTCCTCGCCAGCTAGCTCCTTGGCACCAATACCTGCGAAAAGGTGCGTCCTCTGCTCATGCTCACCGCTCGCGAGCAATAATTCATCCAGCGGCCGGGGGCTCGGTGCACGGCACGGGCGGCAGCGAGAGGGTCGGCAAGCATGCGCCACCCCCACGTCGGAGATGTGCGGCGGAGCAAGGCACAAAGCCCTCGAGACCGTCATCTCTATCTTCCCGTCGGCGTTTGGGGCGGGACGTCGTTTATCGCGGACGCCGCGCCGCGCCCGCGGCTTGCCTGGCCTGGCCACCGTTTCCCACGACAGAGTCCAGAGTGGAGCCCTCGCCTGGACTTCATGCACCGTGCAACGAGGTCTCCACTGTGCCGCCCAGCCAAGGCTTTCAGCGGCGTCGCTGCCGCCCCCCGCGCGCCCGCGCCCGGAGGGACCCTCGTCTGATCGCGCTGATCGCAGATGGAGCCCCCCCACGACCGCCATCGTCGCGCCCAGGCTGCTCCTGATCAATCCCCCCCCCCGTTTAGTGCGTACCCCACAATCTATCCGCTCCTGTCCTGCTCTGGGCGCTCCTCTGCCTTTCGCTTGCTCGTAACGCAAACGCTCAGCTAGCACTTCTTGGCCGTCTCGACAGGCAAGTTTGACCCGGCACATTCCCACCAGTGCCCTAGAAACGGCGCAAACAGTCCGGGCAGCGCTGCGGTCTGGGTCGCGGAGCGTGGCCCTTCCTCTGACGCGTTTCGGCCGTCCCGGTGTATTTTCGGCTGGACAGAAGTATGGAGTCTCCACTTCCTTCCGTGCAGCAGAGGGGACGGTACCGCCGCTCCTGTTCCGGAACCCGGCTGGCCTCGGCGCGGCGCCATGTCGCAGGTGTATCGGTATCGGGACTCGGGACTCGGCGGCGGAGGCAGCAGGTACCAGGCCTCGAGCTGAGGGGCGTCGTCCGTGAGGAGCCGGCAGATATTCTTGGACGCATGCATACTACTAAGTAGCCCTATCGCAGGGGAATGAGGAAGATGAATTTGCATAGGGATCGATGCGAAGCGCCGTCGACAGCCGCTTGAACTGGTCGATTCGATTGCAAGATCACTGGATCATCACCAGGTAGATGGCGACAAAATAAGGGCTGGATAAGTACCCTCGTGAAGGACTTTGGACTGTGTGCCGGTGATTGAAAGCCGGCTCGCGACCGGCCGTCCCACTGTCGGTCACGAAGGGGCAACATACCTGGTTCGCCAAGCCCACCTAATCTTGCATGCGAATGCTTGAGTGGTATGAGCATGATGACACGAGGGCTAGGAAGTTTCGAACGAGGACGAAACCCTAAGCCACTTGAGCAAGACCACGAGCGCGGCGGCTGGGAAAATCGGAAACGCGCCGCGACTGTGAGCCGAGCACGCTGGTCCTCCACTGAATATTGCGTAGTTGATTGCAATGAGCAATGCAATGGGCAATAACACGAGACTACTTGTATCAGCACTTCTGCAGCGATCCTCGTTTCAACCTGAGGACCGAGAACTACTAGGAGTGCGCACCCCCGCGACCGACTGAGGGCGTGCAGCGGCATCTTCTGGGGTGACCCGCGTGAAGCGAGTCGTAACACGAAAGCATCCTGTTGACTCGAGGGTATGATTTTTTCAGATGCCCGTCGTGCTCGATCCTCGTCTTTCTAGACGCGGTGTGCCGTGTCGCCACCTCCGTTATTGCTGACCCCCAAGCAGTCCAGCTGACAAGCCTTCAAGCATTCGTATTCTAAGTCTCTATTCATCGAGAAGGAGGATAGAAGGAGGATCCGGGTCCATTCGAGGCTTTGCAGAGGGTCATCCTGCAGCTGGCCGGCCAACTCCTGCCGTCGGCGCATTGGATGAAGAAGCAACGCGAATCCCAAGAACTTGCCAAGTAACAGAAGGGCTTCTCGATTTCGAAGACTACACACTTCTGGCGGTAGGTCTGACGAGCTCTCCTGACGAATTCACGGCCGTGCCTTGCGAAGCTTCGAAGGCTACTGGTGCTCCTCCCGACCGTGCCGGTGGATACTGACGATACTGATGCCAAGAGATTCGCCCAGATAGTCTAAGCCGGTGTATCGGCGCCCTACGCCGCGCTCTCAGGCTCGTCATGCGCTGGGAGGTGGAATCCAGGCCTCCAGGTTTGAGCGAAGAGACTTTCCCGCCCCAAAAGAGCCCCAACGGATCGTAGAGACGGGAGATGTACATATATCTAGAGGGTGAAGCTGTCAGATCTGCTCACCCCCAGAGAAGTCAGCTTGGCGGTCAGACGTCGGCATCGCTCTTGGGCAGCGTTGCTCGTCCTTTCGGCCTGCGCCATCTGGCCGCCGCACTACGACACCGACGGGCGGAGCAACAAGTTGTACATACTTCCATCTAATCCTGGTACACTGCGCTTGAGATACCAGAAATGGGCGAACCCCGCCACCAGTGCAGCGCCGACTCTTGAGACCCTCCGCCGGCCGCCGAGTGAGAAACGGGCCCGCTGGCGACTTTGGAAAGAAAAGTCTGGGGACCCAGAGATCCCGAAAGGGTGATTAACACGCTTCATTTGATCTTCAGTCTTTTGGCACTGGTCGTGGCGCGTGCAAGCGGCTCGTCAACGGATTCCTCGAGACCATATGGAAGCCGATTCGTCCTCGCTCAACTCGGAAAAAAGGGCGGCGGAGAAGAAAGACTGTGCCAAATTCATTCGCATTAGGCAGGCCCTGCGAGGGCGTATCACGACTCACGGACCGAGATAAACGGCACCCGAGATCACGACCGTACGGCGGATTGGAAGCCAAACCACTCGAGGGCGTTCTCCAAGGGACCGTTGAATACGAGGTCTTAGAAGACTGGGTTTACAGCAGGAGGAAGAGCAGGGTATGGTATATCAATTGGAGGACGTCTCTTGCGATTCGGAAAGGCTCTTCTGCGTTCGAGATGTGGTATAACTACAGAACTGCTTTCGGCATCTTGCGCGAGGCCTGGCGAACGCCAAGGTCACCGAGCACTAGTTTGGTCCAAATGTCAGCGTGTTGCTCCAAAAGGCCCGAGGCCCCGAGCCGCGCCGGCAGGACAACGGGCGCGGCGGACGGGTCGTGGCTGGCGGACGTACCTTCCTCGGCACCACCGAGAAGCGCGTCGAACTTCTGGGTACGCTGGAGATTGACGACAGTGTTAGCACGTACAATGGACAGGGGCCGACCGGGGAGCAAACCTGGAACGCCTCGATGTATCCTCCCACTGCGAAGATGCTTGGGGTCAGCGCGCGGTCCGCCAATCGAGCACTTGGGAGTTAACGCACTGCCACCCTGAGTAATGCCTCGTCCTCCGAAGATCTGCACGGCGTCGTCGGCAATCTCGCCAGCACAGCGCGTGCAGTACATCTTGAGGATGCCGATGGGGCCGGCGAGCAGGTCACTCTGCTCGGCGTCTGGGGAAGTAGGACGGCTTAGCAGCAGATCGAAGGCGAAACTCAATCTTCAAAGCTAACAGGTCATGTGGTTCATCTGGAACGCTGAGTGGGAAGCAAGGTCAGTTTGGGATAGAGTGTGGAGCGTCGCATGGAGGAGGCCACGTACTGATATGCTCGAGGAACGACTGGCAGGCCTCGATCCTGGCGAACATGGCAGCGAACTTCGCGCGGATGACGGCGAGGTCGATGAGGGGCTTCCCGAACACCTTGCGTTGGTGAGCCTGGGTGATTGGAGTCAGCAACTTGGGTCTCGTCCGCTTGCGACGCTGGACATTACGTACCCACTTGAAGCACTCCTCGACGATGAATCGGGATCCAGCAACGCTGCCGCAGCACATGACCCAGCGCTGAGAGTGGCTGTCAGCTCCTGCGAATAGCCCCGAAATGTGATGGCTGTATTCACCTCGTGATTGAAGTTCGAAAGGACAATCTTGAGACCCTGGCCCTCCTTGCCGAGCAGGTTCTCGACGGGGACGAGCACGTTGTCGAATGTGATGTAGGCGGTCCCGGCGGCGGACGAGTACGACGACTTGATGAGCTTTGTCTCAACCTACACCATCAAGCAAAAAGTTGGTTTGAGCTCGCAGACGCATCAGTGGCTTGAAACTACGCACGCCCTCGCCGCGCTCGATGAGGAGCATCGAGAGTCCCTTGCCAGTGTTTACGGCGGTGCTGAAGTAGTCGCTGAAGTGGCCGCTGTTACGTTTGCAACGTCGTCAGTAAATGCCCAGTGAGTGTCGGGGAGCCTTGCGCACTTCGTGATCCATTTCTGCATCCGAAGCACTGGGTGAGCGACAGTTCCACTGTGAGCCAGAGCAGCGCGCACCTTGGTTCCGTTTACGAGGTAGTGCTTCCCGTCGGCAGTCTTCGTCGCAGTGCACCGGAGCTTCTGAACGTCGGATCCGGCGAACGCCTCCGAGATCGCGAGACTGATAAACTTGCGGCCGGCGAGGACGTCGGGGATGATCTTGGCCTTTAGGGCATCGCTTCCAAAGTTCATGACGGGGGGCAGCTGTGTGTGCGAAACGGGATGTAAGTGCCTGTAAGTAGGAGGTTGAGCAGGGTCGCACGCACACCGATGACCATGCCACCCTGGAGTCCGTCGGCGTATCCACGAGTTCCCGTTCGAACAAGCCTGCACCGCCGAAAGAGACGGTCAGAAGGAGGTGGGCCTGATTAAGCCACAGATACGCACTCCTGAGTGACGATGAGCCTGCACATTCAGAGGTTAGAGCTGTGGACGACGAAGCGAAAGCCACGAGCACGCACTCGTGGAAGTAGCTGCGAAGGTCGGGGCGTCAGCACCCAGTCGGTCGCAAATCACGTGCATGAAAACGCACTCAAAGTCCTCGCCCTTGATGCCACCCGGAAGCGTGAGACCCGGGAGGATCTTGGTCGGTCCCATGCGCATGTGGTTGATGAGCTCGGCGCCCATGCGCTGGACGAGCTCGACGGTCGGGCGCTCGCCCGACTTCTCGTGCGCCGACGCCTCGGGCTTGACGTACTCGTCGGTGAAGTCGCGCATGTACTTCTGGAGCTTGCGGTGACCGTCGTTGTAGTATGGCGACGTGAAGCCCTCGGACAGCCACGCGGGCTCGGCGAAGGGCACCGACGAGAGCGCGCCGGGCGTAGGGAGGAGGTACTTGGGCTTGCCGTCCGCGATCGTGCCGATGATGTAGCGACCGTAGCGGTTGAGGACCTCGGCGCGGTGGAGTCCAAAGAAGGCCTCGGTCGCGTCCTGGCCCGCGATCTCGGCGTCGAGCAGGACGTGAGCGCCACCTGGAACGACCGCGGGGTGAGCAACCGCGCGCCGCCGTAAGCAGATGGGCACTGCTCACCTGGGTGCATGTCGATGAACTTGCTCAAGCTGCAGCACAGACATGGGTCAGCTCCAGTTCCGCCAAGCGACGAACTGCCACGGCCACGCGCGGACGCACTCCTGGAGCACACGAGCGTGTCAGTACGGGCCCAATCGTCGCGTCCTGCGGCGAGCTCACATAGACAGCCGTGTCAATGATGGTCCAGAGATCGCCCTCCTTGGTGTGCTGCAGCCGGCCAATCGTAAGCGCCCGTTTCACGCGCCCCGGCGACGACGGCGACCCCGACCTACCTGAGCAACTTCGGCGCGCGTGTACGTCTTGAGGTTCTTGCCCTTGGCCGTGCCGGGGACGTTCAAGTACGCGGTCTTGCTCTGCGGGAGGCTCATCGTGGGCTGTAGTGTGGGGAGAAGGCGGGGTGAGGAGGGGAAGAACAGTCAGAGAAGGCAGGCGAGAAGCCTCCCGGCTCGGCGCGCTCGCCAGCCGGTGCATGTGATTTTCTCAGCGGTCGCGCTGGTTGGGTTCGCTCGTCTTCAGACTTCGCCCCGTGTACGCGCAATACGGTTTGGAGTGTGCCACACGCGACTGAAGTGATGAGCTCAACTTACAGGTGTCTTTCGAACTTTAAAGGTCGAGCCGGTCCGCGGAACTCCGACGAGGATGGGTCGTGTGGGCTTGGCCTACATATGCACAGCGAATGTACCTACCTTCAAGACTCAGGGTACAGCGCAAACTGTTCCGACTTGATGCCACATAGAAGCGGCTGGTAACGCGAGCCGTGCCGCGCCACGCCTCGGGAGCGCTCGGCATACGTCTCCGCGGCAGAGTCTCAAGGGAGTAGTGAGAACAGTGATTACATTGAATCGCAACATGCGCCCGCTCAGTACTTGTAGCGAGTCGAGTAGTCTGCGACGGGGCGGGGTCAGCAGGGACTCGGCATCGACTACAGCGAGGGAACGCACCCTTCGGAGACACGACCAATCCACGACCCTTCGAGGCACCACGGTAGACAGTTTCAATGATGTCGATCATCTGGAGTGGACAGGGAACGGCAGTTAAAGTCAGCACAGCGTCCGCCCCGAGGGTCGAAGACGGCGGAACGCACCTCCTGCTTGTCATCGATCGCCCAGTTGATCTTGTTGTTGTTTCCCGTGCCGAGATCGATCATGATGTGTTTGTTGCGGTAGAAGAACCTACAAATCGGGGAGAGTCAGCGTGGGTGATCACGGGTGCGAGCTGGTCGAGGGAACTCACATGGTCGTGCAGGCGTCGTACAGCTCATACATCTGCGAGCGGTTCAAGTCAGTCCTGAATTCCCTTTGCTTCCGACGGAAGCACCTGGGACGAACCTTGGTGAAGTCGGGGACCTTGGTGATGTCGCAGGTGTCTGTGAACAGCGGATCGAGTCAGCTGCGGGGCCACCATCGCGCGTCAGACACGAGAATGCTCACAGATGACCGCAAAGTTCTTAACTTTCTCTGAAACACCGAGAAGGGTCTCATCGTGGGCCATGCACGCCGTGTCCTGCGGGAACAAGTCATCAAACGGTCAGCGGGCTCGTTCTCCTGCGCGCCCTTGTGCCCCAGCTTCCCCTTGCACCACCACCTCCCTGGTGGCCCCCAGAAAATTCACATCTTCCGCTGCATGCTGCCTACTTCCCGCGCAGTCCTCTACCGAGCCCACCCGCCGAACCAAGGTGAGAGCGGCACGCACCCAGTCGTGCCCGAAGCGAACGACGACGACCCTGTTGTCCTCTGCCAGGATGGCCTGGTCGACGTGCCAGCCGCTCTCGAGCCTGGGCAGGAAGTAGGACATGGCGAGTGCGGCTGAGAGGGAACTCGGTGGAAGAGGGCGACCAGCTGGCCGAGGTCGCTTGCTCGCTGTCGGCGCCGGTGGAGCTCAGCCAGTCGAGGTCGATCGCCTCGAGCTGCGCTGGGTCGGTCGAAAGTGCCGCGGGGTGTGACTTTGTGCCGGTCAGGTGCGCGGGCGGAGGGCAAGAGGCGAAAGCGCCGCGCGCCGACGCTTGAGCTCGAACCTGCCTCTCGCGATTCGCGGCTCGACTCGATGCAGACGACCGACACGTCGAATCTGTTCCAGTCTGATGCTCAACACGCAAAGTACGCCCGGCTGCCGAGCCTCTCGTGTTGCCACACTCCCGCACGCGCCTCAGCTGACTCCGTCGCGTCTCCAGAGCTGCGTACCGCATCGCCAAGGTCCAACTGCATGCGGAATCTGGCGACCCGATCACTCTCGCGAGCAAGCCGCTGCGGGTCGTCGTCCGACAGAAGGGCACCAAAGAGGCGGACGCGTGGTGCGCCGAAAGCGGCTTCGTGGTCAGGAGGGTCGGGCTTGAGGTGAGCTACCATTTTGTGCTGTGATTGCAGTGCAGGCATCTAGGAGGATCACAGCAAGTCCCCATACGCTGAAAGCGGGCGGCGAGCGCTGAGAAATGCGGCGAAGGCGGGGGCGGACACCTGGCGGGAGCGCGAGTGCGATGAAAGCTTTCGTGCGAACAAGAGTCCAAATGCATCTCATAGTCTTAACCAAACCGCAGCACTCTGCGCCCAGAAGCGTAGAGACTTCGCGCCAGGCGACTGTTTGCTGACTCGGCCGCTCCCTTCGCAGTCCGGCAAGACGAAGCAGATCTTCCGCGGCCACCTGGGGCCCGTCACCTCGATCGACTTCTTCGCCGTCGCTTCCCCTCCCAAAGATTCGAACCTCACCCCACGCCCGCCTCGCGAGGTTATGGTCACCGGGTCGTGGGACAAGTCAATTCGAGTGTGGGACGTCCAGGTGCGCTTCCTCCGTTGCGCCTTTCGATTGTCTGTGCTGACCCCCGTTCACCAGACTAAAGCACATCTCTCGACCACGCTCGCGCACAAAGACTTTGTCAAGGCGCTCGTCGTGATCCCGTCGCTCGAGGTCGTGGTCACGGGCTCGTCGGACAAGGACCTCCGCATCTGGAACCTCTCACACCTCTCGGCCCTCGACTTTGCCGCACTCAAGCCCGACACGACCCCTGAACCGGTCGAGGAGTCCATGCCAGCTCCCACCGCCGAGCCCGTGTTCCAGAAGGACGTTCCCGTCCCGACAGGTGCGGCGCCACCAGCACCAAAAGCGCTCGCACCACTGCCGTTCCTCCTCGCGCTCAAGGGACACACTCGCCCCGTCGAACGACTTGCGTACTACCACGTCCAGGCGCCGCAAGAAGGGGACGGCGCGGACGACGACGGCAAGGCGCGCGCGACGACCGGTGCCGTCGCGGTCGTCTCGGTCGACTCGCTCGGCGCGCTCAAGACGTGGGAGCTCTGGCGGGATATCGCTGGGGTCCTGCAGGGCGTGCTTCGAAGCGAGATCCGGCCGCACGAGATTGGCATCTACGACCTCCTCCTCGGCGACGGCGAGATCTGGACCGGTGCGTGCTTTCGTGTGCGCCTCCTTCGGACCGCAGACTGACGCCCTGCCGCCCAGCCTCCGCGGACAACTCTGTTCTACTTTCCACATTCGATGCATCATCCCCGTCCACGCCACCCGTTCCCACGCTTCGGATCCCGCACCCCGCCGGCGTCAAGTCGCTCCTGCCGCTCGCGCTCGCGATGCCATCGCTCAACTCGACGCACCTGCTCACGGGCGCCGTCGACGAGGCGATCCGGATCTTTAACCTCTCGGACCTCGACGACCTGCCGTCGACGACGTCAATCCCGTGGGTTGGGCTGCCCACGACGGGCGCACTGCCCGGCTGCGTGCGCGAGGTCGACGGCCACGCCCACGACGTGATGGAGCTCGGTAGATCGGCAGAGCACACGTCTGAACTCCAGTCACCCGTTAG